>JRHI01000476.1_pt1 | contig 43546 bp, 41 predicted proteins | sample 215371 | NCBI WGS metagenome assembly JRHI01 (sample SAMN02929681, study PRJNA255918) | sediment metagenome | biome: cave system; feature: Ice Cave; material: Sediment; isolation source: sediment from deep within a dark volcanic ice cave with no known source of... ... | reverse complement strand
CGCAGGTCACCGACCTACGCGGCGTGTCGCGAAATTTGACCACCAGGGTCGGAGTTACCGCAGTCTGCCTCCAGAATGCGGGAACAGCAGCGGGTTCGGGACTTCCAGGTACACAGATTGGGCGTCCAGGGGAGCTCGGACCTCGTCGATGCCGTGAAGGCGGGTGAACAGGTTGCCCTTGCACGGCAAGGTGGCTGCCGTCAGCCATCGACGAGCCAACCGGTCTCCGTCCCGACCGGCCGCGGCGAGTCCAGGCAGCGCCGCATGCAGCCGGCCGGCCATGGCGTCCAACAGCTCGGGCTCCCCGGCCAAGCCATCCACCGCGAGGCAGCCGACCACGGCCATGGCCTGGTTGCGTAGCAGGTAGTAGGACATCCGGTCCTCGACGATCCGGTCGTCGACCACCATCAACGCGGAGTCCGTGGCTCCGCGCGCCCGCAGCAGCTCCGGAAGCCGCGACGCAGCCAGGTAGTAGCCCTCGTTGTCCCGGAACGCGCCACCAACCACCTGCCCATCCGGGGCGATGCGTACCAGTGTGTTCTGCTGGTGGGCTTCCAGACCGATCCCGGTGGCTGCGTGGAGGTGCAGCATCGGCACCAGCACGAGATCGGTGTACGAGGCGACCCAGGCCGTTGGGTCCAGACCGCGGGTGGCCACCAGCTCGGCCAGTCGAGACGAGCCGCGTCGCGGTCGGGGAGCGACCAGGCCCACCAGGGCGCGCAGCTCTGAGATCTGCTCGGGCACCTCCCGGACCGCGACGTCCAAGCCGTTGAGCTTCGGGCCGCCGGGCCGTTGCGGCTCGTCGACGGCGAGCCAGCCCGGGTCCCGCACGATCGTGAACGACGGGTGCGCGGTGGTGGTGGCCGCGAGATAGCCGAGATCCAGCAGGCGGTGTATCTCCACCCCGCGGCGGAGCTCCTTGCGGGTCAACTCGCGCCGGGAGTTGGTGATCCGCAGCCCCAGCGACAGCTTGAGCATCACCTCCGTGCCGGGCCGGTAGACGGTCCGAACCGAGGAGGTGGGATGCCACGGCGCCCCGCGTTCTCCCAGCGGTTCCAGCAGGCCGGCCTCGACCAAGGCAGCAACCCGCGGACGGCGCAGGGCGTCCCGGGCCTGCCACGGATGGGCGGGCACCAGAACCCGCCCATGGTCGTCGGCGAACTCGGCGAGATCGGCGAACAACGCGGCGGTGTCCCGGCCGTGTAGCGCGGGGGAGTCCGTCACCGCGTCTTGCGACACCACGGCCGGGTCGGCGGCGAACCAGTGCAGCCGAAACGAGCCGCGCAGCTCCGGCGACCAGGCGGCGGCTTCGGCGGGCGTGATCCCGTCCCGGTTCTTGGGAGCCGGGTGGTGCAGGTGGCCCAGCAGCAGCGCCTGCTCGGCGTCTAAGAATTCGTCGCGGCAGGGTTCACCCGATGGGTGCGCGTCGGCCCCGGGGCCGGACAGGAATGCTGCGACTCGGCGCACCGAGTCGGCGGTCCGCTCGACCAGGTCGGCCAGCTCGCCAGCTGGGATGCCGCCGGGCAGCACCCCACCACGGGCGACGGCCTCCGTGGCGACCAGAGCGACCGCGAGCACCGGGTCCGCCGGGCCGGCGTCGGCGCCGTCGGCGCGCTGCAGTCGCACCGGGCCGAACCGGTGCCATCCGGTGATCGACGCGTACTGCACGTCGGTGACCAGGGCCAGCCCGATGGCCGGCAGCGCGACCTGCAGCGGACCTGGATGCACCGGCATACCCGTCTCCCGGGTCCAGCAGCGCAGCAGCGCCTCCAGGTGGGCGTGCTCGGCGGCCGCTCGGAACGAACCGGTCTGCAGGGGGTCAGCGCTCGTCGAGGACGTCATGACCGCTCCTCGTCATGGCCTGCGGCGAGCACCGCGTCGAGCAGCGAGTCGATGTCGTGCTGGCGGGCCGTCGGGTTGAGCAGGGTGAGCTTGAGGCATACCGACAACGGTGCGGTGGGGCCGTCCAGCCGCACCTCAGTGCGGCCGACCAAGGCCCGCCCGCTGCGCAGCAGCCGCCGACGCAATGCGGAATTCAGCGTGCTGTCGCCGCCGGCTCGCGATCCGCGGTAGCGGAACACCACGGTACTGAGTTGCGCGGGGGACACCAGCTCCAGCGCGGGCTCGGTGTCGATCCGCCGCTGCGCGTACCGCGCGAGGTCGTGGCAGGCGTCGACCATCCCGCCCAGCCCGGCGCGACCGTGGGCCAAGATCGTGGCGGCGATCTTGACCGTGTCCGGCCGGCGGGTCGTCTGCAGGCTGCGGCCCAGTAACCCGTCGTAACCGGCCAGCGTGTCGTCGACCGGGTTGAGGTAGGCGACCTGGCGGTTCAGCGGGTTGAATCGGGTGGCGTCGCGCAGCAGCACCGCGCTAGCGGAGGCAGGCTGCCAACCGATCTTGTGCAGATCCAGGGTGACGGAGTCGGCGCAGGGCAGACCAGCCAGCAGCGGGGCCATCCGATCGGAGAACAGCGCACCGAACCCGTACGCCGCGTCGACGTGCAGCCACACTCGGTGCTCGGCGGCCAACGCGGCGATCTCGGGTAGCGGATCGATGGAACCGAAGTCCGTGGTGCCCGCGGTGGCCACCACCGCCACGGGGGTGACAGCAGCACCCAGCTGCCTGAGCTGCGTCAGCTGGGTGGCCAAGGCGTCTGGTCGCATTCGGTAGCGGTGGTCGACGGCGATCGGGCGCACCGCAGCTTCGCCCAGACCCAGCGCGGCACAGGCGCGCTGCACCGAGAAGTGTGCCACGTCGCTGGCCAACACCACCGGGCGTGGCAGCCCGGCGACGCCGTCGCGGCGGGTGTCCACCCCACGCTGACCAGCGGCGTACTCCCTGGCCAGCAGCAGCGCCAGGAGGTTGGACATCGACCCGCCAGGAGTGAACACCCCGCCGGCGTCGGGACCCCACCCCGCCATCCCGGCGAGCACCTCGACCACCCAGCCCTCGACGGCGAGCGTGGCGGGGCCGGAATCGTAGGTGTCCAGTGAGGCGTTGCCCGCGGTGGCCAGGGCGTCTGCGGCCACCGCGACCGCCAATGGCGGGGGTTGCAGATGTGCGGCGGCGTGCGGGTGGGACAGGTCCAACCCGTGCCTGGTCAGCGCCGTAGCCAGCCGCTGCAGCGCAGCGTCGGGGCCGCAGCCGTACTCGGGCAGCGCGGCCGGCCCGAGCAGGGCGCGGGCGGCGGCGAGAACCTCATGCGGTGCGCCGGGCGGTAGCGGGCCGGTCGTGCGTGTCTCGGCGAGCGCGTCGCGCATGGTGCGGGCCACCAGGGTGATGAGCTCGTTCAAGCCCTCCCTGCTGCCGGCCAACGCGCTGGGTGGGATGGGAGGTGCGGCGCCGTCGTCGCCGGCTGCGGTAGCGGGTTGGTAGGGGGCCGTGGCGGCCGGGATCACGGATCCTCCGAGGCGGTTCAGTCATCGATCGTTTAGGAGAGGCTAACCACAACACCACGGCCCGCCAGCCGGGGTGCTCCGATCTCGGCGCTACGCGATAGCCTGTCCGCCCATCACCGGCGCGGCGCGCAAGTCGCCGCGGTCGGTGACCGCCATCGGTAGGGAGGGCATGTGTCGGCAGGTCAGATCGCCGCGCTGATTGCCGCTGGGGCGTTTGTGGTGCTGGTTGGCCTGCTCGCCGTGCCACTGATCAAGTTGGGCCGTACCTTGGACGAGGCGACGCTCGCGATCCGGAAGGCCAGCGAGGACGCCGATCCGCTGTTCAGCGGCGCGAATACGACCGTCACACAAGTGAACGCCCAGTTGGAACGGCTGGACGGGATCACTGCGAACGCCCAAGCCGTGACCGGCAACGTGTCCGCGCTGACTTCCCTGTTCACCGCGACGCTGGGGGGCCCGTTGGTGCGGGTGGCAGCGCTATCATATGGCGTCAGCAAAGCGATGCGCAGTCGCCGCAAGAGCAGCAAGAACGTTGCATCCGGGCGCCGGCCACGGGGGCGACAACGGAATGGGGGCAAGCGGTGAAGGGGATGCTCTGGTTCGGTCTGGGCATTGCCGCCGGGGTCGCGGCCAGCCGCAAGGTTCGCGTCGCCGCTCATCGGATCACTCCCGCGGGCGCGGCCGAGAATGTCGGCGACGGGATTAGAGAACTGGCGGCAGCCGTTGGCTCCTTCGGTGCAGAGGTGCGCGCCGGGATGGTCCAGCGGGAGGCCGAGCTGCATTCCACCGTCGCCCAGCGTACCGGCATGGACCTTGGATCGAGGCAGGCTGGCGTCCGAGCATCAGCGGCGGCGCGGGCCTAGCCTCGACGCAGCCACGGAGATTGCGCGTAGGTTGCTAGCGGTTTTCTCTGCACTGGCAAGCCGCAGTACTATTTGGCGCCGCCACGCGGTGGTAGTAGTTGGCGCCGCACGCGGCGCGCACCCATCACGCTTCTAGAGGAAGGCCCGTGCAGACCCACGAGATCCGTCAGCGGTTCCTGGACCGTTTTGAACGCTCCGGGCATACCGTGGTGCCCAGCGCCTCGCTACTGGTTGCCGACCCGAATCTACTGTTCGTCAACGCCGGCATGGTGCCCTTCAAGCCGTACTTCCTCGGCCAGGCGACACCGCCCTACAGCCGGGCGACCTCAGTCCAGAAGTGTGTGCGTACCCCGGATATCGATGAGGTCGGAAAGACCACCAGGCACAACACGTTCTTCCAGATGGCGGGCAACTTCTCTTTTGGGGACTACTTCAAACAAGGCGCCATCGAGCATGCCTGGGAGCTGGTGACCGGCTCACAGGCCGCTGGCGGCTACGGCTTCGATCCCGACCGCATCTGGGTCACCGTGTACACCGACGACGACGAAGCTGAGCAGTTGTGGCGCACAATCGCTGGGATACCCGCTGAGCGCATCCAGCGCCGGGGTATGGAAGACAACTTCTGGTCTATGGGCGTGCCCGGACCGTGCGGCCCCAGCTCCGAGATTTACTTCGACCGTGGGCCGGATTTCGGCCGGCCCGGTGGGCCGGTCGTCGACGAGGACCGTTTCCTGGAGATCTGGAATCTCGTCTTCATGCAGAACGAGCGCGGTGAGTCCACCGGGCCTGGCAAGGGTGACTTTCCGATTCTCGGGCCGCTTCCCGCGAAGAACATCGACACCGGGATGGGTATCGAGCGGGTGGCACTGTTGCTGCAGGACGTGCCCAACGTCTACGAGACGGACTTGCTGCGACCAGTGATCACTCTGGCCGAGCGACTCTCCGGCCGGCGCTACGGCGCGGACCCGGCGGACGACGTACGCTTCCGGGTGATCGCCGACCACGCCCGCACCGGCGTCATGCTCATCGGGGACGGTGTGACGCCCGGCAACGAGGCCCGCGGCTACGTCCTGCGCCGGTTGCTGCGCCGCACCGTGCGCTCCGCTCGGCTGCTCGGCGTCACAGAGCCGGTGCTCAGCGACATCACCGCGGTGGTGCGCGACACGATGGGTCCGTCGTACCCCGAGATCGACACGGACTACCAGCGAATCGAGGCGGTCGCCCGCGCTGAGGAGGAGGCGTTCCTGGCGACGCTGTCCGCCGGATCGCGAATCTTCGATCTGGCGGTGGCGCAGACGCGCCGAGCCGGCGGCTCGCAGCTGTCCGGCGACCAGGTGTTCCAGCTGCATGACACCTACGGTTTCCCGATCGACCTCACCCTCGAGATGGCGACCGAGGCGGGCCTGCGCGTCGATGAGAACGGCTTCCGCACGCTGATGGCGCAGCAGCGAGATCGGGCCAAGGCCGACTCTGCAGCCCGCCGCTCCGGGCACGGGGACCTCAGCGAGTACCGCACCGTGCTCGACGCGCACGGACGCACGGACTTCATGGGTTACACCGATCTCAGCACCGAGGCCCGGGTGGTCGGTCTTCTCGTCGGCGGCACCGGGGTTCCCGTCGCCGGTGCCGGCACCGCGGTGGAGGTGGTGCTCGATCGCACCCCGTTCTACGCCGAGGGTGGTGGCCAGCAGTCAGACTCCGGCACTCTGGTCGGCGACGGGTTCGCCGTCGAGGTGGCCGACGTGCAGTCCCCGGTGGACGGCTTGTCAGTACACCGGGGCACGGTCGTCTCCGGCGAAGTTGTACTCGACGCATCGGTCTACGCGCAGGTGGACATCACCCGCAGGCGCGCGGTGGCCCGGGCGCATTCCGCGACGCATCTGGTGCACTCCGGGATTCGCCGGGCCTTGGGCAGCAGCGCCGCGCAAGCTGGCTCGCTCAATGCCCCGGGCCGGCTGCGGTTCGACTTCACCTCGCCGGGCGGTGCGGTGCCGCCCAGCGTGCTGACCGACGTCGAGGACGAGGTCAACGAGGTGCTGCTGCGCTCGTTGCCGGTCACGGCCGAGGTGATGCCGCTACAGGACGCCCGCCGCGATGGCGCGATCGCGATGTTCGGTGAGAAGTACGGTGACGCGGTTCGGGTAGTCACCATCGGCGACTACTCCAAGGAGCTCTGCGGTGGTACTCACGTGCCGAACTCAGCCGACATCGGCCTGATCAAACTGCTGTCGGAGGCCTCTATCGGCTCCGGGGTACGCCGGGTGGAAGCGTTGGTCGGCCTCGATGCTTTCCGTTTCCTGGCCCGCGAGCACGTGCTGGTGACGCAACTCGCTGAGCAGTTCAAGGCCCGGCCCGAGGAATTGCCCGAGCGAATCGGCGCGGTGACCGAGCGGTTGCGTGCGGCCGAGCGCGAGCTTGAGCGGTTACGCGCCGCCGCGGTGTTGTCCTCGGCGAGCGCCCTGGCCGAGGGCGCCGAGCAGGTCGGCGCCACCGCTTTGGTGGCGACCGAAACGAGTGAGGGGATCAGCGGCGCCGATCTGCGCGGGTTGGCCACCGAGGTCCGGGGCCGGCTTGGCGAGCGACCCGGGGTGGTAGCGCTGTTCAGCGTCGACCATTCGACAAACAAGGTCTCCTTCGTGGTGGCCACCACCGCCGCTGCACGCCGGCTGGGGTTGGCCGCTGGCGCGCTGGTGCCGGTGTTCGGGCCTGCGGTGGGTGGTCGCGGAGGCGGCAAGCCGGATCTGGCTCAGGGCGGTGGTACCGAACCTGGGGGGATCCGAGCCGCGGTGTCGGCCCTGCGCGCCGAGCTCACGGGTCGCAACGGCGCGTGATGGAGTCTGATTCCGGACCCGGTCGTCGCCTCGGCATCGACTTCGGCGAGGTGCGCGTCGGGGTAGCGCTGTCCGATCCGTCCGGGATCCTCGCGACGCCCCTGATCACGCTGAAACGCGACCGGCCGCACGGCGCGGATCTCGAAGCGTTGGCGGCGTTGGTGGCCGAGCATGATGTGGTCGAGGTGGTGGTGGGGCTTCCGCGCACCCTCGCCGGGCGCCATGGTCCAGCGGCGCAGGCGGCAACAGGATACGCCCGTGCCCTGGCTGACCGGCTCGGTGACGCGGTACCAGTCCGGCTGACCGACGAGCGTCTCACTACCGTCTCGGCCGCTCGGGTGCTCGCCGAGCGAGGCGTTCGCGGCCGCAAGCAGCGAGCCGTGGTCGATCAGGCCGCGGCGGTGGAGATTCTGCAAAGTTGGCTCGACACACGGCGCCCGACGAGATGACCGCCGACGCACTCAGTCCCGCGGAGGCGGCATTGTGAGCGCCGACGCACTCGGTCCCGCGGAGGCGGCATTGTGAGCGACGACCTCGGGCTGTTCAGGGACACCACCGACCGAGCTGAGCAGCGCCGGCCACAGCAGCGGATCGATGGCCGTCGGGCACGGCGCCAGATCCGGGAGCGACGCCGTCGACGTGTCGTGCTTGGCACTGTCCTGGCTGTGCTCGTGCTGGCGATCGGCGGGGTGCTGTTCGGGGTCCGCGAACTACAGGCGTGGCGCGCCGTACCCGACTTTGTCGGAGCCGGTGGTGCGGAGACCGTCGTGCAGGTCGAGGGTGGCCAGAGCCTGAGCACGATCGGAGCCACCCTGGTCCGACGCAACGTGGTCGCCAGCGTCCGCGCCTTCGCCCTCGCGGCCGAGGCCGACACCCGGGCCCGAGCTGTGCAACCGGGCTTCTACCAGTTGCGGGAGCGAATGTCCGGCTCAGCCGCGGTGGCGAGGCTGCAAGAGCCGGCCGCTCGAGTTGGGCACCTGGAGATCCGAGGCGGTGAGCAGCTAGACAACGTCGAGCTGCCCGACGGGACGACCGTGCCGGGACTGCTCACCGAGATTTCTCGAGCCAGCTGCGCGGTGATCGCGGGAGCGAGCACGTGTGTGCGCCCTGAGGACCTGCGCACGGCGATGGGCCAGCCCGATCTCAACCAGCTCGCGGTACCGAACTGGGCCCTGGATCCGATGTCGCGCGTAGAACCTCGTCGACGCCTGGAAGGTCTACTGGTCCCGGGGAACTACGATGTGCGCCCTGGCAGTCCCGCAGTGGAGCTATTGCGGCAGGTGGTGAATACTTCCGCGGCTCGGCTGCTGGCAGGCGGCTTCCCAGCGTCGGCCATGGGCACGGGTCATAGCGCTTACGAGTTGCTGGTGATCGCTTCGGTGATCGAACGGGAGGCGATTGCTCCGGATTTCAGCCGGGTGTCCCGGGTCATCTACAACCGGCTGGCCGCCGGGATGCCACTGCAGATGGACTCCACCATCAACTATCCGCTAGACCGGCAGGAGGCGAGCACGTCGGATGCTGACCGTACCCGTCCCGGCGAGTACAACACCTACATCAATATCGGGTTGCCGGTATCACCGATCGGGTCGCCGAGCGAGGCGGCCATCGCCGCCGCGCTGAACCCCGAGCCAGGGACCTGGCGCTACTTCGTGAAGTGCCAGAAAGATGGCGCTTCGTGCTTCTCGGTGACGAGAGAGGAGCACGAAGCGGCGGTGCGCGACGCGGCCGCCCGCGGTGTGTTCTAAGCAGCAGCGTGAGTGCCCGTCCACAACTACCCCGCTATCCACAGCTTACGTCCCGACCGGCCCGTGCATCGCGGTGCGCCGGGCAAGCTGGCGGACGTGGGCGATGTGTGGGCGGCTCTGACCGGTGCCGTAGCAGGTGCCGGGGGAGCGATGGTCCTGCGCCGGCTTCCCCGGCCTGTCCGGGTGTCGGTGCCGGTCTGCACCGTGGCTGTGGCCGCACTGTGGGCAGTGGTCGGCGAGCGGGCGAGCGAGGGTCTACCGGTGTGGTGGTGGCCGATCCCGCTGGTTCTCGCCTGGGGTGGCGTGTTGTTGGCAGGTGCAGACCTGATCGCCCGACGCCTGCCAGACGCGCTGACGTTGCCGGCCTATCCGGTCGTCGCCGTGCTGCTGGGCGCCGCCGCAGCCGGTGCAGGGGACGCTGAGCCACTGGCTCGCGCCGCCGCCGGCGCGCTGCTGTGGGCCGGCGGCTATGCCGCTGTGCGTCTGCTCGCACCGGACGCTATGGGTGGGGGTGACGTCAAACTCGCAGGCAGCCTGGGTGCACTCACCGCCGCGACGTCCTGGCCAGGGCTGCTGCTGGCGGTATTGGCGGCGAACGTCCTCACCGCCGTGGTCGCCGGGCCGGCCCGCTTGCTTGGTTACCGCGACGTGCCCCATGGGCCGGCGATGCTCGCGGCGGCCTGGCTGGTGGTGTTACACCAACCGGGGTAATCAGTCAGAGCGTGTTTGTTTCGAATCTTCGCGCGTTCCCTAACACTTCGTGATTACATCGTCACCCGAAAAGGTGACACGTAACCGCGTCGACTCTGACCGGAAACGTGGTTGTCACAAACCATTCATACCGTGCACCGCAGGAACTCGTCGTTAAACCGTCGTTGCCCCCCCGATCCCGGCGCGAGAGGAGTCATTATGAGCATAGTACGTACGAGGGGGCGTCCGGTGCGTGCGGCCGCCGTCGTCGTGGTTGCGGGGCTCGCACTAGCCGGCTGCGGTAGCCGGGTCGGCGATTCCGGGGCGAGTGGTTCGCCGGCGACCAACTGTGTCGACACCTCCGGTAGCACGGTGAAGGTCGGGTTCCTCAACTCGCTGTCGGGCACCATGGCGATCAGCGAGAAGACTGTGCACGACTCGCTGGCCCTGGCTGCCGAGCAGATCAACGCCAGTGGCGGCGTACTCGGCAAGCAGTTGCAGGTCGTCAGTGAAGACGGTGCGTCGGAGCCCACGATCTTCGCCGAGAAGGCCACGAAACTGATCAGCTCGGACTGTGTGGCGGCGGTCTTCGGTGGCTGGACGTCGTCGTCTCGTAAGGCGATGCTCCCCGTGTTCGAGGGTGCCAACTCACTGCTGTTTTACCCAGTGCAATACGAGGGCCTCGAGGCGTCGCCCAATATCTTCTACACCGGAGCGACGACTAACCAGCAGATCGTGCCCGCGCTGGATTACCTGAAGCAGAAGGGTGTCAAGTCCCTCTTCTTGGTGGGCTCCGACTATGTCTTCCCGCGCACCGCGAACAAGGAGATCAAGGCGTACGCCAAGGCCAACGGCATCGAGGTGAAGGGCGAGGAATACGCTCCGTTGGGGTATACGGATTTCACGACGATCGTCAACAAGGTGAAATCGGCCGGGGCGGCGGCGGTATTCAACACACTCAACGGCGACTCGAACGTTGCATTCTTTAAGGAGTACCGCAACGCCGGTCTGACCCCGGCCGCGATGCCGGTAGTGTCCGTGTCGATCGCCGAGGAGGAGATCAACGGCATCGGTCTGGACAACGTGCTGGGACAGCTGACCGCTTGGAACTACTACCAGACCATCGACTCTCCTAAGAACACGGCCTTCGTGCAGGCATTCAAGGCCAAGTACGGCCAGAGCCGGGTGACCTCCGATCCGATGGAGGCGGCCTACACCTCGTTGTTCCTGTGGAAGGCGATCGTGGAGAAGGCGAAGTCGTTCAAGACAGACGACATCCGCAAGGCCGCGGGCGGTGTGAGCTACGACGCCCCGGAGGGGACCGTCACGGTCAACGGTGAGAACCACCACATCGCGAAGACGGCGCTGATCGGCAAGGTCGGTTCTGACTCGCTGATCCACACCGACGGGAGTTCCGGTGCCCCGATCGAGCCGGATCCCTTCCTCAAGAACTACGACTGGGCCAAGGGCCTGACCGGCTGAAAGACTGACCCGTTGAGACGGAGGACGACGGCATGCAAGCCCTGTTCAGCCAGTTGGTGGCCGGTCTCTCGCTGGGTTCGGTCCTGTTGCTCGCCGCCCTCGGGCTTGCGCTGACATTCGGTCAGATGGGCGTGATCAACATGGCCCACGGTGAGTTCATGATGGCGGGTGCCTACACGGCCTTCGTGGCCCAGGGCTGGATTGCCGACGCCGGGACCTCACTGTTGCTGGCTATCCCGCTCGGCTTCCTGGTGGGTGGCGTGATGGGGGTGATCCTGGAGGCCACCCTGATCCGCCGGATGTACCACCGGCCGTTGGATACCCTGCTTGTGACCTGGGGTATTTCACTGATCTTGCAACAGGCCGCCCGGGACATCTTCGGCGCTCCGAACGTCGACGTCCGCGCCCCCATCTGGCTGTCAGGCAGCGTCAACATCGGGGTCACCCAGGTGCCGGCGGCCCGATTGTTCATCCTGGTGCTGGCAGTGGCCGCCGTCGTCGGGCTGTCCCTGCTGCTCAAGACGACGCCGCTGGGGCGCCGGATCCGCGGCGTGGTGCAGAACCGCGACCTCGCCGAGACCGTCGGCATCTCCACCCGGAGCACCGACCGGTTTACCTTCTTCATCGGTTCCGGCCTGGCTGGGATCGCCGGTGTGGCGCTCACCCTGCTCGGCTCCACGGGCCCCACTCTGGGCACGAGCTACATTGTCGATGCTTTCCTGGTTGTGGTGGCAGGCGGCATCGGGCAGATCAAGGGTGCCGTGATCGCGGCATTCGGCCTCGGTCTGCTGCAGGCGACGTTCGAGTACTCAACCACCGCAAGCATTGCGAAGGTCATGGTCTTCGTCGTGGTCGTGGTGTTCCTGCAGATCCGGCCACGGGGCATCTTCAGCGTCCGGACCAGGAGCCTGGCATGACGGTTAGCGCTGCAAAGCTCCCCGGAATGATTAAACGCAACCGCGCCCTGTTCGGTTTCGTGCTCGGGGCCCTGGCGTTGTTGGTGGTCGCACCTGCTGTGCTGTCGGACTTCCGGCTCTCGCTACTGGGCCGGTTCGTCTGCTACGGAATCGTGGCGGTCGGTATCGGCCTGGCCTGGGGACGCGGCGGCATGCTGACGCTGGGGCAAGGCGTGTTTTTCGGCTTGGGTGGCTACGTCATGGCGATCCACCTCAAGCTCGCCGACGCCGGACCCTCCGGGGTGCCCGATTTCATGCGGCTCTACGGGTCGGGCCGCCTGCCCATCTGGTGGGTGCCGTTTCGGTCCCCGGTCGTGACCCTCCTCGGAGTGGTCTTGATCCCCTCGGCGGTGGCCTTTGGTCTCGGTGTCGCGATCTTTCGCAGGAGGGTTCGCGGCGCGTATTTCGCCATTTTGTCTCAAGCGTTGGCGGCAGCCTTTACGATCCTGCTGATCGGCCAGCAGACCACCACCGGTGGGACGAATGGCCTCAATGGCTTCCGCTCGTTCTTCGGGTTCAACCTGTTCGATCCGGTGAACAAGCGGATGCTGTTCTTCATCGCCGTGGTCACGCTGTTGGTGATGCTTGTCATTGTCTGGCAGCTTTACCACTCCCGGTACGGGGAACTGCTTATCGCGGTCCGGGATCAGGAGGAGCGGGTCCGGTTCCTGGGCTATGACCCGGCCAACACCAAGGTCGTGGCGTACGTATTGGCGGCGGCGATGGCCGGCATCGCGGGTGCGCTGTTCGTGCCCATCGTCGGGATCATCTCCCCGGCCAGCGTCGGAGTAGTACCTTCGATCGCCTTTCTGATCGGAGTGGCGATCGGTGGCCGCGCCACGCTGTTCGGTCCGGCGCTCGGGGCTATCGTAGTGGCCTGGKCCCAGACCGCGCTCTCGGAAAGTTTCCCGTCTTTCTGGAGCTATTTCCAGGGTGCACTGTTCGTTCTGGTGATCGCCTTCCTGCCCGCCGGGTTGTCGTCAGTGAATCTGTCGCGGCGTGTATCGCTGCGCAGGCGGGCCGCCGGTACCCGAACCGGCGGGCCCGAGGCGCCACCGCCGGCGACGCCATTCGACGTGGTACGCCCACCGCCGCCGGAACCCGGCCTTTCCGGGGTCAGCGCTGGGACGGAGGCCGGGCGATGACAATAGAAGCGGACTACCTGGAGCTGTCCGAGGTGCGGGTGGTGTTCGACGGATTCGTCGCTGTCGACGGTGTCTCGATGACAGTGCGCCACGGCGATCTGCGGTTCCTAATCGGCCCTAACGGTGCGGGTAAGACCACGCTGGTCGACGCCATCACCGGACTGGCCCCAGCCACCGGATCGGTCCGGTTCGGCCGGACTGAACTGATCGGCAAGAAGGTGCACCGGATCGCCCGGCTGGGGGTTGGGCGCACTTTCCAAACCGCCAGTGTCTTCGAGGAGCTGACCGTGCTGCAGAACCTCGACATCGCGGCTGGGGCAGGTCGCGCTGCGCTGTCGCTGTTGCGCCGCCGCTCGTCGGTGCCACCGGAGGTCGAGGAAGCTATGGACACAGTCGGCCTGACCGCACAGCGGGACCGCCAAGCAGGTGCGCTCGCGCACGGTCAGAAGCAGTGGTTGGAGATTGGCATGCTGCTGGTGCAGAACGCACGGGTACTGCTGCTGGATGAGCCGGTGGCCGGGATGAGCGCCGACGAGCGGGTCCAGACTGGGGAACTGCTGGGCCGGATCGGCGCCGAGCGCACCGTCGTGGTGGTCGAGCACGACATGGACTTCATGCGATCCTTCGCCACCTCGGTCACCGTGCTGCATGCCGGAAAGGTGCTCAGCGCCGGCACGGTCGCCGAGGTGCAGTCCGACCCGAAGGTTCAGGAGGTCTACCTCGGCCGGGCGGAGGTCGCACAGTGACGTCAAACACAGTGACGTCGAACACAGTGACGTTGGATGCCGCGATGTTGGACATGACGGACATCCATGTCGGCTACGGGCGGACGACCGTAGTGCACGGCGCGACCATCGAAGTACCGCCCGGCGGGGTAACCGCCGTGATGGGACATAACGGCGCCGGCAAGACGACCCTGCTGCGGGCCGCGGTCGGGCTGCTCCAGCTCCGTTCCGGGAGGATCATGCTCGGCGACGAGGACATCACACGGATGCGGCCCAACGAGCGCGTCAAGCGCGGTCTGGGCTACGTGCCGCAGGGACAGCAATGCTTCCCACAACTGACCACCCAGGAGAACCTGCAACTGGTCGCGGACACGCGGCGAGACGGCAAGAAGCTGATCGCTGAGATGCTGGACCTCTTCCCGGCACTGGTCGGGCTCCTGGCGCGCCGGGCGGGCCTGCTGTCCGGCGGTCAGCGGCAGCAACTGGCGATCGCCCGGGCATTGATCACCCAGCCGCGGCTGCTGATTCTGGATGAGCCGACTGAGGGTATTCAGCCCTCCGTGGTGGCGGAGATCGAGCAGACCATCCTGTCGTTAACCTGCCTCCGCGGCCTGTCGATCTTGCTAGTCGAGCAACACGTCGGGTTCGCCCTCGCCGCGGCGAGCCGCTACTACGTCATGGAAGCGGGCCAGATCACCTCCACCGGCACCGGCGGCGCAGACGCCCACGCCGACGTCCGGGCAGCCATGGCGATCTAGAAACGAACCAGCCTGCCGCTGAATGCAGTCAAGGGGAGGGGAATGATCGGGGTGTGTGGGTGGTTGTACGGGATGTCCGGGCCGGGTGGGCTGTGTCCCCCGGGTCCATCTCAAATTCGCCACTGCGGACGATCGTTCGGCTGAAGCCGCGGTGTGCCCTTCGCCAAGAGGCGACCAGCACGCTCGGCCCGAACATCCTCGCCCGGCTACTGTTAAGGATGAAAAGTCGTGAAAGGTGATCGAACCGAGATCGTCATCGACGCCGGCGGCACCACTCGGACCTACGAGATCGAAGCCACCCGCAACGGTCGGCGGGTGGAGATCACCCACGGTCGCGGTATCGTCGAGGTCACCGAGGTAACCCGTGGCGGCACGCCGGTACGAACCGCGCGGTTCATGGCCTCCCGCGTCCTTGCCCTAGTCGAGCATCCTGCTGCAAGACCAGCTACCGGCGAGGACACGGTGGCCGTTCCGCAACCTCGGGCGGGTGGCAGCTCAACCGTGCACCGGCACGCCGACGCGCTCTGACAGCCATACTTGGTGACCCATACTCATCGACCGCCGCAGAGCGGGTGAGGAAGGGGCCGACATGCTGCTGTCCCCGCATGAGCAGGAGAAGCTTCTCGTCCACGTAGCCGGCCAGCTGGCCAGGGAGCGGCGAGCCAGGGGACTGCGGCTGAACTACCCCGAGGCCGTCGCGCTGATCACCTCGTGGGTGTTGGAGCGAGCGCGTGACGGGCGTAGCGTCGCCGACCTGATGGCAGGGGGCCAGCGCGTACTCAGCCGCGAGGACGTCATGGACGGCGTACCGGAGATGATCACTTCGGTGCAGGTCGAGGCGACCTTCCCGGACGGCACGAAGCTGGTCACCGTGCACCGGCCAGTCCAGTGACCGACGGGCCCGAGACACCCGGTGAGCTGCTGCTCTCCGAAGATCCGGTCGCGCTGGGGCCGCATAGCGGGCAAGAGCTGCTTGTGCGCAATATCGGCGACCGGCCGGTTCAGGTGGGGTCGCACTACCACCTCGCCGCGGCGAACCCGGCACTGGAGATGGACCGCGCGGCCGCTACCGGGATGCGTCTGGCAGTCCCGGCCGGCACGTCCGTGCGCTTCGAACCCGGCATCGAGCGGGTAGTACGGGTAGTTCCGTTGGGCGGCACCCGTACCGTGCCTGGCCTGCGTCTGGACGTACCGGATCCAGCTGGAGCAGCGCACGCAGCCGTCGGCGGGGGCAGCTGGACGGTTGAGCGAAGCCGCTACGCCGCGCTCTACGGCCCCACCGAGGGCGACCGGGTACGGCTAGCCGACACGAACCTGCTCGTGGAAGTCACCGAGGATCGCTGCCGCGGACCCCATGGTGGCGATGAGGTGGTCTTCGGCGGGGGCAAGGTGATCCGGGAGTCGATGGGCCAGGCTCGCGCCTCGCGGGCGGACGGTGCACCGGACCTGGTGATCACCGGCGCGGTCGTGCTGGACCACTGGGGGGTGGTCAAGGCCGACATCGGGGTACGAGACGGCCGGATCGTCGGCCTGGGCAAGGCGGGGAACCCGGACATCATGGACGGTGTGCATGCCGGGTTGGTCATCGGCCCGGGGACCGAGGTGATCGCCGGCAACGGGATGATCCTGACCGCTGGTGGGGTGGACAGCCACGTGCACCTGATCAGCCCGCAGCAGGTGCCCGAGGCGCTGGGGTCTGGCGTCACCACCCTGATCGGCGGCGGTACCGGCCCGGCGGAGGGCACCAGAGCCACCACGGTGACGCCGGGTGCCTGGTACCTGGCTCGGATGCTGGAGTCGCTCGACGAGTTGCCGGTGAACATCGCGCTGCTCGGTAAGGGCAACACCGTGGGGGAGCCGGCGCTGTATGAACAGGTAGCGGCCGGGGCCAGCGGGTTCAAGTTGCACGAGGACTGGGGATCCACCCCGGCGGCGATCGACGCCTGCCTGCGGGTCGCCGACGATACCGGCGTGCAGGTGGCAATACACACCGACACGCTCAACGAGGCGGGCTACGTCGCAGACACGCTGGCCGCGATCGCCGGGCGGACCATCCACACGTATCACACCGAGGGAGCCGGCGGCGGCCACGCGCCGGACATCATCACCGTCGCCGCCCAGCCGAATGTGCTGCCCAGCTCGACCAACCCGACCCGGCCGCACACCGTGAACACCCTCGATGAGCACCTCGACATGCTGATGGTCTGCCACCACCTCAACCCCGCCGTGCCGGAGGATCTCGCGTTCGCGGAAAGCCGGATCCGGCCATCCACCATCGCGGCCGAGGACCTGTTGCACGACCTCGGGGCCATCTCGATGATCGGATCGGACTCGCAGGCCATGGGGCGGGTGGGTGAGGTGATCCTACGGACCTGGCAGACCGCGCACGTGATGAAGCGCCGGGTCGGGGCACTGCCCGGGGATCCGAGAACCTCGGACAACCTGCGGGCTCGGCGATATGTGGCCAAGTACACGATCTGCCCGGCCATCGCGCACGGCCTGGATGGTGAGGTCGGCTCGGTGGAGGTGGGAAAGCTCGCCGATCTGGTGTTGTGGCAACCCGCGTTCTTCGGCGTGCGGCCGAGCATCGTGCTCAAGGGCGGCATGATCGCCTGGGCGGCGATGGGGGATTCCAACGCCTCCATCCCGACCCCACAGCCGGTCCTGCCCCGGCCGATGTTCGGGGCCGCGGCTGTTACCGCAGCCGCAACCTCGGTGCACTTCGTGGCTCCCGCGGCCGTGCAGGGTGGTCTCGCCGACCGGCTGGCGGTGCGGAGGCGGTTGGTGGAAGTGCGGGACACCCGGGCGCTGCGCAAGGCCGATATGCTGATGAATGATGCGCTGCCGCACATAGCCGTGGATCCGGAAACGTTCACGGTCCGGATCGACGGCGAGGTGGTCGAGCCTGCGCCAGCGGAGGAACTCCCGATGGCCCAACGCTATTTCCTGTTCTGATGACGGTTCTGGCGTCGCTGTTGCTGGCGGATTCGCGGTTGCCCACCGGTGGCCACGCGCACTCCGGTGGGGTGGAGGCGGTGGTCGAGCGCGGTTTGGTGTGTGACGAATCCGACCTCGCGCTGTACTTGGCTGGCCGGCTTCGGGGTACCGGGCAGGTGGTTGCCGCGATTGCTGCGGCCGGTTGCTTGCTGGCGGCTGACACCGCCCCGGTGGACTGGGGGCGTTGGGACGCCGCGGTCAGTGCCCGTACGCCGTCGGCTGCCGCCCGGGCAGCGTCCCGGGCGCAGGGTGTGACGCTGCTGCGTACCGCCCACCGGGTCTGGCCTTCCGCTGCTCTGGACGCGCTGTGTCACACCGGCCGTCCGCACCACCCGCTGGTGCTTGGGGCTGTGGTAGCCGCCACCGGGGATGGTGCCGACGCGGCGGCCTTGCTGGCGCTGCATCACCTGCTCGGTGGGGCCTGCGCGGCCGCGGTACGGCTGCTGGGGTTGGACCCGATCGCGGTCGCCGCCGTGCAGGCGCGCGCGAGCCACTCCGCTGAGCAGGTCGGTCTGGCTGCGGTCCGCGTGGGGCGCGAGGTCGTCGCCCGGCAGGACCCCCGCCTACTGCCCAGCACAGGTACCCCGCTGCCGGAGGTGCTGGCCGAACTGCACGCCCGGGCGGAGGTGACTCTTTTTGCCTCGTGAGAACCGACCGTTGCGGATCGGCGTCGGAGGGCCGGTCGGCAGCGGCAAGACCGCCCTGGTCGCGGCGCTATGCCGGACGCTGCGTGAGGAGCTGTCGCTGGTGGTGGTGACCAACGACATCTACACCACCGAAGACGCCGACTTCCTGCGCACCAATGGCGTGCTCCCCGACGAACGGATCAGGGCGGTGCGCACCGGCTGCTGCCCGCACACCGCGATCCGCGACGACATCACGGCCAACCTCGGCGCTGTGGAGGAGCTCACCGCGCGCCACGACCCCGACCTGGTGCTGGTGGAAAGCGGCGGAGACAACCTCACCGCCATTTTCAGCTACGGTCTGATCGACGTGCAGATCTTCGTCCTCGACGTCGCCGGTGGCGACAAGGTCCCCCGCAAGGGCGGACCAGGGGTCACCCGATCCGACCTGCTGGTGATCAACAAGATCGATCTCGCGCCCATGGTCGGCGCAGACCTCGACCTGATGCGCCGGGATGCCGCGACGGTCCGCGGGGATCGGCCCACCGTGCTGATCTCGCTACGGGAGCAGCCTGACGCCGGACCGGTCGTGACGTGGCTGCGCCGCCAGCTGCGTCGCTCGTGAGCTGCATGCGGGCCCGCGCCGAGCTCATCGTCGAACCTGGGGCTGCTGCGCCCTGCCTACGGTGGCACTGCGCTCCTCCGATCGTGTTGCGCCAGACCGGCCCGCGCCGGGTTCACCTGGTGCAGGCTGCAGGCGGTCCACTGGGCGGTGATGATCTGGCGTTGGACGTCCACCTCAGCGCGGGCTCATCCCTGCAGCTGCGCTCGGCGGCAGCCACGGTGGTCCAACTAGGCATACCCGCTGCGGCGCAGTGGAACGTGACTGCTGACCTCGCGGACGGCGCGGTGCTTGATTGGCGCCCCGAACCGACCGTTATCTGCGACGGTGCGGCGCTGCGTAGCAGCATGACCGTCACCCTGCGGCGCGGGGCACGGGCCTTGTTGCGTGAAATGGTGGTGCTCGGCCGTGCCGGTCAGCGCGGCGGTTGCCTCCATGGCGAACTCATCGTCGAGCTCGACGGCGTCCCGATCCTCGCCCACACCCTCCTGCTGGACGGCGCCGATCCGGTGCTCGCCGGTCCGGCAGGTACGGGGGGCGCCCGAGTCATCGGGATGCTGGCGGTGGTGGGGAACTGGGTGGGCGGACTACCGGAGGACGCCGGCGAACAGCCGGGACTGCGCTGGGCGTGTTCGGTCCTCGACAGCCCCGGTTACCTGCTAGTTGCGGTCGGTGACAGCCCGGCAGTGGTCGCTGCGCTGCTCGACCGGGAGGCCCGACATACAGAAACGCCGAATCAGCGGGTTCACCCGACTGGAGAAAGCCCATGACGCACCACGGTGATCTGAACCGCAGCGTTGTCACCGAGAAGTCGGTGAGCGATCCGGGGAAGGGCGATCGTCGAGCGCCAAAATTCAGGAGTCTCCGCGGCTTGGTCTGCGAGCTGGTATTCGGGACTGACAGCCCAGTCCCGGATTGCGTCAGGAATGGCTGAGTTCCAGGTCGCCCAGGCCCGGGTCGGCTGTTGTTGGTCGGCTGCGATGTCGACGACCAGAATATCCTGCCAGTCCTCGCTTTGTTCGAGGTGGTCGATGAAGGACAGCAATCCGTGCCGCTTGCGCAGGGAGATCAGGCGGAGCTTGAGTGCGTGCCGCAGCGGTTCGTGCTCCGATGGTCGCACAGCAGTGCTAGAAAGGAAGGTGGTGAGCAGCGGCGTAGGTGTGTCGCTGGTGTCTTCACGGCGACGTCGTTCGATCTGAATCGGGCAGTAGTGTGCGGTGCTCTGCTCGTGCACGAGAACGGGCAGACCTCGGATCGCCAGGGACGTCTCCAGTTGCCAGACGGTGTCGTCATCCTCGCCGCCTTGTACATCGAGGCCCACTAGGTCGACCCGGACCTGCAGGTCGCCGAACAGAAAGCGGCGCAGATTCTGGTAGCCTTCTTCGGAGTTGACGATGCCGTAGCGGCCGCTATGACTACGGTGGACGATTGCGCGGTGCGCCCCTTCCACATAGGCGTTATCGATCTGCACCAAGCCGTCGCTGCGGGCGCCAACCAGCTTCGATGACAGGCCGAACGCCGTGCCGTAGTCCACTGGATTAGTGCCAACGAGGCAGAACATGCGTTGGACTGGAAAACCATTGTCCGGCATTATGTTAGGACGGAAATTCTCCCGGTCGGCAACGCCGTCGAGGTGGGGCGTGAGGTATTCGTACATGCGATCAGGACCAAAGATGTCGGCGCCCTGGACATCGGTGAGGTCGCGGAACGTCTCCAGCAAGCCACCACCGACCGCGAACTCGATGCCGCCGTGCGGGGTGGCGTAGGTGAAGATCCGCTCCACGAAGTCGGCCCCGGCGTCAAGGTGCCCGCCGGCGTCCGGGTCGTTGGGAATGACCCGCTGCACCATGCATCGGACGATGAGTCCGCCCATTGAGTGGGCCACGAGGAAGATCCGGGGAGCGCCGGTCTTGCGCTGGACTAGCTTGACGAGCGCGAACAGGTCCGCGGCCGCGGACTCGAGCGAGAACTTCTGGGGGCTCCTGCCGAAGGTGGATGCCGATACGTCATAGAAGCGGTGCACCCAAATTGTGTCCGCATCGACGTTTCCGTCATCTTGGCTGGTCAGGTATGCACGTTGGTCGCCGTGGACGCGCAACTGATAACCCTCGTCGGTGATCAACCGGAGCAGGGGGCTCTCGAACTGGAATAACCGCGGCTCGCCGGCGCCATCGACGCGGACATGGACCGAACCCTCGTTGAACCCGTAGAACGGGTCGTCAACCACCGTGTCGATACCTGAACCCGCGAATCCCCGCACGTAGATCACCGGTAACCGACCGTCACCTGGATAGGCCATCATGTCCCCTTCCCGGTCGGTCGTTTGCGGACCGACTACTCACCGAAGACTGCTTCCCTCTACTGAGAGTCGGACTAGCAGTCCAGATACCGTTCTGACGGGTGATCTTGCGTAGCCGCCGCCTGACTCTGACGCCGGTGCGGGTGCGGGTGCACTTCGATGACACCGGGATCGCCGTGATTGACCCCTGGCATGCGGCCTGATCTGCGGTTAGGTGACGTGACTGCAACTCGGCGGTTACATGACGGTCACAGTGGTGTCGTGTGATGGGTTTGACTCACTCGTGTGAGTGAGGCGCACCTAGGGTTCCGTCGCTGTCCGCAGTGAGTCTGGACCGAGAGGTGCAGGCGGGCAGTGCTCTGCTCGCTCCACGGCGGGACAAAAGCCCGGGAGGCCAGCCACGCCCGGCTGCCTCGCGGTCGGGCGTCGTGGACGCGGAGGCCGCGACGTGGACGAACTGCACGACAATTACGGCCCGGAGGCGCGATACGCCGTCGAGGCGGAAGCCGCGCTGCCGACGACGAAATGGGAACAGGAGATCACCCGGGGTCTCGAGCTGGGTCTGCAGGGCGCCGACTCGATCATCGACCGCCGGATCCCCACCTTCTCTCGCGGTGAGCTGCCGCATTTCGCCGGCATCAACACCTTCCTCAAGGCGCCCTATGTCGAGGACGTCCGCCGTTGCGGCGAATACGACGTAGCCGTACTCGGCGCTCCCTTCGACGGCGGCACAACCTACCGGTCCGGGACGCGCTTCGGTCCTCAGGGAATCCGTAAGATCTCCGCGTTATACGGGCCGTACAGCTTCGAGCTCGGTGTCGACCTGCGGGAATCGATCACCATTGCTGATCTGGGTGACGTGTTCACCATCCCGGGCAACATCGAAAAGACTTTCGATCAGATATCCAAGGCTGTGGGCCACGTCTTCGCCTCCGGCGCCTTTCCCGTGGTATTGGGTGGCGACCACTCCATCGGCTACCCGACCACCCGTGCGGTCGCGGAACACCTAGGTGGCGGCAAGCTCGGCATCATCCATTTCGACCGCCACGTCGACACCCAGGAAACCGACCTCGACGAGCGGATGCACACCACCCCGTGGTTTCACGCCACGGACATCCCCAACGTGCCACCCCAGAATCTTGTGCAGATCGGCATCGGCGGTTGGCAGGCGCCAAGGCCTGGGGTTCAGGTCGGCCGGGAACGCGGCACGACGATCATGACCGTCACTGACTGCGTCGAGATGGGTATCGACGAAGCCGCGCAGCGTGCCCTGGACGTCGCGTGGGACGGCACCGACGCCGTCTGGCTGTCCTTCGACGTCGACTGCCTCGACGCCGCGTTCGTCCCCGGCACGGGATGGCCCGAACCTGGCGGCTTCCTGCCCCGTGAGGTGCTGAAGTTCATCCAGCTCGTCGCCGCGCGTCCGCTGGCAGGCATCGAAGTCGTGGAGTGCTCCCCGCCCTACGACAACGCCGAGATCACGGCACTCATCGCGACCCGGGTTATCTGCGACACCCTCGGCTGCCTGGTGCGCGCCGGTCACTTACCGCGAAAGGCGATCCCATGACGACACAAGTGCCGACTACCAGCCCGACCGGCGGCCCGGATGCCGAGGACCTGCGCAGCATCGGCTACCGGCAGGAACTGCACCGCAGGCTTGGCGCCTTCTCGTCGTTCGCTGCGGGTTTCTCCTTCGTCTCGATCCTCACCACCGTGTTCCAGCTCTTCGCGCTGGGCTACTCCTTCGGCGGCCCGGCGTTTTTCTGGACCTGGCCGCTGGTGTTCGCCGGTCAATTGTGCGTCGCGTTGGTCTTCGCTGAGCTGGCGGCGAGCTGGCCGCTGGCCGGGTGCATCTACCAGTGGTCGCGCCGGCTGGCTGGTGAGACCGTCGGCTGGTTCGCGGGCTGGGCGATGATGATCGGGTACATCGTCAGCGTGGCGGCCATCGGCATCGCCTTGCAGGTCGTGCTGCCCTCGGTGTGGTCGGGGTTCCAGATCGTCGGCGCCGACCCGTCGATCACCTCGGCGTCCGGTGCGGCCAACGGGATCCTGCTGGGCTCGGTGCTCATCGCGCTGGCCACCGTGATCAGCGCCTTCGGGGTGCGCTTCATGGCATTGATCAACGGGATCGGTGTGACGTGCGAGCTCGTTGGCGTGGTGCTGCTGCTGACACTGCTGTTCAGCCATGCGCAACGGGGTCCCGGAGTGGTCACCAAAACGCTGAACGTATCCGGGAACAGTCCTTACCTGTATGCCTTTCTTGCTTCGACGTTGATGGCGGCTTATGTCATGTACGGCTTCGACAGCGCCGCGGAGCTGTCGGAGGAGACGGCCGCGCCACGGCGCGTGGTGCCGTTGGCGATCCTGCGGGCGCTGCTGGTGTCGTTCGTCGGTGGCGGGTTCATGATCGTGGCTGCGCTGATGGCGGCGCCGTCGCTGACCGACGGTCAGCTGTCCGCCGGCGGCATCGCCTATGTCATCACCAGCCAGCTGGACTCCACGCTCGGCCGGACGCTGCTCGCGGTGGTCGCGATCTCGATCGTGTCTGCCTGCCTGGCGATCCAGAATTCGGCGTCGCGGGTGATGTTCAGCATGGCGCGCGACGGCCGGCTGCCCGGCGCGAGGTTGCTGGGCCGGGTCAGCCCGCAGACCGGGACGCCGATCCTCACCGGCATCGCGGTGGGGACGCTTGCGATCGGAGTGTTGCTGATCAACCTGGGCAATCCGGCGGCGTTCGCGGCAGTCACCAGCACCTCGGTGGTGATCGTCTATCTGGCGTACCTGTTGGTCACGGTGCCGGCATTGGGCGCCCGCCTGGGCCGGCGCCTGCCGCCGAAGCAGCCGGGTGGCTTCTCGCTCGGCCGCTGGGGACTAGCGGTGAACCTGTTCGCGGTGGCCTACGGCGTGGCAATGATGGTCAACATCGCCTGGCCTCGGCAGGCGGTGTACGACCCGGCGGGAACCAGCTGGGTGCTGCAGTATCTCGCGCTGCTTTTCGTGGCCGCGCTGGTGGTGGTCGGCGCGGTGGTGCACCGATTGCTGCGCCGTGCGTCCGCGCCGGCCGCCCAAGCCGCGGAGGCCGCGGTGGCCGCCGAGGCATGAGCTCGGCGGTGCCTGGCACGATGGCGGAATGCTGCGCTGGATCACCGCGGGGGAGTCGCACGGACCTGCTCTGGTCGCTGTGCTGGAGGGCATGGTCGCCGGGGTCGAGGTGACGTCCAAGGACATCCAGGCCGAGCTGGCGCGCCGCCGGCTCGGTCACGGGCGCGGGGCGCGGATGAAGTTCGAGGCCGACGAGGTGGACCTGCTCGGGGGCATCCGGCACGGCCGGACGTTGGGTGGCCCGGTGGCGATCCGGATCGGCAACAGTGAGTGGCCTAAGTGGGAGACGGTGATGGCGGCCGATCCGGTGGACCCGGACGTGCTCGCCGCGCAGTCCCGCAATGCGCCGCTGACCCGGCCACGACCCGGGCACGCCGATCTCGCCGGTATGACCAAGTACGGCTTCGACGACGCTCGACCTGTGCTGGAGCGGGCCAGCGCCCGGGAGACTGCTGCCCGGGTCGCGCTGGGCACCGTGGCCAAGGCGTTCTTGCGCCAGGCGCTGGGTGTCGAGGTGTTGTCCCATATTGTGTCGTTGGGGCGGGTGGACGCGCCCGCGGACGTGCTGCCCGGACCTGGTGACCTGGAGCGGATCGATTCCAGTCCGGTTCGCGCGTTCGCCGAGGATGCCTCAACCGCGATGATCGCCGAGGTTGATGAGGCGAAGAAGGACGGCGACACGCTCGGCGGCGTGGTCGAGGTCGTGGCGTACGGACTGCCGGTGGGCCTGGGCTCATTCGTCCACGCCGACCGACGGTTGGACGCCCGGCTGGCCGGCGCGCTGATGGGCATCCAAGCCATGAAGGGTGTTGAGGTGGGTGACGGGTTCGCCACCGCACGTCGCCGCGGCAGTGTCGCGCACGACGAGATGGTGCCCGGGCCTGACGGTGTGGCGCGGAGCACTAACCGGGCCGGTGGCTTGGAAGGTGGCATGACCAACGGAGAGGTGCTCCGGGTCCGCGTCGCGATGAAGCCGATCTCCACGGTGCCCCGAGCGCTGGCCACGGTGGATGTCGCCACCGGCGAGGCGGCGGTCGCGATCAACCAACGTTCCGACGTCTGTGCGGTGCCCGCCGCGGGCGTCGTGGCCGAGGCGATGGTCGCCCTCGTGCTCGCCGACGCCGCACTGGAGAAGTTCGGTGGTGACGCGCTACCCGAAACGATCCGCAACGTCCGCGGCTACCTCGCCACTTCCCGCCAGCGCTGAGCCCGCGTCAGACTCGTTAGGCACGTGTCGGGAGGGGTGGCCGCGTTGCGGCCACCCCTCCCTTGCCGGCGGCACTGCCCGACTGGGGCTGCAGTCGGTCTCCCCCAGCACCGCCCCAGCTGAGGAAATGATGGCTGAGCGCTGCCGCCAGCCGCACGGATGCTGTTCCCTAACCATCCGGTGCGATCACCGGCCTACATTCAGCTGCCGTCGGCTCAGCCGCCGAAGCCGCTACCGGCGACGTTGCTCAGAATTTGTCGACGTTCAAGAAGTCGTTAAGAATGTTGCCCCCGCCGCCCTCCGTCCCCTGACGGTACGCGCGAGAGCAGCCGCGTGTGCTGCCCGGCGATCTCGTCAAAGCCCAATGCATTAGACATGGCAACACGCACTTCACACCTAAAGCGTCACACGCCGCTACGCAAAACTTTGCACGCCGCCACCTACTATCGTCAAGCTGACTGCGACTACTTAGCCAGAGATCATCAGTACGGAGATAGAGAACCGAGCTGCCCACGGGGCAACGCCGACAGGGCTGGCTGAGGTGCTAACTGACCGACAGTGTGCTGGTTAGCACCCCTTAGGGGTACCTGCACAGGTGGCGCCAACGCTGCCCGCGGCGCGGTCATTGCGAAGCGTCGGCCGCATCACCCGCGGCAGGTATGTACGCAACGTGCGCCGTGTGAGGGCGAACCAGGGGTTATTGCGTGGTCTCACCGAAGGGGACTGCCTAGTGTCGACGCGAACCCGGCTGCATAGCGTAACCGCCGATAACGCAGCGGTGACGCATCCAGGCCGCAATCCCACGATGGCGCGTTGAACGCAGTGTGGACGATCACCAGGGGGTGGCTGGCGACATCAAAACGTCGGGGCGATCTCGAGAGCAACCCGATCGGTTACCCGTTACGGCGAGGCTGGCCGCGTGGCTCTCGTTCTTGGGGGGGATCCAGCGGGGTTGCCCGACTACGCTGGCGCGGGTGAGCGATACACAGGGGCCCTCTGTGGTGTTGGTCGGGCCGCCAGGGGCCGGCAAATCCACGGTGGGCCGGTTGCTGGCGGTGCAGATGGGCGTGGCATTCACCGACGTCGACGATCTCATCGTCGACGTCGCAGGTCGCAGCATCGCCGAGATTTTCATCACCGACGGCGAGCCGGTGTTCAGGGAGCTTGAGGAAGCGGAGGTGGCGGGCGCGCTGGCCGGGCGCAACGGAGTGCTGGCATTGGGCGGCGGGGCGGTGCTCTCGCCGCGAACGCGGACGAGGATTCGCGGGTGCCGCGTGGTGTTCCTGTCGGTCGGGATGGCCGAGGGGGTGCGCCGCACGGGCCTGTCGACCGCTCGCCCGCTGCTCGCTGGGGTGAACCCACGAGCGACGTTCGCCGCCCTTCTCAACGCCCGGCTACCCCTGTACAGGGAGGTCGCCACTGTCGAGGTGACCACCGACGGTCGCTGCCCAGACGAGGTCGCCGAGGATGTGCTGGACGCTATCGGAGCTGTCGGGGGTTTTTCGACCACGGAGGAGCGCCGATGACAGAGACCGGCGAGCCGACCCAGGCTGGTGATACTGAGCCGCGGCGGATTCGCGTTGCGACGGCGCAGCCCTACGACGTCGTCATCGGGCGGTATCTGCGGGCTGAGCTGCTCGACGCGGTGGGCAGCGGCGCCGTGGCGATCATGCACCAGCCGACGCTGGTCGAGGGCGCCGAGGCGCTGCGCACTGTGCTGGAGCACCTCGGCTCCGAGGCATACCGCATCGAGGTGCCCGACGCCGAGGATGGCAAGAAGCTGGCGGTGGCGGGGTTCTGCTGGGACGTGCTCGGGCAGGTGGGCTTGGACCGCACCGGTACCGTGATCGGCTTCGGCGGTGGGGCGGTGACCGATCTTGCCGGGTTCGTCGCCGCTAACTGGCTGCGCGGGGTCCGGGTAGTGCAGGTTCCCACCACGTTATTGGCGATGGTGGATGCCGCGGTGGGCGGCAAGACCGGGATCAACACTGACGCGGGCAAGAACCTGGTCGGTGCGTTCCATGAGCCTGCCGCGGTGCTGGTGGACCTGGTAGCCCTCGCGACGCTGCCACGAGCCGAGCTGGTCGCGGGGATGGCGGAAGTGGTCAAGGCCGGGTTCATCGCCGATCCAGTGATCCTGGAGCTGATCGAGGCGGACCCCGGGGCCGCACTGGACCCCTCCGGGCCGGTGCTGGCGGAACTGGTCGGCCGCGCGATCCGGGTCAAGGCTGACGTGGTGGCCGCTGACCTTAGGGAATCTCATCTGCGCGAGGTGCTCAACTACGGGCACACGCTGGGCCACGCCCTGGAGCGTCGGGAGGGTTACCGCTGGCGCCACGGCGCTGCGGTGAGCGTTGGCATGGTCTTCGCAGCGGAGCTGGGCCGGCTCGCCGGACGACTGGACGACGCCACCGCACAGCGGCACCGCGCCGTGCTCAGCTCGATCGGGCTGCCCACCGGATATGACGCTGACGCGCTACCGGAGCTGCTGGAAGGCATGCGTAACGACAAGAAGGCGCGGTCGGGGGCGTTGCGTTTTGTGGTCCTCGACGGTCTGGCTAAGCCTGGGCGGCTGGAAGACCCGGCTGCTGCGCTGCTCGCTGGAGCCTACGCCGCGGTGGCTGGCGAGATGGAGAGCTCGCAATGAAGGTGCTGGTGCTCAACGGGCCGAACCTGGGCCGGCTCGGGAGCCGCGAGCCCGATGTCTACGGCGCGACGACTTACAGCGACGTGGTGTCGCTGTGCCAGCGGGTCGGAGGAGAGCTGGGGCTGGATGTGGACGTCCGGCAGACCGACCACGAGGGCGTCATGATGAGCTGGCTGCACGAGGCCGCTGACACGGCCACCCCGGTGGTGCTCAACGCCGGGGCGTGGACGCACTACTCGATCGCGGTCCGCGACGCCGCCGCAGAGCTGTCGGCGCCATTGGTGGAGGTGCACATCAGCAACGTGCACGCACGCGAGCCGTTCCGGCACCACAGCTACATCTCGGCCATCGCCTCCGGGGTCATCGTCGGCTTGGGCGTAGAGGGTTATCCGCTCGCACTGCGCTGGATCGCCGACCGCGCCAAGAGCTGAGACCGCAGCGCGACCCGCTAGCGTCAGTCCATGTCTTACATCCGGCGCCGGGACGCGCTCCGCGAGCCGCTGCGTCAGCTGGAGCTCGACGCGCTACTGGTCACCGATGCACTCAACGTCCGCTATCTCACCGGATTCACCGGATCTAACAGCGCCCTGCTGGTGCACGCCGGAGGTGACGAGGCAAGCGTGTTCTGCACCGATGGCCGCTACCGCACCCAGTCGCAGCGGCAGGTGCCCGACCTGCGGAGGCTGATCGAAAGATCTTGTCAGCTCCGGCTGGCCACGCTGGCCGCCGAGGCGGGGATCGGCCGGCTGGGTTTTGAAAGCCATGTGGTGACCGTCGATGGGCACGCGGCGCTGGCGAAGGTCACCGGATCGGCCGCGCTGGTCGCCACGTCGCGGCCGGTGGAGGCGCTGCGGTTGATCAAAGACGATGCTGAGGTCGCCGTGCTCCGGGCGGCCTGTGCGGCGGCTGATACCGCCCTGGCCCGGCTGCTCGGCGAGGGCGCGCTGCACCCAGGCCGTACGGAGCGCGAGGTGGCTCGTGACCTGGAGGCCCGGATGGTGGCGGCGGGTGCCGCCGGGCCGTCGTTCGAGACCATCGTGGCGACCGGCGCGAACTCGGCGGTACCTCACCACCGCCCGACCGACGCCGTGCTGCGCCGCGGCGATCTGCTGAAAATGGACTTCGGCGCCCTGGTCGACGGTTACCACTCCGACATGACGCGCACTGTGGTGCTCGGTCAGCCAGCCGAGTGGCAGCGTGAGCTCTATGACCTGGTCGCTTCGGCGCAGGCGGCTGGTCGGGCTGCACTGCGGGCTGGGGCCCAGCTCCGTGACGTGGATGCGGCCGCCCGGGACGTCATCGTGCACGCCGGGCATGGCGGGGACTTCGTGCACGGCCTCGGTCACGGCGTCGGCTTGCAGATCCATGAGGCTCCGGCGTTGTCGCAGTTCGGGGTCGGTACACTCGCAGCAGGCATGGCGGTCACCGTCGAGCCGGGTGTCTACCTGGCCGGGCGGGGCGGCGTGCGCATCGAGGACACTCTCGTCGTTTCCGGCGGCGAGCCAGAACTTCTCACCCTGACCACGAAGGATCTCGTGGTTGTGCCCTGCTGACAGTGACGGATTGAGGATGAAGGATTGACGTGGCCAGCACCAATGAACTGCAGAACGGGCTCGTGCTCAACCTCGACGGCCAGCTGTGGTCGGTCGTGAAATTCCAGCACGTCAAACCGGGCAAAGGCGGCGCCTTCGTCCGGACCACCCTGAAAAACGTGCTGTCCGGCAAGGTCGTCGACAAGACGTTCAACGCGGGCACCAAGGTCGAGACCGCCACCGTCGACCGACGCGATATGACCTATTTGTACGCCGATGGTGCCGATTTCGTGTTCATGGATGCCGACACGTTCGACCAGATCACGGTCCCCGGTAACGTCGTTGGAGATGCGGCGAAATATCTGCTTGACAACCAGACCGTGCTGATCGCCGTTCACGACGGCATTGCGCTCTACATCGAGCTGCCCACCTCGGTGGAGTTGGTGATCTCGCACACCGATCCGGGTCTGCAGGGAGATCGGTCGACTGGTGGTACCAAGCCCGCGACCGTGCAGACCGGTGCGGAGATCCAGGTACCGCTGTTCGTCAGCACCGGTGACAAGGTCAAAGTCGACACTCGGGACGGTCGCTACCTCGGCCGCGTCAGTAGTTGACGTGGGCGCCCGCAGCAAGGCCCGCAAACGTGCCGTTGACATCCTGTTCGAATCCGACCTGCGCGGGCTGGACCCGACGGCGCTGCTCGCCGAGCGGGTCGGAGCGCCGGAGCTGGCACCGGTCAGCGAGTACACGATCTCGTTGGTGCACGGTGTCGTCGAGCATGCGGAGGACATCGATCGGCTGCTCGCCGATCAAGCCCACGGTTGGGCTCTGGCTCGGATGCCCGCGGTCGATCGTGCGGTGCTCCGGCTGGGCGTGTTCGAATTGTTGTTCTCTGCTGAGGTCGACGATGCGGTAGCCATCGACGAGGCCATCGAGCTGGCCAAGCTACTGTCCACCGATGACTCGCCGCGCTTCGTCAACGGGGTGCTCGGCGCCCTGGCCGCGCTACCGCGCAGCTCGTAAGCGACGAGCAGCCTTGCCAGTCAGGCCTCTTCTTTGTCCTTCACCGGACGCGCCTCGGGAGGCAGCACACCCCAGCCGATCAGCTGCTCAGTGAGATCGCCCGGCGACATGTCGTAGATGATCGCCAGCGAGCGTAGGTCCTCGGTGCGGATGGATAGCACCTTGCCGTTGTAGTCGCCGCGCTGGCTTTGGATCGTCGCGGCGTAGCGGGCCAGCGGCCCCACCTTGTCCACCGGCAGCTGCTGGAGGCGCTCCAAATTAATGACGATCTTGGTGGCCGGCTCGCTGCCGGAAGGCACTCGGCCCTCAGGCAGCAGCTCGGGTACCGGGACGCCGTAGAAGTCGGCAAGCTCTGCGAGCTTCTGCACCGTGACCGCCCGGTCGCCGCGCTCGTAGGAGCCGACCACCACAGCTTTCCACCGGCCCGCCGACTTCTGCTCGACACCGTGCAGCGACAAGCCCTGCTGCTGTCGGATGCCGCGCAGTTTGGACCCCAATGCCTTGGCGTAGTCGCCCATCTGGCCCCTTCTCCTTCTTCAGACCCCGACTAGCCAACGCCTTGGGGTGCCACGCGAAAATCGAGATGATACGGAGAGTAATGCTGCGCTGAGTAACCCCCCAGGTCAAGCCATTGGGGGTCGAAGACCGCGCAGAGTTACGCACACCACCCGGACGGGGCAGCGGTAGAGCGGCAGCACCTTCGGCGGATCGCGGTGATAATGTCCGTCTGGGTCCGGGCGCCGGTCCGGACCTGACGTCCTTTAAGGCCCGTCCAGCGAGGCGGGGAAGGAGGTCCACCGTGTCGTCCCCCTCCGGGACGGGCGCGGTGGGCGAGGCAGGGCCACCGGGGCAGCGCGAACTGCTTTCGGCGGCCGAGGTCACGCGCATCGTCGCCCGGATGGCGCATCAGATCATCGAACGCACCGCCCCCGAGCCGGTGGTGCTGGTCGGTATCCCTACTCGCGGCGTCCCGCTGGCGCACCGGCTGGCGGATCGGATCCGTGAGTTCGGCGGCGCCCCGCCGGTGGTGGGCACCCTGGACATCACCCTCTACCGGGACGACCTTCGGCGGCGCCCGCCCCGGGCGCTGCAGATCACTGAGCTGCCCGCTGATGGGCTCGACGATGTGCTCGTCGTCCTGGTTGACGACGTGCTGTACTCCGGCCGGACCGTTGCTGCCGCGTTGGACGCGTTGCGCGAGTACGGCCGGCCCCGGGCGGTGCAACTCGCCGTACTCGTCGATCGCGGTCACCGTGAACTGCCGCTTCGCGCCGACTACGTCGGTAAGAATCTGCCGACCTCCCGTGACGAGGAGGTCGGTGTGTTACTTGTCGAGACGGACGGCATCGATGCTGTGGTGATCCGCCGGAGTCAGCGGTGAGGCATCTGTTGAGCACAACTGATCTACCGCGGGAAGCCGTCACGGCGCTGCTGGACACCGCCGAGGCGCTCAAGCAGTCACTGCTGGGGCGGGAGGTGCCCAAGTTACCCACGCTGCGGGGGCGCACCGTAGTCACCTTGTTCTATGAGAGCTCCACCCGCACCCGAGCGTCCTTCGAGATCGCCGGCAAGTGGATGAGTGCCGACGTGGTCAACGTCTCGGCCGGTGGCTCCTCCGTGACCAAGGGGGAGTCGCTGCGCGATACCGCGCTCACCCTGGCGGCGATGGGCGCGGACTGCGTGGTGATCCGCCATCCGGCCTCGGGTGCGGCGCATCGCCTCGCCGGCTGGATGCCCACGCACGTGATCAACGCCGGCGACGGCAGCCATCAGCACCCAACCCAGGCGCTGCTAGATGCCGCTACTCTGCGTGATCGATTAGGCACCCTGAATGGGCGGACCGTCACCATCGTAGGCGACGTGCTGCACAGCAGGGTCGCCCGCTCGAACATCGAACTCTTGATCACGCTCGGTGCCCGGGTCCACCTCGTCGCCCCGCCCACCCTGCTGCCCTGCGGTGTCGAGAGCTGGGGCATCCACGAAGAGCGCGGCTGGCCCGTCACGGTCGGGCATGACCTCGATTCCGCACTACCTGGCAGCGACGCGGTGATGATGCTGCGGGTCCAGGCTGAGCGAATGCGCGGCCAGTTCTTCCCCTCCGTCCGGGAGTACTCGATCAACTACGGCCTCACCGAGGCGCGTCTGGGGTTGTTGCCCGAGCACGCTGTGGTACTGCACCCAGGGCCGATGCTGCGCGGCATGGAGATCGCGCACTCGGTTGCCGACTCGCCCCGCGCCGCGATCACCGAACAGGTCCGTAACGGGGTGCACGTGCGGATGGCTGTGCTCTACCACCTCCTCGCATCCCAGGAGGAACGAACATGAGCAGGCCGCTGCTTCTTCGCGGGATCCGGCCCTACGGCGTGGGCGACCCGGTGGACCTGCTGGTCCGCGACGGGCTGATCGCCGAGCTGGGCCCCCAACTGGACGGAACTGGCGCTGAGTGCTTCGACGGCGAGGGTTTGGTCGCGCTGCCCGGCCTGGTCGACCTGCATGCGCATCTGCGCGAGCCTGGCCGAGAGGACGCCGAGACGATCGCCACCGGCTCGGCGGCCGCAGCGCTGGGTGGCTACACTGCGGTGTTCGCGATGGCCAACACCGACCCGGTAGCCGATACCGCGGTGGTCGTCGAGCACGTGTATCGGCGCGGCCGTGACGTTGGGCTGGTCGATGTGCACCCGGTCGGCGCGGTCAGCGCCGGCCTGCGTGGTGAGCGGCTCGCCGAGTTGGGTGCCATGGCCGCGTCCGCCGCGGCGGTGCGGATGTTCTCCGATGACGGTTTGTGCGTGCACGACTCGCTGCTGATGCGCCGCGCCCTGGAGTACGTTCGTGGGCTGGGCGGGGTGATCGCTCAGCACGCCGAGGATCCCCGGCTCACCGCCGGCGCCCAGGCGCACGAGGGGAAGATCGCCGCCCGGTTGGGGCTGGCCGGCTGGCCTGCCGCCGCGGAGGAGTCGATCGTGGCACGGGACTGCCTGCTCGCCCGGGACGCCGCGGCGGCGTTGCATGTCTGCCACGTGTCCACCGCGGGAACGGTGGAGGTGCTGCGGTGGGCCAAGGAACGCGGAATCCGGGTGTCCGCCGAAGTCACCCCGCACCACTTGCTGCTCACCGATGACCGCCTGGCCGGCTACGACCCGGTCAACAAGGTCAACCCACCGCTGCGCACCGCTGCCGATACCGCGGCGCTGCGCGCCGCGCTGGCTGACGGGATCGTGGACTGTGTGGCCACCGACCATGCCCCGCACGCCGCCCAGGACAAGGACTGCGAGTGGTCCGCGGCCAGGCCCGGGATGCTGGGACTGCAGACCGCGCTGTCAGTGGTAGTGGCCACCATGGTGCGCCCCGGCCTGCTGGACTGGCGGGGGGTGGCCCGGGTGATGAGTGAGCAACCGGCCCGCATCGGTGGGGCGACTGAGCAGGGCCGACGAATCGCGGTGGGACAGCCGGCGACGCTGATCCTGGTGGACCCAGACGCCACCTGGACGGTGCGCGGGACGCAGCTGGCCAGCCTCGCTCATAACACTGCCTTTGAGGGAATGGAGCTGCCGGGGCGGGTGCTGGTCACCATGCTCCGCGGCGAGGTCACCGCGCAGGACGGGAAGGTGCTGTGTTGACCAAATCAACGGCGGTGACCGAGACAACGGCGGTGACCGAGACAACGGCGGTGCCACGCGGGCTAGCGCTTCTGGTGCTGGAGGACGGCACCATCGTGCGTGGTCAAACCTACGGCGCGATAGGCCAGACGCTGGGTGAGGCGGTGTTCGCCACCGGGATGACCGGTTACCAGGAGACCCTCACCGACCCGTCCTACCGACGTCAGATCGTCGTGCAGACCGCGCCGCACATCGGCAATACCGGCTGGAACGACGAGGACGACGAGTCGCGCCGGATCTGGGTGGCCGGCTACGTTGTGCGCGACCCGGCCCGGGTGCCGTCGAGCTGGCGCTCGCTGCGGCCGCTGGGCGAAGAGCTGTGCGGCCAAGGTGTCGTGGGGATCTCCGGGGTGGACACCCGTGCCCTGACTCGCCGGCTTCGCGAGCACGGCTCGATGCGGGCCGGCATCTTCTCCGGTGACGCGCTGGTGGACTCGACGCAGCTGGTGGCGCGGGTGCTGGCCAGCCCATCGATGGCTGGCGCCGACCTGGTCGGCGAAGTCACCGCCACCGAGCCCTACATCGTGCGCGCTGGGGTCGTCGGACCGCGGTTGCGGGTGGTGGCTTTGGATTTGGGGATCAAGTTCAATACGCCGCGGATGCTGGCCGATCTGGGGATCGAGACGCACGTTCTGCCAGCCACCGCCACCCTGGAGCAGGTGCTGGAGCGCGCGCCCGACGGGGTGTTCCTCTCGAATGGCCCGGGCGATCCCGCGACCGCGGACCACGCGGTCTCGCTGACCCGCGAAATACTGGCGCGGCGGATGCCCCTGTTTGGGATCTGCTTCGGGAACCAGATTCTCGGCCGGGCTCTGGGTCGGGGGACCTACAAGATGCGCTACGGACACCGGGGCATCAACGTCCCGGTTGTCGAGCACGGCACCGGGCGGGTGGCAATCACGTCCCAGAACCACGGTTTTGCGGTCATGGGGGAGCCGGGGGAGCGCTTTGACTCTGACTTCGGCGCCGCGATAGTAAGCCACTCCTGCCCCAACGACAACACCGTAGAGGGCCTCACCTGCCTCGACGTCCCAGCCTTCAGCGTCCAATACCACCCCGAAGCAGCCGCTGGCCCACACGACGCAGCCACCCTCTTCGACCGCTTCTACGAGCTCATGGCTCAGCATCGCGATTCGGCTCCGAATGACGCTCGAGGGGGGAACTAGTGGGCAGGCGGGCGGATATCTCGCATGTGTTGATGATCGGGTCTGGGCCGATTGTTATCGGGCAGGGTTGTGAGTTCGATTACTCGGGTACTCAAGCTTGCCGGGTGTTGCGCGAGGAGGGGTTGCGGGTCAGCCTGGTGAACTCGAACCCGGCGACGATCATGACTGATCCGGAGTTCGCCGATGCGACCTATATCGAGCCGATCACACCGGAGTTCGTTGAGAAGGTGATCGCCGCCGAGCGCCCAGATGCATTGCTGGCCACCCTGGGTGGGCAGACCGCGCTGAACACCGCGGTCGCGCTGCACGAGCGCGGGGTGCTGGCGCGTTACGGCGTCGAGTTGATCGGCGCCGACATCGAGGCCATCCAGCGCGGCGAGGACCGGTTGAAATTCAAGGACGTGGTGCACGCGGTGGGAGCCGAAGTGCCGCGCAGCGCCGTCTGCGGCTCGTTGGCCCAGGTCCGCGAGGCCGCCGATGAGCTTGGCCTGCCGGTGGTGATCCGGCCGTCATACACCATGGGCGGGCTCGGCTCCGGTATGGCGCACACTCCGGCCCAGCTCGAGCGGCTTGGTACTGCGGGCCTGGCCGAGAGCCCGGTGCACCAGGTGCTCATCGAGGAAAGCGTGCTGGGTTGGAAGGAATACGAGCTCGAGCTGATGCGCGATCACCGGGACAACGTGGTGGTGGTGTGCTCGATCGAGAACATCGACCCGATGGGCGTGCACACCGGGGACTCGGTGACCGTCGCCCCGGCGATGACGCTGACCGACCGGGAGTACCAGCACATGCGTGACGTGGGCATCGCGGTGCTGCGCGAGGTCGGGGTGGACACCGGCGGCTGCAACATCCAGTTCGCGGTGCATCCCGGCACCGGCCGGTTGGTCGTGATCGAGATGAACCCGCGGGTGTCCCGGTCAAGCGCCCTGGCATCCAAGGCGACCGGGTTTCCCATCGCCAAGATCGCCGCGAAGCTCGCCATCGGCTACACCCTCGATGAGATTACCAACGACATCACCAAGCAGACCCCAGCCTGCTTCGAGCCCACCCTGGACTACGTGGTGGTCAAGGTGCCCCGGTTCGCCTTCGAGAAGTTTCCCGGCGCGGACCCCACGCTGACCACCACGATGAAGTCGGTGGGCGAGGCGATGGCGCTGGGCCGCTCCTTCCCCGAGGCGCTGGGCAAGGCACTGCGCTCGATGGAGACGTCCGCCACCGGGTTCTGGACCAGGCCCGATCCGCCCGACGCCACCGTGGCCTCGGAGCTGGCAGCGCTGCGCATCCCTCATGACGGCCGGCTCTACGCCGCTGAGCGGGCTCTTCGACTGGGTGCGACGGTCGCTGAAGTCGCAGCGGCCTCGGGGATCGATCCGTGGTTCATCGACCAGATCGCCGCTCTGGTGGAGTTGCGGGCCGACCTCGTGGCCGCCCGGGAACTGGATGAGCCGCTGCTGCGCCGAGCCAAGCGCGCCGGTATATCCGACCGGCAGCTCGCCGCCGTGCGCGCCGAACTCACCGAGCCGCAAGTCGCCGCGCTGCGCCACCGGCTGGGCGTCCGCCCGATCTACAAGACCGTGGACACCTGCGCTGCCGAGTTCGCCGCCCAAACCCCGTACCACTACTCCGCCTACGAAAACGATCCAGACGCCGAGACCGAGGTCAGCGAGCAGCAGGAACGACCCAAGGTGATCATCTTGGGTTCCGGGCCGAACCGGATCGGCCAGGGCATCGAGTTCGACTATTCGTGTGTGCACGCCGCGATGGCGCTGCGCGCCGCCCCTGATAACGAGGGTCGCGGCTACGAGACCGTGATGATCAACTGCAACCCGGAGACCGTGTCCACCGACTACGACACCGCAGACCGGCTCTACTTCGAGCCGCTGACCTTCGAAGACGTCATGGAGGTGGTGCACGCCGAGCGGGCATCGGGCACCGTGGCGGGCGTGATCGTGCAGCTGGGCGGGCAGACCCCGCTGGGTCTCGCGCAGCGGCTCGCCGATGCGGGTGTCCCGGTGGTCGGTACGTCTCCGGCGGCGATTCATCTCGCCGAGGATCGTGGATCGTTCGGCGCGGTGCTGGAGCGCGCTGGGTTGCCCGCCCCGGCCTTCGGCACCGCCACGTCGTTCGCGGAGGCCCGCAAGATCGCCGACGAGATCGGCTACCCGGTGCTGGTTCGCCCCTCCTATGTGCTCGGCGGGCGCGGCATGGAGATCGTCTACGACGAGCAGACCCTGGCCGGCTACATCGCCAGGGCCACCGAGATCACTCCCGAGCACCCGGTCTTGGTGGACCGCTTCCTCGACGACGCCATCGAGATCGACGTCGACGCGCTGTGCGACGGCACCGAGGTTTACCTAGGCGGGATCATGGAGCACATCGAGGAGGCCGGGGTGCACTCCGGAGATTCCGCCTGCGCGTTGCCGCCGATCACGTTGGGGGAGTCCGATTTGGTTGCGGTGCGCGCCTCGACCGAGGCGATCGCTCGCGAGATCGGCGTGCTCGGCCTGCTCAACGTGCAGTACGCGCTCAAGGACGACGTGCTCTACGTGCTGGAGGCCAACCCGCGGGCCAGTCGCACCGCACCGTTCGTTTCCAAGGCCACCGCTGTGCCGCTGGCCAAGGCCGCCGCTCGGATCATGCTCGGCGCCACTATCGAGCAACTACGAGCCGAGGGCCTACTCCTGCCACACGGCGATGGTGGTGATCTTCCGGCCGACGCTCCGGTGGCGGTCAAGGAGGCAGTACTGCCATTTCACCGGTTCCGCACCCCGGAGGGGCATGGGGTGGACTCGCTGCTCGGGCCGGAGATGAAATCCACCGGCGAGGTCATGGGCATCGACGTCGCGTTCGGCCAGGCCTTCGCGAAGTCTCAGGCCGCGGCCTACGGGTCGCTGCCGACGTCGGGGCGGGTGTTCGTATCGGTGGCCAACCGGGACAAGCGGGCCATGGTGTTTCCGGCCGCACGGCTGGCCGATCTCGGTTTTGAAGTCCTTGCCACCCGGGGAACCGCCAACACGCTGCGCCGCAACGGGATCCAATGCACCGTGGTGCGCAAGCACTTCGAAGGGCCGGACAACATCGTGGACCTGATCAACGCAGGGGGGGTCGATATGATCATCAACACCCCATACGGTAATCCTGGCCCCCGGGTGGACGGTTACGAGATTCGCACCGCCGCGGTGTCTCGGTCCATCCCCTGCATCACCACGATGCAGGGCGCCGCGGCAGCCGTCCAAGGAATCGAAGCCCTCATCCGCGGTGACATCACCGTCCGTCCCCTCCAATCCCTCCACGCCGCCCTCCGCGCCGCCCCCGCCCCTGTGACACCGCATTCAGCAGGCTCAGCGGGGTTATCCGGTGCCCAGTAGCCCCGCTGAGCCTGCTGAACGCGGGTTTGGTGCGCGGTTGAGGGCGGCGGTCGCGGCTCGGGGGCCGTTGTGTGCGGGGATTGATCCGCATCCTGGGTTGCTCGCGCAGTGGGGGTTGGGCGATGACGTGGCGGGGCTGGAGAGGTTCGCGCTGGGCGCGGTCGAGGCGCTGGCGCCGGAGGTGGCGGTGGTCAAGCCGCAGTCGGCGTTCTTCGAGCGGCACGGGGCGCGAGGCATTGCGGTGTTGGAGCGCGTCCTGCTGGCGGTCCGGGATGCGGGCGCGTTGGTGTTGCTCGACGTCAAGCGCGGTGACATCGGCACCACCATGGCCGGGTATGCCGCCGCCTATCTCAGCGACGGCGCGCCGCTGGCGGCCGATGCGATCACTGTCTCGCCCTACCTCGGTGTCGGCGCGCTGGATCCGGCGTTCGAGCTGGCCGGTCGGACCGGGCGCGGAGTTTTCGTGTTGGCGCTGACCTCCAACCCTGAGGGCGCCGACGTGCAGGCCGCGGTCACCAGTACCGGGGCCACGGTCGCGCAGTCCGTGGTCGACGCGGTCGCCGCCCGCAACGCCGGCTGGCAATTTGGCGGCGACGTCGGTGTGGTGGTGGGTGCCACCGCACCGTTCGGGACCCTGCGGCTAGACGCCCTCAACGGCCCGATACTGGTGCCTGGGATAGGCGCGCAGGGCGCCTGCCTGGCCGACTTGCCGCAGATCTTCGGTGGGGCAACCCGCCATGTCGTGGCCACGACATCACGTGACCTGCTGCGGCATGGCCCGCAAGCGGCGTCGCTGCGACACGCCGCCCGGCGAACCGCCGACCAGGCTTGCGCCTTGCTCCGCCCACTGACCGGACAGCTCGGCGGTGGTACCCCGGGTTAAGCGGCTGGTCGCGTGGGGGATACGGTCGCCGCACTAATCCGGAACATCCCTCAGCACTAGCAAATTGACGGAGGAGACCGTGGCCCTTCCCCAGCTGACCGAGGAGCAGCGGGCCGCTGCTTTGGAGAAGGCGGCCGCCGCCCGACGTGCCAGAGCCGAGCTCAAGGAGCGCCTCAAGCGCGGCGGGACCAACCTTCAAGAAGTCCTGGCCAAGTCCGATAGTGACGACATCCTGGGCAAAATGAAGGTTTCGGCTTTGCTCGAAGCCTTGCCCGGGGTGGGCAAGGTCCGTGCGCAGCAAATCATGGAGCGGCTGGAAATCGCCACTAGTCGGCGGTTGCGCGGGCTTGGTGACCGTCAGCGCAAGGCGCTACTCAGCGAGTTCGGCACCGAATAGCCGCTCCAGAATAGTTACGAGCACAATCACCGACATTCTCTCAGGGTGGTCAGCCACAGTGACCATACTGTGACGGTGCGTGAGCCGGGGCCCCGTGCGGTTGTCCGGCCCCGGCTTACCGTCGTCTCAGGCCCCTCTGGGGTCGGTAAGTCCAGCGTGGTTGCAGAGACAGTGCGGCGCTGGCCGCAGCTATTCGTCAGCGTCTCGGTGACCACACGCGCGCCCCGTAGCGAGGAACGGCCCGACGAGCATTACCACTACGTGGATCGCGCCACCTTCGCCCGCATGATCGAGCGCGGCGAATTTCTGGAGTACGCCGAGTACGCCGGCAACTTCTACGGCACTCCTGTCGGGCCGTTACGTGAGGCGCTGTCCGTCGGACGGTCGATCCTGCTGGAGATCGAAGTGCAGGGCGCCCGGCAGGTCAGGGCCGCCATGCCCCACGCACTGCTCGTGATGCTCGTGCCGCCGTCCTGGGAGGTGCTGCACGGCCGGCTGTACGCCCGCGGCACGGAAGATCCCGCAGCGCGCGAGTGCCGGTTGCGGGTTGCGCGCGCGGAACTCGACGCCGTGGGAGAATTCGATGCCACGGTGGTCAACGACGACGTGCGGCGCGCCGCGCAGGAGTTGATAAACTTGATGGGCGGCACGGGCGGCCGGACACCTCCGGCTCGACCACTGTGATATCTGAAGGCATCTGGAGACAGTGAGTGAGCATTCCCACCGAACTGGGCGCGCTGGGCGCGCAGGGCGCGTCCTTGGTCAATGCCCCTGAGGGCATCACCAACCCCCCGATCGACGACCTGCTGAGCAAGGTCAGCTCAAAGTACGCATTGGTGATCTTCGGGGCTAAACGGGCTCGTCAGATCAACGACTACTACGCACAGCTCGGGGAGGGTCTGCTGGAGTACGTCGGGCCGCTGGTCGAGCCAGGGCCGCGGGAGAAGCCACTGTCGATCGCGCTGCGCGAGATCCACGCCGGACTACTCGAGCATACCGAGGGCCAGTGACCCAAGCCGGGCCCGTCCGGCCGGATCTATCCCGGCGGATCGTGCTTGGCGTCGGRGGCGGCATCGCCGCCTACAAGGTGTGCGAGGTGCTCCGTCGGCTTGCCGAGGCGGGGCACGAGGTCCGGGTTGTCCCTACTGAGGCCGCCCTGCGATTCGTCGGCGCCCCGACCTGGGAAGCGCTGTCCGGGTTGCCGGTGCATCAAGGCCTGTTCGACGACGTGCCCGAGGTGCCGCACGTGCGGTTGGGGCAGACGGCGGACCTTGTCCTGATCGCCCCGGCGACTGCGGATCTGCTGGCTCGTGCCGCTCATGGCCGGGCCGACGATCTGCTTTGCGCTACCCTGCTCACCGCCCGTTGCCCAGTTCTGCTGGTCCCGGCGATGCATACCGAGATGTGGGAACACCCCGCGACGGTACACAACGTCGCGGTGCTGCGCTCGCGCGGGACCATCGTTGCCCAACCTGCGTCCGGGCGGCTCACGGGCGCCGACTCGGGTGCCGGCCGGCTGCCAGAGCCCGCCGAGATCGTCGACCTGGCCACTTTGCTGTTGCGCCGCGCGGACGCCCTGCCCCGTGACCTCGCCGGGCGACATGTGGTGATCTCCGCGGGCGGCACTCGCGAGCCGCTGGACCCGGTGCGCTACCTGGGCAACCGATCCTCCGGCCGGCAGGGCTACGCACTGGCCCGAGTGGCGGTGCAGCGCGGCGCCCAGGTGACGTTGGTCGCGGCGCACACCGCTGACCTGACCGATCCGGCCGGGGTGGAGGTCGTCCGGGTTTCTACCGCGCGCGAGATGCGGGAGGTGGTGCTCAAGGCGGCGCCGCATGCCGACGTAGTCGTGATGGTAGCGGCGGTGGCCGACTTCCGACCGGCCAACCCCCAACCCAGCAAGATCAAGAAGGTTGGGTCAGGCCTGGATCCGGTGTCGCTGGTCGTCAACCCGGACATCCTGGTCGAGCTGGTCCGAGGTCGTCCGCAGGGGCAGATCGTGGTCGGCTTTGCAGCCGAGACCGGCGACTCTGACGGTGATGTGCTTACCTACGGTCGGGCCAAACTCGCCCGCAAGAGCTGCGACCTGCTCGTGGTCAACGCAGTCGGGGAAGGCGGCGCGTTCGAAGTCGACCACAACACCGGCTGGCTGCTCAGCGACGACGGCGGGGAAACCCAACTACCTCATGGCCCCAAGAGCCTGCTGGCTTCGCACGTCTGGGACGGCATCGCTGCCCGCCTTGAAAGGTCCGCACCTCCATCGTCAGCAACACTTAACGCCTAGCTGCCCAACGGTAGGCGCCACCGGCGGGCGAGCAGCAGTAGCGCACCGACCAGGACCAGGGTGGTGAGCAGGATGGCGGCCAGGTTGTCCTGGATGTAGAACCCGGTGAGGTCGTGGTCGGCCGCGTAGTGCATCGCCGGGCGACTGGCCTCACTCTCGCGGAACGGCGCCCAGTACATGAAGAAGAACGCGATCATCGCGGTGAGCATGGTGGTGGACGCGAGCACCGGAAAGAAGCCGTGGTAGGTGGGTTCAGCGGGCTCGTGGGGATCTAGCCATGCGGCCCGCAGCGGGGTCGAGAGGATCAGCGCGATGCCGAGGAACAGCATCAGGTGAGTGGGGCTGAACAGTGCCTGGATGTCCTGCTCGATCCCGAAGACCTCATGCCAACCCAGATCGGCGATACCCCCGACGCCGAAGACCACCACGCCCACGCTGCCCAGCCCGTAGCCCAGGGGGACCGCGGTGCGGGTCAAGCGGCGGCCGCGGACCGCCGGGCGTAGCTGCCACAGGATCCACTCGCCAGCCGCGAGGTAGCCGGAGTAGAGCAGCGCGTGCCAAGGAGTGAAAAACGTCTCCAGCCCGTGCAGATTGTTGTGCGCCCAGCCGTCGACGAACACTCCGACCAAGAGCCAGGTACCGAGCATGATCGTGATCAGATCCGCCCCGCGGCCCCGCCGCGGTCGGGCGATCGCCGCGGCAGCGGGCTCCGCCGACACCTCGAACATGGACGTCCTCCATACAAAGTCGGCGACCGCGTCGCGGCTCCAGGGTAGCCGCGGGAGCTCGGCTCTGTTCGTCTTCGTCCTCAGCTAGACCACCTCAGGGTCGGGTTCAGATGCCGCCACCGCGGGGCTGACGGGGCGTTCTGGTAGACCCCGCCAGGTGAGTGTCGGCCGATCCCGTCGTGGGCAGCGCAGCCCGGCCGCGGCGCTGCCCGTTGCGCGGGTGTGCGTGGACATCCCCCTGGCCCACCTGGACCGCCCCTTCGACTATCTCGTACCAGCTGAGCTCGACGAGACGGCGGCGCCTGGCGTGCGGGTGCGGGTGCGTTTCGCCGGCCGGCTGGTGGATGGATGGCTGCTGGCTCGGGTCGAGCGATCCGACCACCCGGGCCAGCTTGCCTGGCTCGATCGGGTGGTCT
>JRHI01000475.1_pt1 | contig 43556 bp, 39 predicted proteins | sample 215371 | NCBI WGS metagenome assembly JRHI01 (sample SAMN02929681, study PRJNA255918) | sediment metagenome | biome: cave system; feature: Ice Cave; material: Sediment; isolation source: sediment from deep within a dark volcanic ice cave with no known source of... ... | reverse complement strand
AACGGTGAATCAATTTGCCCAAACTGCAAGACAAGAAGCTTAGTCGTTCAGTCAGAAAATCATCGAGTGTTGACACATCGCTCCTCTCCGAGCGTTAGGCAAGTACGCGAATCCCCATGACGGTCCGGCTTGGTAGCTTGATGCACAGGTGGGGTTGGCCCGCGCGCTGCTGGCCGCGGGAGAAGCGCCAGAACGAATCGCCTCCGTCGAAAACCGCCTATCTTCGGGGCCGTTGCGCGCGGTTGCCCGTTCTCAGAGCATCATCGCGGTTTTGACGTCGGCGAGCGTCTGTGCGGCCACGGCGCGAGCGCGTTCGCTGCCTTCTTCGAGAATGACGCCCACGCTGGCGGGATCGATTGCTGCGCGCCGGTCGCGAACCGGTTGCAAGTAAGCATTGAGCGCTTGGGCGAGTTCGCCCTTGCAGGCGACGCAGCCGAGCGCGCCCGAACGGCAATCGGTTTCGATCGCCGCGACGCGGGTCGAATTTGCGAGCTTGTGCAAGCTAAACACCGGACAAATTTCGGGCCGGCCGGGATCGCCGCGCCGGATCTTCAGCGGATCGGTGATCATCGACCGCACTTTTTTCGCAGTCGTCACGGCGTCTTCGGCGATCTCGATGTGATTGTTATACGATTTGGACATCTTGCGGCCGTCGGTGCCGGGGACGTCCGGAAATTCGCTAAGGGTCCCCTCGGGTTCGACTAGCGTTCTGCCGTAGAGATGGTTGAAGCGGCGCACGATTTCGCGGCCCACTTCCAAATGGGAAAGTTGGTCTTTGCCGACGGGCACCGTGTCGGCTCGAACGATAGCGATATCGACGAGTTGCAGTAGTGGATAGCCGAGAAAACCATAGGTTGCAATTTCGCTGCCAAGCTCTTCGATCTGATCTTTAAAGGTCGGCACGCGTTGCAGCCAGCTCAGCGGGACGATCATCGACAGCAGGAGATACAGTTCTGCGATCTGCGGTATGCGCGACTGCACGTACAAGGTCGCGTGCGCCGGGTCGAGCCCGGCGGCGAGCCAATCGAGAACCATTTCAGTGGTGTCGGCGCGAATTGCTTGCGGATGCTCGTAACCGGTCGTCAGCGCGTGCCAGTCGGCGACCTCGAAGAACGCGTCGCCCTGCGCCGCGAGTGTCACCCATTGCGCGATTGCCCCCACCAGATTGCCGAGATGCTGCCGGCCGGTCGGGCGGGCGCCCGACATGATCCGGCGGCGTTTTGCCGACTGCCCTGCAACGTCAAAGAGGGCACCCCTCTCTTGCGCCACCAATAGCCCTGTGCTAGTATTCACAGCATCTACTCAGGCTTCGAATCCCGCACGTCGCAGCGACTGATGTCGGTCCCGTAGCGAGTCGAAACCAACCAACCCATCGAGGAGACTCGCTTTGTATACCGACGAAAAACTGACCTGCACTGATTGCGGAAATGAATTCGTTTTTAGCGCCGGCGAACAGGAGTTCTTTGCCAGCAAGGGATTCCAAAATAAACCCAACCGTTGCCCAGACTGCCGCGCCGCACGTAAGGCGCAGCGGGGTGGCGGCGGTGGTGCCGCAGCCGGTGGTGGCGGCGGCGGACGCGGCGGCTACGGTGGAGGTGGCGGCGGCGGCGGATCCCGCGAAATGTTCAGCGTGACCTGCAGTTCCTGCGGGCAGCAAGCCGAGGTGCCGTTCCAACCACGCGGCGACAAGCCGGTTTATTGCCGGGATTGTTTCTCGCGGACGCGCTCGAGCTACCGGTAACGTACCCGTAGCGCGTCAGTAAGCGACGCGCATCGGACCAAGATCGACGGCGTGCCGCAAGGCACGCCGTACGAATTTTCGGGCTTGGGTGATCGCAGCGGGCAACGGCCGGCCGTGTGCCAGGGCCGCTGCGAGCGAAGCGGCGAGAACGCAGCCCGTCCCGCGCATCGAGCCTGCGATGCGTGATGCGGTCAGTCGCTGCACCGATTCACCGTCAAAGAAAACGTCAACCGGCCGGCCAGACAAGTGTCCACCCGTAATCAGCACCTTCGCGGCGCCGCGCGCGACGAGTGTCTCTGCCGCGTCGATCATCTCAGCGACCGTCCGAACCGGTTGTTGCGTCAGCGCGGCCGCTTCAATGAGATTTGGCGTGACAATCGTGACGTGCGGCAGTAACCGCCCCAGAATCGGTGCGATATCGTCGTCTGCGAACCGGCCGCCGCCGCTGGGCGCGAGCACCGGATCGTAGACCACCGGCACGGAGGTCGATGCCAGCTGGCGATTCACTGCGTCAACGCTCGCAGCGTCGAGCAATGCGCCGATGCGGTACGCAGCGATGCGCGCCGTGCTCAGCGCAGCGAATTGTGCGTCGATCAATTCCGGGGGGACCGGCGCCAGCGCGTGCACGCCATCGGCATCTTGGGCGCAAACGCCCGCAACCACCGTCACCGGTCGCACACCGCACGCTGCCAGCGTTCGGATATCGAGTCCGATGCCGGCCGCGTTCCACGGATCGTTTGTCCCCACCGAACACACTGTCGGGACGGCTCCAGAATCATGGTTCATCCCGGATCGTTCGCGGTCAAGCGCCGGCCGGCTTCAGGTTCGAAAGGCACCGAAGTGCACGCTGCCGCTGACGAAGCCGCCACTTTCCAGGTCCTATGCGGTCACGGGGYCGGCCGACTCCACACTCGTGCGCGTCTAAATGTGCACCCGCCGGCGCGCGCGCTCACGCCCGCGGCGCGTCCTGCCGCGGACGTCGACGGGTATTCCATAGGTGCACCAGTTCCCGCGCGGCTGCTACCCGATCGCCGTTATTCGCTATCGCCGAAATCATCGCCGCCATCGATGCCCCAGTCGCCGCCACCTCTGCCAGATTGTCGCGATTGATGCCGCCGATCGCCGCGACCGGCAACCGAGTTGCCCGCACGATCGCCGCGATACCGGCAACACCGATCGGCACACCGGCGTCGTTTTTTGTCGCGGTCGCTGCAAACGGTCCGGCGCCGACGTAGTCGGCTCCGCGTCGCTGCGCCTGCATTGCTTCGGCAGGCGTGCCGCACGAAATTCCCAACACTTTTTCGGATCCAATGCGCGTTCGCAGATCGGCCGTCTCCGTGAGCGCAAGATCGGTTTGTCCAAGATGAACGCCATCGGCGTCAGCAATTGCCGCGATGTCGTCATTTACGATGAGCAATGCGCCGGCAGCCATCGTACGGGCGTGCAATTGCCGCAGGACCGCGCAGTCGGTGCCGGTCTTGGCGCGATATTGCACCAGCCGAATCCCCGCTTGCAGAACAGCTTGCAACAGCGATTCCAGGTCCGGCGAAACCTCCGCATCGATGATGGCATAGATCCCACACAATCGTTTCAACATCGTTCGCACCGAAAGCAAACGGAGAGCGTCGCGGTTGCGACGCTCTCCGCTGCCAATTGGGAACGAGTTATGGCGTGTTGGAAACGATAACGACGAAGCTGCCGATTTGACCGCTGGGAGCCGTTGCCACAACGATCAAACAGTACGGGGCCGCGACGCCCGGGACCGGTGCAACACCGATTTGCGAGCTGAACGAGCCGGCAGTATAAACGCCACCTGAAGCGGTGAACAGCGGAATGGGCGGGGTCGCCGCCGGCGCTGTGCACGGTTTTGTTACGCCGGAGACATTTGACTGATACGTGGTAGCGGCCGTGCCATAGGTGGCGGCCCAACTAAACGACGTGGCGTCCGGAGCAACATAACCGTTGTTTTTAACTCCGAGACCGGTGACCAAAATGGGCGAATTACCGTTCGGCGCAACCGAAAGGACGCCGTTGAGCTGACCGGACACCGTCGAAAACGTGATCCGGTCCGGCGAGCTGCTATTGTTCGTGGTGGTGAGACCATAGCCGCCCGCGCAAGCGGCCAACACAGCAAGGCCGCACGACGCAACGAGTGAGACGACAAGACGACGCATGAAGAAACTCCCGTGGGTCAGGAGAAAATCGCCGGCGGCCTTCTTGAAGTTCCACCGCCGAGGCACGTCGCGAGTTAGCCTCGGGCCTTCCGGTCTCCTCCAGCTACGGACGAAGCGTCCGGCTTCATTGCGGGACGGTGATTGCGGGTAGCGCGAGTTCGAACGGCTCGTCGCTGCCGTCACGCAGCGACGGCGCGATCGTGAGCATGAGCGAATGCGGCGGCGGGGTCTTGTCGGGGACCGAGAAGGTGAGAGCGCCGGTATAGCGGGCGCTCGCCGCGAGCCGCAAGCCAAGGCGCAACTGACGGTCGGTGAGCGCCGGTAACGCCGTCTCCACGATCGGATAGCTCGTCCCGCGTTCGTCGCGCAAGGCGGTGCGCCGATACGGCAGGAGCGTTACCGACCCATCGCCGGTGTTGGTGAAGGTCACGATCACTTCGATCCGGTTGGCGAACAGCGAGACCTTCCGGACGATCACTTCGAGGCTGTCTTTCGCCGAGGGCGTGCCGGGCGCGAACGCTTTCCAGGGATGGAAAGGATCGCCGATCCGAATTTTGCCGCGTTCGAGGGCTAAGCCGTACTTGGTAGTGACCTCCGCTTGGGCGTCGGCTTGGCGAGCGTGATCGAAGAACCGGATGTGCTCGGCGACCACGGCCAGGGCGCCGGCCGGCCGGCGGTTGGTTGTGCCGACGAGCTTGTACGAGGTCAGCTTAAATCGATCGGCTCGAAAAATCGAAGCAAAGTTGGCCGCCGTTAGGAAGTACCCGCGCTGCGCATCGACCAGCAACTGGAAGGCGACGTCATAACGCTCGCCCTTCAGAGCATCTAGATAAGCGCTCAGTGCTGTGCGCTCGGCCGCGGTCGGGGGAACGATCGCGCGCGCCGGCCGCGCTGCTGGCGAGCTTGCCGATCCAGGGCCGGGGGTCGAAGCGCCGGGCGACGCCAAGGCGTTCGGGGGCCGTGCGGTGCCGGCCAATGCTAGGGTTGCCAGCAACAGCGCTGCGCTGCGCCGGCGCGTCACACTCCCTCCGGCACGATCGCTTCAACGATGCGCGCCAGATCGGCATCGTCGCGATAGCGGACTTCAATGCGGCCCCCACGACCGCTGGCAACAATTGCGACCGGCGCGCCGAGTTTGTAGCGCAGCGTGCGCTCGGCGACGACCACGTCAGGCGATTTAGCCGCCACTTCCGCGGGCCGGCCCGCCGGCAGTCGAGCTGGCCGCTTGTTGGTGGCCAAACGCTCGATTTGCCGAACCGTGAGCCCGTCACGAGCGATCCTTTGCGCCAGGGCCAGGCGCTCGTTTTCAGGCACGGCAAGCAAGGCACGCGCGTGGCCGACCGAGACCTGTCCGCCACGAACGAGCGCTTTGACGGCATCCGGCAAGCCGAGCAGCCGCAGGGCATTGGCGATCGCCGGCCGGCTTTTGCTAAGCCGCTCGGCCAACTGCTCTTGGGTATAACCGTACTCATCGAGGAGGTGAGAAAATCCCATCGCCTCTTCCAGCGCGTCGAGATCTTCGCGCTGCAGGTTCTCGACAACGGCCAGCTCGAGGCTGGCACGGTCGTCGACTTCACGGACCATGGCGGGGATTGTTTCCAAGCGCGCGGCGGCCGCCGCGCGCCACCGCCGTTCGCCGGCAATTAATTCGTAGCCGCCGTCCCCGCGGTTAGCTGTATCGGGGGATTCGCCCGGTGCTAATGGCCGGACGATGATTGGCACGAGAACGCCGAGCTCGCGAACCGACGCAATGAGCTCCTCCATCGCGGCCGGCTCGAAGTTTTTTCGCGGTTGTCTTGGGTTGGGTCGCAAGCCGTCAACACGGACGTGCACAATTCCTTCTGGCGACCCAGTCGGGACTCTCCGCTCAACGCCCAACAATGCATCGAGCCCCCGCCCTAACCCGCGCTTCTGACTCACGCGCCCACGACTTCGCGTGCCAGAGCAAGATACGCCTGCGCGCCACGGCTTTTCACGTCGAATAGGACTGCGGGTTTGCCGTAAGAAGGAGCTTCTGAAAGCCGGATGTTTCGGGGGATTTGCGTCCGGAAAACTTGCTCGGGAAAGTGAGCGTGCACCTCTTCCAAGACTTCACTGGCGAGCTTTGTGCGGCCGTCGAACATCGTCACCAGAACGCCGGTAAAGCGTAATTCGGGATTGAGCACAGTACGAATTCGGCGCACCACATCGGTGAGTTGCGAAAGGCCTTCCAGTGCGTAGTATTCCGCTTGAACGGGGATCAGGACTTCATTGGCCGCCGTTAGCGCGTTAAGCGTCAGCAAGCCGAGCGACGGCGGGCAGTCGATCAGCACGAAATCGTAACGACCAACGACCGGCTCAAGCGCCCGTTTCAGGCGCGTCTCCCGAGACAGTGTCGAGACGAGCTCGATCTCCGCCCCAGCCAGGCTGATGGTCGCCGGAATCAAGGCGAGGTTGGTGACGCCGACGTCGATGATTGCCAGCTCGGTCGGCAGGTCGGTGAGCAAGATCGCATAGACGTCGTCCTGAAGGCCGCGTTTATCGACGCCGAATCCGCTCGTCGTGTTTCCCTGTGGGTCGATATCGACGACAAGGACGTGCCGGCCAAGCATTGCTAAAGCGGCGCCGAGGTTCACGGCGGTCGTGCTCTTGCCCACGCCTCCTTTTTGATTGACGATCGCGATTACTCGAGGCACCCGACTGGGCGACTCGCCAGACGAAGGTTCTGGTGCAGCGATGATGCCGATCTTCCTTACATCAGTAGGGCGCGGGTGCGGCATTCACGCCCAGCGTCCACCGGTTATTCCCCGACCGGCGACGCTTGGCAAGAGCGATTCGTTGGTTCCACTCCACCGCCGATGGGCCTTTCAGATTTGCGATCCCCTCATTTTGGGGCCGAGTCCAGAAGATCGCGTAAACCAACGGAGTTTCATGTGGAACATATGGACGTGGGGCGGGAAATCGCTGATTGTGCCCAGCTACTGGGGTTCCACGTGAAACAAGGTCACTGCGGCTCCGTTGCCGGCGGGCTCGCTGCGTCTTCGCCGATGATTTCGCGAACCGCCCCCAATAGATAATCTCGCTCGTTGCAGGCGGGGTCATCGATAACCCGGTCGAGCAGGGTTCGGAGGATCGCTCCGACGCGCGGGCTCCCTTGCGAGGCGGCTGAGACGGCCTCAGCGAGCACGAGCTCAGCCAACACGTCGGACCCAGTTATCGCCAGATCTTTCGCGGATAGCGGGGGTCGCTCAGCCAAAATCGCCGCCACCCGAACTTCGAATCGCTCGTTGCGGTCGTCCCGCTTGGGAAGGCCGCTGCCGACGATGTCGGCCTCTCGCAGCGCAAATTGGCGAGCGAGTCGCTCGAGGCCCACCCGGCGTACGAATCGCCGAATCGTCTGGTCCGAAAAGCCAGGATCGGCGGCGTACATATGCTGCCGAACTAGTGCCGCCACGTCCTCAATGGTGTCGTTCGGAAAGCGGAACCGGCCGAGAATCGCCTTGGACATTTCCTCGCCGACGATCTCGTGCCGGTAAAAGTGTGGTCCATCCTTGGTCCGGGGCTTTGCAACGTCGTGAAAAAGCGCCGCTAGCCGCAATACCAAGTCGCCCGGTGTCGCCGCGTCCAGAGTGGCGAGACTGTGCCGGTAGACGTCGTAGGCGTGCCACGCATTTTGCTCGATGCCGACGCCTTCCGCCACCTCGGGAAGGAGTGTTACAAGCAACCTAGCCTCGCGCATCAACTCAATGCCATCCGAGGGGCGCGGGGCGGAGAGCAGTTTCACCAGCTCGTCCCTAACGCGCTCCGGAGAAACCGTCGCGATCAGTGGCGCGGCGGCTGCCATGGCGGCCAGCGTGCGGGGGCTGACCGAGTAACTGAACCGCGCGGCGAACTGACACGCTCGTAACATCCGCAGCGGATCTTCGGTGAAGGCCTCAGAGCGCAAAACATCGATGCGGCGAGCACTGATGTCGGTCTGACCATCATAAGGATCGACCAGCTCGCCGCTGGGCAGAGACCGGGCGATCATGTTCATCCGGAAGTCGCGCCGCGCCAGGTCGTCTTCTAGCGGAACATCGGCTCCGCTCTCGACTGCAAAGTCCCGATGGCCGACACCCGTTGAGCGCTCGCGCCGCGGTAAGGCCACGTCGACGGTCAGCCCGTCGATGGTGCACTTGATGACCGCGAACGCTGCCCCAACCACGTCCGTTCGGCCGATCTTCTGAAGTTTAGCTTCCAGATCTCGCAGCTCGAGACCGGCAACGACGTAATCCAGGTCTTTGATCGGAACCGCGATGCCCTCGCCGGCCTGGCGCAACTCATCGCGCACGCGGCCGCCGACGGCATACAACCGGCCCGGCGGCAGCGCAGCGGCCAATTTTTCGTCGAGCCGGCGTACGTCGGCCCCCGTCACCGAGCCCCCGTCGTGCGCACAGGGCGATTCGACTGAAAATCATTTAGGGGTCCGGAGGGACGCAGGATAGCGTACTCCTGGAAAACTAGTTTACCGAACATGTGTTCGCTGCGCAAATAGTCTTATCCTCTAACTTAGCGGCCGTTTGGCGGCCATCCCGACCCGCCGTGGAAAGCGGGCTCCAGTTTCGGCGAACTTGGTAACTAATACAACCCAGCGCCCGTCGGGTTGGCGATGATCGTCGGCCAGATGAGCGCCCAGAATCGATGCCGCCTGCTGCACTGCCTCGCGATCGGATGGCGCAAAGGATCCACGCTGCAGCACCGCAGTTCCCCCGATCGCTAGCAGCGGAATGGTCAATTCGAGCACGGTCGCGCTGCTACCGACCGCGCGGGCCGTCGCCGATGCGTATCGTCCACGCTCGCGCGGATCGCGGCCAACACTTTCGGCGCGAGCGTTCAGTACCGCGCCACCGAGTCGGAGACCCGTCAGCGTTTCGCGAAGAAACTGGGCTTTCTTCGTCGTCGCTTCGATCAACGTGATCGGCCAACCGGTCACGATTGCCAGCGGAATCGCCGGAAAGCCACCGCCGCTACCGACGTCGACGAGCGGGTGCCGGACGAATCGCTCGATCGCGAGCGCGTCCGCGATGTGCGCTGCGACGGCCGCCGGCGTCCGCGCCGCGGTGAGGTTGAGTCGCGCCGTCGCGGCGAGCAACCGTTGCGCGAACTCGGCGAGCCGCGCATGCACGATCGTATCGCCATGCCAACGCGTGGACGCTAGGAGTTCAGCAATCGCGCGCTCGCAGGCGCCACCGTCGGTGTCAGGGTCGACAAGCACCGCCATTAGTCCCCGAGCATCCACGCGAAGCCCTGCGCCCGGCGCGCCGCCGACTGATCGGCCGATATTGCGAATATGCGCCGACTGAAGTCCTGCCTGTTCGCTGCGATCGCCTTATGGGCTGTGGGGTGCTCGTCGCCCGGCGACATCGAATCGGTCAAGCGCGAAGTCACGCATTTCCAAACCGATGCCGACGCCGGTCGCTTCGACCAAATGTACGATGGAGCCGATGGGTTTTATCGCCGGTCGATTACGCGCGACGTCAGTCGCCGTTTTTTCGAAGGCGTGCACCGGCGTTTCGGGCCGTTGGTCGAATCCAAGTTGCTGGAGTGGAAGGTCAAACAATTTTCCGCCGGGACCTTTGTGAACGTTCGCTACTTCTCGAAGTTCCGCCATGGTAATGCAGCCGAAGACTTCACCTGGCGCATGATCGGCCGCAAACCCTTGCTCGCCGGTTATCACTTCGAAGAACAGACCTTCATCCCGAATTGAACGCTCGCAAGGTAGGTCTGAAAACGCGCGGCGGTCATCGTGTCGCGCACGTCGATGTGGCTGACTCACTTCCGCCGCAAGTCGTTGGCCTACTCGGGGTTGCGCCGCAGGCAACCGACACCGGCCCGGAATAGCTATGCATTGATGACCGTACAAAAGGCCGCTTCGGTTTGGCGTGCCCGAGAGCGCACGGTCCTTGCGATCCAAGCCGCGCGATCCAGGAAAGGCTTCATCAAGCGCGCTGAGATCTTGTCAACAATCCCCGCAGCCGGCAGGTCGATGCTCGGCGATCGCGTGCGAGCTGATCCTGAGTCGTGAACCGCCGATGTCGGCGGAGCTACTGATGCCAATTCTCGTACTGGCGGTCGGTTTTTTCAAGCAAAGAATCCCGATCGGGGGTCGACCGGAAACGAATCTCTCCGGATGTTTATGAGAGCGCGCTTGCGTGAGGCGGCTTCCGCGTAACCGTAGATTTGTCCAACGCTCGGGGATTGCCGCACACCGGCCGTCAGTGCTTCACCCGGCGAGATAGACGCTGCCGGTTACCTGCGTGCCAAGATGCTGGGCCGTCAATAACTCCACAATCGTCGCGTGGGCGATCCGGCCATCGAGAATTTGGGCTGCGCTGACGCCGGCCCGAACCCCGCGCGCCGCTGCCCGCATCGCCGCCCTGAGTCCAACATCGAGTTCGCTGCCGTCGGCAAGTGCAAACGCCTCAGCTGGGGTGAGTTCAGCGATCAGCGCGGCCGTGCGGGGGTCGATGACTCCGCCGGCATCATGGAAGAATAGTGCTCGCGCCGCCTCGGTGGCCGCGGCGATCGCGGCAGCTACATCGTCGGCGCCAACCTCGATCTCGTCTCCGCCGAGCCTAAGAGCCGTCGGCGCAATGACCGGAAGATACCCCGCCGCCGTCAACGTCGTGAGGATAGCCGGCTGAACGTTACCGACGTCGCCGACGCCGCGAGCCGGCAACAGCGCCGCGTCGGCTCCCGACAGGCCGACCGCAACGTTGGAATGGCGATTGAGCACACGCACGTAGAAGCGCGCCGCATCGACGCTGGGCGCCACGACGATCGGCCGCAAGCCATGCTCTATGAGGAAAGCGAGATCAGCCGGCAAGGTCGTTCGGCTACCAAGGTCCGCGTGGTCGACGCGGACCACGAAGGTCCGGCCGGCTAAGCCTTCCATCTTATCCCCCAGTCGCAGTGAGACGCTTTTCGTATCAACGTGGTCGGCCGGCCCCGGCGTTCGCCTTAGCAATCGGATCAAGCGTTAATTTCACGCCAATGCCGGTTCGACGGTCGGTTGATCCGAGAACTGGGCCTCGGCCGGCTCAGGCCGCGCGCGCAAGCTCAGCGATAGGATGGCGACATCGGCCGGCGCGACACCCGGAATGCGGGCCGCCGCACCCAGAGATCGCGGGCGATGTCGAACGAATTTTTCGCGCGCTTCGGCCGACAGGGCGGGGACGTCCATAAAATTCACGTCGACCGGAATCATCGTCGATTCGTCGCGGGCCGCGCGCGCGACCAGCAGCCGTTGGCGATCGACGTATCCTTCGAGTTTGATCTCGATGTCAATTCTCTCGGCGGTGGCGGGATCGGTCGGCGGCAACAGTGCGGCGACGTCGTCGTACGTGAGCTTCGGGCGACGCAGCACTTCGGCGACCGTCTTTCCCGCCAGCTCACCGAAGTGCGGCGCGGCGCGCCAGATGCGGGTCGAACGCGCCGCCTCGACGCCGCGCTCTAGCGCCGCCCGGCGCGCGCGAAAGCGCTCGAAGTCATCGTGCGGTAACAGGCCAATCGCATGGCCGAGCGGTGACAGCCGTAGATCCGCGTTGTCGTGACGCAAAAGTACGCGGTGCTCGGCGCGCGAGGTGAGCATGCGGTAGGGTTCGTCGACTCCCTTGGTGACGAGATCGTCGATCAGCACGCCGATGTACGAATCGCTGCGGGCAAACCGCACCGGATCGCGGCCTTGCACCGCGCAGGCTGCGTTGATTCCGGCGACCAAGCCCTGGGCCGCCGCTTCCTCGTATCCTGAGGTGCCGTTGAGTTGACCGCAGTGGTACAGTCCTGCAAGGCGGTAGGTTTCGAGGGTTTCCCGCAACTCGGTCGGCGGAACGAAATCGTACTCAACGGCGTAACCCGCCCGCAGCATTATCGCACCTTCGAGCCCCGGCAGCGTGTGCAGCATCGCGAGCTGCACCTCAGCTGGGAGCGAGCTCGAGAAACCGCCGATGTACATCGAGTTCGTCGTCCAGCCTTCGGGCTCGATGAAGATCTGGTGCGTCGGATTATGCGCAAACTTTATGACTTTATCTTCGATCGATGGACAATAGCGCGGCCCGATGCCGCGGATGAGCGCCAGCCCGTAAAGCGGCGAGCGATGTAGATTGTCGCGGACCAGCGCATGCGTGCGTTCGCTTGTATTCACGATATGACAGGCTAGCTGCGGTCCGGGAAATTGAGGCCGACTACGATAGGAAAATGGTAGCGGATGCGGGCTCGGCGCCTGAACGATCATGCGCGAAAAGTCGATCGAGCCGCGGTCGACGCGCGGCGGCGTCCCGGTCTTTAGCCGGCCGGTCGGAAAACCCACGCGGCGCAGTGCTATTGCAAGGTCGATCGCCGGAGCTTCGCCCACGCGACCGGCCGGTTCGTTGAACTCGCCGCGGAAGATCGTGCCACCCAAAAACGTCCCGGTCGCTAACACGACGGCTCGCGCCTGCAAGCTGCGGCCGCCGGCGATGACAACTCCCTGCACGCGACCCCCGCCGACGATGAGGTCGTCGACCATCCCAGCGACGACGGTGAGCTTCGGTTGCGAATGAACGACCGCTGCAGTGATCCGAACGTACTCGGATTTATCTGCTTGCGCGCGCAGTGCTCGGACTGACGGGCCCTTGCTCTCATTGAGAAATCGCACGTGCAGTTCGCAGCGATCGATGATTTGTGCCATCTCGCCGCCGAGTGCGTCGATTTCACGCACGAGTTGGCCCTTGGCGCTGCCGCCGATCGATGGATTGCACGCCAGCGTGCAAATCCGCTCAGGGTCGCCGGTGACCAGGACCGTCTCCACTCCCATCCGCGCGGCCGCAAGCGCCGCCTCGACGCCGGCATGGCCGCCGCCAACGACGATCAGTCCCGTTCGGTCCCTCCCGGCCGCGTTCATCACGTGTGACCTTCGACGGCCAAGCTCGATGCCACCGCTTGTTGCCCGCCGCCACCGCATGATACGCCCTGCCTGAGGAATCGATCCCACTCGAATCGAGCACCTGCCACTTCTCGCTCGCGGTCGTCACGATGTTGCGGTCTCGTATGAGACCGCGGCTCTATAGCGCCAGGAGCAGGTGCTCCGGAACGCTCGGCACATCGCGGATGCGCACGCCGACGGCGTGATAAACAGCGTTGGCGATCGCTGCTGCGACGCCGCTGGCGCCAAGCTCACCGATGCCGCGGGCACCGATGGCGCTGGCGTGCGGATCGTGCTCCTCGATGAAGTACCTCCAGTTTTAGAATGTCGGCGTTCACCGGCACAAGTGTCCCCGCGAGGTCCTTCGAAAGAAAACTCCCGAGGGCTCTGTCGGTCTGTGCTCGCGCCGTGCATCCAGCGGCGTGGTGCGGACGTCGAGCCTCAAGCATTCCTCGCGCCCATTCTTGTCTATCGTTACCGCATCGCGCGGTGCACTGTTCGTTGGGTTGATCGCAGCCGCAAATCGGCGCCATACGACGCGGATCCCTGCTGGCGAACCCAAGACCAGTGCGCCCAAACATAACGGTGCGCGTGCGAGTGAGCCCGCCGCGTCACGCCACTGTAAACGGCGGACGCCACGTCCGCCTGCAGGTCGGCGCGGCCCGACAGCTGGGCGGAACGCTCCGCATTTCAGGCCGGCCGAAATTGGGGACGACCGTTCACGCCCGGGTTCCGAGCGGCCCGGCGCCGCCGCCATGACGCGCATCGCGATCATCGACGACCATCCTGTCGTTCGTGAGGGTCTAGCGGCCGTCTTCGAGGACGAAAGCGACATTGCTGTCGTTGCCGCTGCTGGGTCGGCCGAGGAGTTGTTGGCGATCGCCGTTGGCACGGCGCCCGACGTTGTGCTGCTCGACCTTGAACTGCCCGGCATGTCGGGCGTCGATGCGCTCGGGCGGCTCGCCGTCACGCTTCCCAGCGCGCGTGTGATTGTCTTCACGGCCTTTGACGCCGATGAAAGCATCGCCGGCGCGTTGCGCGCGGGCGCTCGGGGTTACCTTCTCAAAGGCGCCCCGGCCGCCGAGATCGTCCGCGCGGTGGCGTCCATCTTCAATCCGAAGTCGCTGCCCGAGCGGTCTCGCAACTCGGCGGACGGCGCGCCGCCGGCGATCTCACCGTACGCGAGCGCGAGGTCCTGCGCCATGTGGGCGCCGGCCTTTCCAACAAACAGATCGCCGACCGGTTGAAGATCACCGAGCGCACCGCCAAGTTTCATCTGCGCTCGATCATGACGAAGCTCGGGGCCGAAAACCGCGCGCAAGTGGTCGCTGCGGCGGCACGGCGTAAATTGTTGTAACGGGGGCGGTCCCTGTCCGAAAGGTCAGGGCGCCACTGACCGTCGGGACGGTGCCGACCGGCGTCGCGCGGCGCATACTACGGTTGTGGAACTTCGCGGAAAAACCGTTCTCATTACCAGCGCGTCGCGTGGCCTGGGTTATGCGCTAGCAAACCTGCTCGCTGAGCGTGGCGCCAATCTCGTGCTCGCCGCCCGTGAGCGCGGCGCGCTCGACGCGGTAGCCGATGCGCTGCGGAACAAGACGGCCGTCGCCGCTGCGGCGGCCGACGTTTCGCAGGACGCCGAATGGATTGTGCGGGCCGGACTCGACCGCTTCGGACAAATCGACGTGCTCGTCAACAACGCTTCGGAGCTGGGACCAAGTCCGTTGCCGAACCTCGCTTCGCTCGCCTGGCCGGCCGTGGAGCGGCTGCTGCGGGTCAACGTCACCGCGCCGCTCCATCTGATGCAGCTCGTGTTGCCCGGGATGCTCGCGCGCAACCGGGGCATCATCCTCAACATCACATCGGATGCCGCCGTCAACGCATATCCGACGTGGGGCGGATACGGCGCCAGCAAGGCCGCGCTCGAACATCTCGGACGCGTCTTGGTCGCCGAACTCGGCGAGGCCGCGATCCGCGTGCTTACCGTTGATCCGGGCGACATGAACACGGCGATGCACCGCGCAGCCGAACCGGGGGTCGACCTTTCGGCGTTGCCGCCGCCCGAAGCGGTCGCACCGGCGCTGGTCCGCCTGATGGAGACCGATGCACCCTCAGGCCGCTACGAGGCGCAGAAGCTGCACGCCGGCGCTCGCTGAGACCGATATGACGATGCTCGACCACGTCCCGTTCACGCTGCCGCCGGAAGCGGAGGCGCGTGAACCCGCCGAAGCGCGGGGCGCAGGTCGCGATGATGTGCGGCTGCTCATGACGGGTGGCTACGATGGGCAAGCCGTTCACGCGCGCTTTACCCAATTGCCAGAGTTGCTCGCGCCGGGCGATCTGCTCGTTCTCAACGCTTCGGCGACGCTGCCGGCAGCACTCGATGCGACACGGGCCGATGGAACGCGAATCGCGCTGCACATCTCGACCCATCTACCGGCCGATCTCACCGTCGTCGAACCGCGGTCAACCGTCGCAACTGCGGGCGAGCGGCTGCTGTTAGCAGACGGTGCGCACGCGATCCTGTTGACGCCGTATCGTTCGTCGCGCCGGTTGTGGATCGCGACGTTGGACATCGGATCGCGGGGCTTGATCGCGTTTTTGCAACGGCATGGCAAACCGATTGCGTACCCCTACGTCAACGGCGCTTGGCCGATCGAAAGCTACCAGAACGTGTACGCGACTGAGCCGGGTTCGGCTGAGATGCCGTCGGCCGGCCGGCCGATCACCCGCGCACTGCTGGCGCAGCTGAGCGATTGCGGCGTCGAAACCGCGACGTTATTGCTGCACACCGGAACCGCTAGCCCGGAACGCGACGAGCCGCCGTACGAAGAATATTATGACGTTCCGGCCGGGACCGTCGCCGCCGTTCGGCGCGCTCGAGCCGCCGGCCGGCGGGTAATCGCCGTCGGCACGACCGCCGTCCGCGCACTCGAAAGCGCTGCTGATGCCGATGGTGAGATCGCTGCCTCGCACGGTTGGACGGACCTCGTTATTTCGGCCGATCGGCCCGTGCGCTTCGTTGACGGCTTGCTCACCGGCTTTCATGAGCCACGCTCTACCCACTTGGCGATGCTCGAAGCCATCGCGGGCCGTGCCCACATCGCGCACGCCTACGCGGCCGCGCTCGCCGGCGGGTACCTCTGGCACGAATTCGGCGACTCCCACCTCATGCTGCCATAGGATTAAAACGCGATGCTCCTGAACGACCCGCGATCCGCAAGGGAGCCACTCATGCTGCAGACGTTCCTCCGGTCATTAGCCATTCTGAGTCTTTGCCTGCCATTGGGAACGACTGCCGCGGAATTGAAACCGTCGTTCAATTCCTTCGGGGTCCACATGACGCTTGAGACCTCCGGGGCCGATACTAAAGGCGCCAGCGCCACGCTGCGCGTGGAAGTCCCGCCGGGCGGGGGTCCTCCTGCTGCCCACATTCATACCAGAGAAGATGAGACGTACGTTGTCACGCGTGGACACTTCCGCTTCTGGTATGGTACGCACGTTGTCGACGCGACTCCCGGGACCGTGGTCTTTCTGCCGCGCAACGTGGCGCACCAGTGGCTCAACATTGGCAAGACGCCAGGCGAGCATATTATGACCATGGCTCCCGCCGGGTTAGAACGCTTTTTCCTCCAGGTCGGCAAACAGGGACTTGGGCCTAAAGACCGCGCTGAAATTGAGCGTCTCTCGACGGTGTATGGCATACGCTACGTGCCTTCGCTCATGAAGCCGGCGCCTCAAAAATGAACGGGCGCTTGGAAACCTGAGGCCAGGTCAGTGATGCGATGAGCGCGATGGCGCAGTTCCCCAACGAACAGGCTGCCGACGGCAGCTTCGTGCGACAGCACGACGCTTTTCGCGGCTGGGTGCGGGCAGATGATCAGTCGGCATTTGCGCTCGAAGGCGGGCGCTATCATCTCTACGTCTCATTGGCGTGCCCGTGGGCGCACCGCACGATGATCGTTCGCAAGCTCATGCACTTGGAGAACGCTGTGGGGATGACCGTGGTCGACCCGATTCGCGGCGATCAGGGTTGGGAGTTTCGCGACGGACCCGGGTCGAGCCACGATCCGGTCAACGCGTTCCGATTCCTGAGTGAAGCATACGTCGCCACCGATCCGGCCTATAGCGGACGCGTGACCGTTCCTGTTTTGTGGGACAAACGCTCTGGACAAATCGTCAGCAATTCTGACGACGATATCATGCGGATGTTCGCAACCGAGTTCGCTGCGCTCGGCAAGGCCGAACTGGAGCTGGTCCCGCAGCGATTAGGCTCCAAGATCGATGAGCTCAACGAGCGGATCTACGAAACGGTCAACGACGGGGTCTATCGTGCCGGCTTTGCGACTACTCAGCAGGCTTACGAGCAAGCCGCATATCGTGTGTTTCAAATGCTGGACGAATTGGAAGAACGGCTGGCCGGCCGGCGCTATCTGTTCGGCGGCACGCCGCTGGAAACCGATTGGCGGCTGTTCGTCACCTTGATACGATTTGACGCGGTCTACTACTCACACTTCAAATGCAACTTACGCCGCATCGTCGATTATTGTAACCTCTTCGGGTACTTGCGCGACCTCTATCAGAACGACGGCATCGCCGAGACCGTGAACTTCGATCACATCAAACGCCACTACTACGGCACGCACGACGACATCAATCCAAGCCGTATCATCCCAATCGGTCCACTCCAGGATCTCAACGCTCCCCACGAACGTGGCCGCTTGGCCTAATTCACCCGCGGTGACTGGGCGTTTCGTCGTCTACCCCATGTGAAAATATGCTCCAAATTTCGGGGCACAGCACGCCCTGGCGCGCTAGGTCGTCGTCGTTGAAGCGCTGTCTATTTGCCAATGCAGAAGCGGGCGAAGATGCCGTCCAGCAACGCCTCGCGCGCATCCCGCCCGCTGAGTTCGGCGAGCGCTGCCGACGCGGTGAGTAAATCGCCGGCAATCAGATCGACCGGCGCTTCCGCCGCCAGCGATTCGAGCGCGCAGTCCAGCGCCTGCGCCGCTTGCAGCACCACCCCGGCTTGTCGCGCGCTGGCCAGATGCGGCCGTTCGAGATCAGGCGCTTCGCCCCGAAGCACTTGGGACTCCAGCGCCGACCGGAGGGCATCAAGCGTAGCCCGATCTCGGATTGAACCCAGCGTTGCGTCGCGCTCCGCTGCGTCGCGCGCATCATATCCGCTCCGGCCAAGATCCGATTTATTGAACAACACGACGCGCTCGCGATCCCGCGTTCGCTCTAACAAGCTTTTCGCTTCGGGCCCCAGGGGTTGTGAGCCGTCAACGACGACCAGCGCGATCCGAGCGGTTTCTAGCGAAGCTTCGGCTCGCTCGATACCTGCGCGTTCGAGCCGATCGGCATGCGCGCGAATACCAGCCGTGTCGACCAGCCGCGCCACGAAACCGGCGAGCGCGAGCGTCTCCTCGATCGTATCGCGCGTCGTCCCGGCAACCTCCGATACCAGCGCGCGCTCCGATCCCAGCAACGCATTGAGCAGCGACGACTTGCCGGCGTTCGGCGGCCCCACGATCGCGACCGTAACGCCCTCGCGCACGAGCCGGCCAAATTCGAATGTTTTTGCTAGCGCCGCTAGTCGTGCGCGCGCCGCCTTAAGGCGCTTTGCCACCAACGCCGGGCTCGGCGCCGGCACTTCGTCCGGAAAATCGATCGCCGCCGCCAGTTCCTCCAAGACGTCGCCGATCGCGCGCCGCAATTCCGCCGCCTCGCGGCCAAGGCCGCCGGACAACTGCGCCGCCGCCGCGCGCGCTGCGGATCGATGTTCCGCGCCGATCAAATCGGCCACCGCTTCCACCTGCGTGAGATCGAGTTTACCGTGCAAGAAAGCGCGCCGCGTAAACTCGCCTGGGGTTGCCAGGCGCGCTCCGGCAGCCATGCACGCGATCAGCACCTCACGCGCCACCGCCGGCGACCCATGAACGTGCAGTTCGAGGACGTCCTCGCCCGAGTAGGATCGCGGCGCCTCGAAGAACAGTGCCAGGCCTTCATCGATCGTCCGCCCATCGGCGTCAATGACGTCGCCAACAACCGCCCGCCGCTCCGGTAGCCTGGTCAACGCCCGTACGCGCGTGGACCGCGCCCGAAACACACGCGCCGCGACGGCACGCGTTTGCGGCCCGCTGAGGCGAACGATCGCGATCGCTCCCCGTCCCGGCGGAGTCGCGATCGCCACGATGGTCTCAAGGGGATCCATTACGCCGCCAACAGCCAACGCCTCACGGACCGGCGCGGCCGCACCACACGCGCACCGTGCGGGGGCTTTGCGAGCCGCCAGCGCTCTAGCGCGGGCTGACGACCACGCGCCGTTCCGGTTCCGATCCCGACGACTCGGTCGTCACATACGGATTTTCAGCCAGCGCAAGATGGATGACTTTGCGTTCGGACGGTAGCATCGGCTCGAGCGTGACCGGCCGCTTTTCGCGGATCGCGCGCTCGAGCGTTTGCAGCGCCAGCGCACGCAACATGTCGGCCCGGCGGGCGCGATAGCCTTCGGCGTCGATGGTGAAGTAATGGCGGTCCTTTTTTACTCCGGCGTTGACGATGTTATTAAAGATCAAATTCAGCGCTTCGAGCGTATGCCCGTGCCGGCCGATCAGATTGGCCAGGTCGGGACCGGTGACTTCGAGATATTCACCTTCGGGCCGGGCGTAATAGGCGACGTCGGCGTCCTGGACGCCCATCTTGGAGAGAATCGATTCGAGCAACTCGCGAGCCGGTTTGACTGTATCGGGTTCGACCGACGGTGTCGCGGCGGGTCGCGGCGCCCTGTCGCGGGGTTCGAACGTGCGAACTGCAGCCGCTGGCCGACGGCGCGCGGTTCCGCCCCCGGCGCGCCGCCGTTGCCCGTACTCCGCCGGTGCCCCTTCGGGTGCAGGACCGGCGCCTGAGATCTCGTCGTCCATTTCCTCTCCTTGATCGAGCGGTGAAAAGAATCGAGCGGCGCTAGCGGCGCGTGCGTTTGCGGCGCGAACTGCGGGTCGAGCCGTTCTTGGCCGGCGCAACGACAGCTTTGGGACTCGGCCCGACGTCGGTCACCGGCACCGGACTCGGCGCTGAACCGAACAGTGCCGCAGCGACCGCATCGCGCGGATATTTCCGCATCAGATAGAACTGCTGCGCCATCGTGAAAATGTTGAACATCAACCAATACAACACGAAAGCCGACGGCCAGAAACGGCCGATCCAAAACAGCATCAGCGGCGAAACGAGCGCCATGATCTGCTGTTGCTGGGCTTGTTGCGGATCGATGGCCGGGCTCGAATAACGGATGCTGAAGTACATGGATGCGGCGTAGAGCACAAGCAGGACGTAATCGACCTGAGCGAGGCTGGTCGCCAGCACCGCCGGAAACGCATGCGATACGCCGGTACCGATCCAGGCAAAACCCGTCGAGCTGAACAGGTCCCGTTTGGCGTTAATTGCCCAATAGACGCTGATGAGGATTGGAAACGGAATGAGCGCCGGCAGGCAGCTTCCGAACGGATTGACGTTGTACTCTTTGTAGAGTGCCATCGTTTCGGCATTGACCTGAGCCGGATCGGATTTGTGTTTGGCTTGGATCGCTTTAATCTGTGGCTGCATGATCTTCTGCGCGGATTGGAATTTGACCATCGACTTGTACTGCATGGTCGTGAGCGGCCAGAGCGCTGCTTTGAGCAGCGCTGCCCACAAAACCAGCGTCCAGCCGAAATTATGCGTGTAGGCGGTGATGGACGTCAGCAACCACGTGAGCACTTCAACGATCGGATCGAGCGGATTCGGAAACGCGAGCATCAGCTCCACGAAGACAGCCTTTCACCATCGCGGGTTCCCAAGGACGTCCTCGCGACGCGGGTCAGGGTACTAGGTCGACGCCCCCGGGCGCCCAGGGGTGGCAACGCACCAAGCGGGATACGGCGAGTCGGACGCCGTGCAGGGCTCCATATTTCAACACGGCCTCCCGTGCATACTGCGAGCACGAGGGAAAGTAGCGACAGCGGCTGGGGGACAGCGGCGAAATGAACCGCTGGTAACCCCACAAAATCCGGGCCACCAACGATGCGATCATCATCGGCCCACACGACTCAGCGCCGACGCGACGTCGTCCGCCAGGTCAGCGTACGAAGCCTGGGCGGCAGCTGGCCGGGCGACCAAAACCACTCGAAATTGGCCTGATGCGAGCGGGCCCAAGCGATCGAGTGCACCCCGGATGCGGCGTCGGACCAAATTGCGGACGACTGCCTTCCCCAGTGCCTTTGAAGTCGTCACCCCGATGCGGGTCGGGTGGCTCCCCCGAACCGCGTACGCGGATACGGTCGCCGTACTTGCACGCTGGCCGGTCCGCCGCACGGACGCGAACTCCGCCTCGCGGCGCAGCCTGCCATACCAGCGCATCGCTAGACGGCCAGCCGCTTGCGGCCTTTCTTGCGACGCGCAGCGATCACCCGGCGGCCGTTCTTGGTGGTCATCCGTTCGAGGAAGCCATGCACCCGCTTGCGACGGCGATTGTGGGGCTGGAAAGTGCGCTTCACGGGTGATTCACTCCTCGATCAAAGACGACCCCATAGTATAACGACTGCTGCGGCCGGGCGTCAATGGTCCAGGTGAAGACGCTCAGCGAAACGGGTTGTCCACACGTGTGAGCATTCCTGTGGGTAATCCATTTGCGCCCTTCCAGAAACCCGCATGCCTGTGCCGTTTTTGTCGGTTTCCTGCTGTCAAGCAGGCAGGTCGGGGCAGTCGAAAAGCCCCAATCTATCGATGCGCGCGACGGTTGTACCGCATGTGTAAAAGTGGATAAGTTCGTGGAAAAAGTCCGGAGGATTCGGGGTTCGGCCCTCCAATCGTTCGGCCTACTTCGAAAGGCGCAGGCCGAAGTGGGTATCGCGTTTCGAAGAAATTTTATTGGGCAAGGCGGAATACTCATGGGCGGTTCGGTCAGCACGCACGTTATCCCGACAGAACTGTGGCAAACGGCACTCGGGCGCTTAGAACCAAAGTATCCGAAGTCGACGTTTGAGTTGTGGCTCAAGCCGATACGAGTCACCGACGTTAACGACTTCGAGGTGCAGTTGGCGGTTCCCAATGCGTTTGCCCGCGACTGGGTTGAAAACCGCCTACGCAACGATATTTGCGACGTCCTGGCTGACTTGCTGGGCGCGCCGGTCTCCATCCGGGTTCACGTTGTGGCCTCCGAATCGGGCACGTTGGCACTCCCGTCGCTTGATCCGGCGCCCAGTATCGCGGCGAGCCAGGGCACGGCTCCGGTTCCGAGCCTGCCGGCCACCCGACCGATGGCCGGCGAAGACGTTCGGCCTGGCAACCTCAACCCGCGCTACACATTCGACGAATTCGTCGTGGGCAATTCCAATCGGTTCGCGCATGCGGCCTCGCAAGCCGTTGCCGAGGCCCCCGCCAAGGCCTATAATCCACTTTTTCTCTACGGTGGCGTGGGACTGGGTAAAACCCATCTCATGCATGCGATCGGACACCGAGTACTGGCCCAGAATCCTGGCGCAAACATCGTCTACGTCTCCAGCGAAAAATTTACCAACGAGTTCATTATTGCCATCAAGAACAATCAGACCGTCGAATTCCGCAATCGATATCGTCGTGCCGACGTCTTGCTAATCGACGACATTCAGTTTCTCGAAGGCAAAGAACAAACTCAAGAAGAGTTTTTTCACACGTTCAATACACTGCACGAAGCGAACCGGCAAGTCATCATCTCGAGCGATCGGCCACCCAAAGAAATCCAGACTCTTGAGAACCGGTTGCGGTCACGGTTCGAGTGGGGCTTGTTGACGGACATCCAACCACCAGACCTGGAGACCCGCGAAGCGATCTTGCGCAAAAAGGCCGAGTCGGAGAAGGTCCCCGTCCCGAACGAGGTGACCTCGTTCATCGCTAAGGTGATCCCGTCCAATATTCGAGAACTTGAAGGCGCGCTTATCCGAGTCGTTGCCTACGCTTCACTCACCAAGTCGCCGATTACGAGCGACCTCGCAACTGAGGTCCTGCGCAACCTTGTCGCGGCCGCTCCGCCACGTCGGGTTACGATCGCCATCATCAAAGACCGCGTCGCCGGCGCGCACGGCCTCACTGTCAAAGAGATGGATCATCACCGCCGCGATCAGCGTTTGGCCGCGCCACGCCAGATCGCAATGTACCTAGCGACCGAACTGACTGACTACTCCCTCCCCCACATTGCCCGAGAATTTCACAAAAAAGATCACACGACTATCATGTACGCTCGTAATAAAATTAAGGAACGCATGAGTGTTGACGAGACCTTTCGCATCAAAGTCCGCCAGTTGATGGGTTTGTGCCAAAACGACTAACACCCGTGTGCACAGAGCGGTGCATCGACGATGCATAAAGTAACGACCGCCTTGCAGCCTCGAAGATGTGCAAAGTTCACCTACCCCGATGAACAAGTTACTCGATCTGCAATCGCCGCACTTACATCGCGCCGCTGGCCCTCTGCACAGAATACACCGCGTTACTACGAAGACGACGATCGCTTATATATAAATATTAGGAGCAGTAACATGTTGCAACGATCGGTGGATGAGTGAAATTTAGCTGCAGCACGAAGGACATCGGAATGGCGGTCGGAGCGGCGAGCAAGGTGGTCAACGCGCATACGACGGTGCCCATTTTGTCCAATGTGCTGCTCAGCGCTGACGCAGCAGCGATCCGTGTGCGGGCGACCGATCTGGAGATCACGCTCGAACATGTCTTTCCCGCGGAGGTGGCCGAAACCGGAAGCGTCACCGTTCCGGCAAAGTTATTTAGTGGCTATTTGGGGAATTTGCCGGCGGGGCTGCTCGAAGTGAGCGGGACGCCGACGCGCGCAAGCGTTCGGAGTGGGCGTTCGAACTACGATTTTCACGCGTTGCCACCCGATGAGTATCCGCCTTTGCCGGCGAGTCAAAAGGGCACGACCTTTGGACTGGATGCAAAGCGCTTTCGCGAAGGCGTTGGGGCAACGATTTTTGCGGCGTCCAGCGAGGAAGCACGCGGCGCTGTCCTGATGGGAACGTTACTCGAGGTCACGGGTGACGTGCTGACACTTGTAGCAACCGACGGTTATCGGTTGGCGAAGTGGCAGACGCCGTTGAACGCTTCGATTGAGGCCGGCATAAAGTATATCGTGCCGTCAAGGGCGTTGGCCGAAGCTGCACGCAATCTGGGCAGTGCCGAGAGCGTTGAGATTTCGGCGATGGGTCCAGCTGGAAATCAGCTGGCCTTTGCTGGCGCGCAGGCGTCAATCGTCGTCCGGCTTGTCGATGGACAATACCCGAATTACGGTCAGGTCATTCCGGCACAGTTCGATCGCTCGGTCACTGTTAGCACGCCTGCGCTCATGGGAGGGTTACGGCGGGCTGAACTGGTTGCCGGTGATCGCGCGAGCATGGTGAAACTTAGCGTTGCTAACCAACAGCTCATCATTACCGCCAATAGCGACACTGCCGGCAATGCATACGAAGAATTGGAAGTAGAGCAAACCGGCGGCGATTTAACGATTGCGTTCAACGCTCGTTACCTGATTGAAATTTTGTCGCACGTTGAGACGCCACAAGTGCGCATGGAATTCTTAGGGCCGCTGTCGCCGGCCGCTATTCGGCCGGTCAGTGCCGATGAGAGCGGGCAGCAGTTATATGTCTTGATGCCGCTGCGCCAGTAAGGCGCGTGATTCTGAGCAGGCTGCAGCTCACCAACTTCAGGAATTATGCCGAGCTGAACTTTGAGCCCGCGCCCGGATTGAATCTGATCGTCGGTGCCAACGCGCAAGGCAAGAGCAATCTACTCGAAGCCATTGGGATGCTCGGCATTGGCAAGTCGTTTCGAACCAGTCGTGAATCCGAACTGGTGCGCGTCGGGAGTCTGCAAGCATCAGTCGCCGGTGACGCGCAGTTGGTCGCCGGACTGGTACGGCTGGCATGCTCGCTCGAACTGCGTGGTGCGGCACTGCGCAAACAGTACGGTCTGAACGGATACCCGGTACGATATGCGGGCTACCTCGGGCAGGCACGGGTAGTGACCTTTAGCCCAGCGGATTTGCAATTGGTCGGCGGCCCGCCAAGCATTCGGCGCGCATTTCTCAACGCAGCGTTAGCACAGCAGCATCCCACGTATTACCAAGCCCTCGGTACGTACGGCAAAGTCTTAGCGGCAAAGGGCGCGCTCCTGCGCGGCCATATCGAGGCCGACGCCATCTTGTTAGCGACGTACAACCAGCGGCTGGTCGATGCCGGCAGCGAGCTGATCGTCGAACGCCATGCGTTTGCAGCCGCCTTGGCATCGCATGCGGCGCAGGCGTACGCCGCGTGGGCCGACGTGACTGATGCCGAAGGGCCGCTGCAGCTGCGATACGTGCCGAACGTTGCCGCCGACCGGCCGGACCGCGAATCAGTGCGCGTTGCGTTCGCGCAGCGGCTGGCGGCCGCGGCCGCGGCGGAAATGACGCGCCGCATGACGCTCGTGGGTCCGCATCGTGACGAACTGGACTTCGTGCTCGGCGGCCGCGCGCTGGCGTCATTTGGCTCGCAAGGCCAGCGACGGTCTGCAGTGCTGGCGCTCAAACTCGCCGAATACGCTGTCTTGCGGACGCGCGGCGGTGAAGCCCCAATTTTGCTCTTGGACGACGTGCTGTCTGAACTCGATCATGCCCGGCAGCGAGCCCTGATCGCGACGATTGCGACATTCGAACAAACCTTCGTCACGATGACGGCGCGCGCCGAAACGCCTGCGGCGACGCTGTTCCGCGTCGTCGCCGCCGGGCAGCACGCCAGCGTGGAACGGGTTGCCTGACGGTGCTGCGGCCGCTGCGCTCCGCACTGGCGTCATGGACGGTTGCGGCCGGCATTCGCGACGATCCGCTGGCGGCGATTGTTCACGCGTGGCCAGACATCGTCGGAGCCGATGTCGCACTGCACACGCGGCCGGCTGAAATCGCCGGCGATTCGCTGGTTATCGTCACGACGTCCAGCGCGTGGAGCCAACAGCTAGCGTTGCTCCACGACGATCTTCTTGCGCGCCTTGGGGTCGCAACCGGTCTGCCGACGATTACGCGCTTGCGGTTTCGGTGGGGTAGCGTGAGGCCGGCGGTGCTAGCTGCCCCCCAGCCGTCCGTCGAACGCCGGCCGGCGCAGCTGCTTGCGCCGACCCAGAGCGACGCCTCGGCCGCCACCGTGCTCGCGCGATTGCGCGACCGCCTCAGTGCCGCGCGCGGCACTGACCGGCCCCGCTGTCGGCGCTGCGACGCGCCGGTCGAACTCGGCATGTATTGCGCGCCGTGCCGCGGCGCCCTGGACGGTGAACGGACCGTCGCGCTGGAGCGGCTTTTCTATCAGGCGCCGTGGCTGAACTTCGCTCAAGCGGCCGCGGCACTGCCGGCGCTGAGCATTGCGGATTACGATCGAACGCGCCGCCGCCTCTTGATGCGGTGGTGGGAAATTCTTTGTCGAGCGCAACGCGTCAAACGTGCGGGCGGCTTCGAGCAAGAGATCGGGCGGTCGTACGTGGTATTGCAAGCCCAGCTCGAGCCGCATCGCATCTCGCGTGCGATCATTTGCAACATCTTGGGCGAGGAACTCGAATGGCTGCTATACGGCCACGTGAATGCCGACGCGGAAAGACGCACCCCGTTCGCGAAGTAGTCCAGTCGATGAACGACTATACCGGCGAACAAATCGAGGTGCTGAAAGGGCTCGAGGCCGTCCGCAAGCGGCCCGGAATGTACATCGGCAACACCGCCGAACGCGGCCTGCATCAGTTGGTCTACGAAGCGGTCGACAATGCGGTCGACGAGGCGCTCGCGGGCTACGCCACCAAGGCCAGCGTTATCCTGCATAAAGACGGGTCGTGCGCGGTTGAGGATAACGGTCGCGGTATTCCGGTCGATGTCCATGCCGGCGAACGGCTACCGGCGGTCGAAGTGGTCATGACAATGCTGCACGCCGGCGGCAAATTCGGTAAGGGCGGATACAAAGTTTCCGGCGGGCTGCACGGGGTCGGAATATCAGTGGTCAACGCACTGTCCGAAAAGATGATCACGCGCGTGAAACGTAATGGCAAAACCTACGAGATTAAATTCGAGCGCGGCTTGACAACGAGCAAACTCCGCTCGGTCGGCTCGGCCGACACAACCGGGACGTATCAGTGGTTTTTACCGGACCGTACCGTCTTCGAGACGACCGACTTCCATTGGGACATCTTGCAGAAGCGCTTGCGAGAATTGGCATTCCTCAACCGCGGCCTGTCAATCAGTCTGCGCGACGAGCGTGGCGACGAACTCAAAGAGCGCACTTTCAAATATGATGGCGGAATTATTTCGTTCGTCGAACACCTCAACGATAAGAAARATCCACTTCATCCGATCATTTCGACCAACGGCCAGCGCGACGGCGTCGACGTCGAATGCGCACTGCAGTGGGCCGACTCCTATACCGAGACGATCTTCTCGTTCGCCAACACCATCAATACGATTGAAGGCGGGATGCATCTGCTTGGATTCCGCAGTGCGGTTGCCAATGCCATCAATTCGTACGCCAAGAAGCGCGGCTTCCTCAAAGAGTCCGACGGCAACCTATCGACTGACGACTGCATGGAGGGCCTGACCGCCGTCGTGTCGGTCAAGCTCGAGGAACCGCAATTCGAGGGCCAGACCAAAACCAAGCTGGGCAATGCGCCGGTCCGCAGCATCGTGTACGGCCTGGTAAGCGAGCGGCTTGAGTTTTTCTTCGAGGAGAATCCGAAATACGGACGCGCGATCGTCGATAAGTGCATGCAGGCGGCCCGCGCGCGCGAAGCTGCTAAGAAGGCACGCGATCTTTCCCGGCGCAAGAATGCGCTGGACGGCAGCGGACTGCCGGGCAAACTGGTCGATTGCACCAATCAAGACCCGGCGCAGAGCGAATTGTTCTTAGTGGAGGGTGATTCAGCCGGCGGGACGGCGAAAATGGGGCGCGATTTTCGGACCCAGGCGATTTTGCCCCTGCGCGGCAAGATCCTCAACGTCGAGAAGGCGCGGCTCGACAAGGTGCTGTCCAACGAAGAGATTCGGACGATGATCACGGCATTGGGCACCGGCTTCGGCGATGAATTCAACGTTGAAAAGCTGCGCTACCACAAAGTGATCATCATGACCGACGCCGATGTGGACGGATCCCATATCCGCACGCTCTTGTTGACATTTTTTTACCGGCAGATGCGGGCGCTGATTGAACGAGGCTTCGTTTATATCGCCCAGCCGCCCCTGTACGGCGTCAAACGCGGAAAGAATATCCGCTACGCGTTTAACGACGGCGAACTGCGGGATCTCATGGGTGATGCCGACCCTAAAGACCTTACCATCCAGCAATACAAAGGCCTGGGCGAGATGGATGCTAATCAGCTTTCCGAGACGACCATGGATAGCGAAAAACGACGCCTCAAACAAGTCGCCCTCGAAGATGCGTACACGGCCGATGAAATGTTCACCACGCTCATGGGCGATAAAGTCGAGCCGCGAAAGGAATTTATCCAAACCTACGCGCGCAGCGTCAAAAATCTGGATCTGTAGCCCGGCCGGACGGCCGGCGGCCGGGCTGCGTTATTAGCCTGTCGTGAAGCGCCGAAGGGCCGCGGCCCTGAGCCTTGGACTCCTGCTCCTGGTGAGCTTGCTTTTCGGGCAAGCGATCGTAGGTGCGCTTGCTTTGCTGGCGTTGGGCAACGCGACCGGGTCGCGAGCCACCGCCGGGGACGTTCGCATCGGCCTCGCCGGCGCAACGCTCCGGGACCTGCACCTTGAGCGCGGCGGCGCTCCACTATTTGACGCGCAAAGGCTCGACGTTACCTACTCGGTGCGGGACCTGCTGCCGGGAAGCCGTCATCGCTACGGACTGACGGCGCTGACCCTGGAGCGGCCCCGCTTGTGGGTCATTCGCTCCCTCGATGGCAGCTTTAACATCGCCGGCATCAGCGGTCCGGTCGGGCAACCCGCCGCTCCGGCTCCTCCCGTCGCCGGTCCGCCGCTCGACCTCAATGCCACCGTCCACGGGGGCGAAGTCGTGCTCCGGGACCGATCTCGGCGCAAGCCGGCGCCGGACGCGCGCTTCGAGGCAATCGACATCCTCGCTACGTTGCGCGGTGCCGATGTTCCGTCCCACTACACTGCCAGCGGCCGCCTGGCAGGGGCGCCGAAACCGATCGGACTCACCGGTACGATCGACCCCGCCCGCGGTTATGCGCTCCAGCGGCTCCAGGCGCGGTCGTTGCCGCTGGCAGGTGTGCTGGAGGTACTGGCGGGCAGCGACACCGTCAAGTTCCTTTCCGGCGCCTTGCAGGACCTCGATGTTGAGGCGTATGCGTTGGGCGATGACGTCGCCGGTGCGAAATATTCGATCGCCGGCGGGGCAGAGCTGGCTGGCGGTGCCCTCACTATCCCCGGCCTCATCGCACCGATCCGCGCACTTGGTGGGCGGCTCGACGTCTCCGATGCCGGGCTCGTTACGCCCCGATTGGGCGGGCAGCTGGCCGGCATTCCCCTTGAGATCGAAGGCGGGCTTACCAACCTGGCCGCACCCGCGCTTCGCCTGTCCGTCGTCGGATCCGGCCCCGTCGAGCGGTTGCGCCGCGCTTTCGCGTTTGCGAAAGACCTCCCGGTGCGTGGCGCGGTCAAAGTAGTGGCGCTGGTTGAAGGAGCACTAGCGTCGCCGCTGATCTATGCTCGCTTCGATGCTCCTGCTGCAGGCTTTGCAACAATGGATCTCAGCGCAGTCAGCGGCGCCGTCGGCTACTACGACAGTGCCGTCGCGCTGGTGCCGGTTCGCGCCCGCTATGGCCGCATCGAGGCCGTGTCGCGCGCGATCATCGACGTCGGCGACCACACAAAAACGCAGGCGGCGCTTACCTTGAGCGGGCCGGCGGACGCGCTGCCGTACGCCGCCGAACTCGCGCCCGGTGCCGACGTTCGCGTGGCAGCGCTGATCGGCGGGACCGATGCCGCACTCGCCATCCGCGGTGTGCTTACGGGAAGTGGCGCAGCGAGCCAGATCGCTGGTCTAGGCTCCGTCGATGCCCGCGGTGATGGGCTGGTTGGACCGATTTCGGTAGAGCGGGCCGGGGGATCGATGATTGGAGCATTCCGGCTCGACCGCAGCCACAGCCAAAGCGCTTTTTGGATCGACGCTCGCAATGTCGATCTGGCGCCGGTCGGGCACGAGCCGGCATTGGCCGGCGTCGCATTGCCGGCGCTCCCGCAATTGACCGGCAAGTTCGACGCGCGACTCGCCGGCGCCGGATCGCCGGCCGACTTCGCATTGGCAGGCCGCGCGACGGCTCACAACGCCATTATCGGCGGCGTACGGGTGACGCGGGCCGAAGCGGCCGCCGGCGGAACCCTAGCCCAGCTCGGGCTTGGGGCAATCCAGGCGGCCGGCCCATGGGGGACCTTCGCTGGCACCGGCGGGATCAGCGGCGAGCAGATCGCGCTGCAGGGGGATTTCCGCGGTACCTTCGATGGCCTTGAAACCTTCACGGGCCCGCTGGATGCGCACGGCGGTATCGTTGGGCCGATTGCCCTGCTGATCGATCCACACCGAACGGTCATACAAGCACGCGCCGCACGAACGCCGGACGCGCGCATTCGAGGCGTCCCGATCGACCGGATTGATGGGACGTTGGCGTTGGAGGGGCCGGGAGTCCAGGTGTACTCGGCATCGGCGGCGGTCGCCGGCGGCACCATGGCCGCTGCGGGAAGGCTCGGCGGTGCGGGGCGCCTGGGTGTTACGGCGCGCGACGTTGATGCGGTGCAGCTACGGCTGGCAGGTGCACCACTCTCGGCCGGTATCATCAGCGGCGCGGGCCGCGCCTCGCTAGGCGGCGACGGGCCCGCCTTCGACGGCGCCGCGGTTCTAGCCGGCGGCCGCTATCAGCGATTCGCAGTCGCCGGGGATGGCACTATCCGCGCGCGCGGCACAACCATCCAGCTGAACGAGTCCGGAGCCCGATTCGCCGGTAATTTCGGGCGGCTCGACGGTCGCCTCGAAGGCGTCGGAACGCCGCTTGCGCGCTACGACATGCAAGTCGACGTCCCGGCCGGCGCAATCGGACCGCTGGCGCGCCTGGTAGCGCCGACCCGGCGCGATATCGCCGGCAGCTTTACGGGGGCACTCCATCTGGGCGGAACACCGGCTGCGCCTGAACTCAGTGGTGCCGTTCGGGTCAGCGAGGGAACCGTGAACGGTCAGCGCTATCGCAACGGCGCCGCCCAGATCAGCGCCGACCCTAGCGGCATCGCCGCGCGCGCCGGTACGGTTGTGGTTGGCTCGACCCAAGCGGGTTTCGCGGGGACCTATCGCGGGCAAACGGCAGCATTTGCGATCGATGCGCCACGAGCGAACCTAGCCGATTTCAACGACCTGTTCGATCCCGGTGATCTGCTTGGCGGACAGGGCCGGGTCAAGATCGATTTTCGCCGGACGTTGGCGGGCGTGCAAACCCGAGCCGACACTTCGATCACCGGGGTGCAATACCGCCGCATTCCGCTGGGCGACGTCAGCGCGCGCTGGAGCAGCACCGGCTCGCGGGTCGACGGCCAAGCAAACTTCACCGGCCCCGGCGGTCAGCTCAGCGCCGAGGGCAGTATTACGTTTCCCGGTCGCGTTCCGCTGCAAAAGTTGATTGCCAGCTCGACGTATGACATGCGCGCCACTCTGCGCGGCTTCGATCTCAACACGTGGCTGCCGGTGCTCGGCTACGACCTGCCGCTGGGTGGGCGCGTCGACGCGAATGCAACTATGCGCGGACGTTTTCCAGCTCTTGCGGTCAGCACCGAAGCCCGCCTGCACGACGGCCACTACGGCAAGGTTCCGATCGATCGCGCGGTCGTTCGCGCTTCATCGACCTTCCAACGCACGACGGTGAGCGAAGCGGTGTTCGAATTGCCATCGATTTCCGCGCGCGGTTCGGGTTCGTTCGGTTTCGGGGAACGCGCGCCGCTGCAATTCACCGCCCACGCACAAAGCGATGACGTGGGCGCTTTGATTGTGCGGATTAGCGGTAACAAGCTTCCGATCTCTGGCGCGTTGGAATCGGAAATCCGCGTCGGCGGCACGCTCCAGCATCCCAGCATTAGCGGCGGCTTCGACATCGAGCACGGAGTCGCCGGCGGCGTCGCGATCCCGCGCGCACTGGGTGCATTCGACGTCAATGGGCGTGACTTGGTCTTGCGCGATGCCGAGGTCGTCTTCGACCGCGGAACGTTGTATTTGGCCGGCGGCGTGCCGTTCACGGTGCAGCCGTTTGCACTCGGCCCATCGGCAGCGCCGCTCACATTGGAAGCCGCCGCCAAAGGGATCGATCTGGCGAACTTCACGCCACTGCTGCCGCGTGGTTCGAAGTTGAGCGGATCGCTCGAAGGTCGGGTAGCTCTGGGCGGAACCGCCGGCGCGCCGCGGCTGGTCGGCCAGCTGGCGGTGAACGGCGGTCGGTACAGTGCGCCGCAAGAAATCGTCCCGCTGTCGGGGATTCGCGGCACGCTGAGCTTTTCGGGGAATGACATTCGGCTCGATGAGCTTCACGCCGAGGCGGGTGGCGGGACGCTGGACGGTTCGGGCCATGCCACCGTCCCTAATCTTGTGCGCCCGGGCGCCGACGCGACGTACGCGTTCGAGGGACGCGCGGTGCGCGCCCGGCTCGATCTTCCGGCGTACGGGCGCGGTACGATCGACGGCCGGTTCGCACTCGATCACATCCCCGGGCAACTGGCGCGCCTGTCGGGAACCGTCGGGCTGCAAGATGCCGTTATCCCATTTTCAGCGCTCTATTCGACTGCGGCCGCCGGCGCCGGTGACGCACTGGTAAGCGGTCCTGGCGCGTTGCCGGCCAGCCCGTTCGATCTGGCGTTTGATTTCAACGCGAGCGCCGGGCGCAATGTCCGCGTACGCAGTCCGATCATCGACATCGGCGCGCGCGGCAACGTCGCCGTCGGCGGGACGCTGTCGGCGCCGCAACTCCGTGGCGAGCTGGATTCGACCGGCGGCACAATTGCGTATGTGAACACGGTGTTCCGGGTGGAACAAGGCGCGGTTTCGTTCGAACCGGTGCGCGGTGCGGTGCCACTGCTCAACGCGGTGGCGAGCACGCGGGTCATCAACCCGGCTAGTTTGGATGGCACCGACGTCACCTTGCGCGTGTCCGGCCCGGCGACAAGCCCCACGATCGAGCTCGAGGCGCCGCCGTACGATCGCGAGCAAATCCTCGCGCTGTTGCTCAATGTGCCGGCTGTCGCCGGCGCGGGCCAAGGCATAGCGGGTCAGCAAGCGTTCGCCGTTCTCAACGCGCAGTTCACGCGCAATCTGTTGGCGCCGGTCGAGCAGGCGTTCGGCGGGGCGCTGGGTTTGAGCAATCTCAACGTGACCGTGGACTACGGTGGGAACGTCGGCTTCAAAGCGCGCAAGCTGTTGGGCAAGCGACTCAATGCAACCTACGGCACGAGCTTCTCCTATCCGTACCGGCAAACGCTCAGCTTCGACCTTCGCTACAGCCAGTCGACGGTCGCGCGGTTGACGTTCTTCGAAAGCCTCGGCTCGCAGACGTTGCTGGGCGAGCGATCCTATTTCTATGGTCCGACCAATCCCGCGACGTGTCCGGAAAATGGTGTCGCCGGCTTTTGCTTTTCGCTTCAACGATTGTTCTGAATGGCGCGTCCGCCGCGACCGCGGCATCGAATTCCTGCTCGCGCATTTTCCGGTGCGGCAGATCGATCGCCTGGACGGGAGCGAACGTGTCGGCCGTTTAAAGCAACGAGCGCCCCGCGGGTGCGTTATCTTGGGCATCCGCACTTTCACTTGAAGGAAACGATGCGACCGATTGTTTTTTGCGGTGGTCGCGGTGCGCGGCTGAACGCCGGCCTGCTTGGCCTTGTGTTGGCCCTGGGACCTCTTGGCATTGCGCCCGTTGGCGCGCAAACGGCGCCGCCGCTGGCGCCCCCGGTCGTCGCACCGACCGCAACGCCCGCGCCGAGTCCGCCGGCCGCCAGTCCCGCGCCGGCGACTCCGGTTCCGGTTCCAGTACCGCCCGCCGGCGCGCCCCCCGCTGGGGAAAAGGGGCCGCCCGTCGTCAGCGTTTCGGTTTCGGGGAATGCCCATATCCCGACCGAGCGCATTCTCGACGTCGTCAAGACCAAAGTCGGCCAACCGTTCGATCGCCGAACCGTCGCCGAAGACATCGCGGCGATCTCCGATCTGGGTTTTTTCACCGACCAGGCGCCGCCGCTCATCCGGGTGCGCCCGGACGGCATCTCGGTCACCTTCCGAGTGATCGAGAACCCGGTCATCCAGCGCATCGTCTTCAGCGGAAACGCACACGTGCCCAGCGATACGCTGCTGGCGCTCATGGACACGGCCGTCGGTCAAGTGCTCAACCAAAACACCTTTCATCAGGACGTGCTCAAGATCGATTCGTACTACAACAAGATCGGCTATGGCGGCCAGTTGCCGACCCACGTGCGCGATCTCAACATCGCGCCCAACGGGGTGCTCAACGTCGACATTCGCGAAGGCTTGACGGTTGCGCACATCATCTTCAAGGGCAATCCGGTTTTGCCGCCGTCGACGATCGCGCCGGTGCTGGCGCTGAAAGAAGGCGAACCGTACTCCGAGGAGACGCGCGACAAAGACTTCGAGCGCATTCAGAAGCTCTATGAAAAGTACGAGCTGGATATCGGCGATTTCGAGGCCGGGATCGATCCCGGTTCCGTCGACCTCAACAAAGGAACGGCCGATGTCATCTACACGATCTCAGCGCTCAGTGTGGGCGCCGTGCTGATCACCGGCAACGATAAGACGCGCGACGAAGTCATTCGCCGGCAATTGCGTTTGCGGCCGGGAATGGTCGTAACGTCCGGCCTGGTGCGGCGTGACTACGAACGCCTCAAAAACTTGGGTTTCTTTGAAAAGGTCGACATCAAGCTCAAGCCGGGGCCTGATCCCAAAGACCCGGCCGCGCGGACCTTGAACTGGGACATCAAAGAAGAAAAAACCGGCAGCGCCTCGGTGGGCGCCGGCTACTCAGGCGGGCCCAACGGCACCGGGCTTTCAGGGACGGTCTCGTACTCGGAAAACAACATCGGGGGCACCGGTAACGGGGCGCAATTGCGGCTGGAACGCGGCGGTCGCGTTGAACAAGCATCGCTTTCGTTCTCGCTTCCCTACGTTGGGCGGACGCCGCGCTCGCAGCGCTACAGCCTGGCCGGGTCGCTGTTCACTCAAGCCCAAACCAATTTCTACCAGGTGTACAATACGTCGGCCAGCCAGTTCACCAGCAATCCAATCATCTGTGCGAACCAATTCTGCCCCGACGTCCCCGGGTCGCAGCCTGGAACGACCCCCGTCGTGCTGGCACCGAACACGTCGCCCGTCACCGGCGTCGTGGCGAATTACAACAATCGGTCCAACGGCCTATCAACCACCGTCGGCCGGCGGTTGAATGATTACCTCACGGCATCGCTGGGCGCTTCGCTGCAGCGCGTCGCGACGACCGTCACCGTCCCATCGCCGTTTTTCCTCTCCGGCACACAGTTCGTTGCGCTCAACCCCAATCCGACGCAGACCACGCCGTTCGGGTCGACTGCCGGCTCGAACAGCCTCGGGATCGTCGCGTCCTCGATCGCCAACACCACCAACGGCAACGGCTATAATTTGCGATCGTTCAGCGTGGGTCTGCAGGCCGACACCCAAGATGACATCTTTAACCCGCGGCGCGGTTACAAAGCATCGCTGGTCGAGGAGCTCAGCTCCAAGGGGATCGGATCGGATTTCAACTATACGATAACGACTCTCGACGTAGCGCGCTTCTTCCCAATTCACAAGCAGGCAACGCTCGGTCTGCACGCGCTTTTAGGCGCGAGCACGGGCGCGATCCCGGGCAGCAAGGTCTTCGTTCTGTCCGATCAGCAGTTGCGCGGTTACACCAACGTCTTCTATGGGACCGAGGAGCTGCTGCTGCAGAGCGAACTACGCATTCCGGTGACGCCGGATCGCAAATTTGGCGTCGCGCTGTTCGGGGATTTTGGGTCGCTGCGGATCCGCGGCGCGCAACCGATCGTCGATTCCTTCGGCAACGTCTTATCGAACTACGACCAGTGGATCTATCACGGAGACGTTGGGGTAGGCTTGCGCTTTGACGTCCCACAACTTGGATTCAAGTCGGTCCGGCTCGACTTTGCGCGCGGCAAGACCGGCAATCATACCAGCTTCGGCATCGGGCAGAGCTTCTAACATCGTGACGTTGAGCGCGCGCTTTCATCGCATCACCGCCCGGACGGCGGCCGTCGCTATGCTGGCTGTAATCTTGGTCGGTCCGGCGGTGCCGGCTGCCGACATCACCGATATCGGCTACGTCGATCAAAGCGCGCTGGCGAGCACTTCATCGTTTACCGACGCCAACAAGCAACTAGCGGCGTTTAAGGCGCAGCTCGATAAACAATTTGTGGACCGGATGCGTTCGGTGAAGAATCCCAGTGACCAGCAGCGGGTGGCTCAAGAGTTCTCCAATAAGCTCGCCGACCGCCAGCGCCAGCTCTTCGGACCGCTGCTGGCGCGCGCGCAAGTGGCGATTGCCTCAGTCGCCTCGAGTAAGAACCTCTCGGTCGTCGTCGACAAGCGGATCATCATCGTGGGCGGTCAAGACGTGACACGCAACGTTCTCGATTTGCTTACCGGCGTCGGAGATCCGGTGCCGCCGGTGAATACGCCACCGCCTTCCAGCGTAGGCTACGTCGATCAGGCGCAGATCGACCAAGTGGACAAACTCAAGAAGGCCAACGAGGACTTCCAGAAGTTTCGCAGCGATCAGGAGCAGCAGGCGAAGGAGAAGATGAAGTCGGCGAAGTCCGACGCTGATCGCAACAAAATTCGCGAGGATTTCCAGAAGGCGCTGACCGCTCGGCAAAAGGCGGTCATCGATCCGCTTGTCGAGCAGACGCGCGCCACGATCGCCACCATCGCCAAGAAAAAGAATTTGATCCTCGTCATCGACAAGACCAACTTGATCTACGGCGGGGTCGACATCACGAGTGACGTCAGCAGCAGCCTCAAGTAGCCGTCGCCGCACTACCGCGGCGCTCAGTTTAGCAATGCTCGCTGCGCTGGCCGGTTGTGGGCCAAAGTCGTCGACAACGGCCGCAACCCCGACCGCCTTACCCGGAGCGGTCGGCTACGTGCGGATGAACCGTCTTGTGCACAAGCATCCGTTGTACCGGCAGCTCAGCCGGTTCGATGACGACATCGTGGCACTCGAACTACGGACGGTTGGCGGCGGGCCTGGTTTGGTCGGCGCGGACCTGCGACGCGAAGAGCAAAAACTGCAGACCGAACTCGACGCGGCCGGCGCGCGGACGAAAAAAATATTGGCCGACAAACAAGCGGAGTACCAAAAACGCGAGCAGGCGGCGATCGCGGCCGCACTTGGAACCTCGGTAACCGGCGGCAACGCCGGCGCAATTGCTGGCGGCGTTGCGCGAACCGCTGGTGTTCAAGCCAAGAACGCGGCCAGCGAAGCAGATCGGGCGCTAGCGACGTATCGCGATGAATTGCTGAAATCCGACCGAGCGACGATCGAGACGTTCCGCAAGAACGTCAACGACGAAGCTGCGCGCCGTTTCCGGGCGAAGAGCGATGACCTGCAGCAGAAGGAATCAAACTTCGCCCTCGAGGCAGCCAATGCCAATGCAGCAGAGCGATTGTCACTACGAACCCGGCTGGCGAACCTCGCGCTGGAGGATGCGCAGCGAGCTGAGGCGCGGGCCCGGCTCGATGCCCTCGAGCGCAAGGAGTCTGACGATTTAGCGGCTCTGCGCAACCGCGACGCCGCAGCTTTAGCCGCCTTCGAAAAGCAACTGCAGGCCGAGAGCCGCAGCCGGCTCGAGAAAGAGGCGGGCGCTGTCCAAGCGCGTTCGAAAGCGAAGCTCGAGGCGCGCGAACGCCAGCTTCGCGGCGATCTCATCGGTCAGTTGCGCGGTGTTCCGCCGCCGGCCGGGGGGCTGCCGGCGCCGCCCAGCGGGATGTCCGGCAATCAGCGCGCCAAGCTTGAGACCATCCATAAACAATTCCAATCCGATTTCAACCGTGACGCCCATACGACCGTCAAGGAATTCGAGGCCACCCGGCGCGAGCTGACGAAGCGGTTTGAGCGACTGCACGGGGTTGATCGCGATGCACAGGCCGACGCCCAAAAGCACATCGCCGGGTTGCAGAAACAGCGCGACGACCTTTATGCGCAGATGGTCGCCGCGATCGAGCGCGAAGTGAAGGTCGTCGCCAATCGGCGCCGCGTCGCCGTCGTCTTCAGCGACCCCATAGCCCCAGTCAGCGGCGTCGATCTCACCCCCGACGCCGAGAAGGACATCGAGAGTCTGCACGAGTGAAGCGAAATCGAATTATCCTGGCGTCGGCATTCGCGGTCGCGCTAGCGGGCTGCACTTCTTCCCAATCCAGCGACATCGGTAAAGTCGATCTCGCACGCATCATGGGCAACTGGCCAAAGTTTATCAATTACACCAATCAACTCCGCAGCGATGCCGAGGCCATCGACCGGCTCCGGGCGCCGGAGGCGCAGAAGAATCAAAAGCGCGGCGCGCTCGGCAAGCGCTACGTCGACATGCAGTTGGAACTAGCCGCCGACATCCAAACAGCCGCGCAACAAGTGGCGGCCCAAAAACACATGAAGTTGGTCGTAACGCGCGAGTATGTCGGTTATGGTGGCACCGACATCACTGCCGACGTTGAGAAGATCCTTAGGATCACCGAAAAAGAATCGCCCAAGCCATGACGGGGCCGGCGACGCTCGAGGCGTACGCGCGGCGGATTGGGGGAACCGTTCGGGGCGACCCGGCCGTCCTGATCGATCGCATCTGCGCGATCGATGACGTCGACGAACGAGCGCTGACATTTGCGACCGATGAACGCTATCTGCGAGCGGCGCTGGCGTCGCGGGCAGCGGCGATTCTGACCGAACCGGCAATCGCCGATCGAGTTCCCTCGAGCCGCAAGCCGCTGCTGCTCGTCGCCTCAACGCGTAGCGGTTTGGCGGCGCTGTTGGCTGAGCTTGAATCGCCGAGGCCGCGCGGGCCGTATCGCGACGCCAGCGCCGTCGTCGATCCGACCGCCCGCGTCGGACCCGACGTCGTGTTGGGGCCGCATGCCGTGATCGGTCCGAACGCCGAGGTCGGCGCTGAGTCGGTCGTGATGGCAGGGGCGATCGTCGGGGCCGAAGCACGAGCCGGCCGGCGGTGCACGTTGCATCCGCGCGCGATGCTGCTGGATCGCTGTATCGCCGGCGACGACGTCACATTGCAAGCTGGGGCGGTCGTCGGCAGTGACGGCTTCGGCTATGTGTTCATCGACGGGGCGTTCGTAAAAATTCCGCAGATCGGCAACGTCGAGTTGGGCGAGCGGGTCGAAATCGGCGCGAACACGTGCATCGATCGAGCGCAGACCGGAACCACTCGAATTGGCGCCGGCACGAAGATTGACAACCTCGTTCAGATCGGGCATAACTGCCGCGTCGGTGCGAACTCGGCGTTCGCGGCGCAAGTAGGACTCGCCGGATCGACCGTGATCGGCGATTACGTGCTCGTCGGGGGGAAGGCGGCCTTCAAAGGGCATCTGACCGTGGGATCGCGGGCGCGCATCGCCGGCGGGGCGCACGTGTGGAATGACGTCGCCGACGACGCGTTCGTCAGCGGCCAGCCGGCTCACGATCATCGCGCCGAACTTCGTCAGCAGGTTCGCGTGCGAAACCTCGATAAACTCTATGCACGCGTCGACGCCCTGGAGCAGCGATGACTTTGCAACAGCAGACGCTTCGTGACGTTTTGGAGTACTCGGGCATCGGTTTGCACACCGGCGCTCCGTGCGGATTCCGGCTGCGCCCGCAACCGCCGGGCACCGGTCTGCGTTTTTTGCTGTGCGACTCCGGGGTCGCGTTCCCCGCCCACGCCGAATACGTCGTTGACACGCGCCGCGCGACCATCGTCGGAACCGGCGGCGCGACGGTTTCGACTGTCGAGCACTTGCTGTCCGCGCTGTGCGGCATGGGCATCGATAATGGCTTGATCGAAGTCGACGGGCCGGAGATTCCGGTTGCTGACGGCAGCGCCGGGACCTTTGTCGAGCTGATCACGGTGATCGGCCTGAAAGACCAACACGTGCCGTGCACGACCCAGCGCATCGAGCGGCCGCTGTTCTTTCGTGAAGACGAGGCGCTGCTGATCATCTTGCCGGCTCCGCGCTGGCGCATTCGGTTCATCGTCGATTATCCGGCGCCGGTGGGAACGCATTACTTCGACGGTGAGATCGACCGGCGGCTTTATGCCAACGAGATCGCTGGTGCGCGGACTTTTGGTTACCTCAGTGAGGTCGAAGCGCTGTACGCAGCCGGGCTCGCGCGCGGCGGCTCGCTCGAGAATGCGCTGGTGTTCGCCGATGACGGGCCGATGACGCCGCTGCGCTGGCCCAACGAGGTCGTGCGCCACAAGGTGCTGGATTTGATCGGCGATTTCGCGCTGCTGGGCGCGCGGCCGCAGTGCGAGGTGATCGCGGTCAAGAGCGGTCACAAACTTCACAATCACGCCGTGCGCACGTTGCGTGGGGCGGCCCAGCGACCGGTGATGCCGGCGGCCGCGCTATGACCTTGGACATCCGGCAGATCATGGAGATCTTACCGCATCGGTACCCGATGTTGTTGATCGATCGCATCTTAGAGCTAGAACCCGGCAAGCGCGCCCTTGGCTACAAGAACGTCACGAGCAACGAGCCGTTTTTCGTCGGTCATTTTCCCGGCAACCCACTGATGCCGGGCGTGCTGATGATCGAGGCGCTGGCGCAATTGGGCGGAAGCAGCATTCTCGAACCGGGAGCCATTAGCCGCAAGACGCCGTACTTGGCGGGGGTCAACAAGATGAAATTCCGTCGCCCGGTCATTCCGGGCGATTGTCTGATGATGGAAACCACGGTCGTGCGTGCCCGCTTGAACATCGGCTGGGTTTCAGCCGAAGCCCGGGTCGAAGGCAAGCTCGTCTGTTCGGGCGAGCTGATGTTCTCGATCGTCAACGCACCGACGACATTCGGCATGGACGCATCGATACTCAGCGAGTGAGCGTACGTCGGGAAGCGGCTTCGTCGCCTCGATGATCCACCCATCGGCCGTCGTCCATCCGAATGCGGTGCTTGGCCGCGGCGTCGAGATCGGGCCGTACTGCGTCGTCGGCGAACACGTCACCGTCGACTCTGGAGCGATTTTGCTCGGCCATGTCGTCGTCAACGGACACACCACAATCGGTGCTGGCTGCCGGATTTATCCGTTCGCTTCCATCGGGATGGCAACCCAAGACCGCAAAGCCCGCGGCGAGCGGTCGTATACCCGCATCGGAGCTCGCACGGTGATTCGGGAGTACGTGAGCATCCACCGGGCGACCGGCGAAGGGCACGCTACCGCAGTCGGCGATGACTGTCTGTTGCTGGCGCACGCGCACGTTGCCCACAATTGTAAGATCGGCGACGGCGTGACGATGTCCAATATGGTCCAACTGGCGGGCCACATCGAAGTCGGCGACTTCGCGACTTTGGGGGGAATGGCCGGCGTGCATCAATTCGTGCGGATCGGTGCGCACACAATGATCGGAGGTGGCGCAAAAGTGCTGCGCGACGTGCCGCCGTATTTTCTGGTCAACGGCGATCCGGCGCAGGTGCATGGGCTGAACATCGTGGGATTGCGCCGGGCTGAATTTTCGGCCGAGACGCGGGCCGAGCTCAAGGAGTGCTACAAACTGCTGTATCGTTCGGGCAAAAATCTCACGCAGGCAATCGATGCGATGAAAGCGGTTGTGGCGACGGATGAAGGCCGGCAGTTGGTTGCATTCGTGGAAACGAAGTCGGATCGCGGAATATTGAAATGACCGCCTGTGGGGCGGGGTGGCTCGTGGTGCGGTGCGCTGATGGGGCTGGGTGGCACGCGGTTCGATGGGGCTGGGTAGCTCGCGGTGCAGTGCGACGGCATTACTGCGCGGGGGCGCCGGCGTTTTTCCGTCCGTGGGAAAACACCGGCTCGGTGCTGCTTTGTCGCTCCGCCCTCCGGGCTGCGCTCGGCGCAGGCGCCCCGCTCCGTAACGTCGTCGCACTGCACCGCTCCACTCTAACTGCGCCCCGACCCGCAACGTCGTCGCGCCGCACCGCTCCACTCGTATCGCGAGTTGCTCAGGCGTTCGTCTTCGCAATGCGGCGCTCGTGGGGCGGTGGGAGTCGTGGGGTGTGACGGTATTTCTTTCGACGGGCGAGGCGTCGGGGGAGATGAGTGCGGCGGCGCTGGTGGTGGCGATGCGAGCGAGCGAGCCGGGGCTTCGCTGTGTTGGCATTGGGTCGGAGCGGTTGCAGGCGGCAGGTGTTGAGATCGTCGAGGAGACGCGCGGATGGGCGAGCATGGGGCCGCTGGATGCGGCGGGGAAGATTCCGCGGTTGTGGACGGCGATGGTGCGGAGCGCGTCGCGCTTGCGAGCGCGGCCGGTCGATCTGGTCGTGTTCGTCGATTTTGGGGCGTTCAACGTACGATTTGCAAAAACGCTGCGGTGGCTCGGCTACCGCGGGCCGGTGTTGTATTTTTTCCCACCCGGGGCGTGGCTCGATAATGCCAACCAGGCGCGGACTGTTGCGCGGTTGACCGTGCCGCTGACGCCGTTCGCGCATCAGCGGGATTTTTACACTAGCCTCGGGCTGGTTGTCGGCTATGTAGGACATCCGCTGGCTTCGCTGATCCAGCCGCGGCCGCGGCGGCCGCCGGCCGCGGCTGACGGAGGCACGATCGCGATCCTGCCCGGTAGCCGCCGTGGTGAGATCGAGCGGCATCTTTCACCGCTGATCGCGGCCGGCGCACAGTTGCGCGGCCGTCGGCCGGAGTGTCGTTTTGTTTTTAGCGCGGCCGATGGCGCCGCCGAGGCGATGATTGCCGCGGCGCTCGATAATTCCCCGCTGGCCGGTGAACGGATCGTGTGCGGCGCGCAGACCGCGCTCGATTCAGCTGATGGCGCGTTTGTTGCTTCGGGAACAGCCGTGTTGGAAGCGGCGCTGCGCGAGGTTCCGACCGTCGCGTTGTACATTTTATCCGACGCGCAGAGCCGGATCGCGCGTCGCGTCTACCGCGGGCGGTTCATCACCTTGCCCAACATCATGCTCGATCGGGCGCTGATTCCGGAGTTCTTTCAGGCGGCCGCTACGCCCGAACAACTGGCAGTCGCAATGGCGCAATTGCTCGATGCGCCCGACGAGCAATTGGCGGCGTTCGGAGAGTTGCGACGGCGGCTCGGGCCGTCCGACGCGCTCGAGCGGTGCGCGGCGTTTGCGCTGGCGCTCGCGCGYRGCCGCCGAGTCGCTTCCACTTCATGAGCCTGCGGATCTATCAYACTTCGGACATTCACGACCGGCGCGGGTTCGCCGGCCGGTTGCAGGCGTTGCGCGCGACCGAACCGGGGTTGCTGTTGGATTGTGGCGATGCGTTACGCGGCTCGCAAACGGTGTACTTTGCGCGTGAACCGATCATAACGGAACTCGATGCGGCCGGCTACGATGCGCAGGCGATCGGTAATCGTGAATTTCACTACCTTTTCGGGTTCGTTCGTGCCCGGGCCGAGAAGATGCAGCATCCACTGTTATGCGCGAACTTGGTCGACACGCGCGCG
>JRHI01000474.1_pt1 | contig 43627 bp, 36 predicted proteins | sample 215371 | NCBI WGS metagenome assembly JRHI01 (sample SAMN02929681, study PRJNA255918) | sediment metagenome | biome: cave system; feature: Ice Cave; material: Sediment; isolation source: sediment from deep within a dark volcanic ice cave with no known source of... ... | reverse complement strand
TCGATACGCGAGMWMCSCYTCSNTNKSCTCRSANCCGTGGGCCTGATCACCTCGCCGACCGGCGCGGTCATCCACGATCTCACCCAGACCATCTGGGAGCGGTTTCCGAGCATGGGGATCTTGCTCTACCCGGTCCAGGTACAGGGCGAACTGGCGGCCCCGTCCCTGGTGGCGGCGATCAGTCAGGCCAACCGCGAACGGGAGGCCTCGGTGTTGGTGGTGGCGCGCGGCGGCGGCGGCTTCGAGGACCTGTATGCGTTCAACACCGAGGAGGTGGTGCGGGCGATCATGGGCTCGGCGATCCCGGTCGTGACCGCCCTCGGTCACACCTCCGACCGCACCCTGAGCGATCTCGTCGCCGACGCCGAGTGCCGCACCCCGACCGAAGCCGGGGCTCGGGTGGTTCCGATCCGGAACGACCTCGAACGCCATCTTCGCGAGAGCGAGCGGCGCCTGGGCGTGCTGCTGGCCGGCCGCCTCCAGATGCTGGCGCGAACCGTCGAGAGCCGGGCCGCCCAAGTCGCGCACGCCGCCACCGCCCAGGTGGGGGCAAGGCGAGCTCGCCTGCTGGCTCTGGAGGGCCGGCTGGAAGCGCTCAGACCCTCGGCCCGGCTGCTCCACCGCCGCACCGAGCTGGAGCGCCGTAACCGTCAGCTGGCCCTGCTCGCGGAACGGCTTTTGAGCGAACGTCGCACCGGGCTGGCCCGCCGCCCCGGCCTCGGCGAACTGGAGCGACTGGCCGCGGCCCGGGTGCGGCGAGCCCGCGAGGAACTCGCCCATCGCACCCAGCGGCTCGAGGCGCTGAGTCCCGACGCCGTGCTCCGACGCGGCTACAGCATCGCCCTCGACGAGGCCTCGGGCCGGGTGATCAGCGCCCGCTCCCAGGTCGCGGCCGGGCAGAGGGTGAGAGTCCGCACCGGGGGCGGCGACTTCCTGACCAGGGTCGAGGATGAGCAACCGTGAGCTTGTCCGCGCCCGCCATCTCCGACAATTGAGAAGCCTGTGATGAGCACCTTCGATCCCGGCCTCAGCTACGAGGCAGCCCTCCAGTTACTCGACCAGCGACTCCGCTCACTCGAGTCCGAAAACCTCTCCCTGGAGCAGGCGCTCAACGCGGTCGACGAGGCCCGAGACCTGCTCCGGATCTGTAATCAACGGCTGGAAGAGGCGCAGCGACGCCTGGAGGTGCGTCCGCCCGGAGGCGAGCCGAACAGCGACCAGACCGACGGCGACCAGACCAACGGCGAGGCCCAGGTTCAGGTCTGATTCCGGTCGCGGGCCTCAGGCGAGCCGTGGTCAGGCGGAGACCCGGGGGTCCCGGCGCAGGGTGGCGGCAACCGTGAGCACCAGCCACCGGGTCCAGATCGCCAGCCAGACCAGCCCGTTGGTGAAAGCCAGGTGACGACGGAGATAGTGCTTGCGGTGGAAGATCCACATCGAATCGTGGAAGTGATACAGCATCCGTCGGGTGGCCTGCCGGCTGGACTCGCCCTTGACGTGCAGGGCGGTGGCGGCCGGCTCGTAGAGGATCCGCCAGCCTTTCCGCTTCAGGCGGTAGCAGAGGTCGATGTCCTCGCCGTACATGAAGTAGTCGGGGTCGAAGAACCCGACCTGATCGATCGCGGTGCGGCGCACCATCAGGCAGGCGGCGGTTCCGGTGTCGATCTCGCTCGGCTGGTCGACCGAGAGGTGACCGAGGTTGTACCGGTTGAACCACCGGCTGCGGGGAAACAGGCGCGACAGGCCGGAGAGCCGGAAGAACGCCGAGGCGACAGTCGGAAAGCCGCGCCGGGCGGCGAGGTCGGGTCTGCCGTCGGGACGGCGCAAATTGGCTCCCACCGCGGCCACGTCGGGTCTCACCAGGAGCACGTCTGCCAGCCGGTCCAGGCAGCCCGGATCGACCACGACGTCCGGGTTGAGCAGGAATATGAACTGGCCCCGGCAGTGCTGGAGACCGGCGTTGTTGGCGCGCCCGAACCCGATGTTCCTGGGCAGCGGAACGATCCCGATGTCGGGATGGGCCATGGCCAGGTGCTCAACCGACCAGTCGTGCGAATCGTTGTCGACCACGATGATCTCGTAAGGGGTGTGGCTGGTTTGCTTGACCGCCTCCACCGCGGCCGCCACCGCCTTGCCAACCCGGTAGTTGACGATCAGCACTGACACCAGCGGGATCGCCGGCCGGACATCGCTCATGCCACCTGTAACTCTACCGGCACCGTCTCCGGCCGAACCCGGGCAGTGCCAGCTAGCCCGGATAGACTAGGGCGTACGTGAGCCAGGACATCGACCAGGTGACGCCACCGCGGCTCCAACCGACGGCCCCGGCCGGCGCCGTGCGGCTGCGGCGGCGTCTGGGGGCGGTCCGGCGCAGCCGATTGATCCGCCAGAACCTGGTGCTCTTCTCCGGCGGCCTGGTCGCCGGAATCGGCGGCTTCCTCTACCATGCGATCGCCGGCCGGGTGCTGGGTCCGGCCCGCTACGGAGAGGTGGCTTCGCTGATCGCGCTCTTCTCGGTCACTTCGCTGGGCACGCTGCTGATTTCTCTGGTGCTGGCCAGTTACTCCGCGCGCCTGACCGCTGAAGATTGTCCGGGCGGGATTCGTACCCTGACCAGCCGCTCGCTCCGGATGCTGGTCCTGGCCGGGGTGGTGGCGGCCGGCGGCTTTCTGATCCTTTCCGGACCGCTCAGCGACTTCCTCCACCTCGGGTCGCGCAGTCCGCTGGTAGTGCTGGGGGTGGCCACCGCCGCCTACTGGCTGGTGGCCGTGCCCAGAGGGATCCTCCAGGGTACCCAGCACTTCACGGCGCTTTCCCTCAACTTGTCGGTCGAGATGATGGTGAGGACGCTGACCCTGGTTGTCTTCCTCGCCGCCGGGCTGGCCGTGCTGGGGGCCAGCCTGGCGGTGTTCTGCGGAGCGGTGGTGGCGCTCGTGATCGGGATGTGGCCCCTGCGCACTCTGCTCAGGCATCAGCCGGCTCCGATCCGGATGCGGACCCTGGCCGGCTTCTCGGCCAGCGCCGCCGCCGCTACCGCCGGCGTCCTGCTGCTCTACAACCAGGACGTGATCCTGGCCCGGCACTATCTGCCGGATCACGCCGCCGGAATCTACGGCGGGCTCAACAAGATCGAGACGATCATCTTCTTTCTCACTCTGAGCATCAGTCAGGTGATGTTCCCGCGCGTGGTCGAAGCCCTGGCCAAGCGCAACCACCCGGGCCGGTTGCTGGTGCTCTCCGCCGCGCTGATCGGCGGGCTGGGGATGGCGGCGCTGGCCGGCTTCACCCTCCTGCCCGGTCTGGTGGTCAGAACCCTTTACGGTCCTCAGTTCGCCGACGCGACCGTCTACGTGGGCCCGGCCGGACTGATCGGCACTTGCCTCAGCCTGGTCAACCTGCTCGTGCAGTTCCTGCTCGCCGCCCACGATCGGGGATTCATCCCGATCCTGGGCGCCGGCTGCCTGCTCGAGGTGGGACTGGTGGTGTGGTCCCACGCCAGTGTCGGGCTGATCGTCGTGGATGCCCTGATCGCGATCGGGGCCCTCCTGGTGGCGCTGGCCGGCTACACCGCGTGGCTTCTGCCCCGGCTCACCCACCCCGCCGGGTCGGCTGCCTGAGCTGAACCGGTGGCGGCCGGTGGTAACCATCGAGGCCCGGCGGGTTCTCGAGAATCCGCCGGGCCTCGTCAGGCAAGAAAAAAGCTCGGCAGCGACCTGCTTTCCCACCGGGTTACCCCGGCAGTATCATCGGCGCTGGAGGGCTTAACTACCGTGTTCGGAATGGGAACGGGTGGGACCCCTCCGCCATAGCCACCGAGCAAATCAATTATACCGTAGGCCGGCCGATGCTTGCCGGCGCCTGGAGCCGGCTACCGGGAACGGCGGCGGCGGGCCCGAAGACTCTTCATCTTGCGGGCTTCAGAAGGCGGGATGTAATTGGCCCGGCGTCGCATCTCGCGAACCAGACCATTTTCCTGCACCTTGCGCCGAAACTCCCGCAGAGCCTGCTCGAACTCCTCCTGCTCCTTGATGACGACCCTCAAATGCTCACTTCCTTTGCGGTGGACCTGATCGTGGCACGGCGCCACGTCTGGAGGGCGCCAATTCTCAACAATAGCGGGAAACCCGGCGGCACGAGGGTCAAGCTCGCCGCAGCCCCCCCCACCGCCAGGCCGCTCCGGCCAGGGCGCTCCCGGCCAGTGGTCCCAGCCAGAACAGCCAGATCTGCTCCACGTAATTGCCGAAGATGGCCGGACCTGTGAACCTGGCCGGGTTGAGCGCTCCGCCGCTCACCGCTCCCACGGCCAAGACGTCGAGGGTCACGGTGAGTCCCACGAAGAGGCCGCCGACCCTGGCCGCCCGGCCGTCAACGGTGGTACCGAAGAACACGAAGACCAGGAAGAAGGTAGCGATCAACTCGGCCGCCAGCGCCTGACCGGGGGTGACCGGGGCGGCGAAGTGGGGGGTGCCGAGGTGGATCGATGCCAGGAGGTAAGCCGGATAGATCAGTCGGACGCAGAGCGCGGCCGCGATCGCGCCCAGCACTTGCGCCGCCCAATAGGTAACTCCGGTGACCAGGCCGATCTTCCCGCCGACCCACAGTCCGAATGTGACCGCCGGGTTGAGATGGCCACCGCTGATGTAACCGACCGCACTGACCATGACGGCGGTGGCAAGCCCATAGGCGAGAGCGATTCCGGTCGCTCCCAGGCTGCCTCGGGAGACCGCGTCCGCCGCGATCGCGCTCACGACGGTGAAGGTCACGGTGAAGGTCCCGATCAATTCCGCCAGCAGCGCCCTGAACTTCAAGCAGGCCTCCTCTCCGCGATCCGCCCCCGACGCCGGGGAACCGGGTCGTTCCCGCCGCCGACTCCGGAAAGCGTAGCGACTCCGGCTGGAGGACGCCGCCGGCCAGGGCCCGGCTAAGCTGGAACCAACCCGGCTGCTTTCCCGGGCCGAATTCCCAGGAGGACCCGATGGCCTCGTTCCGCGACCTGGACTTCCCCTGCGCCCGGCTTCCAGAGTCGGCCGAGCGCCTGCGCGCCGAGGTGCGCGGCTTCCTCGCCGCCGAGATCGCGACGGGCGGTTTCGTGCCCATGTGTGACTCCTGGCTCGGCGGCCACTCGCCGGAGTTCTCCCGCAAGCTGGGGGAGCGCGGCTGGCTGGGCCTGACCTGGCCGGCGCGGTATGGAGGTCACGAGCGCTCGGCGCTTGATCGCTTCGCCGTCACCGAGGAGCTGCTGGCCGCTGGCGCTCCGGTCGCCGCTCACTGGATCTCCGATCGCCAGTCTGGACCCCTGCTGCTCCGGTACGGCACCGAAGACCAGCGCCAGGCTCTACTGCCCCGGATGGCCCGCGGCGAGTGCTATTTCGCGATCGGCATGAGCGAGCCGGACGCGGGTTCCGATCTGGCGTCGGTCCGAACCTCGGCCCGGCCAGTGGAAGGCGGCTGGCGCCTGGATGGGGTCAAGGTCTGGACCAGCCACGCCCACCACAGCCACTACATGATCGCCCTGGTCAGGACCTCCCAGGAAGCGGCCAAGCACGCCGGGCTGAGCCAGCTGATCGTCGACCTCCATGCCCCCGGGGTCGAGATTCGGGCAATCCGGCTGACTACCGGCGAGCATCATTTCAACGAGGTCCGCCTGGAGGATGTGTTCGTGCCCAGGTCGATGTTGATCGGGGTCGAGGGCGAGGGCTGGCAACAGGTGCTGAGCGAACTGGCCTTCGAGCGCAGTGGCCCGGAACGGGTGCTGACAACCTTTCCGCTCTTCGCCGAACTGGCCCGGCAGGCCGCCCGGTCTCCAGAACCGGGCCTGCGGGCCGCGGTGGGCGAGTTGGGAGCCCAGCTCTGGACCCTGCGGCGGCTCTCGCTGGCGGTCGCCGCCGCCCTCCAGGCAGGCCGTTCTCCGGTCAACGAGGCGGCGCTCGTCAAAGACCTGGGCACGAGGTTCGAGCGTCAGGTGGCGGAGATCGCCCGCACCGCAGTCGACACCGAGCCCGACCGCACCGCGTCCGACCGGCTGGCCGCGCTCCTGGCCCAGGCCATTCTCTCCGGGCCCGGGTACACCCTGCGCGGCGGTACCAATGAGATCCTGCGCGGAATCGTGGCCCGGGCTGTGGGAGTGGCGTGATGCGAGACCTGATCATCGACACCGTCAATGCCATCTGCGCCCGCTACGGCGATGCCGAGGCGGTGCGCCGAGCCGAGGCCCCAGGCTGGAACGCGGCGTTGTGGAAGGTCCTCGGCGACCAGGGTATGACCTTGGTCGGGATCCCGGAAAGCGCCGGCGGACCCGGTGGCGGGCTGAACGAGGTGGCGGCAATGGTCGAGGTGCTGGCCCGGCACGCGGCTTCGGTGCCATTCACCGAGCACCACCTGGCCTGCCGAATGCTGGCCGAGGTAGGCATCGAAATTCCCGCCGGCCCGCTCACCATCTGCCCGCCCGGCCACATCCACGACCTCAAGGTGGAGCGGGCTCCGGCCGGAGGGTGGCGGCTGACCGGCCGCCTCGAGCGGGTGCCATGGGCCCGCCTGGCCTCCGCGGTGGTGGTGCCGGCCGGTTCGGACGATCACCCGATCACACTGCTGGTACCGATTGCCGGGCTCCGGCTGACCGGCGGCAGCAACCTGGCCGGCGAGCCTCGCGACCAGCTCGACCTCGATGGTGCGCGCGTTGCCGAGGCCGCGGCGGTCAGCGGTGGCCTCGACTCTCTCCGCCTGGCTGGGCTCGGGGCCACCCTGCGCTCGGTGGCGATCGGAGCGGCCTGCGGCACTGTGCTGGAGCTTTCCACCAGCTACCTGCGGGAGCGGGAACAGTTCGGGCGTCCGCTGGCCAGGTTCCAGGTCCTTCAGCACTATGCCGCGGAAATGGTGGCCGAGACGATGGCGGCCCAGATGGCCGCTGAAGGTGCGGTCGAGGCGGCCGGCGCGCCGCTCGCCGCCGCCTTCGCCAAGTCGCGGGCGGGTCGTGCCGCGGGTACGGTGGCCACCCTGGCTCACCAGGTGCACGGCGCCATCGGCTTCACCGACGAGCACCGACTCCACCACTTCACCCGCCGGCTCTGGGCCTGGCGCTACGAATTCGGCTCCGAGGCGCACTGGAACCGCCTGGCGGGAGCGGCACTGGCCTCCGCCCCGGCCGGCGCCTGGTCCCTGGTGACCTCACTGTGAACGGTTCTGATCTCGGCCACCGGCGTCCGGGCCTCCCCGATCTGGTCTCGGCCCTGGCCTCGTGCCGGGTCTTCGACCTCGAGCAGATGCGACATCGCGAGGCTCCCAGCCACCCCGCCCACGCGCCTGCATACAACTACACGATGCACCGCCACCACACCCCGGGCGGTCCCGAACCACGTTCGTCGGCAGCCGGATTCATCTACGCCAGCGATCACGCCGGTACGCATGTCGACGCCCTGTGCCACCAAGCTGAGAACCTTGTCCTGTACGGCGGCCTCGACAGTGGCGGTGGAGTCCAGACTCCCTGGGGTTTCCGGCAGTTGGGAATCGAGACGGTGGCGCCGATCCTGGGCCGTGGCGTGCTGCTCGACGTCGCCCGCCACCTGGGTGTCGAGTTCCTGCCCGGGACTCACCGGATCCGTCAGAGCGACCTGGAGGCGTGCGCCGTCGCGCAGTCGGTGGAAATCCGCGCCGGGGACACGGTTCTGGTTCGAACCGGCAGCGGCACCCTGGCCGAGACCCGACCGGAACTCTACCTGCAGGCGGCCGGAATCGGAGCCGATGGCTCGCAATGGCTGGCCGACATCGGAGTCAGGGCGGTAGGGGCCGACAACGTGGCCTGGGACCCGGCCACCGCCGAGATCGACCCGAYCACCGGCACCACCCTGCCCGGGCATGTCATCCTGCTCGTCCGCCACGGTATCCACATCCTGGAGAACCTCTTTTTGGAGGAACTGGCGGAAGCCGGCCACCACGAGTTCGCGTTCATCTGCGTGCCGCTCAAGCTGCGCGGCGCCACCGGCTCTCCGGTGCGTCCGCTCGCCCTCGTTCCCTGAATTTGGCGACTCGCCACCGGCTCTGTTAGATTGGCCGGTAACCGGCCTTGCCTGATAGGAGAGAGTGTGGTGCAGAGCCTGGGTGACAGTTTCGGGTGGCCTTTCAGGGATCCAGCTTGGGTGGGAAAGCTCCTGATCATGGGGCTGATCTTCCTGATCCCGATTGTCGGATGGATCAATCTGCTCGGCTGGACGCTCGATTGCGTGAGCCGGCTGCGGGCCGGTTCCCGCGAACTCCCTCCGGCCGGCTTCCAGTATCTCGGCCGAGGCTTCCAGCTGGGCGTAGTGCTCCTCGTGTACGGGATCGCGGCAGCGATCATCCCGCTGGCGTTGGTCGCGGGCGCTCTGGCGGCGACGGCCGCGTTCGGCAGCCCTGATACCTCCCCCGGCGGTGGGCTGGCCGCGCTTCTGTTGACGATCGGTTACCTTTTGGCGATCGCCGCCAGCCTGGCGATCTACGCGATCTATCCGATCATCCTGATCGAGACCGAGCGAGGTGGGATCGGCGGCGGACTCAATTTCGGCAACGTGCTGGCCCGCTTCCGCGGCGATTCGAGCAGTTCTCTGCTGGCCGGGCTGGTCACTCTGGCCGGGCTATCGATCGGCGGCCTAGGCGCCTTTCTGTGCTTGATCGGCATTGTCCTCACCGCCGCCTACGGTTACGCGGTGGTGGCGGGGGCCGCCGCCTGGCTGGCCTGGAGGCAGGAAGGGGGCCCTGGCCTGGCGCCTCCTCCCTCCTACCCCCCGCCCTATCCCCCGCCTCCAGCCGCCGGCTGAGGCCGGCCGCCGATGGGCGATCAATTCTCGACTCCGCCTTCGGTCGGCCAGGTATCCGGTGACGGCGCCTACCGATGGGACGGCAATGCGTGGGTGCCGATCCGCGGCCGGCKGCCGACCGCCTGGACCCGCCCCATGCAGCTGGTGGTAGCGATCTACAGCGCGACCGCCAGCGTGGTTTCGGTAGGAGTCCAGTTGCTCAACATCGATGCGCTCCGCCAGCTCAGCCGGGAGGCGCTGCTCAAACAGCCGAATCTGCCGGCCGGTCAGGTCGACGTCATGGCCGATACCGTTGTCACGGTGGGCATCGCCACTACCGTTGGCTTCGGTCTGATCTATCTATTCGTGGCGCTGGGCAGCCTGCTCGGGTGGAACTGGATCTTCTGGGTGGCCCTGGTCCTGTATGGGTTGGGTAGCCTCGGGTTCTTCACCTCCGCGGCCACCCTCACCGTACCTTCACCGATCCCGACCTGGAGTCGAATCCTGAGCCTGGCCGTCTCCACCGGCTACCTGGCCATTTTCATCTGGATGGCGCTGGGGTTGATCCGCTACCGGGGCGCCTGGGCCCGGATCCGGGCCGGAGGCTGAGCCCGGGCTCAGCCAGCCGCGATCAGGGCGATTCCAAGCAAGACCAGGGTGATCCCCGCCGCCTGGAGCAGGCGGATGGGCTCACCCAGCAGCACCCGGCTGAAGGCCACCGTGACCGCCGGATAGAGGGAGGTCAGCACCGCCACCACACCCAGCTGCCCAGTCGTGCTGGCGTAAGCGAAGGCCACGTTGGCGCTGACATCGAAGACCCCGGCCGAGATCACCGGCAAAAGGTTCTCCCGGGGCGGCGGGCGCAGGGAAGCGCCCCCGACCAGAAAAGCGAACAGAGTTGCCACGGCTCCCACGCGGGCCACCATGATCGTCCAGGGAGGAGAGGTTCCGGCCCGGATCGACTCGTGGATCAGGACGTACCAGAATCCGAAGGCAACCGCGGCCAGCAGGGCGGTGATCACCGCCCCACGGTGAATCGCCAGACCAGCTGTGGCCACCGACTGCGAGGGCATCGATACCGAGACCACCCCGGCGACCGCGAACATCAACCCCGCCGCCACCACCGGATCCGGGAACTGCCGGTCGACCACCACCGAGACCAACACCGGGATCACCGACGCGCAGGCGGTCACCGGAGCCACGATCGCCATCAGCCCGCTGGCCAGTCCGCGATACAAGAGCATCAGCCCAACCCCGCCCAGCCCTCCCGCCGCCAGCGCCCAAAGCGCGCCCAGCGGAGTCACCCGGAAGCCCTGGGGCACCACATACAGGAGCAGCCCCCAACTGCTGATCAAAGTCGCCCAGAACGCGACCAGGCCGGCCTCCAGGCGGCGTGCCTGGAGGCCGGCGATGTAGTCGCCGGTGCCCCAGAGCACCGCCGCGGAGACGCTGAGGAGGATGGTCAATCCCACCAGTCGGCACCCAGAAACCTGGTACTCAGGTTACGGTTGCCCGAACCTGGAAGCGGGGATCGCGCCACTCGCCAGAGGCCATGATGTCGGCCAGCGCGGACACCGCGTCGTAAACGTCCACATACCGGGTGTAGAGCGGCGCCACTCCGAATCGGAGCAGGTCCGGGGCACGGAAATCGCCTATCACCCCTCTCGAGATCAGGGCCTGCATGATCGAATAGCCGTTGGGGTGGGCGAAGCTCACCTGGCTGCCTCGCTGCTCGGCGTCGGCGGGGCACGCCACCTGGAATCCGTGGCCGGCCAGACGCTGGCCGGCCAGGCGCAAGAAGAGTTCGGTCAGCGCCTTGCTCTTGCGCCGCAGTTGAGCCAGGTCGACACCCTCGAAGGTGTCCACTCCAACCTCCAGGGCCAGCATCGAGAGCACCGGCGGCGTGCCGCTGATCAGCCTGCGAGGCCCATCCGCCGGCTGGTAGTCGAGGTCGAAGTCGAAGGGCCGGGCATGCCCCAGCCAGCCGGTCACTGGCTGCTGCAGCCGGGACCAGAGCGGCTGGGCGACGAAAGCGTAGGCGGGCGCGCCGGGGCCGCCATTGAGGTACTTGTAACCGCAGCCAACCGCCAGATCCACCTGGCTGCCGGCCAGATCGCAGGGCATCGCCCCGGCGGTGTGGGAGAGGTCCCAGAGAGCCAGCGCGCCCGCGGCGTGGGCGGCTTGGGTGAGCCCGGCCATGTCGTGAATGCGTCCCGAGCGGTAGTCAACATGGGTCAGACAGAGCAAGGCCACCTCCTGGTCGAGGGCGGCCGGCAGCCGGGCGGCCTCGACCAGGCGCAGTTCGGCGCCCATCAGCTCAGCCGCTCCCGAGGCCACGTAGAGGTCGCTCGGAAAATTGCCTGGTTCGGACAGGATGACGTGCCGGCCAGGCCGGAGTCGGAGGCCGGCGATGATCAGCTTGAAGAGGTTGACGGAGGTGGAATCACAGACCACCACCTCGCCTTCCCGAGCCCCGACCAGGCGGCCGATCCGGGCGCCGACCCGGATCGACGACTCCAGCCAACCGCGCCGGTTCCAGGCCCGGATCAGATCCATCCCCCACTCCTGCTCCACTACCTGGCGGAGCCGGGCCGGTGCCGCCGCCGGCAACGCGCCCAGCGAATTGCCGTCGAGGTAGATCACACCCTCGGGAATCGTGAAACGATCCCGGCACCAGGCCAGGGGGTCCTCCGCGTCGAACGCGACGCACGCCGGGCGGTCGATCGCAGCCGGGTCAGCTGAAAGGGTCATCGCCTCAATCTACGCACCGCCGGGGGCCGGGCGCCCGACCCAGCGGCACCGCCGGGGCCCCACGATCCCGCCGCAGGTCGGGGGCCGCCGGCGCTCCGGGTCGAACTCAGCCAGCGACTACCGCCAAACCCGCCCTGGCCACCTCCATGTCCTCCGAGTAGTGGCCACCACTAACGCCGATACCTCCGATGATCTGGCCGTCGACCACCACCGGATAACCTCCTCCGAAGACGACCAGGCGCGCGATCCCGGAGACGGCCCCGATCGCCAACGGCGGGTCATCCTTGATGAAGTCATACCAGGCGTCGGTGGAAAGCCCGAAACCGACCGCCGTATAGGCCTTGTCCTGGGCCACCTGGACGCTCAAAAGGGCGGCCCCGTCCATCCGGCTGAACGCCTTGAGGACACCACTCTCGTCGCACACCGCGATCACCATCGCTTTGCCCATCTCGGCCGCTTTCGCCTCCGCGGCGGCGACCATCCGGTGAGCGAGCTCGGTGGTGATGCTGTTCTTCGGGAACGTGTTGCCCATCGTCTGCCTCCAGTAGCGGGTGGCGGCGCGGGGAGCGCCGGTGAGCCGCTGGTGGTGCGGCCACCAGCCCAGTGTGACATCCCCACCGGGCAGAGCAGAACCCCGGCCTCCAACCGACCCGGAACGGCGGCCCGGTCCAAGGTGAGAACACGTCGAGATTCGAACTCGCAAACCCTTCCCTACCAAGACGGCACCTGACTCCCGAATCTGAGTCCTGGCCTCCAGGTCGCTTGGGGAGAGGACATCCTAGACGGCCTCTCCACGACCGCTCACCGCGACCATCGAGGGGTTGGTCGCCGCCTATCGACTTCGATTCAGCCCCCTTCAAGTGCGGAGGAGCCTGGCCACCTCGTTGACGATCGACGGCATTGACGGCGCCTGGCCGGTCCGCCTCAGCTCTGGAAGACGGCAAGGGACAGGTAGGCCGAAACCCCCCAGTTCGGCTGGTCGACGATCTGGCTGATCTTGAGGTCGGCTGCCAGGCTGCAGAGGATGTACGCGTCCTCGCGGCTAAGGCCGTGCTCCTGACCCAGCCATTCGATGAGGTCGCGGACCGCGTTTCGGGCGTTCTCCATCAGGTCCGGGCCGAGCGCGGTGGTCGCGAAGTAACCCTTGGTGTCGGACCTCGGCTGAAGCGATCCCGGCGGCGTCTGGAACTGGTAGCGCCACGGCTTGATAGTTCGGTTCTTGACGACGTTGAAACGAAGGCTGAACACCATCGGACACTCGATCCCGGTGACGCAGACCTCGCCGTCGCCCTGGGTGCCATGGCAATCCCCGGCTGAGAACATGGCGCCGGGCACGAAGACCGGCAAGTAGAGTTTGGCGCCGACGTTCAAGTGCCGGGTGTCGATGTTGCCGGCGCCCTTGGTGGGTGGCAGGACGTCGATTTGTCCCGGCTCGTCGGTCGCGACGCCCATGGTGCCGCAGAACGGCTGGAGAGGGATCCGAACCTTGTCGCCGAGCGCCGTGCTCTCGCCATTACTGAGGTCGAAGTGGCGGATGTATGGCTCCGGGAAGTCTTCGGCCAGGAGGCCCAGGCCCGGGATCAGGCCTGTCCAGCCCCACTCCAGCGGGCGCAACTCCAGCATCTCCACCTCGAGGACATCGCCCGGCTGCGCCCCCTTGACGAAGACCGGACCAGCCAGTGGGTAGAGGCGGTTGAAGTCGAGGCTGGTCAGCGCCGAGGCCGGCGAGCCGGGCTTGATCTGGCCGTCGGTGACCTCCTCTGTCTCGAAATGGACAACGTCTCCGGCCTCGATTTCAACCGCTGGCGGGAGGCTGTTGTCCCACTTGTAGTGAACCTTGCCCCGCTCGATCCAGTGTTCCGCGCCAACCATCTGTCGTCAACCTGTGTCGTCAACCTGAGTGAAAAGCAACTGCCGCCAAGGGGCGGCGAGTACCTGACATTATCCAAACGATCCCTCCGTGTCAACGACGCGGTCCAGGAGGCGGCCGCAGAGCTGACCGGGATCGCTGATGCCCTGCCCGGCGTACCAGAACACGAAGACCGTGCGAAGGTCGAAGCCGTAATGACTCGTTGACGGTCTTGGAGAAGAGCCTGTGGCCCGGCAATGCCAGCTCAGAGCTTCCCAAAAGCGCGCGGCACAGTCAGGGAAACGCCGCTGATGAACGCGATGGAGATGCGGGGTGGAGCCCACGTCGAGATTCGAACTCGAGACCTCTTCCTTACCAAGGAAGTGCTCTGCCGCCTGAGCTACGTGGGCACGCCCCGATCGGCAGGCGTGCGACCTGACCGCAGGGCTATTCGATTGTATCGAACCGCTTCTCAGGTTTCGCCCGGGCCGGACCGCACCACGCCGTGTTCGGTCATGATCTCAGCCCGGCCACGAACCTTGATGGCGGCGGTCAGATCGGTGAACTGCGCGACGATCACCTCACCGGCGTCGAGCCGTTCCGTGTGATGGGAGCGGGTATCGCGGCCCCGGGTCAGCCCCATCATCATCACCCCGTCCTCCAGGGCCCGGATCACGATGTACTTGCCACCGGCCGAGGTGGCCTGTTCATCAGTCACGCTTTTCTCGTCTCCTCTGCCGCCGCCGGCACTCTCCTCTCACCCCCGAGCCGGACCCCGGGGCTTGCCGTTGCCGTTGCCGTTGCCGCCGCCATTCTGGCCGTAGCGCCGGTCCGGTGAGCTCTTCGGCCTCCGTACCTCGACCGTCGCCACCCGTGCCCCGAACCGGCGATCGATCTCGGCGGCCAGCTCTGAGCTCGCCTCCACTCGATGGCGTTCACCGGCCTGCAAGGTGACTTCGTGACCGCCGACTTCGATCTTCAGCAAGACTTCGTCCTCTCCGGGATGGGCCGACAGCAGGCGTACCAGGTCGTCGATCGCCTCCGCCTGACGCGTATCCAGCCGAACCAGCAGTTGTCGCTGCCGGCGAATCTCGGCGCAGGCCGGATCGTCCCAGGCCCAGATCTCCTCCGCCAGCAGGGCGGCCCGATCGGCCGCCTCCACCTCCACCGCCTCCGGCGACTGCCCGCCTCTGRCCGGTCCYCCGCCGGCACGCTGATCGACCCGGCCCTGGATCACCACCACCGCGTCCTCCTTGAGCAAGGGGGCGTACGCGGTCCAGATCCTGGAGAAGACGGTCACCTCGATGCTGCCGGTGAGGTCTTCGAGCTGCAGGAAGGCCATGATGTGACCGGACTTGGTCACCACCCTGCGGATAGAGCGGATGACTCCACCCACCCTGACCTCGCGGCCGGCGATCTCGCTCGTCACCTCCGCCGCCCGCGTGTCGACCAGGAGCCGGAGCCGCGGCGCCAGCTCGTTGAGCGGGTGGTCGGTCAGGTAGAGACCGAGCAGCTCCTTCTCGAGCTGCCGCTTGTCGTCACGCGACATCGGCGGCACGTCGGAACCGATGACCGGCTCCAGCCCGGGAACCGGTTCCGCCTGGTCGAGGCCGAACAGCGACGTCTGTCCGGAGAGCGCATCCCGCCGCGCCCGTTCCGCGGATTCGAGGTAGAGGTCCAGGTTGTGCAGCATGGAGGCCCGTTCTCCGATCGAATCGCAGGCGCCGCTTCGGATCAGCGCCTCCAGCACCCGGCGATTCACCAGCGGGTGGCTGCCTACCCGCCGGCAGAATTCGGCCGCGCTGCCGAAGGGTCCGGCCTGGTCGCGCTCGTGCACGATCAGCTCCACCGCCCGCTCCCCGACCCCCTTGATCGCGGCCAGCCCGAACCGGATCCGCTCCTCTTCGATGCTGAACTCACTCTGGGAGCGGTTGACGTCCGGCCCCAGGACTTCGATCCCCCGACCCCGACAGTCGGCGATCACCGCGGCGACGCCCTCGATGTCCCCCTGGCGGTGAATCATCAGGGAGGTCAGGTATTCCAGGGGGTAGTTCGCCTTCAGATACGCGGTCTGGTAGCTGATGACCGCATAGGCACAAGAGTGGCTCTTGTTGAACCCGTACTCCGCGAACTTGGCGATCTGCTCGAACAGCTGGCTGGCCAGCGAGTGCTCGATCCCATTGCGGACCGCACCGGCAATGAACTTCTCGCGCTGGATGGCCATCTTGGCCTTGTCCTTCTTGCCCATCGCGGCCCGCAGGATGTCGGCCTCACTCATGGTGAACGAGCACAGCTCCCGCGCCGCCAGCATCACCTGCTCCTGGTAGATCATCACGCCGTAGGTCTCGTTGAGGATCGGCTCCAGCCGCTCGTGCAGGTACTCGATCGGCTCCAGGCCATGCTTGCGGCGRATGTACGCCGGGATGTTGACCATCGGCCCCGGCCGGTAGAGCGCGATCGCCGCCACGATGTCCTCGAAGCGGCGCGGCTTCATGTCCTGGAGCATCCGGCGCATTCCGCTGCCCTCCAGCTGGAACACGCCCAGGGTGTCGGCCGCCGACAGCAGGTCGAAGGTACGGGAGTCCTCGAGCGGGATGCGATCGATGTCGATCTTCTCACCGCGCCGAGCCTCGACCAGGCGCAGGCAGGTGGCGATGATGTCGAGGTTGGCCAGGCCCAGGAAGTCCATCTTGAGCAGGCCGATGTCGCCCACCGCCTTCATGTCGTACTGAGTGATCACCCCCTCCCGGTCGGGGTCCATCTGCAGCGGCACGTGGTTGACCAGCGGCTCGGGCGCGATCACCACCCCGGCCGCGTGGACACCGACATGCCGCGACACTCCCTCCAGAGCGCGGGCCACGTCGATCAGCCGACGGAACTCGGGACCGCTCTCGTACTTCTCCTTGAATTCGGGGACTTCGGCCAGGGCGTCATCGAGGCTCTTGGACCGGCCCTGGTGAACCGGCACCATCTTGGCCAGCAGATCGCACTCGCGGAGAGGCACGTCGAGCACCCGGCCGACATCTCGGATAGCCGCCTTGGAGGCCATGGTCGCGAAGGTGATGATCTGAGCCACCCGGTCAGCCCCGTACTTGTGGCTCACGTAGCGGATCACCTTCTCGCGTCCCTCCACCGAGAAGTCGCAGTCGATGTCGGGCATGCTCACGCGGTCGCGATTGAGGAAGCGCTCGAAGATCAGCCCGTGGGCCAAAGGATCCAGGTTGGTGATACCAAGGCAGTAGGCCACCAGCGCTCCCGCCGCGCTGCCCCGACCCGGCCCGGTGACCACGCCCTCTTCCCGGGCGTATCGGTAGAAGTCCCAGACGATCAGGAAGTACGAGGAGTAGCCGGTGTCGCGGATGACCGCCAGCTCCTCTTCCAACCGCTCCCGGTGGGCGGGACTGGGATTGCCCTGGAAGCGCCAGTCCAGGCCGGCCAGGGCCACCCGCCTCAGATAGTCGTCGGGAGTCAGCCCGTCCGGCACCTGGAAGGGTGGCAGCACCGAGCGACCCAGCTCCAGCCTGAGGTTGACCTGATCGGCCACCTCGAGTGACGCCGCCAGCGCCTCGGGCAGGTCGGGGAAGGTGGCAGCCATCTCCGCCGCGGTCTTCAGATAGAACTCCTGCGACTCGAACCGCCAGCGATTGGGGTCGTTGAACTTGTTCCCGGTCTGCAGGCAGAGCAGGACGTCATGGGCTTCGTGTTCGTGTTCGTGCACGTAATGGAGGTCGTTGGTGGCGACCACCCTGAGTCCGAATTCAGACGCCAGCCGCAGCACGCCCTGGTTCACTTTCTCCTGACCCTCGACCCCGTGCCTCTGCAGTTCCAGCAGATAGCGTTCGGGTCCGAAGATGTCGCGGTAGGTGGCGACCACCTCGCGGGCGCCCTCCAGATCGTCCTGGCGGAGTCGGGTGGCCAGCTCGCCGCCCAAACATCCCGAGAGCACGATCACCCCGCGCGAATGGGAGCTCAGCACTTCCCGATCGATCCGCGGACGGTAGTAATAGCCCTCCAAATGGCCGGTGCTACAAAGCCGCATCAGGTTGCGGTACCCCTGGTCATCGGCCGCCAGCAAGGTCAGGTGATACGGGTCGCGGTCCGCCCTGCCCTCTTTGAGGTCGAGACGGCGGGGGGCCACGTACGCCTCGAAGCCAATGATCGGCTTGATCCCGGCCGCCACACACTCTTTGTAGAACTGAATCGCGCCGTACATCACGCCGTGATCAGTGAGAGCGAGGGCGGGCATCCCGAGTTCCGCGGCCCGGGCGACCATGGCCCGGATCCGGCTGGCACCGTCGAGCAGCGAGAACTCGGTGTGGTTGTGCAGGTGCACGAACTGCTCGGGTGCGCTTCGGCCTTTCATGCTCTCCGGTGACTGCAATGTGGGCCCAGAGCCGTGGCGGCAACCCTGAGACGAGGGCGGCGGTCTGGCCCCGCCCGGGATACAAGCTTACCCGCCCGGGCGGGCGACCGGCTACCTCAGCAAGCGTGGCGGGTCGCAAGCGTGGCGGGTGGCAAGCGTGGCGGGTGGGCGCCCAGGTGGACACCCACACTCGCCGACACGACCGGGGCGGGCGTTGCCCGCCACTCGCCTCCGGCTGGAGGGGAAGACCGCAGAAGTGATGCCCGGCACCTGCACCCTGTCGCCGTCTCCTCCTGACCCAACCGGCGGCTCTCGATAATGACTACGCCTGGGGGCCGAGTCTGGTTACCGGCCCGGCCGCCCGTGGCAACTGGGCGGTCCACCGGCCGGGACGTCGGCCCTGTAGATTCAGGGCATGGCCAGCACCCAGGCACCTGCCGACACCCGTACCCGCCTGACCTGGACCGGTCAGGGCCTGGCCTTCGAGGCCGGCAACGATCGAGCCACCATCCGTATCGAATCAGGCCCTGATCGCACCGGTTTCAGCCCGTTGGAGGCACTGCTGACCGGTCTCGCCGGCTGTATGGCGGTCGACGTGGTCATGATCCTGAACAAGATGCGAAAGCGTGTCGACAGCTACGACGTGACCATCGAGGGCTGGCGCGTGGAGACCAACCCTCGCCGCTTCCACCGGATCCGGCTCACCCACCGGGTGGCCGGCGACACGGAACGGGATGCTGTCGAACGGGCGGTCGAACTCAGCCGCACCACCTATTGCTCGGCCATGGCCACGCTCGATCCCAAAGTGGAGATCGAGAACGTCGTCGAGGTGACCGGGGCCTGATCGCTCGGGGCGCGGCCGGCCCCTCGGTGCGGCCCGGGACTCCGTCGATCTATCTCCGTTTCCGGCGTCCGGCCGGGCTCGTCCGCAGGTTCGGCTGGCAGCCGGGCGGTTTCTCCCTTTTCACGGCAGCCACGCGATGCCATCCTCTAGGCATGGCGGTAGCGGTTCGCTTTTGGCGAGTTGGTCTCCGGCTCGCCGGCCCGGGGCGGCGGCGGCCGGGTCGCGCCGCCAGGAATCGGAGATGAGGGTCGTGCGCCGGCCCGGCGACCGCCGAACCGCGGTCGCCGATCTGATGACCCGCGAGGTCATCACCCTGCCCCCGGACGCCACCTTGAAGACGGCCGCGGCCAGCATGCGCGACCACCGGGTGGGGGCGATCGTGGTGGTCGATGGCGACCGCATGGTCGGGATCATCACCGAACGGGACCTGACCCGGGCGATGACCGAAGGCGCCGATGTGACCCGGACCCGGGTGGCTGACTACATGACCTCCAGGGTGCTGGCGATCCGGCCAGAGGACCACGCCGGGACGGCGGTCAGGCTGATGATGGAGAATCGGATCCGTCACCTCCCGGTGGTCGACGAGCGAGGCCGGGTAGCCGGCCTGCTCTCTTCACGCGATCTCCTGTTGCTCGATCCGGGAGAACTGCCGGAAGGCTCCTACGAACCGTGGTAGGGTGCCGGGCGGCGACCGCTCGCCCGGCGCATCTACTCCTCGGCCGCGAACCCGGTCGGTGGTGGCTCGGGCTTCCAGTCGCTGTCGTCGTGGCGGTATCGGAGCGTCTGGTGGACCGCGACCACTCCTTCCAGAGCGCCGATCACCCGGAGCAGGATAGGCACGTCGCTGCGCCGGTCGACCTCGCCGCTCAGCGTGACTCTGCCGTCCTGCACCGTCACCTCGATCGACGCCGGATCCATCCATAGCTCACGAGGCAGGATGTGCTCCACGATCAGCCGCCGGATCTCTTCGTCCGGCCGCATGAACACTTTCAGCAGATCGGCGCGACTGACCACTCCGACCAGCCTGCCAGCATCGTCGAGGACTGGCAGCGACCGGACCTGGTGGCGGTGCATGATGCGAGCGGCCAGGGCCACCGGAGCGTCCTGGTGAACGGTCAGCGCGGGCGAGCTCATCAGCTCCGCGGCCACCTCGCCGGCCGCTTTGCGCACCTGGGGGCCGGCGAACCAGGAGGGCTCGGGCGGATCCTCCTTGAGGAGGAGGTCGGACTCGGAGACGATGCCGAGCACCCGTCCCTCTTCGTCGACCACGGGCACCGCCGCCACTCCCAACTGCTGGATGGTGGCCACGATCTCCTTGAACGGAGTGCTTGGGGTCACCGAAACTGCCGGCAGGGACATCACCTCGGCCACCCGGGTCTGATGTCGAGGCAGCGACCTGTTCATGAGGCAAAGGTAGGCTCCCCGCAGCCGGGAATCAAGCAGGTGGATCGCGGCTTTGGCAGCCTGCCACCGGCCAGCCGCGCCTCTGCGATCGGCTTGCACCGGGTCTGGATACCGGTCCTCCGCCTCATGGCAGCGGCGTCGGCCCCGGCGGCCAGATCGTGAGCCGGAACCCCGGATGGGGAGCGATACCGACCTGCTGCTCGAAGGCATGGGCGATCCGCAGCAGCTCCGGTTCACTCCAGGCGCGGCCGATGAAGGCGGCGCCCACCGGGAGATCGCCGGCCATACCGGCCGGCACCGTCACCATCGGGTAGCCCGCCATCGCCGCGGCGCTGGTGCTGCCGCCCCGGGCGGTGTTTCCGTTGACCACATCGATCGGCCAGGCCGGCCGCTGACTGGGCACCAGTAACGCATTCAACCGATGCTCGTCCATTACCGCGTCGATCCCTTCTCGCCGACTCAGCCGCAGGCACTCGGCCCGGGCCCGGACGTAGGCGGGGTCGGTCAGCGGCCCCTTCGCGGCCGCCGCCTCCAGCAGGTCCTGACCGAACAGGGCCAGCTCGTGCTCGGCGTATGCCCGGTTGAAGTCGATCAGCTCGTCCAGACTGCCGACCGGCACCGCGTAGCGGCCTGCCAGGTAGGCATTGAGATCGGCCTTGAATTCGTACAGCAGAACCTCGAGTTCGGCCTGGTTGCCGGCCAGCTCAGCGGCCGAAGGCAGGTCGGCTGGATCTACCATCACCGCTCCGGCCGCCTCCAGAACCGGGATCGCCTCCTCGATCACCCGGTTGGCGGCCGGGCTGTACGCGAAGTAGTGGCGGCGGGGGATACCGATCCGTACTCCCCGTAGGTTGCCGTTCAGGCGAGCCACGTAATCGAGCCGCTGTGGCGATCCGGTGCTGGCCGGGTCGCGGGGATCGGCGCCCGTAATCGCCCCGAGCAGCAAGGCGGCGTCCTTGACGCACCTCGCCATCGGGCCGACGGTGTCCTGGCTGTGGGCGATCGGGACCACCCCGGCCCGGCTGGTCAGCCCCACCGTCGGTTTGACCCCGACCACCCCGCACATAGCCGCTGGGGAGATGATGGAGCCGTCGGTCTCGGTGCCCAGCGAAAGCGGCGCCAATCCGGCCGCGACCGCGACCGCCGAACCGGAACTGGACCCGGCCGGCGTTCGGTCGATGACATGCGGGTTGCGGCACTGGCCGCCCCGAGCCGACCATCCGCTCGAGGAGTGGGCGCTCCGGAAGTTCGCCCACTCGCTCATGTTGGCCTTGCCGAAAAGGATCGCTCCCTGCGCCCGGAGACGGGCGGCGACGGTCGCGTCGGAGCGCGGCGGAGCGCCGTAGAGGGCCAGCGAGCCGGCCGTGGTATGCATGCGATCGGCGGTGTCGATGTTGTCCTTGAGCAGGACCGGGATGCCGTGCAGCGGCCCCCGGATCCGGCCCCGCCGGCGATCCTGGTCGAGCCGGCGGGCCAGATCCAGAACGTCGGGGTTGAGTTCGATGATCGACCTCAGGCAGGGCCCGCTGCTGTCGATCCGACCGGCCCGGTCGATCAGGTGCTCGACCAGTTCGAAGCTGGTCAGGGCGCCGGAATCGAGCGCGTTGCGCAGCTCGCTGCAAGTGGCGTACTCGATGTCCATTCAGCCTCTCTCCAGCAGTACCACCGTCTCGATGTGATAGGTCTGCGGGAACATGTCGACCAGGGCGGCCCGCCGCACCCGGTACCCGCCCCGCACCAGCGCGGCCAGGTCGCGCGCCTGCGTGGCCGGGTCGCACGAGACGTAGACTATTCGATCCGGCCCGAGTCTCAGGAGTTCGGCCACGGCCTCGGGTTCGAGGCCGGCGCGAGGTGGATCCACCACCGCCGCCTCATGGTCCCCGACTCGGCATGCGGCGAGCGCCGTCCCGGCGCGGGCGGCGACGAATTCGACGTTGCCGGTGCGATTGATTCGGGCCGCCAGCGCACCCAACTGGACCGCTTGCGGGTTCTCCTCGATACAGGTGACCCGAGCCGCGCTCCGGGCGGCGGCGATACCGATCGTGCCGATCCCGGAGTAGACGTCGAGGATCCGGTCGCCAGAGGCGGGCGCGAGCATCTCGAGGACCAGGCGGTACAGCTCGAGCATCTGGCGATAGTTGGTCTGGATAAAGGTCGCGCTGCGCACCCTGAAGTGCAGGTCCCAGAATTCGAAAGCGATCGAGTCGTCCAGCAGCACCAGATCCGGTAGACGCTCCGCCACCATGGCCGGAAGCGCGGCCGGCGCTGGCCGACCCCGTCCGCGCATGCGCAGCGACCAGAGCAGGCCAGGACCGTTGGGCTCGACCGTGAGCAGAACGTTCTGCGCGCCGACCACCCTCAGTTCGGCGAGCGCATCGCGAAAGGCCAGCGCTGCCCTCTCGATCCGCTGGTCGTGGATCGGGCAGCCCTCGATCGCCACCAGGCGGTGCGAGCGCTCGGCGTGAAATCCGATCTCCAGCCGGCCACCGTTTTCGAAGAATTCGAACTCGCCCCGGATCCGGTACCGCCAGGGATCGTCCATCCCGACCACCTCGGCATCCGGCGGGAGCCGGAGCTGGTTGCGCGCCCAGAGTTGGGCGACCACCTCACGCTTGATCTCGAGCTGCCGCTGCCGGGCGATGTGCTGATAGGCGCAGCCGCCGCAAGTGCCGAAGTGCGGGCAGCGCGGCGTCACCCGAAAATCCGAGGGCCGGAGCACCTCGACGGTCCGGGCGAAGGCGGCGCCGCCACGGCGCCCGGTGGGCCGGGCAAGCACGGTTTCGCCGGGGATCGCGAGGGTCACCAGCGTGACCTGACCGGACCCCTCACGGGCGACCATGGCCCCGCCATAGGCGGGAGCATCCGGATGCAGGATCAGCGGGGCCGGCTCAGCCACCTCGCCTCCAGAAGCCATTGGGATCGTTTCCCCGCCCGAACCCGGCGGCGGCAACCATCTCCCGGGCCAGGGCGAAGCCTCGGGCCAGGTTCTCCGGGCGGTGCGCGTCGCTCCCGAAGGAGATGGCGGYGCCGCCCTCCTCGCGCCACCAGGCCACCACCGTCGGGCCGGGGCAGAGGCCGCGGGCGGGCGGACGGCCCTGGCTGGTGTTCACCTCCAGGATTCCGTCCCGGGCGGCCAGCGCCCGGAGCACCAGCCGATACTCCTCCTCGAAGGCGGACTCGGCGAAAGCCGCGCCGGCCTCGGGCCAGTACCGCTTCGGATAGTCGATGTGGGCCAGGACCTGGAAGGGCTGGGGGCTGCGGACCAGTTCCAGCAGCTCCTCGAAATAAGCGGACATGATCTCTCGCGCATTGGCGGGCGTTAGCTGGTCCCGGCTCGAGCCGATCTCGAAATCGCCCGGACCCAGCGGTATCGAGTGCACCGAAGCCAGCACCCGCTCGACGCGGCCCGTGCTCAAAATCGCGGCCGCCTGGTCGGGATGGCGGTGCGGCTCACCCAGCTCGACTCCGGTGAAGATCCGGAGCCCGGGGAAGCGCTGGCGGCAGCGGTCGATCTCCTCCAGGTAGCCGGCGAGGTCGAGCGGCCGACCGTGCACGCGGACGTACTCCTGGAAGTCGGCGTGCTCGGTGAACGCGACCGAGGGCAGGCCGATCGCCACCGCTCGCCGGCAGGTGGCCTCCATGTCGCCGTGGGCGGCGTCCCACGACCACTGGGTATGGACGTGGTTGTCGGAGAGCGGCCAGGTCCCGTCGCCGGACGCGACGTCGGCCGGCTCGGTCATCCTGAGAGCTTCCTCCGCAGGATCTCCGCCGCCACCTTCAGGTTCGCCTGGCCGCCGCTGGTCTGCTTCAGGGCGGCCATCAGGGCGCCCATCGCCTGCACCTTGCCCCCCCGGTAGTCGGCCACCGCCTTCGGATTGGCGGTGATCACCGCGTCCACCATCGCCTCGATGGCGCCGGCGTCGCTGACCTGGCTGAGACCGCGCGCCCGCGCCAGCTGGACCGGGTCCTGGCCGCTTGCCCATGCCTCGGCCAGCACCTCACGGGCCTGATCACGGTTGACCTGGCCAGCGGTCACCAGTCCGATCAGGGCGGCCAGGCCGGCCGCCCCGACCGGGGCCTCGGCAGCCCGCGCGCCCGACTCCCGGAGTCGTGGCAGCACATCTCCGATAATCCAGTTGGCGGCGGCCCTGGGGGCGGTGCCGGCGGCCACGACCGCCTCGAAGTACGCCGCCACGCCAGGATCGTCGGTGATCAGACCGGCRTCGTGATCGGTGAGACCGAACCCGGCCACGTAGCGGCGGTGCCGGTCGAGCGGGGCCTCCACCAGGCCGGCGACGATCCGCTCGACCCACTCTGGACTCAGGTGGAGCGGGGGCAGATCGGGCTCCGGGAAGTACCGGTAGTCCATCGCCGTCTCCTTGCCTCGCTGGCTGTACGTCCTCTGCTCGGCCTCGCTCCAACCCCGGGTTTCCTGCACGACTCGATCCCCGGCTTCGAGCAGGCCGATCTGCCGTTCGATCTCGTACTCCACCGCCCGGTACATGGAGCGAAACGAGTTGATGTTCTTGACCTCGGTCTTGGTGCCGAGGTCAGGATCGCCGGCTCGCCGGACCGAGATGTTGGCCTCGACCCGCATCTGGCCCTTCTCCATGTCGGCATCCGAGATGTCCAGATGGCGCAGCAGCCGGCGCAACGCCACCGCATAGTCGCGAGCCTCGGCCGCGCTCCTCAGGTCGGGCTCGGAAACGATCTCCATCAGCGGCACCCCGGAGCGGTTGAGATCGACGAAGGTGCGCGCCGAGCCCCGCAACTGCGCCTCCGAGTGCACGTTCTTACCGGTGTCCTCCTCGAGGTGGACCCGGATGATCCGCACCCGCCGTCCGGTGAGGTCGATTTCCAGCTGACCGCCGGTGGCGATCGGCAGGTCGTACTGGCTGATCTGATAACCCTTCGGCAGATCCGGGTAGAAGTAGTTCTTGCGGTCGAACTTGGTGTGCTCGGCGATCCGGCACCCGAGCGCGGCGGCGGCCAGTACCGTCTTCTCGACCGCCGCCCGGTTGATCACCGGCAACACGCCCGGCATGCCCGCGCAGACGGCGCAGACGTTGGAGTTGGGCGCCGCCCCCTGGTAGTCCGCCGGGCATGAACAAAACATCTTGGAGCGGGTCCGGATCTGGACGTGGACCTCCATCCCGATTACAGCCTCCCAGCCGGGCCGGACCTCCGGTCGCTCAGTCACCGCCGGCCACCACCGCTGTGATGCCAGAGGCCAGCTCGTAGCCGCGGGCGGCGCGCAGAAGGCCGGCCTCGTCGAAAGCCTGGGCAACCAGCTGGAGACCAACCGGGAGGCCCTCGGACAGCCCGCAGGGCAGGCTGACCCCGGGCAGCCCGGCCAGATTGGCACCCAGCGTGAAGACGTCGCAGAGGTACATAGACAACGGGTCGCCGGTTTTGGCCCCGATCGGGAAGGCCACCTGCGGACTGGTCGGGCCGGCGATCACGTCGCAGCGCTCGAAGGCGAGGTCGAAGTCGCGCTTGATCAGGGTCCTGACCTTCTGCGCCTTCAGGTAATAGGCGTCGTAATACCCGGCGGAGAGGGCGTAGGTGCCGAGCATGATCCGCCGCCGCACCTCGGGACCGAACCCAGCCCCCCGGGTTTCCAGGTAGGTCTCCAGCAACCCGGGGGCCCGGTGACTCAGACCATAGCGGACCCCGTCGAACCGGGCCAGGTTGGAACTCGCCTCGGCGGGGGCGATGATGTAGTAAGCAGCCAGCCCGTAGTCGGTGTGCGGCAGGCTGACCTCGACCAACTCGGCCCCCGCCCTCTCCATCGCCTGAACCGCACGCCGCACCGCCTCCATCACCCCGGGTTCGGTGCCGGGAGCATCGAAATACTCGACCGGCAGACCGATCCTGAGGCCCCTCAAGCCATCCTCCAGCCGTTCCAGCAACCCATCGGCGGGCACCGGAACGCTGGTCGAATCTCGCTCATCGCGGCCGGCGATCGCCTGCAGCACGAGTCCGGCATCCGCCACCGAGCGGGTGAATGGCCCGATCTGGTCGAGGCTGGAGGCGAAGGCGATCAGGCCCCACCGGCTGACCCGGCCGTAAGTCGGCTTGAGGCCGACGATGCCACATAGCGCGGCCGGCTGCCGGATCGACCCGCCGGTGTCGGTGCCCAGCGAATAAGGGGCGAAGCCGGCCGCCACCGCCGCCGCGCTGCCACCGGAGGAGCCCCCTGGCACCCGTTCCAAATCCCAAGGGTTGGCGGTCGTGAAGTAAGCGCTGTTCTCGGTGGAGCTGCCCATCGCGAACTCGTCGCAATTGGTCACCCCGAGCAGCACCCCACCCCGCTCGAGCAGGCGACGCACGGCGGTGGCCGTGTAGAAGGGCCGGAAGCCCTCCAGGATGCGCGAGCCGGCCGTGATCTCGACTCCTTCCACGCAGAGCACATCTTTGACCGCGAACGGTACCCCGGTGAGGGCATCCCGGGATCCCGCCCGCAACCGCCGGTCGGCCGCCCGGGCCTGCTCCAGGGCCAGTTCGGGCGTACTCCGCAAAAAGCTGCGGATCCGGCTGTCGAGCGCTTCGATCCGGTCCAGGTGGGCTTCGGTGACCTCGACCGAGGAGAAATCGGCTGCGGCCAGACCGGAGGCGAGTTCGCCAACGGTCAGCTTGGTAAGACTCAATCGTCCGCCTCGAGGATCGCGTCCACCACGAAAAATCCGTTCTCCGCCACCGGGGCGTTGGCCAGTACCGGTCCCTGCCCAGGCGGCGGCAACGCCTCGTCGGCGCGCATCACGCTCTCCATGGGGATCACCTGGGCGGTGGGTGGCACCTGGCTGGTGTCGAGTTCGGCCAGCCGGTTGATGTGGTCGAGTATCCCGCTCAGTTGGCGGGCATAGAACTCCTCTTCTTCGGCGGTGATGCCGAGGCGGGCAAGCCGGGCGACGTGCCTGACCTCGGCTCGGGAAAGGCTCACCTCTAAATGGTATGGCCACCCGCCTACCGGCCGGGCCGGGTGGCCCCCACAGCCAGCCCCGGACATTTGTGGATTGGCGGCGCTTCCGCCGCATGCTACTTTGCATGTCCCGAGCGGGGGACGCGAGCACGAGGTGAGGGGATGAATTTGGTGAGGGGATGAACATGAACCGTGATTCCGACCGCATTCCGAGCCGGCGGCCGGGCCTGGTGCTGCTGCCGGCTGGCCTGGGCCTGGCCGCCGCCCTGGTCTTGTTGGCTCCGGGCCGGGGCTCGCTGGCCCTGACCGCAGCGGTGAACCCGTCGCGGCTCCCGCCAGCCGTGTCGGCTCCGGGCGGCGTCCAACCCACCGGCGATCCCGAAGCCGCGGTGATCGCTGCCAGCCCGACCGCTCTCCGGCTACGACTCGGCACTTTCGACCAGCCCCTGGTGGTGAGCTGGTCAGTCGACCCGGCCGCTGGCGCCTCGATCTCCGCCACCACCGCGGTTCGGGTGCCCGCCGGAGCGGCCACCTTCGACATCACTTCGCTCACCCCTCGCACCGCGTACACGATCACTGTGATCGTGTTGGGCCGGGACGGCATCGCTGGCCGGACCACTTTGCATGCCACCACCACCTGAACGCCAAAGCCGGCATCTCCGATACTTTTGAGCAGCCGCCCTCTTCGGGGTGGCCGATCGGAGGCAGATCCATGTCGGCGTCCCCGGCCGACCCCGCCGGGCCGGCCCCAGCAGGCGGCATCGTCACCCGGCTCGGCGTGCGCCGGGTGATCAATGGCGCCACCACCTTGACCGCGCTGGGCGGCTCGCTGATGCCAGAACCGGTGCTGGAGGCGATGCGACAGGCCGCCGGTTCCTTCGTCGACATGCACGAACTGCAGCGAGCCGCGGGGCGCCATTTGGCCGAGCTGACGCGTAACCAGGACGCCTGCGTGGTAGCAAGCTGCGCCGCCGGCCTCTGCATCGCCACTCTGGCCTGCATCACCGGGGGTGACCCCCAGAAGATCGCCCGGCTACCAGCCGGGTTCGGTCTGCCCACCGAGATCGTGATCCACCGTTCTCACCGAATCCCCTACGACCGGGCGATCGAACTGGCCGGCGGCCGGATCGTGGAGTACGGTGGCCCGCTGGTCACCCACGGCTCTGAGCTGGAGGCGGCGATCGGAGAGCGAACAGCTGCCGTGCTCCACGTGGCCGGCACCCACCTCGGCCAGGGCGCACCGCCGCTGGAAACTGTGATCGAAATCGCGCGGCGGCACGGAGTCCCGGTTCTGGTCGATGCCGCCGCCCAGCTGCCGCCCCCCTCCAATCTATGGCGGTTCACCGTCGATCTCGGCGCTGATCTGGCCCTGTTCAGTGGAGGCAAAGGTCTGCGCGGACCTCAGGCCTCGGGCCTGGTCACCGGCCGCTCCGACCTGATCGAGGCCTGTCGCGCCAACCTCTCGCCGCACCAGCGGTTGGCCCGGGCCATGAAGGTCGGCAAGGAGGAGATCGCGGGCCTGGTCCGGGCGGTCGAACTCTACCTGGCCACCGATCACCAGGCGGAGGCGGCCCACCTCCGCGGTGTCTGCGACCGTTGGGCCGGCACTTTGAGCGACCTGCGAGGGGTGGCCATAACCGTGGAGGCGACCAATGAGGCAGGGCAGCCGCTGCCCCGGGTGCGCCTGGATTTGGGACCGGAAGCGGCGTGCGACGCCGCCACCCTCGCCTCCAGACTCTGGGAGGACGACCCCCGGGTAGCGGTCCTGGCCGGACCCGGCCGGGTGTGGCTTACTCCCGAGCTGCTCGGGGCTGGCGAGGCCGAGCTGGTGGCGTCACGAATCCGGCGTGTTCTCGCCTGAGCTGGCGTCCTGATCAGCCCGGGTTCCAGGCCCACGGCCATGTCCCGGAGGGAGGCTTCAGGACACTGATCTCAGTAAAAGGAGAACGAAGATGAACGGGCGGATCCGAGTCGCTTCCGGTGCCCCTGGGGAGAACCGGTTCGGATACTCCCGGGCGGTTCGGGTCGGCGACCGAGTCCTGGTCTCAGGCACCACCGGGCTGGAGAGCGGCGGGAGCTTCGACCCGGACGCCGGCCGCCAGGCGGCACGCGCCCTCGTGATCATCGGAAGCGCCCTGGCTGAGGCCGGCGCCTCGCTCGAAGATGTGGTCCGAACCCGGATCTACCTCTCCGATCCGGCCGATCACGAATCAGTGGGTAGGGTTCACGCCTCGGTTTTCGGACGGGCGCGGCCTGCCTCCACGACGGTGGCGGTAAGGGCTTCGTGGACCCCGCGATCAAGGTCGAGATCGAGGCGGAGGCGGTGGTCGCTTTCCGTCCCGGTTGAGCCGGCCGGTCAGCCGGGACCGGTCGACCCGCCACCGGGGCGGGTCCAGATTCGCCAGATCACCCACAGGGCGACCGGCAGACCCAGGCAGGTGAGCATCCAGAGAACGCTGGAGAAGGTGACCGCCACCCGGGACCAGGAAGCAGCCATCAAGAGTCCGACCAGGCTCAGAGCCTGGACCGCCAGCATGACGGCGAGCAGACCAGCCAGGAAAAGCGCCGACGTCCGGAGGGTGACCGGGTCAGCGGGCAAAGGCTGGCCGGGTGGCAGCACCGACCCCGGGTTGATGGCCAGGGTGAGATAGAAGAGGAACGGGACCAGGAGCAGGGGCAGACCGATCGCATAGAGGGGAATCAGGCCCCGGTAGGCCCGGACCCCGGCCGCGCCGGACGGGGCGGCCCTGGCCGTGGCGCTGGCGGCTGGTCGAGCCTCACTCGCTCCCGCCGCCAGCGCCGCACCGCAAATCGGGCAGAAGGCGGCGGAGGGCGGCAGCTCGTAGCCGCAGTGACGAAAGCCGGTCATCCGGCTTCCGCACCGGCAAAGCCGGGCCGGTCGAGCCGGCGCCAGAACTCCTCCTCGTCGATCACCGGCACCCCCAGCCGCTCGGCTCTCTCGCGCTTGGAGCCGGCTCCCGGGCCGGCCACCACGAAGTCGACCCGGGCGCTGACGCCGGATGCCGTCTTCCCACCTCGTTCCCTGACCATCGCCTCGGCCTCGGCCCGGGTGGCGCGCTCCAGGGTGCCGGTGAAGACGAACGTCAACCCCTCCAGCGGGCCGCCGGCCGAACGGCGAGGAGGCACTGGTTCCACGCCAGCGGCCAACAACTGTTCGACCAGTTCCCGGCCATGGCCGGCGAAGAAGACGCGGATCGCCTCCGCCATGTTCGGCCCGATCCCCTCCACCCGGGTCAGCTCCTCCACCGAGGCCGACATCAATGGCTCGATACCACCGAAGTGTTCGGCCAGCAGGCCCGCCGTGGTTTCACCCACCTGCGGGATGCCGAGCGCGTACAGGAACCGGGCCAGCGGCCGTCGGCGCGAGGCCTGGATGGCGGCGAGGAGATTGTCGGCCGACCGCTCACCGAACCGCTCCAGACTGAGCAACTGCTCGCGGGTCAGCCGGTAGATATCGGCAGCACTTTTGACCAGGCCCCGATCGAGCAGCTGCTGAAGGGTGGCGGTTCCCAGCCCTTCGATGTCCATGGCGCCCCGGCTCGCGAAGTGACGGAGACGCTCCAGGAGCTGGGCCGGACAGTTGGGGTTGACGCACCGGTGGGCGATGTACGGCTCCTCCCGAACCACCGGCCCGCCGCATACCGGACAGGTCGTGGGCATCCGGAATGGAACCGGGTGAGGAGCTGGCTCGACCACCCGGACCACCTCGGGAATCACGTCGCCGGCGCGCTGGATCAGCACCCGGGCGCCGGGGTGAAGCCCCTTTTCGTTGATCTGCTGCTCGTTGTGAAGGGTGGCATGGCGGACAGTGACGCCGCCCACCATCACCGGTCGGAGCCGGGCGACCGGGGTCAGCACCCCGGTCCGGCCGACCTGGACCTCGATCGCCTCGAGCACCGTCTCCGCCTGCTCGGGAGCGTACTTGTAGGCGATCGCCCAGCGCGGCGAGCGGGAAACCGCGCCCAGCTCATCCTGCATGCCGAAGTCGTCGACCTTGACCACGATCCCATCGATCTCGTACTCCAGCTGATGCCGACGCCGCTGCCACTCACGGTGGCGTTCAACGATGGTCGTTACTCCCGTGGTGATGCGCTCGCGATGCGGATTGACCCTCAGGTTCATCGATTCGAGTCCGTTCAGCAGGTCCCACTGGCTCCGGAATGGTCCCCTCGGCTCCAGGGCGTACATGTAGCTCTGCAAGGGCCGGGAGGCGGTCACCGCGGGGTCGAGCTGGCGCAGGCTGCCGGCGGCCGCGTTGCGCGGATTCATGAACGGCGGACGGCCGGCGGCCATCAGTTCCTCGTTCAGGCGCTCGAAACCGGCGAGGGGCATGTAGATCTCGCCCCGGACCTCGAAGCGGCTGGGGAGTCCGGCCACCGGTTCCAGACGCAGGGGCACGCTCCGGATGGTCCGCACGTTGGCGGTGACGTCCTCGCCGGTGGTGCCGTCCCCACGGGTGGCAGCCCGGACCAGGACCCCGTCCTGGTAGGTGACGGCGATCGCCAGGCCGTCGATCTTGAGCTCGATAGTGTATACCACCTGGTCTCCGACCACCGCCCGCACCCGCCGGTCCCAGGCCTCGATCTCGGCTTCGCTGAAAGCGTTCTGCAAGCTCATCATCGGCGCCAGGTGGGTCACCTTGGCGAACTGGTCAGAAGCCAGCCCGCCGACCCGCTGGGTGGGTGAGTCGGGAGTGATCAGCTCGGGGTGAGCGGTCTCGATTTCCACCAGTTCGCGATACAAGGCGTCGTATTCGGCATCGCTGACACTGGGCCGGTCGAGCACGTAATACTCGTAGTCGTAGCGACGGATCAGCTCGCGCAGCTCGGCCGCGCGCGCGGCCAGCGCCTCGTCGGGCATGGTCAAAGCTTAAGAAGCCGGCCCGGTCGCCACCCGGATCAAAGGGGGCGGAGCGGAGCGACGCTGCCGCTCAGGATCCGCAGCCCGGCTTGCTCGAACTGGACCATCAGCTCTTCGTCGCTGCTGGTGAGGGTGCTCTTGAGCACCTGCCCGCGTCCGAACCTGGGGTGCTCGACCAGCATCCCGGCGGTGTAGCGCGGCACCGGCGGACCGGTTTCGGCGGGCGGCGCCAGCTGGCGGCTCAGGAGGGCGTCACGAGTCGATTGCAGATTGGCCGAATAGCCGGAGGGAGGGGCTCCTGACGGCCTGGAGAGCAGAACCGGAGGTATTTCCTTGAGGAAGCGTGAGGCTACCGAGGCCTGGGCGCGACCGAACAGGTGACGACGGAAGGCGTGAGTGAGGTAAAGCCTGTCCCTGGCTCTGGTCATGCCGACGTAGGCGAGGCGGCGCTCCTCCTCCAGGCCCGAAGGTGTCTCGATGCTGCGCTGGTGCGGGAGAATGCCATCCTCCATTCCGACCAGGAACACCACCGGGTACTCGAGACCCTTGACCGTGTGGAGGGTGATCAGCGTGACCCCTCCGCTGTCGCCGGCGCTGGCGTCGATGTCGTTGATCAGGGCCACCTCACTCAGGAAGGCGTCGAGTCCGGATCCATCCTCGAGTTCATCGAATTCGGCGGCGTAGCCCTGTAGCTCGCGTACGTTCTCCACCCGAGCGTCGCCCTGCAGGGTCCCGTCCCGATAGTGCTCCTCAAGTCGGAAGCGTCTGATCACCGCCTCCACCACCTCGCTCGGACGCATCGACCCGGCCGCCCTCACCAGCCTGGCCAGCTCATCGTGGAGCTGCCCCAGGGGAGCCTGGGCGGCGCGGGGCAGCCCCTCGACCGAGGCCGGGTCGGCCAGGACTTCGAGCACGCTCCGCCCCTGGCCGTGGACCGCCTTCACCACCGCCTCGACGCTGACCTCTCCCAGCTTGCGACGAGGCACGTTGGCGATCCGCGTGAAGCTCACCCAGTCGTTGGGATTGACCACCAGCCGCAGATATGACAGCACGTCCTTGACCTCTCGCCGCTCCCAGAACTTGACCCCGCCAACGATCTGATACGGGATCCCGCGCCGGCTCAGCACCTCCTCGAAGGCGCGGGATTGGGCGTTGGTTCGGTAGAGCACCGCGAAGTCGGCCGGCTGGCGGCCGGCACCCAGCATCCGCCGGATCTCGTCGGCTACGAATTCCGCCTCCTCGGTCTCGCTGTAAGCCTGGTGAACCACCACCCGGTCGCCTTCCTTGCGGTTGGTCCAGAGCCGCTTGTCGGCGCGATCCCGGTTGTGGCTGATCACACTGTGGGCGACGTCCAGGATCGGCTGGGTCGATCGATAGTTCTGTTCGAGCTTGACCACCCTGGCCTCCGGGTAGTCCTGCTGGAAGTCGAGGATGTTCCGCACGTCAGCTCCCCGCCAGCCATAGATGCTCTGGTCGTCGTCGCCGACCACCGCCAGGTTGCGGTGCTGGCCCGCGAGCAGGTGAACCAGCGTGTACTGGGCGTGATTGGTGTCCTGGAACTCATCCACCAGCACATGGCGGAAGCGGTCACGCCATCCCGCCAGGGCTTCGGCGTCCTCGCTCAGAAGCCGCACCACCTGGCCGATCAGGTCGTCGAAATCAAGGCCGCCGGCTGCACGCAGGATGCGCTCATAGGCGGCATAGCAGCGGCGGGCGACCTCGTCCGCGTAGCCGCGATTGGGCACCTGATCCGGGGTCAGCAGTTCGTTCTTGTACTGGCTGATAGCGCTGGCGATCGAGGCTGGAGAGTAACGCTTGGGATCGAGACCCAGGTCGGACAGCACCCGGCGGATGGCCGACCGACTGTCGGCCTCATCGAAGATCACAAAGCCGGGCGGCACCCCGATCCGCTCGCCGTTCCGGCGCAGGATCCGTACCGACATCGAATGGAAGGTGCCCATCCAGCGTGGGGCGGCGCCCTCCGGGGTCAGTCGAGCGATCCGCTCCCGCATCTCCCTGGCCGCCTTGTTGGTGAAGGTTACGGCCAGGATCCGGTCGGGCCAGGCCCTTCGAGATGCGATCAGATAGGCGATCCGGGTGGTGAGCACGCGAGTCTTGCCGCTCCCCGCGCCGGCGAACACCAGCAACGGGCCGTCCCCATGGGTGACCGCCTCGACCTGCGGCGGATTGAGGCCGGCCAGCAGCGCCTCCAGCTCATCTACCGCCTCAGCCATGGACTGTGAATTCTATGCCACCGGGCGACCGCGGTTCGGGCTGGGATTCAGCGGCAACCCCAGGGGCCGCCGCCCGACCTCGCGTACAGCCAGGCCGCCGCTTCGGAGTTGGCAACCGGGTCGAAAACCGACCGGCCGGCGCGCCCCGGCGGCGTGTTCAGCCAGGTGCCCATGGCGAACTGGAACAGCCCGTAGTAACCAGCGGGATTGACCGCCGCCGGGTTGTAGCCCGACTCGCATCTCGCCACTCTCAGCGCCCAGGCCACCGCCGCCTCGCCCTGGGCGGCGAACGCGGCCCGGATGATGTCCGGAATCTGGCCGGAGGCCGCCGGCGCCGGCCCGGGCGGCGGAGCTGCGGCGGGTGGCGGGGTCGCGGCCCGAGCCTTCGCCGCCGCCTCGGCTTCCGCCCTGGCCCGAGCTTCGGCTTCGGCTCTGGCTCGAGCTTCGGCTTCCGCCCTGGCCCGAGCTTCGGCTTCGGCTCTGGCTCGAGCTTCGTCGGCGGCGATTTCCGTTAGCACGCGCGCGCTCCGAGGGGCGTTGAGCGGGTCGGCCGGATCCGGCGCCGCCACCACCGGGATCGCGGCCAGGTCGAGCGGAACCTGCATCGCCTCGACCTTCCGAGCCAGGTTGTGGGCGGCCTCAAGCCGGCGGTTGTAGAAGCTGCCCGCACCGACGAAGAGGCTGCACGCAGTCATCAACGCAAGCAGGCGGATGAACCGGACCAATGATTTCCTCCCAACTGGTTCCGGACAGCCTCGGGTCCGGAACACCGCCAGGATTCTCCTCGCCTCTGTCCTGGCGGACCGGGCCGGCAGCACCTACTTCGGCTCGAAGTGGGTCCGGCCCGGAAGGCTTCTGCCCACCCTAGCACAGCCGGAGCGGCCGGGTGCCGGGGGGATCGGGGGCGCTGGTGGGCGGCGCTGGTATCGAACCAGCGACCTCGTGCGTGTGAAGCACGCGCTCTACCACTGAGCTAGCCGCCCGGGGCCACGCAGAAAATCATGTTGACAGATCCAGCCCGACCGGCGGCAAAGCGCCTTCCGGCCGGCCGGCTTGGTATCCTTGTCATTCGCGATTCAGGCCGCCCATCGCCTCGCCGGGCGGCCCCGACCGTGGCCCCGTCGTCTAGAGGACCAGGACGCAGCCCTCTCAAGGCTGAGATCGCGGGTTCGAATCCCGCCGGGGCTACCACCTGCAACCCTCGGGACGCCCGCGAGGAAATGGCCGGAGCGGGGCTTTCGCCTGCGCGCTGCGTTGTAACCGGCCTCCGAGCCCGGAAGGTAGGCGCCGATACGAGCCGGTTCCGACCAACGCGGTGGGGTCAGGTTCGAAGTTGTCGATGGCGGCCCGGGTATCGAACCTGCTGAGCGAGAGCGGATCTTCGAGCCCTTCTATCGCGGCCAGAGGGCACGGAAGCTCGCGGAAGGATCGGGCCTCGGGCTCTCGATCACGGCGTCGATGGCTCGTGGCCTCGGCGCCACCCTCACTCTGGAGCCCGAAAATCCGGGGAGCCGCTTCGTCCACCTCCCGGACGCCCAGGCGGAGCCGGCCGGGTCCGGGGCCGCCGGCGACTGACCGGAGGGGCCGGTGCCCGGTGACCCGGCCCCTGGGATCGACATCTTGGCCCGGATCGGGAGCCGGACCCGAGTCCCACCCGGCCACCGCCATCGGCGGTGTCCGGCCGGCCGACCCTCAGGAGATCCTCAGGAATGGTGACCCAACTTCGGTCTACGATGATCGATGCCCACGCCTCCGGCGCACCTCACCGCGCCCGTGTAGCTCAGCTGGTAGAGCAGCGGCCTTTTAAGCCGAGGGTCCAGGGTTCGAGTCCCTGCGCGGGCACCATGCCTACTGGGAATTGATGACGCTCGGACGTCATCAATTCGTGGTCGGCGCGAATGCCTACTTCCGCACATCGTGTGCTAACTTGTAGCGGAGCGCCTGGTCTCGACGATTGGGAAGCTGCCGTCCCAGTGAGGCAGGCACGCATGGATCGTATCCAGCAACACAATCGGAGGAGCGAATGACAAAATTCAATCTTGCCCGCCTGGCAGGGCTGGCCACGGTCGGCCTGATGACCGTGGCCGCCTGCGCGAACAGCGGGTCCACCACGGGCGGGGAAACCTTGGCCGCCGACCAGTTTTTCCGCTTCCCAATTGTGGACGACATCGGCGACACCGATCCGGCTCAGATGTCAGCCGCGGTCGACATCGACATCTTCAGGAACGTCTTCAGCGGGCTCTACAAGTTCGACGACAACCTGAAGGAGGTACCCGACCTGGCGGATGGCGACCCCCAGATCTCGGCGGACGGGCTGACCTACACCTTCAAGATCAAGAAGAGCGCCAAGTTCTCAGACGGCAATCCGGTTACCGCCGACGACTTCATCTTCAGCTGGAATCGGGCCGCCAAGCGGCAGGGCGACTACGCCACGGTTTTCGAGCCGGTGCTCGGCTACGACCAGGTCAGCGACGCCAAGTCCGGCGTCACCGAGATGAAAGGCCTGAAGAAGATCGACGCGAACACCTTCAGCGCGACTCTTTCCAAGCCGGCCGGCTACTGGTTCACCGAGGTCGCGCTGTGGACCGCATGGGCAACCGAGAAGGCGGTCATACAGAAGAACGGTGAGGACACCTGGTACACCAAGCCGGAAACCCTGATCGGTGCCGGTCCCTTCAAGATGACCGCGCGCGAGCCGAAGAAATCGGCCACGTTCGAGCCGGTCGCCAACTACTGGGCGGGCTCTACCGGCACGCTCAAGAAGGTGGTCATCGAGGTCATCCCGGACCAGGCCTCTCAGGTGACCAAGTTCGAAGCCGGCGGCTACGAGGCGATCGGTTACGCGAACCAGTCGCCAACTCCGGAAGACATCCTCCGGTACAAGAACGATCCCGCCAAGAGCAAGCTGCTCACCATCGGTCCGGCGGCGCGCACAACCTGGATCGGCTTCGGCATGAAGAGCGGGCCTTTCGCTGGCAACGACGCCGGCAAGGATGGCCGCAAGGCGTTCAGCCTGGCCATCGACCGCAACGCGTTGGTGGACGTGGCCTGCTCGAAGGGGGCCACCTGCATACCCGCCACCGGTGGCGTGATCACCAAGGGTCTGCAGGGCTACCTCGGGGACGGCTCCGACCCCAACGCCAAGGTCGATCCAGCCACCGCCAAGTCGCTCTACAAGAGTTGGGATCCGGATGGCTCCAAGATCAAGGGCCTGACCTACACGTACAACACCTCGGCCGCCAACAAGGCGATCGCCGAGAACCTGCAGTCGCAGTGGAAGCAGAACCTGGGCATCGACGTCAAGCTCGACAACGCCGACCGGCAGACGTTCTTCAAGACCCGGTCCAAGTGCACGTATCCGCTCTTCCGGCACTCGTGGGGAGCCGACTACGACCACCCCCAGGACTGGTTCGATTTCCTGTTCGTGACCGGCGCCGGCTCGAGCGGCTCCTGCTACTCGAACCCGCAGCTCGACGATCTGGTCAAGAGCGCCAACCAGAAGCCACTGTCAGCTTCCCTGGGCGACTACAAGAAGGCCGGCCAGATTCTGATCGATCAGGCGGTGACCGGCAACCTCAACTACGGCACGCAGCCCTACCTGGTCCAGCCCTACGTCAAGGGCACCGGTGGCAACGCGCTCTACGACTACTACTGGAGCGAGATCAAGATCCTCAAGCACTGAGCCTGGGGGTCCCGTATGACAGACCGCGGGAGGGGTCCGGCCGAAGCCGGGCCCCTCGTCATGTCAGGACCAGGGCAAACTCAGGGGCTGTCGACCTGGAATCGCCGCTTCTGGAATGGGCTAGAGTAGCAGGTAACTGATCATGTCGAGGGGCACTCTCCAATACATCGGCCAGCGGCTGGTTCTGATCTTGTTCACGGCACTGGTCGTGTCGTCAGTGGTCTTTCTGGCGCTGCATAGCGTTTTCAAGAACGACGCCTTCTTCAGTGAGCGGTTGCGCGATCCCTCGCTGATGCAGGCTCGACTCCACCACTACTACCTCGACCTGCCGCTCGGCCAGCAGTATGTGATCTGGCTCACCAACACGATTCTGCATGGCAATCTCGGGGAATCGATCGCCAACCGCGGCGTTTACATCACCCCGCTACTGATCAAGGAAACAGGTACCAGTGTTACCGTGGGCGGGGTGGCATTGATTTTCACGGTAGGCGTGGGAATGCTGCTGGGTTTGTTCGCCGCCCTCCGCCAGAACACCTGGGTGGACTACACCTTCACTACCATCGCGGTGCTAGGCTACAGCATTCCCAACTTTGTAATCGCTACCTTCATGGTCCTGGTTTTCAGCGTCTGGCTCAACAAGATCACCAACGGCACGGTGTTCTATGAGCCGGGCTGGGGTACTCCGGGATCGAGCTATATTCCACCGGAGCAGATAATCGTGCCGGCGATCGCGCTGGGCATGGCCTACGCCGGCAACGTGGCCCGTCTCACCCGGGCCAGTATGCTCGAGGTGATCAGACAGGACTACGTCCGGACCGCCTGGGCCAAAGGGCTGCCAGACCGGGTCGTGATCCTGCGCCATGCGCTCCGCAACGCTTTGATTCCGGTGGTCACCATCTTGGGCCCTTTGGTCACCGGCATCATCACAGGTTCGGTCGTGATCGAAAGTATTTTTGGGATTCCCGGCCTCGGCAAAGAATTCGTCGTCTCGATATTGAATCGTGACTTCAATATCGTGATCGGTGTGTTCACCTTCTACGCCGCCCTGGTCGGCCTGGCCAACCTGCTGGTCGACGTCATCTATCCGCTGCTCGATCCCCGGATCCGGTACTGACCGATGGCCGTAGCGGAGATCAACCCGCCGGGCTTCCTCCTGGATGACGCCTACGAGCTGCCGCCCCAGGTTACGTTCGCCCAGGATGCCTGGGGGAGGCTGCGCCGTAACCGGCTGGCGCTGATCAGCGCCGGCCTGGTGGTGGTTCTGATCCTGGTGGCGCTGGTGTCCTTCGTCTGGACCCCCTACCCGATCTGGAAGCAATCGCTCGGGCCCACCTACCAGCCCCCCACCCGGCAGCACCTGCTCGGCCTCGATCAGGCCGGCCGCGACATCCTCAGCCGGCTGATGGTGGGCGCCTCGATCTCCCTGCGGGTAGGGATCGGCACCATGCTGGTGCTGAGTTTGATCGGGGTCACGGTCGGCCTGATCGCCGGTTACTACCGAGGCCTGGCCGACAGCCTGATCTCGTTCATAATCAACATCTTCTACGGCATCCCCAGCCTGCTGGTGGTGATCATCATGGTCCTGATCTTCGGCCGCAGCCTCTGGAACGTGATCATCGCGATCGCGCTCACGGCCTGGATGGACATGGCCCGGCTGGTGCGTGGCCAGACCCTTTCTTTGCGAGAGCGGGAATTCATCGAGGCGGCCCGGGCCTCGGGCACATCGGGGCCGGCCATCCTCTGGCGGCACCTGCTGCCCAACGCGATCGGCCCGATCATCGTCCAGGCCACCTTTTCGGTGCCCCAGGCGATCCTGTTCGAGGCGTTCCTGAGCTTCCTCGGTCTGGGGGTGGCCCCTCCCACCCCCTCCTGGGGCGCGATGGCCGCGGATGGCTACCATGCCATGCAGCTCGCACCTCACATCGTCATCTTCCCGGCGCTGGCCCTTTCTCTCACCTTGATGGCATTCAACTTCCTCGGTGACGGCCTGCGCGACGCCCTCGATCCCCGAATGCGCAAGTGAACGCCGGAGCCACCAACATGCAACCACTGCTCAGGGTCCAGGATCTCCGGACCCAGTTCTTCACCTCGGGCCAGGTGGTCACCGCCGTTGACGGCGTCTCCTTCGAAGTTGGACGCGGCGAGACGGTCGGCATCGTCGGCGAGTCGGGCTGCGGCAAGTCGATGACCGCCCTATCCATCCTGCGGCTGGTACCGGAACCGGGCCGGGTCACCGGGGGCAGGATCATGGTCGGCGACCGCGACGTGCTGAAGCTGAACCACGACGAGTTGCGCGACTTCCGGGGCAACGAGGTGGCCATGATCTTCCAGGACCCGATGACCTCGCTCAACCCGGTCCTGCGGGTCGGTTTCCAGATCGAAGAGGCGATGACCGCCCATAAGCGGTTCACCAGCCGGCAGGCCAAGGAGAGAGTGGTCCCGCTCCTGGAGAGAGTCCGGATCCCGGCCGCCGCGCAGCGGGTGAAGGATTACCCCCACCAGTTCTCAGGCGGTATGCGCCAGCGGGCGATGATCGCGATGGGCCTGGCCAACGAGCCGTCGTTGCTGATCGCCGACGAGCCGACCACCGCCCTCGACGTCACCGTTCAGGCGCAGATGATCGAACTGCTGCGCGACCTCAACCGCGACCTGGGCACCGCCATCATCCTGATCACTCACAACCTGGCGGTGGTGGCCAGCCTGTGCTCACGGGTCATCGTCATGTACGCCGGGCGGATCGTCGAGCAGGGCCCGACCCGGGAGATCTTCTACAACCCTCAGCACCCTTACACCTGGTCGCTGCTGAAGTCGCTGCCCCGCCTCGACCTCCACGAATCGCAGCGCCTGGTCGATATCAAGGGCCTGCCGCCTGATCTCTCCAACATGCCGCGGGGCTGCAAGTTCCACCCACGCTGCCGGTGGCGGATCGACCGCTGCTTCGAGGATGAGCCGGGCTTGGAGTACGTTGGCAACGAGCACCGGGCGAGGTGCTGGGTGATGATGTCGAATGCCCTGAAGGCCAATTCCGGAGCCGCCGAGGCGGCTCCGACGGGTCCGGCCCGATGAGCGCCGTGGAGGTGGCCGGAGCCGCGGCCGCAAGCGCGCCACCGGCCGTCGCCCTGGTCCGGGTCGAAAACGTGGTCAAGCACTTTCCGATCGGCAACCAGTTGCTTTCCAGCACCACTGTCAAGGCGGTGGACGGGGTCACCTTCAACGTGTACGAGGGTGAGACGCTGGGCCTGGTGGGTGAGTCGGGCTGCGGGAAGTCGACCCTGGGCCGGGTGATCGCCCAACTCCACCCGGCCACCTCAGGCCACGTCTACTTCAAGGGAGAGGACCTGACCCGAATGCGCGGCGAACGGCTGCGCCGGATCCGCCAGCAGATGCAGATGATCTTCCAGGACCCCTACGCGTCCTTGAACCCGCGGATGACAGTTGGCGACATCATCGGTGAGCCGCTCAGCAACTTCGGGCTGGCCCGCGGCCGTGAGCGCGACGAACGGATCAAAGAGGTGATGCGGGTCTGCGGCCTCAACCCGAACTTCATCAACCGCTTCCCGCACGAATTCTCGGGTGGCCAGCGGCAACGGATCGGAATCGCGCGGGCTCTGGTGCTCAACCCGACTTTCATCGTCGCCGACGAGCCAATTTCGGCCCTCGACGTATCGATTCAGGCCCAGATCGTCAACCTTCTCGAGGACCTGCAGGATCAATTCGCGCTGACCTACCTGTTCATCGCTCACGACCTTTCGGTGGTTCGACACATCAGCGACCGGGTCGCCGTGATGTACCTGGGCAAGGTGGTCGAGATCGCCGACAGCGAAGAGATCTACACCGGCCCGCTGCATCCCTACACCAAGGCGCTGCTCAGCTCGATCCCGATCCCGGATCCCGACCTGGAGCGGGCCCGCCAGCCGATCCTGCTCACCGGCGAGATCCCGTCCCCGGTCAACCCACCTCCAGGTTGCAGGTTCCATACCCGCTGCCCGATCGCCGACCTCAGCATCTGCGCGATCCAGGAGCCGGAACTGGTTGACCATGGGAACGGCCATCTGGCCGCGTGTCACTTCTCGGGCAAGTTGTAGCCACCAGCCGGCTCCCCGGAGGCGACCGCGACCAGCGGCTGCCGCGAGCACGCCCGTAATCACCTCTGATCTCGCTGTTCGGCCATCTGGCGGGTTCTGGAACCGCCGGCGATCGTGCCCAAGAGGGGTACCCGATCGAGTCCGGCTGCGGAACCCGCTCTAGAACCCACCCCCGTCAGCCAGTGGTCGAGCCGGAGCCGACGACAGGAATCGAACCTGCAACCTGCGGTTTACAAAACCGCTGCTCTGCCAGATTGAGCTACGTCGGCGGGGCGGCTTCCGCCAGCCCAGTCTATCCAACCCCCGACTCCTCAACGCTTCCGGCCGACCGGGGGATGAAGGCGGGTCTGGCCCGGGCGCCCTGATCCAGCTTCGTCATCGACCAGTCGCCGAAAGCCCGAAAGATGTAGTCAACAGCGACCTGGGCCAACTGTCCGGTGCGGACCCACCGGAACCGGATCACCGACGAAGAACGTACTGATCCAACCGCCCAGGAGATGCTCAGCGGTCCGATGGAGAGGAGTTGCCCATGCGAACATCGATTCGAGCTGCGGTTGTCGCCGGAATTCTGGTGACCACCGCAACCACATTCACTCCGGTTTTGGCCAGCGCCGACAACCATGCCGCTGATAGCCATGCCAAGGAGGGGAGCCTCGCCCAGCTCGTCGACACCTACATCGCGAGCACGGTCAACCCGGGCAACGGGGATCAGAATCCCTACGGCCTGGCCCTGTTCCCGGGTACCGTCCCACAGGGCGACCTGCAACCGGGCGACATACTGGTTTCGGACATCAACAATGCGGCCGGCACTCAAGGCGCCGGCAAGTCGATCGTTCTGATCCGCAACGGGAAAACCACGCAATTCGCCGCTTCCACCACGATCACCGCTCCGATCGCGCTCGCATTCAACGCCAACGGGAGCACGCTGTGGAGTTCGGACTTCGGGAGCGCCGACAACGGCAGTGCCGGTAACGTCGCCGTACTCAACGCTAAAGGAGGCCTGATTGGAGGCGGAGCGCCGGGCACCGGCCTTCTGACCGGCCAGGGCATTGCCGGTCCCTGGGGGATGGCCTACAACTTCGGCGGACCGCCCGCCAACTCCGCCTTTTTCTGGACCAACGCGCTCGACGGTACCGTGTGGCGGGTGGGGGCTCCTCTGCATCCGCCGGCCTTCGCTCTCGACACCCGCACCCTGATCGGCGTCGGGCTGGGTCACCAGCCGGCCGCCGGCACCCCGGTCTCACTCGCCGCCGGTAACGTCGTCGGACCCCAGGGCCTGGCTTACGACAAGGCCAGCGGGATTCTCTACGTCGCCGACTCGGCCAACGACCGGGTGATCGCGATCCCGGACGCCAACACCCGCACCGGGGCGACGGCAGGCCGCGTGGTCTACCAGGGCGGCCCGCTGCACACGCCACAGGGACTCGCCATCGATCCCACCAGTGGCGATCTGCTGGTCGTGAACGGAGCCGTCGACAACAATCTGATCGCGATCGACCCGACCGAGGGCGAGATCACCGGTGTGCGCTCACTGGACCACGGGCCGGCCGGCGCCCTCTTCGGGCTGACCGCCACCCAGGACGCCCAGGGTAACCTGGTCATCTACTACGTCAACGACAACGACAATTCGCTCCACTCCCTCACCGCTAGGGAGGATGACGACGACTGACCCGGTCTTGGACCGGGGCTAGCCGGCTCAGGTGGGGGCTCCGGGCCGTGCCCGGAGCCCCCACCGCCATTTCCTGGAGCAGTGTGCGCCCAGCTGCTCCGCGCCACTTCCGGGGCAACAGTGGGCGTGACCGCGTCTGACTCCGCGTATTCAGCGGCTGCCAGTTGCCTGGAAC
>JRHI01000473.1_pt1 | contig 43651 bp, 48 predicted proteins | sample 215371 | NCBI WGS metagenome assembly JRHI01 (sample SAMN02929681, study PRJNA255918) | sediment metagenome | biome: cave system; feature: Ice Cave; material: Sediment; isolation source: sediment from deep within a dark volcanic ice cave with no known source of... ... | reverse complement strand
CAACAGGCTGCACTGTTCTGATGTCACACAGTTAGGTAAAGCTCAATAGTACAAGTCCCTAAGCAGTTCGCGAAGGCGTTGCCTCGCCTCGAACAGGCGCGACTTTACCGTCTTTTGGTCCAGGTCCAGGATCTGGCCGATCTCCTCATAGCTGCATTCGGAGAAGTGCCGCAGCGTCAGGACCGCCCGGTCGTTAGGTGTCATCTTCATCAACGCGCTCCGGATCCGGCTGGTAACCTCTGCTGCGCTGGCTTGCCGTTCCGGGTCGGCACTTTCCGGGCCGGGGAGGTCGATCCCTCATCGAGCGCTTCCTCCCGCCTGTTCCTGCGCAGGAGGTTGAGCGACTCGTTGACCGCAATGCGGTAGATCCAGCTGAAGAACTTGAACCGAGGATCATATTCGTCCAGCCGCTCGGCAACCTTGAGAAACACGACCTGCGTGATGTCATTCGCGTCCTCGGCCTTGCGCAACATCCAGAATGCGGCGTTGTAGATCGGCCGTTGGTAGCGGACCACCAATTCGGTAAAGGCGGCCCAATCGCCATTCCGGCAGCGCTCGACCAACGCAATATCGGGATCATTGTCCACAATTACACGCGACGGTCGGGAAAGTTGGGCCGGTGCTCGGTACGACACTAAGGGGAGGGTTCGATCTCGAAGATCTTGTCGAACCCTGAATAGACGAAGATGTCCTGCAGATGGCGGTTGACGCCCGACAATCGAAGCTTGCCTGCCGATCCCATCAATCGCTTCTGCGTCTTCAGCAATACGCCCAGACCGGCGCTCGAGATGTATTCCAGGCGGCTGCAGTCGAGCATGACCGTTCCCTGTACCTGATCGAGAAACGCCTGGGCGGCCGGACACTGGGCGGCATCCAAGCGCCCTGCAATGAGGACGCCCCCGTTCGGGCCAAAATCAATCGTGAGCATTCGCACTCCCTGCGACCGTTCCGCGGTCGGAAGCCGACGCTCCCGCCTGCGTTTTTCGAAATGTGATCCGGCTCTCCCGGCTCTCCGTGGAATACTCGTAGTGCACGCAGTCCACCAGGCGCCGGATCAAATGCAAGCCCAGTCCCCCGGGCTTGCGCTGCTCGACCGGCAGATCGATGTCCGCGTCGGGTGCCTGCGTGAGGTCGAACGGCTCGACATCATAGTCGGTCAGCGTCACTTCCACGCCGCCTGGAACCTTGGCCATGTCGATGCGCACCGCCGCGCTCGAGGCACTGTATTTGACCATGTTCGTGAACAACTCCTCCAGCGTCAAGTCCACGCTCGGCAGCAAAGCGGAGTCGATGTGCTCGCTGGCAAATACCTCCGCAGTGAGGGCGAAGATATCCGGGATCGAGTCGAAACTGCGCCTGAAGGTCCGGTGCGCCGTCATGGTCGCGCCTCGCGCTTGACCAGGACTACGGTCATGTCGTCTTCCTGTCGCGCGCCCCCGGCGAATCGCCGCACCGACTCGAGCAGGATGCCCGCCAGCTCGGCCGCGGGCTTCCGATGGTGGTCCCGGACAATGGTCTCAACGCGCTCCTGTCCGAAGTCCTCGCTCTCTCCGCTGCGATACTCGTAAATGCCATCGGACAGAAGGAGCAGAATGTCGCCCGGCCGCATGTCCAGGATCGTCGCTGCCGGCAGCGAAGACAGGCGCATGGCACCGAGCGGAAAGCTGGTGGGCTTGTGAGTCGCGCACGTCCCGCTGGCCGCCTGGAAGTGCAGGATCGGCCCCTGACCGCCGCTGTGGAAGCGCACCTGGTGAGTGGACGGATCCAGAAGCCCGACGAAGGCAGTGATGAACCGATCGTCAGGCAGGATGTCGGCGAGCTGGTTGTTGACCTGCATGAATGCGGTTTCGAGGTCGGCACCCAGGCGAAAAGCCATTCGGAGCATCGCCTGCATCTGCGTCACCGAAAGCGCGGGGGCGATTCCATGGCCCGTTGCGTCGGCCAGAACGGCGAGCAGTCCTTGGTCGAGGAGCGACAGGTCGAACGTGTCTCCTCCCGTAAGCTCGGCGGGTTTGAAGGTGCCGTACACATCGTAGCCGGCGAGCGACGGCATCGTGGCAGGTAGCGTGCTCATCTGCACCACGCGGGCCGTCTCCAGCTCCTGACGCATCTTCTCGCCTTCGATCAGGTCCTCGGTCATGCGCACCCGTTGCAATGCGACCGCGCACTGCGCCGCCAATACGGTGGCGAGCGCCTCGTCGTTCTCCTCGAAGACCCCGTCGACCTTGTTCAGGACCTGCATCACGCCGACGAGGCCGTCCTTGTGGTCGACCAGCGGTAAAGAGAGCATGCAACGCGTTCGATAACCGGAACGCTTGTCCACTTCAGGATTGAATCGCTCGTCGGCGTAACAGTCGTGCACGTTGATGATCTGGCGGTTGCGCGCGCAGGCACCTGCGAGACCGACGCTCGTCGGAATACGCACCGGAGCGAAGCCGGTGGCGACTTCGATCACCAGTTGGTCCGCCGCAGCGTCATACAGCCACACCGTCCCGCGATCGGCGCGAAGGACCTGCTTGGCTGCACTCACCACTTCGGACAGCATGGTCCTCAGGTCGAACGGGGCCGCGAGCTTGCTCGTGACGGCAAGGATCGCCTCCATGTCCGGCACGGAAAGGCGGCGCTTATTTGGCCGTGCGCTCATGCTGCAGGATCATAACCCGAAGGCCGCAGGCTCACGGGTTCCGCTCGCGGTTCCACCCGACTTCATGATACGGTGCCCGGCGCGCGCATCGAGTTTCGCATCCGGATTAATCTCGGCGGCATCGACATCGCGAGACGATCAAATCCGGGTGGCTGCGGGCGAGCAGCATTGCGCAGCAGTGACGTACGCCAATAAGGGAGGACTCTTGAACTCGACGAAACCCATGCTGACGAACCGGCACGGCTTGGCCACGCTGGCATTGATCCTTCTGCTGGCCGCCTGTCAGCAAGCGACGAGGCCGCCCATCGCGTCCACCGCGCCGCCGGCAGCGTCCGCGGCCTGGGACGCGTACGCCAGCGATTTTCTCGAGTCGTATTTCGTCGCCCAGCCGGGCGTTGCGGTGTGGGCGGGTCGCCACGAGCAGATACGCGCGAACCTGCGCACGCCTTTGCCTCGGACCTACGTCCAGATAGGACATATCGTGTTCGGAGGCCTGGCGAACTTCTACGAAAAGGATGTCCCCGGCATTTTCGCGACGGTGGCCGATGCGCAGCTGCAAGCCGAGTTCCGCGCCGCAAACGCCGGCGCGATCAAGGCGATGAAGGATCTCGATGCATGGTTCACACAACAGGAAGCGAGCGCGACGGACGCGTTCGCCCTGGGCGCCGACAAGTTCGGCGAGATGCTGCGCTCCACCGAGCGCGTAGACGTGCCGCTCGTGCAGTTCAAGGCAATCGCCGAGAGCGCGATCTGCAGCGCAATCTTGCGGCGCTTCGCGAATCCTGTGCCGCATTCGCGGGCGGGCAAAGCCTCGCCGCGTGCATCGCCAAGATGCAGGCGAACAAGGCGCCGGGCTCGCCGGTCGACGCCGCGCGGACCCAGCTTGCCGGGCTGAGAGCGTTCGTCGAGAGCAAGCGGCTTGTCAGCATCCCGGGACCGGAGCAGGCCGACGTGGAGGAATCTCCGCCATACGCGCGCTGGAATCTCGCGCAGATCAGGATTCCGGGACCCTTTGAGAAGAACCTGCCGTCGGTCTACCAGATCGCCCCGCCTGACCCGAAGTGGACACCGGCTGAGCGGGACGCGTACATCCCGGCAAGGGCAGATCTCCTTTTCATCTCCGCGCACGAGGTCTGGCCCGGCCACTTCCTGCAATTCATGCATGCAAGGCGATCATCGTCCAAGGTGGGCCAGGTCTTTGTGAGTTATGCATTCAGCGAAGGTTGGGCGCATTACACCGAAGAGATGATGTGGGAAGCCGGCCTCGGCGACGGAGACCCGGAGACGCATATCGGGCAACTCCTCAACGCATTGCTCAGGGACGTACGTCTGCTCTCGGCGATCGGGATGCACACCGCCACGATGACGGTGGCCGAGTCGGAGAGAATGTTTCTCGAGCAGGCCTACCAGAGTGCCGGGAGCGCCCGCCAGCAGGCCGCGCGTGGCACGTTCGATCCCGGATACGGTAACTACACCGTCGGCAAGCTGATGATCAGAAAGCTACGCGAGGATTGGACCGCCACACGCGGCGGCCGCGCAGCGTGGAAGGACTTTCACGACGAGCTGCTCAAGTACGGTTCGCCTCCCATACCGCTCGTGCGCAAGGCCATGCTCGGCGGCGACGCGGGGTCGCTTTTCTAGAGAGTCTCTGACGCCGCGCGCGGTCGCAGCGGCCTAGCGCATCCCATATGCCGTTGAGGCAGGCGAAGACCGCGGCGCTTTTGCGGCACGTTTAGAGCGGCGCCAAGGTGGCCGCGTCGTGATTACCGTCGTCCTACAGCGGTTTCAGCGTTGCGCCTATACTGCCTCCAGCGGATATTCGTTAGGGTCCGTGTCGCAGGCCGCGTCGCTTACAGCCAGTGCGGCGAAGCGTCCGGCCTTACAACAGATGGTTCGAGCGGCTGCGAGCATGTGACTGACAACCTTACCTGGAGATACAAATGAAAAAGTGGATGGCACCCATCGTCGCGGGAGCCTTTGCGCTTTCGCTGGCTGGCTGCAATACGATGATCGGCGCCGGCAAGGACATCGAGCGCGGCGGTGAAAAAATTCAGGACGCGTCGCTCAAGGTGCGTGCCGACTGGCGTAACGCGAGAGAGCGGCACGAGCGCAGCTACGACGCTGCACGCGCGGCCTGCAACAGCGGCAGCGAGAGTCAGCGCGACGCTTGCCGCGATAAGGCACGCGCGGATTACACTGCACGACTGGATGCCGAGCGCACAACCTATCGTCGCAGGGAAATGCGCAGCTCGTCGGAGCAGGAGCGGATGGAAGATGCCTATGAAGAGGCGCGCGACCGATGCGATGCTCTCAAGGGCGAGGCCGAGGATCGCTGTGTCGCCGCCGCGCGGGCACGTTATCGCCGGTAGCTGAGACGATCTGCAAAAACGTGGCCCGGGCCCCTAATGCCCGGGCCACGCGCTTCTTGAACGCGAGAATTCCAGCGCTAAGCTTGCGATCCCGGGCTGAACCACGGATCGCCCGCGATGCTATCGATCGGGAGCGCGGCAATTGTACGGCAGATAGTTGGCGGGAATATTGGTCTTGTTTTCGCCTTTGATGGTCATCTGACCGGGACCGGCGGAGTCGCCGCACACCCACGCCACCGGAACGGCGGGCGCATCGAGTACTACCGCGGGCCGGAGCGTGAGATTCTTTCCTTTGATGAGACCGTTGGCACTGTTGCCGAACGTGACGTGAATCGCGCCCGCCTGAACCGAAACCGAGCTGATGAAATTGTTAACGATCTTTTCGGCCGGCGGTAATCCCGCACTGGCGTTGTCCGCCGGGAACGCCTGCAGTGTGGCCCAGGACAAGGCCACTGGAGCTTTCGCGATGTCCGTCAACGGCATCGCCGAGATGATTTGATCCCTGACGATGCGGTCTTGATAGCTCGGAACGGCCAGCAAAGCCAAAATTCCGATGATGGCGAGGACCACCGCCATTTCCATCAGCGTAAAGCCGCCGTGAGATCTTGCCATGACCAGAAGCCTCAGTGCCCCTTTGAGCATGGAATCATAGCGGAGTTCAAGTTTCGACCCGACCGCGACCGGTTCTCGAGCGGATCGCAAGAGCGCTCTGGACAAAGTCTCGTCGCGGCACTAATGTCCTTCTATCGGAAACGATGGTTGACGAATGGACAGGTGCGAGCTTCTGATTTTGGCGTGCGGCGTCGGCGGCGGTATGGTCCACGGGGCGCACGCCGCCGGTATCGAGCCGATCGGTCAACGTGAAATCGGTCGGATCGAAATCGCGTCGCCGATTCAACCTGTGGCCCTGGGAGAGGACCGGCCGGTATTGGTTCCGACCACGATAGAATATCAATGGGTCTTTCGTGTGCCCGTCGTCTCGGTCGAGCACCGGCGAATCGTGGTCACTGCGCCGACCGCGAGTACGCACGCGCGCCGCTTTGATTACGAAGCGCCAACCTTGCGCGACAAGCGACTCAAGCTTTGGTCGTATCCAGAATTCAGCTGCAAGTATCCGGACCTGATCCTGCCCAATGAATGCCGCACGGTCTGGCGCGGTGTCTATGTCGACGTGCCGGTGCTGGCGAGCGGCCGTGCGCATTTCGACGTCGATGTGCCCCAGCTCAGCTTGACCGAACAATCCATCGTCGTCGATATCCCGCGCTGGACCTGGACCGAGAAGCGCTTTCGTTTCAGCCTCCCGGTGGTTGCTCCGGCCGAATCTGTCGAACGGCTGCGAATCGCATTGAATGGTCAGCGAGCCGCCATGTCTTCTGCCACCGATGACGGGATCGCAACCCTCACCCGCGAAATAGCAGTGGTCCAAGCCGGTGGCGAGGACCCGTCCAAGCTCGTGGCCGACGACGGTTCTTCGCTCGACCTGTTGGCGCAGCGGCAGTCGTTGCAGGACCAGCGAGCGCAGGAGCTCGCGCGCCTGGCAGACATCGACGTCGAGCTCACGCACCTTTCAACGCGCTGACACCCCATGAGCTTTGTTTGGCCGCAGATGCTTTGGCTGCTGCTCGCCGCGCCGATGATGGTCGGCATCTATGTCTGGGCATTGCGACGGCGAAGAAAGGCTGCGCTGAGATATGCAAGCCTGGGCCTGGTCAAGGCTGCTCTTGGACAGGGCCAACGCTTTCGCCGCCACATCCCGCCGCTCTTGTTTCTGGTGGGCACGGTCGCGGCCATCTTTGCGATTTCGCGTCCGAGCGCGGTCGTCACGCTGCCCTCCGATCAGCGCACCATCATTCTCACCATCGACGTATCGCTCAGCATGCGCGCGAGCGACGTCGAGCCCAGTCGGATCGTGGCCGCGCAAACCGCCGCAAAGGCCTTCGTTCGGGAACAGCCGCCGGATGTTCGCATCGGCATCGTTTCCTTTGCCGGCACGGCGTCGGTCGTGCAGCCGCCGACCCACAATCGCGACGATCTCGTCGCCGCCATCGACCGCTTCGAGCTGCAGCGCCACACGGCCATAGGCAGCGGCATCATCGTCTCGCTGGCAACGCTGTTCCCCGACGAGGGCATCGACCTGGAGCCCCTGCTCTTCGGAAAAGGGTCTTCGACTGCCCGCCGGCAGGGTGTCGCGATCGAGCGGGCGGGCCAGCCGGAAAAGAAGACATTCAAGCCCGTGGCCGCCGGCTCCAATGCTTCCGCCGCAATCATCCTGCTCACCGACGGCAGGAGAACGACCGGTCCGGATTCGCTGGAAGCGGCCAAAATGGCCGCCGACCATGGCGTGCGCATCTACACGGTCGGATTCGGCATGCCCGGAGGCGGTGTTGCCGCGATGGACGGGTATTCGATGTTCATGGCGTTCGACGAGGAGGCGCTGAAGGCGATCGCGGAAGTGACCCGCGGCGAGTATTTTCATGCAGCGAGCGCCACAGAGCTGGCGAAGATCTATCAGGGGCTCAACGCCCGGCTGGTCCTGGAGAAAAAAGAAACCGAAATCAGCGCGCTCGTCATCGGAGCGGCGATAATTCTCCTGCTGGTCTCGGCAATACTTTCGGTGCTGTGGTTCAATCGGATGGCATAGCCCGCTGTTGCACTTTCATCGGTCTGCGCATCGACACCGCTGGAATTCCACGCGTTGCGAATTTGTCGAGTTCGGACGCACTCAACCTTGATTATCCAACAACGATTCGTGTTGGTCCGCCTGTTCGCGTCGCTAGCGACGATCGCCTGTGCGGCCGTCCAGGCAGCGTCAGTAGCGCCGGTGGGCGGCGAGCATGGCATGGTGGTCACTGCCCACCAGCTCGCGACCCGGGTCGGCGTCGACGTGCTCGAACGCGGAGGCAACGCGGTCGACGCGGCGGTCGCCGTCGGTTACGCGCTGGCGGTGGTGTACCCGGCCGCGGGCAATCTGGGGGGCGGTGGTTTCATGACCATTCAGCTCGTGAACGGTCGCAAGACTTTTCTCGACTTCCGCGAAAAGGCTCCGTTGGCAGCCACGCCCGACATGTTTCTCGACAGCTCGCGAAATGTCGGCAGCGGCGCAAGCACCAGGGGGCATTTGGCGGTGGCGGTGCCGGGTACCGTGGCCGGGCTCGAATACGCGCGTGAAAAATACGGCACGCGCTCGCGCGCGGCGCTGATCGCGCCGGCGATCAGCTTCGCCAAACGGGGCTTCGCGCTGGATCAGGGCGATATCGCGCTTTTCGCTGTCGCCAACGCTGAGTTCAAGGACGACGAGGCGACGGCGGCCATCTTCCTGAACCGAGGTAAGCCGTTCAAGGCCGGCGAACGGCTGGTGCAGGACGATCTGGCGAGCACCTTGACCCTGATCGCGCAGCGCGGCCCCGACGCCTTCTACCAGGGCCCTATCGCCGATGCGATCGCCGCCTCGAGCGCGGCCGGCAAGGGCATTATCACCAAGGCGGATCTGCAGCAATACAAGGTCCGCGAGCTCGCGCCGGTGGAATGCGATTATCGCGGCTATCAAATCGTGTCGGCGCCGCCGCCGAGCTCAGGGGGTGTGGCCATTTGCGAGATCCTCAATATCCTCGAGGGGTATCCCCTCAACGATCTCGGATTTCGCTCGGCGCAGGCGGTGCATTATCAAATCGAAGCAATGCGGCACGCGTTTATCGACCGGAACAGCTATCTAGGCGATCCTGACTTCGTGAAGAATCCGCTGGATCGGCTACTGGACAAGCGTTACGCGAAGAAGGTGCGCGCCGCGATCCATCCGGCGAGGGCCGGAGTGTCGCGCGAGCTGAAACCCGGCGTCCTTCCACACGAAGGCGTCAACACGACGCATTATTCGATCGTCGACAATCAGGGTAACGCAGTCGCCGTCACCTACACCTTGAACGAGTCGTTCGGCGCGAAGCTCACCGCGGCGAACACCGGCATTCTGCTCAACAACGAGATGGACGATTTCACCGTCAAGCTCGGCGTCCCGAACCTGTACGGTCTGGTGCAGGGTAAAGCCAACTCGATCGCTCCGGGCAAGCGGCCTTTGAGCTCCATGAGCCCGACCATCGTCTCGCGGGACGGCAAGCCGCTGATGGTGATCGGTGCGGCGGGTGGCAGCCGCATCATCACCGCGGTCGTCCACTGCATCCTGAATGTGATCGACTACGGCATGAATATCCAGGAGGCGCTCGACGCCCCGCGTTTCCACCAGCAGTGGCTCCCGGACACGGCCAGCGTCGATGCTTTTGCGCTGAGCCCCGATACGCGCAAGATCCTCATCGCCATGGGCCACAGGCTGGCCGATTCACAGGCGGCGGGCCACGCGACGGGCATACTGGTTGGTGCGCCGTCCCTGAGCGGCAAGCCACGCGGCAACGAGCGTTTCTACGGCGCTAACGATTCGCGGCGAGGAACCGGATTGGCGTTAGGGTATTGAAAATCGTTTCGCCCGTGCTCGAGAGCGCCGGCGGTTTCACTTGATCTTCCAGCCGCGTCAGTCGGAAATTCCGCAGCTCGACGGAGGGTGATTTTTCGTCGAATGCGGCGACGCTAACGCGCGATGGGAGGCACGTTCGCCGGAACCGTCGATCCCGCCTTGTCCTTACGCATACCCTGCGGCAACTTTGCGTCGGCAATAAGTGCCCGGCAATCGACGTCGGGCGCGCCGCCGAAGTCGATCAGCGCCAGCAAAGCCAACGGCGGCATGATCGACGCCAGCCCGGCCGCCGCACCCAGACGAGCAGTGACCTGAAGCATCTCCGGATGAGTGGCGGGGGTCTTGAACGTACCGCCGACGACGATGGGGCCCCGCAGGGCGAGCAGGCTGGGCTTCTTGGAGTGCGCCTTCAGGTGAAGGTCGTACTTCTCGTCGCGAAAGTCGATGCTGCCCTCGCCGTTGATGGTGACGGCCGTTGTATCGATCACCATAAGTTGCGGGACCATTTGCCCGTTGGCGACCCCGAACGCAGCGACCGCGCAACGAATCTCGGAAGTCTTATCGCCCTGCAACAGCAACGCGGCGGCGCGCGCGAGGTCGAGATTGGTCATCACCAGCGTCAGCGTGCTCGCTTCGCCACCGTGCATGATCATCGCGCCCTCGCCGTTCGCGGAAGCGAACATCGCGGCAATCGTGTTGCCCTGGGTCTTGAAGCTGGCGCGGCCTCCGAATCGCCCGGCGGTGCCTTTAGGCGACGCGAGCTGAGGAAAGATTCGCTTCAACTCGACGTTGCGTACCTCGATGTCTCCTCGCGTGCGAGCGATCTGGCCGTTGGCGTCGAGCGACAATTTGGCCACCACGTGGCCGCCGCCGATGCCGAAATCGAGCGGCTCGAAACGGACAACGCCGTCTTTCAAAAGCAGGTGCGTGGACAGGTTGTCGATCGGGGCATCTGTCCATGTGACGCTGGTTCCGCGGAACTTGACGTCGGCATCGACGACGCGCAGGCGGTCCAGTTCGAAAGGTTTGTCCGGCAAGACGCGTGCCGAGGCGGCGCGGCGCACGGTCTCCCGTTGTTGCTCGCCCGTTTTCGCTCCCGATGTCGATTCTCCCGGAGGCAGGCCGACAAATCCTCCCAAATCCTTGTAGTTGAAGCGCCGCGACGCCAGATCCGCGGTGACCGACGGACGTGCGTGAGACAGATCGAGCTGAACGTCGCCGGCAAGGTCGCTGTCTCCCACCGTGCCTTTGAACTGGCGATACGACCAGAGTTTTTCCCTGTGCGACAGCTGGCCCGACAGCTTGTACGGCGGCGTCCACGGAATCGGCAGCGGAACGATTGGATAAAGCTGCGACAGGTCCTTTCCCTGCAACTGCAGCTCACCCTTCACTCGCTCGACTTCGGAAGGGACGACGGTACCGTTAAAGCGCACGTCGGTCGATCCCGCGCGGGCGTGCAAAGTGAGCTGATAGGGGTCGCCTACTTTGCGCAGCGCGGAGAGACCCGACCCTTGGCCGTCGATGCGAAATGCCTCGCCGCGAAAGCTTCCGTCGCCGGAGAAACGAAGCGAAGCTTGCGTGTCCGCCGCGGCGGGAGACGACTGCAACTTGACGCTGATGTCCGCTCGCAGCGCCGGGTCGCGATAACGCACCGTCCCGCGATCGACGTCGATCGTTCCCAAGTGCACAGGCGGCACGTAGCCGCTGTCCCCGAACAGCCAGTTCGCCGCGCCGTCCTTGTTCTTTTCCAGCAGCAACTGCGGCTCGACCAGCTCGACGGCAGGCACGACCAAGGGGCCCGCGAACAACGAAAGAAGCTCCACCCGCAGGTTCATGCGCTGCACGTGCGCCATCTGCGGGTCCTTTGACCAGGCCGCGTTCCCGATCGAAACGTCGTCGACCTGGATTGGCGGCGTCCAGCCGAGCTTGACGTTCAGATCGCCCCCGATCGCGACCGGACGGCCCAGCTGATGGCCGACGTAACTCGCGAGCGGGCCCCGGAGCAGATTCCACGGGAAAAACACGGCGACGACAATCACAACGACGACAATCACCGCGAGCACAATGGCCACGCGAACTGCGGTTTCTTGGCCTGGCTTCATCCAGATCGACCGTTCTGTGTCAGCGCAGCAAGTCGCCACCGTCGGAGAAATACCGACGCGCCGCACGCGGCAGGAGCGGGCGGAATCTCATGCCCTGCCGATAATTATAGCGATCGTTTTGATCCAAGATCCCAAGCGGTACTATCGACATTGACGAGAGCTGGGACACTATCGGCAGGGTCATAGTTGCACTGCCGAACCGCCACGACCTATGCAAATATTACATCCGGGACGACACATACGCGACTTCGGCGTCGTCCCGGCGTCGATCGTGTTTTCTGCAGCGGTGTTGCTGTTCCTGATCGTTGCTGTCATGGTTGCTCTGAGCCCCGCCCTAACCGCGATGGATGGCAGGGTCGCAATGTGGTTGCACGCTCGCGCGACGCCGTCCGTTACGCATGTCATGGTGGCGCTCAGTTTGCTCGGCGCTCCGACGACCTTGACGATTGTCGCCGTCGCTGGCAGCCTCCTGCTTTTGTACCGGCGCAGGTACGCCGAGGCGGCTATGCTGTCGGCGGTGGTGCTGGGCGGCAACTCTCTCAATTTTGGCCTGAAGCATCTCATCCAGCGTGGCCGTCCGGTGTTCGACGATCCGCTTTTCAGCCTTCCGACCTACAGTTTTCCGAGCGGCCACGCGATGGCCTCGACCGTATTCTATGGACTGCTTGCCATCTATGTGTCGGTAAGCGCAAGGCAGCGCCACGCCGCACCCGTCGCTATCGGTGCCGCGGTGTTGATGGTCGCGCTGGTTTCTTTCAGTCGCGTCTATCTCGGCCTTCACTACCCCAGCGACGTAATGGGCGGTATTACCGAAGGTATTGCCTGGCTGGCGCTGTCTCTTATCGTTTTGCACCACCTTCGTCGCCGCGAGGCAGGCCTGGGCGTCCATGCCGACAGCTAAGAACATGGATGCATCGGTCCCCGTCGTCGTCAACGCTTCCGCCCATTCCGACGGTGCGGCTCACGTGGCTTCGGAGCTCGACAAGTATTTCGGGGCAGCGGGCATCCAGATCGAGGTCAAGCTCGCCAAGTCGGGCAAGAACATTGTTGAAGAAGTCAGTGCCGCAATCCTGCGCAAGCCGAGGACGATCGTCGTTGGAGGCGGCGACGGAACGCTCAATGCGGCGGCAGCGCTGCTGGTCGGAAGCGGGATCGCTCTAGGCATTCTCCCGCTCGGGACGTTCAATCATTTCGCCAAGGATCTTCACGTCCCGCTCGACCTCGAAAAAGCGGTGACCACCATCGCCGAGGGGTATTGCGCGCAGGTCGATATGGGTGCGGTCAACGATCGCTTCTTCCTCAATAATGCGAGCCTCGGCATTTACCCGCAGCTGGTAGAAACACGTCATCTGCAGCAACAATGGCTCGGCCGCGGCAAGTGGCCAGCGTTCGCCTGGGCGACGCTCGCGGTATTGCGGCGCTATCCGTTTGTGGAAGTGCTTCTCAACATCGATGGCAAATCCTTGGCGCGACGCACCCCGTTTGTCTTTGTGGGCAATAATCGATACGAGATGCAAGGATTCAGAATCGGCGAGCGAGCACGTCTGGATGGCGGTGAGCTCAGCCTGTATGTGGCGAATCGCACGGGGCGCCTGGGACTCGTTCGATTGGCGTTGCGGGCCTTGCTGGGCCGGCTTGATCAAGCGACGGACTTCGACACGGTTCGCGCAAAGCATATCGAGGTCAAGACGCGGCGCCAGCGGGTCCACATCGCGACCGACGGCGAGATTTGCGTCATGGAAACGCCGCTGCGATTTCGCGTAATGCCCGGGGCATTGAAGGTCATCGTGCCCAAGCCTGAGCCTCCCGCTTCGGGGTGAATGTCGCTACCGGCTGCCATGCGCACAATCGTTCACTTGTCGGATCTTCATTTCGGCCGCACCGATGATGCGCTGCTGACGCCGCTCGCTTCGGTGATTGCCAAGCTCGCGCCCGACCTCATCGCTGTTTCGGGAGATCTCACGCAGCGGGCTCGCACCGCCGAGTTCCAGGCCGCACGCGCTTTTCTGGATCGGTTGCCCAAACCGCAAATCATTGTGCCGGGCAATCACGACGTGCCGTTGCACAACGTTTTCAGCCGTTTCATCGGGCCCCTCGCCAAGTACCGGCGCCTCGTCACCGATGATCTCGCGCCGTTTTACGCCGACGACAAGATCGCGGTCCTCGGGATCAATACCGCGCGGTCGTTGACGTTCAAACGCGGGCGCATCAATTCAAAGCAGATCGACCATGCGAAAGAGCGTCTCTGTACCCTCGACCCGAAAATCGTGAAGATCATCGTCACGCACCATCCGTTCGATCTTCCGGACCGGCGCTCATCGAGCGAGCTGGTCGGGCGGGCTGATCTAGCGATGGATATGCTTTCGGCCTGCCGCTGCGATCTCCTGCTTGCCGGTCATCTGCACCTCAGCGACGCCGGCAGCGTGGCAATGCGGTCCTTGGGTGCCAGCCACGATGCCATCGCGGTTCAGGCGGGGACCGCGACCTCGACGCGGGGCAGGGGCGAACTCAATTCATTCAACGCGATTCACGTCGAGGCAAATCGCATCGAGGTCCAGCGCTTCGCGTGGGGGCCTCTGGACAGCGTATTCGAGTCGATGGGCAGCGAGCGCTTCGAGCGCACGACTGCGGGCTGGCAGAGCCGCTCGCCGCCAGGCGCGGCGTAGCTGGCCACCCGCGCGGCTGCCTGGCGCGAGCACTTTTTTGCCCTATTGCAATTACAAATGAGAACGATTATCATTACGTGATTGCAGCTCAACGATCAGGATCACCCTGTGGTAATTCGTTCCGCATTTTGCTGGTTTGTCGCCGTCTGCTGGCTTCTTGCCGTGAGCGCCGCCGGCGCCGAAGAGGCGACCTTCAAGCTGACCATCCGCAATCATCGTTTCGAGCCAACCGAGCTGATGGTGCCTGCGGCGCAGAAGATCAAGCTCGAGATCGAGAATCTGGACGCAACACCCGAGGAATTCGAAAGTTACGAGCTCAACCGGGAGAAGGTGGTGCCGGCAAAGGCGACTGTGGTTATTTTCGTGGGGCCACTGCAGCCCGGCCGCTATCCGTTCTTCGGCGATTTCAATAAGGACAGCGCCAAAGGCGTGCTGATCGTCAAGTGAGAGCCAAGTGAGGCCAAATCAGCGCGACGTAAACGAAGTGAGGTAATCCCCATGCTCGGTATCGGAGTGCTCATATTAAGGGAGGTACTGGAGGCTTCGCTGATCATCAGCGTCGTCTATGCCGCAACACGAGGCATTCCCGGGCGAGGACGCTGGGTGGGGCTCGGAGTCGCCGCCGGTGTCGCTGGCGCGCTGCTCGTCGCCGCATTTGCCGGCGCCATTGCCTCCGCGGTCAGCGGCATTGGTCAGGAAGTGTTCAACGCGAGCGTCCTGCTCGCGGCGGTGGCGATGATCGGGTGGCACGCGGTCTGGATGGCGAGTCACGGCAAGGCGCTGGTGACGCGGCTGAAATTAGTGGGCAAGGAGGTTGCCGTCGGGCATCGCCCGCTCGCGGCGTTGCTGGTCGTAGTGGCAATCGCGGTGCTCCGCGAGGGGTCGGAAGCGGCGCTGTTCGTGTACGCACAAGCGGTGAACGGGTCCGACTGGATTGACCTCGCGGCTGGCGTCAGCGCGGGTGTCCTGGGAGGCGCAGTGATCGGCTTGGCGTTGTATCTCGGTTTGCTGCGGATCCCGATGCGCTACTTTTTCACCGCGACCAACTGGCTACTGCTTCTTGTCGCCGCCGGCATGGCCGCGCAAGCTGCGAATTTCCTGGTCCAGGCAGACATTCTGCCGCCGCTCGGTGCACGGCTCTGGGACACCTCCGCACTGCTCTCGGACCGATCGCTGTTCGGCCAGACACTTCATGCGCTCATCGGTTACGACGCGCGACCGGCCGGAATCCAGCTTGCGTTCTACTTCTTGACGGTGGTCATCATCGTGATGGGAATGAAAATATGCGGAAAGCCAAAGCCTCCCATCTCCGGAGCGTCCTGATTGTTCCAGCATTGATCAGTTCCATTTCGGTCGGCCCCGTCCCCGACGCCGGTGCCGATCCTGCCAGCAAGGTTTATATGCCCGCCGTCGTGCAAGGCGAGCTGGAGCTCGAGCTCAATGGCGGCTACCAGAAATGGAAAAATCACGACGACGACAAAGAGCGGCAGCTCGTGGTCGATGTCGGGTATGGATTTACGCCATGGTGGAAGAGCGAGTTTGCGGTCGGATCTACGCGTCTGCCGGGCGAATCCTACAAGCTCGACGAGCTCGAGTGGGAGAACATTTTCGCGCTGACCGAACCGGGTCGTTACTGGGTCGATGTCGGGCTCTTTGCTGAGCTGGCGCGCGATCACGCCAACGGCAGGAACTTGGTCGAAATCGGGCCGATGTTCCAGCACGAGTCCGGCTCGATCCAATCCAATCTGAATTTTCTGCTCCGGCGCGAGCTGGGATCCGCGGCTGAACCGGGGCTGGGACTGAGCTACGCCTGGCAGGTGAAATGGCGCGGCAATTCCCGCTTCGAACCGGGCGTGCAGGGGTTCGGCAGTCTGGGCAGAACCAGCGACTTCGGCCATGCCTCCGAGCACAAGATCGGTCCGGCATTCTTCGGGCAGGTGGCGCTAGGCGGGCACAACAAGCTGAAATACGACGGTGCGTTCCTGTTCGGGCTGAACAATAACACTCCTGACACGACCGTTCGCTTTACCGTGGAATATGAGCTGTACTGAGCGCAACTCTCATCGTTCGGAAGGCTTGCTCGCGCACGCTCGCGGGCTAACGATTGGTAGGTGGCCGGTGGCGGGAACAAGTCCTACACGCACTCGCCGTTTAGCCTACAGCAGAATCAGGAGGCGGCTGATGGCGAAGATCGAAGGCACACGGATAATCGCAACACGTAGGGCAGATCATGAAGCACCGACTCTGAACCCTCTCCCTCAGGTTGATACTCCGATCTGATCCCTACCCTTAATTTCGCGTCGCGCCAGATCTGGCACGGCGCAGCAACTCCGAACCGGGCCGAGCTTCTCCGCCCGGTTTTTCACGTCGCGAACATGGCGCAAACCGCGGCTGCCATCACCAGCGTCGCCAGGACCACGGTCCACGTATCCGAACTTCGCACCTGCCTGCGAATACGTGGCAATGCCGCTGGGATCATCGTCACCCGCGCCCGTGACAAGACCCGGGCCGAGCTTGCGCAACCACGATCGGATGTTGAGTTTCTTCTTGTTCATGGCGATACGTGTCCGTGAGTCGGACCACCGGACACGGCAGAAGTGCGACGAACTCGAGCGAAGGTGAAGCTCACGCGCGGCGCGGATGCGATCGGGCCGCAATGCGCCGCGAAATCGGGCATCCTAAAAATGGCGCAGATTCTTCTCCCGCGCGTAGGTCATGTCAGTGGTCGTCTGACGCAAGCGATTGGACAGGAAGCGCGACAGAGAGCGATAAAACTTGGCCGCGGTTGCCGGCGATTGGTCGAGCAGCGTTGTGATCTTGACGTAATCGAACCGGAACATGGAAGTCGGCTCGAGGGTCACCGCAGTTGCAGATCGCTTTGCGCCATCCATCAGCGCCATTTCGCCGAAATGCGATCCCGAGCCCAGCGTTGCGACGTCGACCAACTTCCCCCCGGGAGAAGTGACCGTCAGACGCACCGAGCCGTCCTTGATGAGATAGAGCGCTGTGGCGGGATCGCCCGCGCGAAAGATCGGGAACCCGGCGGGCAAGGTCATCTCCTCCGCGATCTTCGCCAGCGAAGCGCGCTCGTCGGCGTTCAAGTCGGTGAACAGATACACGCCTTGCAACAAGCTGTCACTGATCATTGTCTTCTCATTCCTCTTGACTGGTGTGACGGAGGGTAAACGGTGGTGTCCCGATTTTCGGTCAGCGCATATTGCCCGTGTGACCGAGCGAATAGCGTCCCGGCTGCGGCCAGACCGTCAATCCGTGCGGCTCCTTGCCGACGCGAACAGTCTTGACTGCACCGGTCGTGGTGTCGATGGCATAGACGACGTTGTCGTAGCGGCCGGAAACCCACAGCAGCTTGCCGTCGGCGCTGACATTGCCCATGTCGGGGCTGCCGCCGCCCGGGATCGGCCACGTAGCCTCGATCTTGCGGGTCGCGAAATCGAGCACCGACACGCTTCCTTTGCCGCGCGGTGGCCCGTGCATCTTGTTCGACCCGCGGTTTGTGATGTAGAGCTTCTTGCCGTCGCGGCTCGGATACAAGCCGTGCGTGCCCACGCCGGTGGCGATGAATCCCATTTCGGCGAATGTTTCTCCGTTCACTATGAAGACGCCGTCGGCCTTCATGTCGGCGACATAGAAGAGCTTACCGTCGGGCGAGACACGTATGTCCTGCGGCATGCCTCCCTTGGAAAGCTTCAAATAGCCAAGAACTTTTCGATTGACCGGGTCGATCTTGACCAGGCCGCCTTGGAATTCGCAGGTGAAGATCGCGTAGCTGCCATCGATCGCGAAGTCCGCGTGATTGATGCCGTCGCACTGCGGCGTGGGCAGCGACGACTGCAGCACCATGGTCTGGGGGTGACGGAAATCGAGCCGCTTGAGCGCTTCCGCGACCACGATCGCCGAGCCGCCGTCAGGGGTGAAATACATATTGTAAGGATCGTTCACCGGTTTCGCCGCGCCGGGCTTTCCGGTGGTCGGGTCGATCGGCGTCAGCGCACCATCGGTGCGACCTTCCGCGTTATTGGCCACCCAGAGCGTGCGTAGGTCCCAGGAAGGCACGACGTGTTGCGGATTGACGCCGACCTTGAAGCGGTCGACCACTTTGAACGTCGCCGGGTCAATCACGTACACGTCGTTCGACTTGACGTTCGGCACGTAGACTCGCGCCAGTGCGCCGGAAACCGCCGCGCTCATTCTTCCGCTGGCGGCTTCGCTGTAGAGATTGCTGGCATCGATCACTGCCGGCATGCCGGGTGCTGCGGCGGGCGCGGGCGCAGGACCGGCTTTCCCCGGGGAAATTTGGGCAAGGCTCGGTATGTCTGCGGCCGCGGCGACCAAAGCCGCCAACAACAACAGCCGCCGGTGCAATGGCCGCTTCACGAACACTCCTGATGAGCGTTGATGGATGGGGAGCCAGGCAGCACGGCCGCTAGCGTCTCGCGATCGCGCGCTTGATCGCTTCGACCGTAAGCACAACGATGACGTCGACGCCGGCTTGGCCAAGCTCTGCGGTAGCGCGCCGCGGGTCGCCCGCTACGCCGGCGGCCTCTCGATCAACCCCCGGAGCTCGCGCGGATTTCAAGAGCTCGCGGCGAACCAGGCGCGGATCGATGGCCAGCGCAAGAGATGTGTCCGCGAGGCCTGCATGGGTGCCAATGGCATCGTCCGAGAAGCCGCGTTTCCGCAGCTCTTCCACGTACGTTTTGGAGACGGCGCTATAGTATTCCGGCAGCGTATGGACCCGTGCCGACGTCGATGCCCACTCCCGGTTCAGGCGGTCGGCCACCACTTTTTCGTCCTTCAGGTAGCCGCCGTGGTCACCGAGAAAAACGATGTCGCGAAAGCCGTGCAGCTTGAGGCTACGCGCGGTGTATTCGAGCACCTTCTGAAAAGTCTCGTCCGGAATGCTTATCGTCCCGGCAAAGCGCATGTGCGCCGTCGGCGGGTTGATGCCGCCTTCCGGCACGTAGGCCATCACCGGCGCCACCACCGTGTCGCCAAGCGCGAGCGCGATTTTCTCGGCCAGAACCTTGACCCGCACATTGTGTTTGCCGAGAACCATGTGCGGCCCGTTTTGCTCGGTGCCCCCAATCGGCACGATCACCGTCCGCCGGCCGGCGCGGATCTGGTCCCGGAGCTCGTTCGAGGTCAGCTCATCGAGAAACACCGGTTGCGGCGCTTGGGCGAGCGCTTGCGACGCCGCACACAGCAGGATAGCGAGCAGGGGCCACGCAACGCGAGCACTAATCATAGGCGCATCTTATGGGATAGCCGGCCGATCAGACAAGCGCTCCGCGCGCAGTCCGCATGCAGCGGCCCAACATTGCGACCCAATGCAGTAAAATCGTACAGCAGCCAGGGTAAAAGTGCTCTGCATCGCTGTCGGCGCCTGGTCACGACGGAACCCTGGATCCATCTCATGCGAGTGTTCAATTTCAGCGCCGGCCCCGCGGTGATGCCGGAAGAAGTGTTGCGCAAGGCCGCCGCCGAAATGCTGGATTGGCAGGGCAGCGGCATGTCGGTGATGGAAATGAGTCATCGCGGCAAGGAATTCATCGGCATCGCCGACAAGGCCGAGGCCTCTGTTCGCGCCTTGCTCGCGATCCCCGACAACTACAAGGTTCTTTTCCTCCAGGGCGGAGCGATCGGCGAAAATGCCATCGTGCCGATGAACCTTCTCGGCGGCAAATCGTTAGCCGACTACGTCAATACTGGCGAATGGTCCAAGAAATCGATCAAGGAGGCGAAGAAATACTGCACGGTGAATGTCGCCGCGTCGGCTGAAGACAAGCAATTCACTTACGTGCCGGAGCAGGAAACCTGGAAGCTCTCGAAGGATGCCGCATACGTTCACGTCTGCACCAACGAAACCATCGGCGGCGTCGAATATCAGTGGGCGCCGGATACCGGTGACGTGCCGGTCGTGGCGGATATGTCGTCGCATATACTGTCGCGGGTCATCGACGTCGCGAAGTACGGCGTGATCTACGGCGGGGCGCAGAAGAATATGGGCCCGGCCGGCCTGACCCTGGTGATCTTGCGCGATGATTTGCTCGGCCGGGCGATGGCCCTGACCCCTTCCGCATTCAACTGGAAAGAACAGGCGGAGGCCGATTCCATGCTCAATACGCCGCCGACCTACGCCATTTACGTGGCCGGCCTGGTGTTCGAGTGGCTGCAGGCGCAGGGAGGCCTGGCGGCGATGGAGAAGAGAAATATCGCCAAGGCCGCGCTTGTCTATGATTATCTCGACAGCAGCGGCTTCTACAATAACCCGGTGCGCAAGCAAGATCGCTCGCGCATGAACATTCCTTTCCGTCTCAAGGACGAGTCGCTGGACGAAGCGTTCCTCAAGGGCGCCAGGGAAAACGGCATGGTCCAGCTCAAGGGCCACCGTGCGGTCGGCGGCATGAGAGCCTCCATCTACAACGCCATGCCCCTCGAAGGGGTACAGGCACTGGTCACCTACATGAAGGAATTTGAAAAACGGCATGGCTGACACCCGATACCACGTACTTACCCTCAACCAGATATCCGGCCAGGGCCTGCACCGTCTTCCCGGCGCGCGCTATGTGTGCGGCAAGACGGTGGAGCGCCCCGACGCCATACTCGTGCGCTCGTTCGACATGCACACGATGGAGATTCCAGCCAGCGTCAAGGCGATCGGCCGCGCCGGGGCAGGCACCAACAACATCCCGGTCAGCGAGATGTCCAAGCGCGGCGTTCCGGTGTTCAATGCGCCCGGCGCCAACGCCAACGCGGTCAAGGAGCTGGTGCTGGCGGCGTTGCTGATGGCGGCGCGCAACCTTATTCCCGCGCTCGACTACGTGGCGAAGCTGGACGCTTCCGCCCCGAACCTGGAAAAGAGCGTCGAAGACGCGAAAAAACAATTCGCCGGTGTGGAGCTGCCCAGCCGCACGCTGGGCATCATCGGCCTGGGGGCGATCGGCAGCCTCGTGGCCGACACGGCCATCAAGCTCGGGATGAAGGTCATAGGCTTCGATCCGGAGATCACCGTCGATGCGGCATGGCGGCTGCCATCGAGCGTGCGCAAAGCCAACAGCATCGAGGAGCTGCTCAAGCAGTCGGATTTCGTCACGCTGCATGTGCCTTTGCTCGATGTCACGCGCCACCTCATCGACGAAAAGCGCCTGGCGGTCATGAAGAGCGGCGCGGCGCTGCTCAATTTTGCCCGCGATGGCATCGTCGACGAGGAGGCGGTGATCGCGACGCTGCGCGCACGCCGTCTCAAATACTACCTCTGCGATTTTCCGAGCGCGAAGCTGCTGCAGCAGCCCGGTGTCGCCGCACTGCCGCATCTCGGCGCGTCGACCGAGGAAGCGGAGCAGAACTGCGCGGTCATGGTCGTCGATCAGGTGCGAGAATTTCTGGAAAACGGCACCATCGCCAACGCGGTCAACTTTCCCAACGTCGAGATGCCGCGGGAGTCACCGCATCGCGTGGCCATCGCCAACGCGAATGTGCCCAACATGGTGGGACAGATTTCCACGGCCATGGCGCACGCCGGGCTCAACATCCACAACATGGTGAACAAGTCCCGAGGCGAAATGGCGTACACGCTGGTCGACGTCGACAGCCCGATACAAGCGTCCGTGGTTGACGCGATCTCGGCGATTCAGGGCGTGCTGTCGGTGCGGGCGATTCCGGTGGAGGCGGCCCCGTAGGCATTCGCGCAACAGCTATCACGCACGGAGGCAGATCATGTTTTCAGCCAGGAATGTTGTGTACGGATTGCTGCTCGCCTCGATCGTCGCTCCGGCGCGCGCCGAGCAAAGCGAGGTGACCGTCGCCCAGCAATACGGCGTTGCCTTCCTACCGTTGATGGTGATGGAGCGCGACAAGCTGTTGGAGAAGCACGCCAGGGCGGCAGGACTGGGCGAGGTCAGCGCCAACTGGGTGAAGGTCGCCGGACCCAGCGTGATGAACGATGGGGTCGTCAGCGGCGCGATCCAGTTCATCGCGGTCGGGGCGCCGTCGCTGATCACGCTGTGGGAGAAGACCCGGGACAACGTCGGCGTCAAAGGCGTTTCCGCCATGACGACCTATCCGCTCTATCTCAACGTGCGAAACCCCGCGGTGAAATCGATAAAGGACTTCAGCGACAAGGACAGGATCGTGGTCCCCTCGGTCAAAGTGTCGACCCAGGCGATCATGCTGCAGATGGCGGCGGCGAAGGAATTCGGCGATGCCAATTACGCGCGGCTGGACCCGTGGACCATCGGCTTGTCGCACCCCGACGGGCTGCTCGCGATCACCAACAACAGCGGCGGCGTCGACGCTCACTTCACCACATCACCGTTTCACGAGCAGGAAATGAAAATTCCCGGCGTGCGGACGTTGACGACCTCGTATGAAATTCTCGGCGGCCCGGCGACCGCCATCGTGATCGCGACGTCGACCAAGTATCGCGAGGCAAACCCTAAAACGTACCAAGCGTTCCTCTCCGCGCTCAAGGAGGCGATCGACACCATCAACAAGGACAAGCGGGCGGCGGCCAAGGTTTACCTGGAACAGGCCAAGGACACCAAGAACAGCGTCGACGACATTCTTGCGATGATCAACGCTCCCGACTATGCGTTCACCCTGACGCCGCAAAAGGTCTACAAGACGGCGGAATTCATGAACAAGATCGGCTCGATCAAGTCCAAGCCGGCGTCGTGGAAGGATCTCTTCTTCCCGGAAGTCCACGGTTTGCAGGGCGACTAAAGGTGCAATAAGCGTATGCGCAAGCCGTTCCGGATCGGAAGCGGCGCCGGGTTTTCGGGCGACCGGCTGGAACCCGCCTGCATTCTTGCGGAGCGCGGCGGCATCGATTTCCTGGCGCTGGAGTGCCTGGGGGAGCGCACGATTGCGTTGGCGCAGCTCCGAAAACGAAAGAACGCTGCGCTCGGCTACGATCCGCTGCTCGAGCGTCGGATGGAGCTTCTGCTGCCATTGTTGAAGGCGCATGGCGTGCGCCTGATCAGCAACTTCGGCGCCGCTAACCCGCTCGCCGCTGCCGATGCCATCATCGCGGTTGCCCGGCGCCACAGGATTTCGATCCGGGTTGCCGTCGTGACGGGCGACGACGTGCTCGCCACCATCGAGCCCGGGATGCCGACGCTCGAATCCGGGACCTCGATCGACGCCTGTGGCGAGCTGGTCTCGGCCAACGCCTATCTCGGCGCCGAGGCGCTGATGCCGGCGCTCGAATCCGGCGCGGACCTCATCATCACCGGCCGCGTCGCCGATCCTTCATTGTTCCTCGCGCCGATGGCACATCATTTCGGCTGGGCGCTCGATGACTATGCTCGCCTGGCGCAGGGAACGGCGGTGGGACATCTGCTCGAATGTGCCGGCCAGCTCTGCGGCGGATACTTTGCCGAACCCGGTCCCAAGGAGGTGCCCGGCATGGCGCAACTGGGGTTTCCGTACGCCGATGTCGATGCCTCGGGCGACGCGACCATGGGAAAGGTCGAAGGCACCGGCGGCAGCATCGGCGTTGCCAATGCCAAGGAACAATTGCTCTACGAGGTCACGGACCCTTTCGGCTATATCACGCCGGACGTCATCGCCGACTTTTCCAGCGTGACCCTGCAACAGACGGCTCCCGACCGCGTGCGGATCCGCGGCGCAACTGGCAGGGCGCGGACGCCGCAGCTGAAAGTCAGCGTCGGCTACCTTGCGGGCTACGTCGGCGAAGGCGAGATAGGCTACGCCGGCGTTAATGCCGTTGCTCGCGCGCAGCTTGCCGGGGAGATCGTCCGCGAACGCCTGAAAAGCGAGTTTTCGCAGCTGCGCATCGATCTCATCGGCAGCACGTCGATGCACGGCAAATCCTTCGACGGTGCCGCGCACCCCTACGAAGTGCGTCTGCGCGTCGCCGCGCGGGCGCCGACGGCGGAACGCGCAATGATTGTCGGCGAGGAAGTCGAAGCGCTCTACACCAACGGCCCCGCCGGTGGCGGCGGCACGCGCAAGCACGTGTACGAGCAGGTCGGCATCGTGTCGACGCTGATCGCCCGCGAAAGAGTTCCGACCGAAGTGACAATCAAGGAGTGGGGCGGCAATGCCAAAGCTGCATGAGCTGGCGCATTGTCGCGCGGGCGACAAAGGCGACACCTCGATCCTGTCGCTGATCGCGTATCGCGCGGAAGACTATCCTTTGCTGGCCGCGCAGGTCACTATCGAGGCTGTGGCGGCGCATCTCGCAGGGATCGTTCTGGGCGAGATCAGGCGATACGAACTGCCCGCCTTATGGGCGCTGCAATTCGTCTGCGAGCATTCGCTCGGCGGCGGCGTGACCACGTCGCTCTCGTTGGACGCTCATGGCAAATCGCTGAGTTACGCTCTGCTCGAGATGGAGCTCCGGGATTGCTAGCGCGGGAGCAGGGTGCCGAGCTCGCGCGCGGCGAACAGCAGGGCCGGGAGGAATTTTGTTTCCATCTCGGATACCGACACCCGCGCCGACTGAGTGCCGACGTTGATGGAGGCAACGACCTTGCCGGACGGGTCGGTCACCGGCACCGCGATCGAGCGCAAGCCGATTTCCAGTTCCTGATCGACGACAGAAAACCCGTCGCTACGAACCTCGTCGAGCGCGCGCTTGAGCTCGGACGCCGACACGATCGTGCGGTTCGTCAGTCGCGTGAGCTTTATCCTCGAAAGATATCCGTCGAGCTCCGCCGCCGAAAGCGAGGCGAGCAGTACGCGTCCCATCGAGGAACAATACGCTGGCAGGCGGCTGCCAATGCCGAGGTCGATCGACATCAACCGCGTCGTCGTCGTCGAGCGCGCGATGTAGAGGATTTCATCGCCTTCCAGGACCGCCATCGAGCTCGATTCGTGCAGTGCGTCGCTGATGTGGTCGAGCAGCGGTTGCACCATCGTCGCCAGCGGAGTCGATGAAAGATAGGCATGGCCGAGCGCCAGGATTCCAGGGCGCAGCGAGTAGCCGCGCGCTTCGTCGGCCGCCACATAGCCGAGCTTTGCCAGCGTGTAGAGGCAGCGCCGCACCGCTGCGCGCGGTATGCCCGTGCGTTGGCTCAATTGCGCGATGGTCAAGTGCCGGCGCTGCTGCGTGAAGGCTCGGATGACCGCCAGCCCGCGGGCGAGCGAGGTCATGAAGTTCGGATCGCCGGTCAGGCCGTCGATTTCCGAGGCGGGGGTGACGAACCTTGGTTTCGGCGCGACAATGTCCGCGGCCTTCCTGACGGGCGCCGTGCGGGTGGCGCGCTTTCCCGGAATGGCGGGTTTTTTTGACGCTGGCGTAGTCGAGGATGGCATGAAGCGTTTCCGTGGCGGCGAGGCGACAATCTTATCCGGAGTTCGATAAACGCACAATATTTCGGTAACCGCCCGTTGACGGCCGCGTCGCGTGGGATGTAAACTTTGTTCGTTCATCGCACGATTATCCGATAATCGCACAAAAAGCGGGCCTAAATCTTTACCTTAGCGCCGCCTTGAGTCCCTGCCGGAGGAGACATGATCGACAAGACCGTTGCCTCGACTAGCGCCGCCGTCGCAGACATTGCCGACGGCGCGACGGTCATGATCGGCGGCTTCGGCACCGCGGGAATGCCGTCGGAACTGATCGACGCGCTCATCGAACACGGGGCGCGCGATCTGACCATCGTGAACAACAATGCCGGCAACGGCGAGATCGGTCTCGCGGCGCTCCTGAAGGCCAAGCGCGTGCGCAAGATCATCTGCTCGTTTCCGCGGCAGACTAATTCGTATGTCTTCGATGCGCTCTATCATGCGGGCGAGATCGAGCTCGAGCTGGTGCCGCAGGGCAATCTCGCCGAACGCATACGCGCCGCCGGCGCCGGCATCGGAGCATTCTTCACCCCGACCGCCTACGGAACGCCGCTCGCCGAGGGCAAGGAAACCCGCGTCATCAACGGCCGCGGCTACGTGCTGGAATATCCGATTACGGCGGACTTCGCGCTGATCAAGGCCGAGAAGGGTGACCGATGGGGCAATCTGGTCTACCGCAAGACCGCACGCAATTTCGGCCCGATCATGGCCTCCGCCGCAAAATGCGCCATCGCGCAGGTGCGCAAGGTCGTTGCGCTGGGCGAGCTGGATCCGGAGGTGATCGTCACGCCGGGCATCTTCGTGCAACGCGTGGTCGAGATCGACGTCGCCGACGAGCTTTCGACGCCGCAGGCCGCGGCGTAAGGATCCACACATGAAACGCTACACCCGAGATCAGATGGCCGCCCGCGTCGCGCGCGACATTCCCGAAGGCGCCTACGTCAATCTGGGCATCGGCCTGCCGACCATGGTCGCCAATCACCTGCCGCGAGAGCGTGAGATTTTCCTGCACAGCGAAAATGGCTTGCTCGGAATGGGCCCGGCGCCTGCCGCCGGCTCCGAGGATCCCGACCTGATCAACGCCGGCAAGCAACCGGTCACCCTGCTCACCGGCGGCGCGTATTTCCATCACGCCGACTCGTTCGCGATGATGCGCGGCGGGCATCTCGATTTTTGCGTCCTCGGCGCGTTCCAGGTCTCCGCTTCCGGTGACCTCGCCAACTGGCACACGGGAGCCGCGAACGCGATTCCCGCGGTCGGCGGCGCGATGGATCTGGCCATCGGCGCCAAGCGCGTTTTCGTGATGATGGATCATCAGACCAAAGGCGGCGAGAGCAAGATCGTGGCCCACTGCACGTATCCATTGACGGGAGTGAAGTGCGTCAATCGCATCTATACCGACCTTGCGGTGATCGACGTCACGCCGGAGGGCCTGGTGGTGGTCGAAACCGTCGACGGACTCGCATTCGACGAGCTCGCCCGCATCACCGGCGTGCCGCTTCGGCGAGGTTCTGGCATGCACACGGACAGCGTGCTGTCTTCTACCTAGGACAATCCATGCAGGACGCTTTCATCTGTGATGCGGTACGCACGCCCATCGGACGCTATGCCGGCGCGCTTGCGGGAGTGCGCGCCGACGACCTGGGCGCGGTGCCGATCCGTGCGCTGATCGAGCGCAACACCAAGGTCGACTGGGCAGCAATCGACGACGTCGTCTACGGCTGCGCCAACCAGGCCGGCGAGGATAACCGCAACGTAGCGCGCATGTCGCTGCTGCTGGCAGGACTGCCGATCGAGGTGCCGGGGTCGACCGTGAATCGGCTGTGCGGCTCGAGCATGGACGCCATTGCCGTCGCCGCGCGCGCCATCAAGAGCGGCGAGACTTCGCTGATGATCGCCGGCGGCGTCGAGAGCATGTCGCGTGCGCCGTTCGTGATGGGCAAGGCGGAGTCCGCGTTTTCGCGCTCGGCGCAGGTCTACGACACGACCATCGGCTGGCGCTTCATCAATCCGCTGATGAAGGCGAAGTATGGCGTCGACTCGATGCCGGAGACGGCAGAGAACGTCGCCGCCGATTTCAAGGTCTCGCGCGCCGACCAGGACGCGTTTGCGCTGCGCAGTCAGCAGCGCGCGGCGGCGGCAATGAAAGACGGACGTCTGGCGGAGGAGATCGTGCCGGTCACGATCCCGCAGAAAAAGGGCAATGCCGTCGTCGTCGACAGGGACGAGCATCCGCGCGCCGACACGACGCTGGAATCGCTGTCCAAGCTCAAGGGTGTGGTCAAACCCGATGGAACCGTCACGGCAGGCAATGCCTCGGGCGTCAACGACGGCGCCTGCGCGGTGCTCGTCGCATCGGCCGTGGCGGCGAAGAGATTCGGATTGGAGCCGAGCGCGCGCGTGGTCGCAGCGGCCGTCGCGGGCGTCGCGCCGCGCATCATGGGCTTCGGGCCGGCGCCGGCGATGCGCAAAGTGCTCGCCAAAGCTGGCCTGAAGTTGAGTGACATCGACGTGATCGAGCTCAACGAGGCGTTCGCGTCGCAGGCGCTGGCCGTTCTGCGCGACCACGGCATCGCCGACGATGCTCAACACGTCAACCCCAACGGCGGCGCTATCGCGCTCGGCCATCCTTTGGGGGCGAGCGGCGCGAGATTGGTGACCACCGCGCTTTATCAGCTGCGCCGCACGGGCGGGCGCTACGCGCTGTGTACCATGTGCATCGGTGTCGGGCAGGGCATCGCGATGATCATCGAGCGCGTCTGAAGTTTTGATCGTCCGGGCCCGATTTCATTCGGTGGGCGCGGGCGGATGAATTGATCGACAGTCCGGATTTGTCAGGACCGCGGCGGCCGGACAATGCGGGCCGCCAAAAGGAGGAGCAGTCGATGAGCAAGGTTCTTGGTTACCGGCGGCCTTATTTCGATACCCAGCCGGCGCTTCTTTATCCCGGTTATCGCTCGACCATCAAGCGCGCCCCGTCGAAGCCGCTTGTCCATCTGCCGCACACGATTTCCGAAGTGACCGGGCCGCTGTTCGGCCCCGCTGATCTCGGCCCCAACGATCACGATCTCACCGTGCAACACGAAGGCGCGCCGATCGGCGAGCGCATCGTCGTTTCCGGCCGCGTGCTGGACGAAAACAGCAAGCCGGTCGCGAATGCGCTGATCGAACTCTGGCAAGCCAACTCGGCCGGCCGCTACCGTCACGACATCGACGACCACGATGCGCCACTCGACCCCAACTTCACCGGCGTCGGCCGCGTGCTAACAGGCGCGGACGGCTCATACCGCTTCGTCACCATCAAGCCCGCGGCGTACCCGTGGCGCAATCACTACAACGCCTGGCGGCCCGCGCACCTGCATTTTTCGCTCTTTGGCCTCGGCCTGGTGCAACGGCTGGTGACGCAGATGTATTTCCCAGGCGATCCGCTGCTGCCGTATGACCCGATGTACAACAGCATCCCGAACGAAAAGGCGCGCGAGCGCCTGATCTCGCAATTCGACTGGGAGCGAACCATGCCGGATATCGCGCTCGCCTATCGGTTCGACATCGTGCTCCGTGGGCGCGAAGACACGCCGATGGAAACCAGCCGGAGCTGACGCCATGAGCTTGCTCACCACGCCTTCACAGACGGTCGGCCCTTATCTCAAGATCGGATTCCTGCCGCTGGTGATCGATGCCATCGCGCCGGCCGGAGTGCCCGGGGAACGCGCCACCGTCCGGGGCCGGATGTCCGACGGTGAAGGAAAGCCGATCAACGACGGCGTCCTGGAAATCTGGCAGGCAGACGCGCAAGGCAAATACGCGCATCCCGAGCACGGCCAGAAAACCATCGCGGCGAACGCCTTTCGCGGCTTCGGACGCACCCTCACCGACGGCAGCGGAGCGTTTCAATTCACCACCATCAAGCCGGGCCCGGTCACCGGTCCTGACGGCAAGCAGCAGGCGCCGCATCTGGTCGTGACCGTCTTCATGCGCGGCATGCTAAGGCATCTCATTACCCGCATGTACTTTCCCGGTGAAGCACTCAACGAAACCGATACGGTATTGCAACGGGTGCCCGTCGACCGCCGCGCAACGCTCGTCGCCGCGGCCTCCGGTAAATCGATCCTCGAGTGGAACGTCGTGTCTCAGGGACCGACCGAGACGGTATTTTTCGATTTCTAGTGGGCATAACCCACGAGCCGTCGGCAGCTTTGGCGCAACCGTCCCACTCGGATTTGTTCGCCGCGATCGACGGTGCACGCATTCGATACCGGCTCGACGGCCCGATCGGCGCACCGTTTCTGGTGCTGTCGAACTCGCTCGGAACGAATCTCGACATGTGGGAGCCGCAGGTCGCCGCACTGGCGACACGATTTCGCGTGTTGCGATACGACAGCCGCGGCCACGGGCTGTCCACGGTGACCCCGGGCCCATACACCATCGAGCGATTGGCGCGCGATGTCCTGGCGCTCCTCGACGAGATCAAAATCGATCGCGCAGACTTCTGCGGCCTGTCGATGGGTGGCATGGCCGGGATGTGGCTGGGCGTGCATGCGCCGCAACGCATGGACAGGCTGGTGTTGTGCAACACCGCGCCGCGCATCGGCTCAGCCGAGCGATGGAATGCGCGCATCGACGCAGTGAACAGGAGCGGCGTCGGCGGCATCGCCGACGCGATGATGGAGATCTGGTTCACTCCGCGATTCCGAGGTGTCGCGGCACCCACCGTGCAGCGAATGCGCGCCATGCTCAGCGAAAGCCCAGCGGACGGATATGTCGCGTCGTGCGCGGCGGTACGCGACATGGATCAGTGGGCAACGCTGTCGAGAATAGAACGGCCGACGCTGATCGTCACCGGAACGCACGATGCGGCGACGCCGTCCGCGGACGGTCGACGCATGGCCGAGGTGATACCGGGCGCGAAGCAAGTCGAACTGGATGCGGCGCATGTTTCGAATGTCGAAGCGGCCGGACGTTTCACCGCCGAGGTGCTGGCGTTTCTTGATCGTTGAGGAGTCGGACCATGGAAGAGCGCGAGCGGTACTCGAACGGGTTGGAAGTGCGTCGTGCGGTGCTGGGCGACGCGCACGTCGATCGGGCGCTGACGCGCAGCAACGACCTTAACCGGGAATTCCAGGAACTGATCACCCGTTACGCCTGGGGTGAGATATGGACCCGGCCGGGCCTGCCGCGGCACACGCGCAGCCTGATCACCCTGGCGATGATGGTGGCGTTGAACCGGCCCGACGAGTTCCGGCTGCATGTCCGCGCCGCATTCAATAACGGCGTCACCCGCGACCAGATCAAGGAAGTGTTGCTGCAATCGGCGATTTACTGCGGCGTGCCGGCAGCCAACAGCGCATTCCATCTGGCCGAGGAAGTTTTCTCGCAGCTCGACAGGCCCGCGCCCTGACCCGGGCCGGCCAGGGCGGGCAATGATTCCCATGCGCACCCAGGTCGCGATCGTCGGCGCGGGCCCGGCCGGCTTGCTGCTCGCGCATCTGCTGCAACGGCAGGGAATCGAATCGGTGGTGATCGAGAATCGCGCTCGCGACTACGTCGAGCATCGCGTGCGGGCGGGCGTGCTGGAACAGGGCAGCGTCGATTTGTTGAACGATTCCGGGGTCGGCGCGCGGCTGCAACGCGAGGGCCTGGTACATCACGGGATCGAGCTTCGCTTCGGCGGTCAAGGTCATCGCATCGACATGACCTCCCTGACCGGCGGACGCTCGATCACTGTTTACGGTCAGCAGGAAGTCGTGAGGGATCTGATTCGCGCGCGCATCGACGCGGGTGGCGAGATCATGTTCGGAGTCAGCGACGTCAGCGTCGCCGATTTCGACTCGAGTGCGCCAAAGGTGATGTTCGTCCGCGACGGCAAGCGTATCGAGCTCGTCTGCGACCTCATCGCCGGCTGCGACGGTTTCCACGGCGTGTGCCGGCCGTCGATTCCAGCGGGCGTATTGTCCACCTTCGAGCGCACGTATCCGTTCGCCTGGCTCGGCATCCTCGCCGCCGCGCCGCCCACCCACGACGAGCTGATCTACGCCTACCATCAACGCGGATTCGCGCTCTACAGCATGCGCTCGCCGGAAGTGACGAGGCTCTATCTTCAGGTCGCGCCCGAGGAGGATATCGACAACTGGCCGGACGCGCGGATCTGGGAGGATTTGCACACTCGGCTCGAAACCGACGACGGCTGGAAGCTCTCCGAGGGTGCGATCACCGAAAAAGGCATCACCGGCATGCGCAGCTTCGTAGTCGAGCCGATGCAATACGGGCGGATATTCCTCGCCGGCGACGCGGCGCACATCGTTCCGCCGACGGGTGCCAAAGGCATGAATCTGGCTCTGGCCGACGTGCGCGTTCTGGCGCAGGCTGCGACGGAGTTTTTCAAGACCGGGAAGCGCGAGTTGCTCGACGCGTATTCGGCGACCTGTTTGAAGCGGGTTTGGCGGGCCGAGCATTTTTCTTGGTGGATGACCTCGATGCTGCACCGCTTCCCGAGCGATGATGTGTTTCAGCAGCGTTTGCAACGCTCGCAGCTCGAATACGTTGTTAGCTCCAGGGCCGCGGCGGCATCGCTGGCGGAGAACTACGTCGGCCTTCCGTTTTCATGAGCGTGAATCGTTCCCGAAGAAGGTAGGCTTTGCGGTCAGGTTAAGATGAGTTTTGCGACAACAACCGTCGGACAAAGGAGGATCGAAATGAAATTCCGGAGCTGGATCAAACGTGCGTTGGCCGGAGCGGCGATGCTGGCCGCCGCCGGAACGCTGCAGGCGCAGGGCGTGGTGAAGCTCGGTCTCGTCGCCGAATTCTCGGGACCGTTCGCGCAGTACGGGCAGCAGATACTCGGTGGAATGAAGGCCTACATGAAGCAGAACGGCGACACGGTCGCCGGCAAGAAAATCGAGATCGTGCAAAAGGATACCACCGGCCCCGCGCCGGATGTCGCCAAGCGCCTGGCGCAGGAACTGGTGACGCGCGACAACGTCGACTTCCTCGTCGGCTTCGGCCTGACGCCGAATGCGATGGCGGTCGCTCCCGTCGCGACCGAAGCGAAGAAACCGATGATCATCATGAACGCGGCGACCTCGATCATCACCACCAAATCGCCGTACATCGTGCGCGTGTCGATGACGCTGCCGCAGATCACGCAGCCGATGGCGCAGTGGGCGGCGAAGAACGGCATCAAGAAGGTTTATACCGTGGTCGCCGATTACGGCCCGGGGCTGGATGCGGAGGCGGCGTTCACCAAGGCGTTCACGGCAGCCGGCGGCGAAATGGTCGGCAGCGTGCACACGCCACTTCAGAATCCCGACTTCGCACCGTTCGTCCAGCGGGTCAAGGATGCCAAGCCCGAAGCCGTATTCCTGTTCCTGCCCGCGGGCGAGCAGGGCATCGCGTTCATGAAGGCATACAAGGAGCGCGGCCTCGCCGACGCGGGAATCAAGCTGATTGCCACCGGCGACATCACCGATGACGGCGTGCTCGAGGCGATGGGCGACCCGACGCTGGGCCTGGTCACCAGCTTTCACTACTCGGCGTCGCACGACTCGCCGGAGAACACCGCGTTCAAGAAAGCGTATGCCGACGCCAACGGCAACAAGCTGCGTCCGAATTTCATGGCCGCGGCGGGCTATGACGGCATGGCGGCGATCTACGAGGCGCTGAAAAAAACGAACGGCTCGACCGACGGCGACAAGATCATGGCGGCGCTCAAAGGGATGAAGCTCACCAGTCCACGCGGCGCGATCATGATCGATCCGGAAACCCGCGATGTTGTGCAGACGGTCTATATCCGCAAGGTCGAGAAGACCGCCGGCGGCCTGTACAACATGGAGTTCGACAAATTTCCCGACCAGAAGGACCCTGGCAAGTAGCCGCGCGAGACCTTCACGGGTTGCATCACGGGCGCCGGGTCTAGCCGGCGCCCCATACTTCCTCCGCGGTTTCGATGATGAGGCGCAATTTGGTCGCCTGCGCCTCACGCGCGATCTCATTACCATGCACGGTGCTCGAAAAGCCGCACTGCGGCGACAGACAGAGCTGGTCCAGCGGCAGCACCTGCGCCGCCTGGTCGATTTTTCGCTTTAACGAGTCCTTGGATTCGAGCTCGCCGAGCTTGGTCGTGACCAGGCCGAGAACAACGGTCTTGCCCGGAGGCACGAAACGCAGCGGTGAAAAATCCCCGGAGCGGGCATCGTCGTATTCGAGAAAATAACCGTCGACCTCGAGCTCGTTGAACAGGACCTCGGCCACCGGCTCGTATCCGCCCTCGGCCACCCACGCGCTTTTGAAGTTGCCGCGGCAGAGGTGAACGCAAAACGTCATGCCGGGCGGGCGGTCCGCGATCGCCGCGTTGATCAAGCGCGCATAGCGGCGCGGCAATTCGTCCGGGTCGTCGCCACGCGCCTTCGCGCCTTCGCGCATCTTGGCATCGCAGAGATAGGCGAGGTTGGTATCGTCGAGCTGGAGGTAGGTGCAACCCGCGGAGGCGAGCGCGCGGATCTCGGCGCGATAGGCGGTCGCGACGTCGGCGAAAAACTGTTCGAGGTCGGGATAGGCTTCGCGGCTGATTGCTTCGCGCCCGCCGCGGAAGTGCAGCATGGTCGGCGACGGGATGGTCACCTTCGGCGTTCGCTTGGTCACCGACCGCAGAAATTTGAAGTCCTCCACCTGAATCGGCTTGACGTGACGCACCGGCGCCGTCACGCGCATCACCGGCGGCGCGAAATCGACGTTGCCGGCAGCGCTATGGAAGCTCATCGAGATGCCACCCTTGGTCTCGACCCCCGAGAGCTGCTCCAGGAAATCGATATGGAAGTACGTGCGGCGAAATTCGCCGTCGGTAATCCCCTCGAGACCCAGATCTTCCTGGAAACGAACAATGTCGCGTATCGCGGCGTCTTCGACCTCGCGCAGCTGGCTGCGGGTGATGTCACCCTTTTGCGCGCGTTCGCGAGCGTCGAGCAATTCAACCGGCCGCAGAAAGCTGCCGACGTGGTCGGCGCGATAGGGCGGAGTCAAGCGTAGAGCCATGAGTCGATCTCCTCGTACCTTGGCGCTTCCGGAGCACGGCACGCCTGGCGGCGGCCATCATTCTTGCTTGACCTGTTGCAACCGCGTTTGAGCAAACTACAGGTCGACAACGATAACGTCGCTTTGCGCGCGCGACACGCAGGGCAGGAATTTGTCGCCGATCGAGCGCTCCTCGTCGGTCAGGAAGACATCGCGATGGTCGGGTATACCTTCGAGCACCCCTGTCAGGCATGTTCCGCATACGCCCTGTTCGCAACTCGTTTCGACATGAACGCCGCGGTCGGCGAGTGCCTGAACGATGGTCTTGTCGGGTGGAATCAGGTAATCGCCTCCCGACCGCGCAAGCCGAACCGTGAAGGTTTCTCGTGGGCCTGACATGGCGGCAGGATCAGCCGTGAAGTATTCGAGGTGCACGGACTCCGGCGGCCACGTAACCGCCGCGGTCTGCTCGACGAGGTCCATGAAGAGACGCGGCCCGCAAAGATAGAGATGCGCGCCATCCTGGTGGTGCCAAAGATGCTTTCGTAGATATGACCGCACAGCTTCGGGTTCGACCGCATAGTGGAATCCGACTTTCTCCGCAAGGCCTCTGCGAGACAGCAACTGGTGAAACGCCGTATGCGCGATCGAGCGACTGAAATACTGCAGCTCGAATGACCGCCCCACCGCGTCAAGATGGAGCGCCATCGATAACAAGGGGGTAATCCCGATACCGCCCGCGATCAGGACGGTATGGTCGGCATCTTCCTTCAACACGAAGTTGTTTCGCGGTGCGCTGATAGTGAGGCTATCCCCTTCCCGCACCCGCTCGTGCATGGAGCGTGATCCGCCGCGCGATTGCGGCTCGTTCTTGACCGCGATCCGATAGCAGCTCAAATCGCCTGGTTTATTGCAGATCGAATATTGACGGACGAGCGCGTCACCGACATGCACGTCGATATGCGAGCCCGCTGTAAATGCCGGCAGGTCGCCTCCCGCGGGATCGGCAAGTTCGAATGAACAGATGTCTGTCGCTTCGAGCGTCTTTTTCGCGACTCTGACTTTCATCGATTGCGGAATCATATTCGCGATGCGTATCCGAGGTTTGGAAACGGGTATCCGAAACTCATGGGTTGGCCGCCATTGCCGTCGATGTAGACGCTCGCTCCTGGGCAATGACGCGTTCCAGAATGCGTCGCGACTGCACACCGCCGGCGTCGATGTTCAGGTTCAACAGGTTTCGCCCCGGGTGCGCGAGCAGGTTTCTCTGCTGCGATTCGAGCATCTGCAGATCCTCACCGAATATCTTTCCCTGGCCGTCGCGGATCGACGCCGTAAGCGCCTTGTCCTTCGGGTTGAAGTTGCGCGCCATCCCCCAGAAGTACCAGATCGAGGTCTCGGTCTCGGGCGTGATGAAGTCAACCACGATGCTGGATACCTTGAACTGGGGTTCGGCGTCGTAGCCTCCCTTTCCGGCGTGGGCGACTCCCACTTCGATCATCACGTGACTTGGCGGCGTGAAGCGGCAGATCTGCCAGCGATCGACCGGGACGTCGTCGGCCAGATGATTTCCGCGCAGCGCCAATTGCCAGAACGGTGGAGGCATCACATTTTCCATGAAACGGCTCGTGACTACCGCGTCACCCTCGGTCCTGGTTTTTGGAGGCGCTTCGTCGATCTCTTTCTGGCCGATGCTGCTGGCGTGCACGTAGGTCTCGTGAGTCAGGTCCATCAGGTTGTCGATCATGAGGCGATAGTCGCAATTGACGTGGTACAGGCCGCCGCCGTAGGCCCATTCCGGACTTTCCGCCCAGTGCAGATGATGGATCTGTGCCGGATCGGCGAGGGTCGGATCGCCAGTCCAGACCCAGATGAAGCCGTAACGCTCCGCAACTGGAAAAGTCCTGATCGCCGGAAAACCGCGGACGCGCTGGCCGGGCATCGCGACCGCCTTTCCATCATGGCCCATGGTGAGTCCGTGATAGCCACAAACGAGCTGGCCTTCGATAACTTTGCCGAGCGACAACGGAGCGCCGCGGTGGGGGCAGAAATCCTCGACTGCGGCGACTTGGCCTTCGGGGCCGCGATAGAAAACAATGCGCTCGCCGCAGATCGTGCGTCCAAGCGGTTTGTCGTCGATCTCGCTGGGGGTGCATGCAACATACCAAGCGTTCTTAGGGAACATCATGGCTCTCCGATTGCGTTATCAATGCAGAACCAAGCTGTAAGCAGTGGCTATGGACGAAGCATCACAGCGCCTTGGGCGCCCATGGTCGGTTTGCTTGCGCCGCAGCTCCCGTATCAGAGCCGTACCGATAGTGCCGTTACGATCCTTCTGTCACTTTGTCGTTACGTTGCAAGCCAACATTATAAGTCGTAACCTTGGCCCGTTGACGTAGCTCCCGGATCGTGGAGCAGGCCGACTGACAGCGCGAGACCTTTCGCGGGTGGCCGCCGTTGACGGCATGGCTGCAAACGCATTGGCGCGGTCCCGGAATCGAATGCCGATCGAAGAAGCCGGACTGGCGTGCACTGCGCAAATTCCGATTGATCGTATTTGCAGGAGAGATTTCATGATAAGACGCAATTCCTCTTCACGGCGGCGTTTCATCAAGGGACTCGCCGCAACCGCCGCGGCTGCCGCCTGCGCTCCCCGTTTGGTATTTGCCGCCGACCCGCTCAAGATCGCGCTCATCCTGCCACTGACCGGCCCGTTTGCGTCGACCGGGAGACAGATCGAGGCTGCGTGCCGTCTGTACATTGCGCGCAACACTGATACCGTGGCGGGCCGCAAAGTCGAKCTCCTGGTCAAGGATGACACCGGCCTTGCGCCCGAAACAACCAAGCGAATCGCGCAGGAAATGGTGGTGCAGGAGCACGTGCAGATATTGGCAGGTTTCGGGCTGACGCCGCTCGCATTCGCATCCGCGCCGGTCGCGACGGAAGCGAAGGTGCCGATGATCGTCATGGCAGCCGCGACGTCGGTCATTCCGCAACGCTCGCCCTTCATCGTGCGTTCCGGGTTCACGCTCCCGCAGGTCACCGCACCCATGGCCGAATGGGCCAGCAAGAACAAGATCAAGAAGGTCGTTACTCTTGTTACCGACTACGGTCCGGGGCTCGATGCGGAAAAGACCTTCAACAAGCGCTTTACGGACGGCGGGGGGACTGTGGGCGACTCGCTTCGCACTCCCTTGCGCAGTCCGGACTACGCGCCGTTCCTCCAGCGCGTCAAGGATGCCAAGCCGGATGCCTTGTTCGTTTTCGTGCCCTCGGGCGAGGGCACCGCCGTTCTCAAGCAGTTTGCGGAGCGTGGACTGCGTGAGGCCGGGATTCGCCTGATCTGCACCGGCGACGTCCTCGACGACGATTTGCTCGACGCCATCGGGCCGCCGGCGCTCGGCGTCGTCAGCTCGCATCACTATTCGGCCGCGCACCCGTCGCCGGAAAACAAGGCTTACGTGGACGGCTTCATGAAAGCCACCGGTGGAATGCGGCCGAACTTCCATTCTGTCGGCGGCTACGATGGGATGCATCTGATCTACGAGGCGGTCAAGAAGACCGGAGGCACCGGCGACGGTGAAAAGCTCGTGGCCGCTATGAAAGGCATGGCGTGGACGAGTCCGCGCGGCCCGATATCCATCGATCCGGCGACCCGCGACGTCGTTCAAACGGTCTACATCCGCAAGGTCGAATTGCGCGACGGCCATTACTGGAACGTCGAGTTCGACAAAATCGACAACGTCAAGGATCCAGGCGCCTGATGCGCGCGACCGCGGCAGAGCGATCGTAATGCTCGGTAACCTCGTCGGCGTACTGTTCGACGGCATCGCCTACGGCAGTCTGCTGTTCATCATCAGCATCGGGCTCTCGGTCACCATGGGCCTGATGAATTTCGTCAATCTCGCCCACGGCGCGTTCGCCATGCTCGGTGGCTATGCGTGCGTGATTGCCATGACCCGTCTCGGCTTTCCGTTTCTGGCCTCGCTGCCGGTGGCATTCGTGGTCTCCGCGGCGGCGGGCGTCATCCTCGAGCGGCTGCTCTACCGCCGTCTCTACCGCGCGACGCATCTCGACCAGGTCCTGTTCAGTATCGGTCTCATCTTCATGGCCATCGCCGGCGCTACCTGGCTGTTCGGCTCGCAACAGCAGCCGGTTCAGCTGCCGGAGTTTCTGCGCGGACAAGTGCGCGTGCTGGGGCTGGACTTCGGTGCCTATCGGCTATTCCTCATCGTGGTGGTGGTGGCGATCACGCTCGCGCTGACATGGCTGATCGAGCGCACGCGCTTTGGCGCGGAAGTACGCGCGTCGGTCGACAATCAGCAGGCAGCGGTGGGCCTCGGCATAAACGTTGACCGCGTTTTCAGTCTTACCTTCGCGCTAGGCTCGGGCCTGGCCGGGCTCGGCGGCGGCCTGGGTATCGACGTGCTGGGGCTGGACCCGACCTTCCCGCTCAAGTACATGGTGTATTTTCTGCTGGTCGTCGCCGTGGGTGGCGCCGGAACGATCAAGGGCCCGCTTTTCGCAGCGCTGATCCTCGGAGTGTTCGATGTCGCGGGCAAGTATTACGTGCCGCAACTCGGGTCGTTCGTGATCTATGTCGTGATGGTCGCGATGCTGCTGTTGTTTCCCCGGGGACTGGTCGGGCGCCGCGCATGAAAAAGGTGGCCGGACTCCCGACGCGCAAGTGGAGCAAATTCGAAATTGGCTTCTGGCTCCTGCCGCTGCTTGCGTTCTTCCTGTTTCCCAAGTATCTGACGCTGGGCAGCCAGATCCTCATCGCCGGGCTGTTTGCGCTGTCCCTCGATCTGATCCTCGGTTACGCGCGGATTATTTCGCTCGGCCACGCCGCGTATTTCGGCGTCGGCGCCTATACCGCGGGGTTGCTGGCCAAGTATGGCTGTGGCGAGCCGATCAGCGGACTCCTGGCCGCCGCGATCGTCGCCGCCATTGTCGGCCTCATCACCAGCTTCCTGGTGGTTCGCGGCCAGGATCTCACCCGGTTGATGGTCACCCTGGGGATCGGCTTGATGCTGTTCGAGGCGGCCAACCAGGCATCGTCGATTACCGGAGGTGTCGACGGGCTTTCGGGCGTCGAGATGCGGCCGATTTTCGGCGCGTTTGCATTCGGCATGGACGGCAGGACCGCGTACCTCTACAGCCTTGCGGTGCTGTTCATCGTTTTTCTGCTTTGCCCGAACGCTGGTCCGCTCGCCGTTCGGCTTGAGCCTGCGCGGCATCCGCGAAGGTGAAAAGCGCATGCCCGCAATCGGCGTGTCGGTGCCGCGCAAGCTCATTGCCATCTATACCGTCGGCGCCGGGATCGCCGGCATCGCCGGCGCGTTGCTGGCACAAACGACGCAGTTTGTCGGCATCGATACGCTCGGCTTTCCGCGGTCCGCGGAGCTGATGATCATGCTGGTGCTGGGCGGCACCGGTTATCTTTACGGGGCGCTCATCGGTGCGGCCGTGTTCATGGTCCTGCAGGACTATCTGGCGAACTTAAGTGCGGTGTATTGGCAGTTCTGGCTCGGGCTTTTGCTGGTGGCGATCGTGATGTTCGCGCGTGGCGGTTTGATGGGAGGGGCGGTCGCGCTGCACCGTCGCTGGCTGCGGAGGCGCACGTGAGGCAAGCCTTGCGCACCGAAGGATTGAGCAAATCGTTCGGCGCCTTCAAGGCCAATTCCGATATCACGCTCGCGTTCGATACCGGGGCGCGTCACGCCATCATCGGTCCGAACGGCGCGGGCAAGACGACGTTCATCAACTTGCTCACCGGTGTGTTCCCGCCGACCGCCGGCCACGTTTTTCTCGGCGATGAAAAAGTGAGCGGCATGGCGCAGCACGAACGCGTCAAGCGCGGCATGACGCGCACCTTCCAGATCAATACGCTGTTTCCCGGTCTGACGGTGCTGGAATCGGTCACGCTTGCATGCTGCGAACGCGCCGGCGCCGGAGCGGTCTGGTGGCGAACCACGGCGACGGCAACGACGCAAATCGACGAGGCGCGCGAGATTCTCGCCCGATTGCGTCTCGAGGGTGACGCCGGTATCGAGACGCGCAATCTTCCCTACGGCAAGCAGCGTCTGCTGGAGATCGCACTGGCGCTCGCGACCCGGCCGAAGGTGCTGCTGCTGGACGAGCCCGCCGCGGGTATTCCGGCCGCGGAAAGCGCGGAGCTGTTCGCGGTCATCGCCGCGCTTCCCAGGGATGTCTCGATCATCTTCATCGAGCACGACATGAACCTGGTATTCAAGTTCGCCGAGAAGATCACGGTGCTCGTCGGCGGCGCGGTGCTGGTCGAAGGCGCGCCAGACGAGATCGCTCGCGACAAGAGGGTGCGCGAGGTCTACCTCGGCGAGGCGGTTCATGGCTAGGCTTCTTTCCGCGGAGCGCCTGACGGCCGGCTATGGCGACTCCATCGTGCTCGAGGACGTTTCGTTCGAGATCGACGCCGGAGGCAGCCTCGCGCTGCTTGGCCGTAATGGCGTCGGCAAGACGACGTTGCTGCTGACGCTGATGGGGCTCACGCGGCTCAAGAGCGGCGGTCTGGCGTGGGAGGGCGCGGATATCGTGCGCTTGCCGACGTTTCGCCGTGCGCAAGCCGGATTGGGATGGGTCCCGCAAGAGCGCTTCATGTTTCCATCGCTCACCGTCGAGGAGCATCTAAGCGTGGTTTCGCGCCCCGGGCCATGGAGCATCGCCCGCGTCTATCAATATTTTCCGAAGCTCGAGGAGCGCAGGCTGAATCTCGGCAATCAACTTTCCGGCGGCGAGCAGCAGATGCTGGCCATCGCACGGGCGCTCATGACCAACCCCAAGCTTCTGTTGCTCGACGAGCCGATGGAAGGGCTGGCGCCGATCATCGTCCAGGAGCTTATCAAAGTCATCGGCGAGCTGGTTCGCGCGGGCGAATTCGCGGTCATCGTCGTCGAGCAGCATGCGCGTCTCGCGCTGACGCTCACGCGCGAAGCGATCGTGCTCGATCGAGGACAGGTGGTTCACCGCTCGCCGAGCGAGGAGCTGCTGAAGCATCCCGAAACCCTCGATCGGCTGGTCGCGGTCGCCTGATCGCGATGCAATTTCTCCTCAGGGCGCTGACACGCGTTCCCTTGTCGCTGCTCTACGCCTTTGGCGCGCTGATGTATTTCGTCGCATTTCATCTCATGCATTGGCGGCGCGATCGCGCCGAGCACGATATCGCCAACGCGTTTCCGGAAAAAAGTCGGGTCGAGCGTGCGGCAATCCTGCGACGCGCATACCGCAATCTTGCCGACACGCTGATGGAAACGTTCTGGGGGTTTGGCGCGAGCGCCGATGCGATCAAGAAGCGGGTCACCTTTGAAAACCCGGAGCTGGTGACCGAATGCGTCGACGCCGAGCGCTCGGTGATACTTCTTACCGCGCATTACGGCAACTGGGAATGGCTGTCGCTGGCGGCAGGAGCGCAGTTCGGGATCACCATCGATGTCGTGTATCAACCACAGCGCGTCGCCGCATTCGACGATTTTCTGCGCGAAGCGCGGGCGCGCTTCGGCAGCAGGTTCATTCCGCGCAAGGAGTTCATTTTCGACTTGATGAGTCGCGCGGACAAAGCCCGCACCTATGCCCTGATTGCCGATCAAACGCCGAAAAAAAACGATCCGAAACAGTGGACCGACTTTTTGAATCAGGAGACCGCATTTTTTACGGGCGCCGGCAAAATCGCGCAGTTTCTCGATGCGACCGTGCTCTACGTCTCGATGCGGCGCGTGCGGCGAGGGTATTACTCGGTGCGTCTATCGGAGATCGACGCGCCGCCGTACGCCCAGGGTACCGATAAGCGCATCGTCGAGCGCTATGCCCGCAGCCTCGAGCAGGACATCCGTCACAGCCCGGCGGATTGGCTGTGGTTGCAGAAGAAATGGAAGTACACCAAGGCGTCGGCGGACTGACGCGTGCAGCGGCTTGCTGCCCTTCCCGCCTACGGCTTACGCCAGATGGCCAGGGTTGCAATCAAGCCGGGCGGGGTGGCGGCAGCGACGAGCTGCCACCCTGCGGGCGCGTAGGGCATCGGGCCGGCGACCAGGCGCGGGCCGCCGTCGAGCGTGACGTCCATGTGCCGAAACGACGCAGACAACGCGTCGCCGGTTGCCTTGCTCATCGCTTCTTTGCAGGTCCAAAGCCGGAGGAACCGCTGGCGGCGGACGTCGGAAGCCAGCAATGCGATCTCGGCGCGCTCGCGCTCGGTCAGAAATTTGCGCGCGAGTCCATCGGCGTTGACCCGCCGGTCCTCGCGCTCGATATCGATACCGACGCGCGTTCCGTCCTTTATGCCGGTGGCGATCGCGACCAGTGCCCTATCGGCGGTGTGCGAAACGTTGAAATCGACGGAACAGTCGCCGTCGAGCTCAGGACGGCCGCGAACACCGCGCCGCAGTCGAACCGCGGCGGGATCGACTTCGAGTGTGCGTCCCAACAATAATCGCAGCATCGCGCGGCCCGCGATCCAGCGTCGACGCAGGAGGGCGGTTCCGAAACGCTCTGCACGTGCCTGTTCCTGCGCCGACAGCAGTTGTGAAAGAGTCGCAATATCGGCGGAGGCGCGATCGAGGTGGCACAACCAGAGCGCCACTCCCGGCGCCGGCGCAGCCAGTGCGAGCACATGTTGTCCTACCGGCGCATGGGGCAACGAGTCATTGAGGACGGGTGAAAGAGGATCGGCGTGGCTCATGCTCTGGGTATAACGCGAACGAGCGGCAGCCGTAGGCGGTTTATGAGGCTGGGATCTCGCAGAATCGTATCGCCTATTATAGTTCTTCGGCTCTGCGAAGACAGTGCGGCTGCGTTATCCGCTACGGGGCGCGTCCTGATAAGACGTGAATCAAATCCTCGACGCCCGCAATGGCCTGCGTCAGGCCGCTGTCGAAAGCATGAATCAAAGCAAAGCCTAGTTGCCCCAGGCCTCGATCTCGGTGATGCGGGAATAGGAACTCAGCGCGCTGGTGACATTGATGCGGATGCGATCGGTGGTGATGGCGTTGAAGTTGACCGTGCGCTTGACCAGGTTGTTGCCGCTGACCGTGCCCACG
>JRHI01000430.1_pt2 | contig 43655 bp, 37 predicted proteins | sample 215371 | NCBI WGS metagenome assembly JRHI01 (sample SAMN02929681, study PRJNA255918) | sediment metagenome | biome: cave system; feature: Ice Cave; material: Sediment; isolation source: sediment from deep within a dark volcanic ice cave with no known source of... ... | reverse complement strand
GACAACGGACGACCACAAGGGTCCTCACTCCACCGCTCATCCTCCCCCGTCCCTACTGGAACGAAGGCTAGTCTACATGGTTTGCGGCAATTTCGGTGAGTTCTTCAACAAAATTAGCTGCTTTGGGTGTGCCCCAACCAGTGGCAGCATCCCAACCAGGAGTTGAGTTATAGCCAATAATACCACCATAGCTGTTGTTACCAACAGTAATATCGTGGAAACTCTCTTTGGTATCGCCGCTTCCACCCAGCTTGTACAGCAATGGATTCAAGAAACCGAGCGGATGACCAGCGTATTGATTGGCATCCGCGACAATACCAGCTAATAGAGGGCTACTCTCACTGGTGCCACCAACTCCATAATAGCCAGCCTGACCAGGAATGAAACTGAGATACACTAGAATGGGCGTATATGGATCGGCATTGAGAGAGATGTCTGGCAGGCCACGATGCCCATTGAGCAGCTTCTGGTCAGAGTGAGACAAGCCATTCTGGTAGTTTGGCTCCTTGAAGAACTGACTGATGCCACCACCTGTGGCGCCACCCTGCTTCGCTACTTCATCCCACACTGTCTCTGACTGATAGTTACCATTGGTATCAGCAAACAGACTAGTGCCACCAACCGCCGTCACATAGGGAGAAGACGCCGGATAGCCAACAGTAGCGAAAGGATAGATGTTGCCATTCACATCAGGATTAGCAGGGCCATTATCGCCAGAGGAGGCTAGCACACTAATACCGTGCTCACCAGCTTTTTTATAAAAAGCTTCAAAGTTGTCGAGCGCGAGTTTTCCTGGTCCCTTGAACAAGGTATTCTCTGTCGTGGCCCAGCTTTGTGAGATCACTTGGCCCAGATGATGAACGAGTGCGTACTGCTCCAGGAACAGGAATTCTGGTAGACCCGTAACTCCTTGGGTTTCAGAGACAGGGCTTGTCATGAGCACAATATTGGCATCAGGAGCCATAACGTGTGCCCACTCCACATCAAGTGTGGTCTCGAAAGCCCAACCAACCTGATCATTATTGGTGGGATCAAAAGGGACTGTTCCCAAAGGAGCAATCACTTTTAAAGATGGGGGATCTGACAGCCCATAGCCAACATCAAATGTGTGCAGGTCTGCAGCAATGGTGGGGCTACCAAACGAATCGATAATAACTATTGACTGGCCTTTGCCAGTGTAACCAGCTTTTAGAAGACGGTCTACTGTATACGCTCTACGCATTTCTTGCGGGCTATAACAAGGAGAGCCTGTTTTAGCACGGCATTGAGCATCAGTAGGAGGCGTCACTCCTGCATGTGCCAATGTATAGTGCGTCCTTGCCCAAGGCTTCGAGCTAGCATGAGTATGATTGTTAGCAGCAAAAGCGCTGATAGCCGCAACTGGAAGCATGCATAGAACAGCGGTCATAACAATGATTGGGAAAGCAAAACGCCGTTTAAGGAAAGAGCCTAGCGAAAAACGGTGCATGTTTTAGGTCCTTTCTACAAAACAAAAATGGTACCACCGAGCCTAAGATTCAGAAATTAGACACAGGTACACAGAAAGGAAGATGCTGCCAGGAAGCCAAACAGAAATAGGTATACACACAGAGAAGGTCACGATAGAGCGAACAAACAGGCTAAAACATGAACTGGCACCTGAACAACAGTCAACCTGCTTCTGTAGTCACCATGTCCCCGTTACAGAGTTCAATACAGACTTAGGCAAGAATAAAGAGGTCTACCATGGATTAAAATAACATGGGAAACGGATACTTGTCAATACACAAACACAGCAAATTCTACATATTGCTCTATTCTAACCATATTTAGCGTGCCAAATAACCAGCATCGACAGGAAGAGCACAACCTGTCATATGGCGTGTTTCATCGGAAGCCAACCAGAGCACAGCGGCACTGACAGCTTCAGGAGGCAAGAGATTGCGGTCAGGAAAGAGGTTCATCTGATTCATTAACTCTAACATATGTTCATACGTTGCCTGTGGGCCTGGACCACCCGCGAAGACATCGTAGAGTGCTTGATTTCGACACATAGCCGTGTCAATGCTCGTGGGACATACCGCATTGACATTAATATTGTAAGGGGCAAGTTCAGCAGCCAGCGTCTTGACAAGGCCAAGCACACCATGTTTCGCAGCAACATAATGCGCAAGATTGGTCATCCCTTTCAAACCTGCCGTCGATGCGATACAGATAATCTTGCCGCTACGTCGCACTAGCATCTGCGGAATACTCACCTTGCACGTAATCCACACACCTTTGAGATCGACATTGATGGTCTCATCCCACTGCGCTTCCGTCAGTTCCCAACTTGGCGCAAACGAATAGAGGCCAGCATTAGCTACTACAATATCAATGGGGCCAAATTCGCGCTGTACCCTGTCAGCAAGAGCCTGCATACCTGCAAGATTCGTCACATCAACCTGCTCAGCGAGAACAGGGCATCCCATTCGCTCTAGCTCAGCAACGAGCAATGCCAATTCTTCAGGTTGCGCCAGTGGATAGGGCACAGTAGCATATTGGCGGCAGGCATCACACACTACAAGACGTGCGCCTTCACGTGCAAATGCCAAAGCATGGGAACGCCCCATGCCACGCGCCGCTCCAGTAATAAATACCGTGCGGTCCTTAAAACGGCGCTGAGGATTAGTAGACGCCACAGATGCCATCAATAGTAAAGTCTTCGATGATGAGTTCCTCTTCTAGCTCCTCATCCCATTCCTCTTCTGCTTCTGCATCCTGCACATCATTCTCCTCCACCGTAGAAATTTCTTCAGAAATAGCGGCTTCGTTGGTAGGATAAGTAGTATCAGCCATGTATGTACCTCTCTTCATGCGATAGACTCTCAACACCGTATGGTAAGCATACCATCAGATTGAAGAGGATTCAAGGTATTAGATTCTGGCAAGGGAATTGCTCATGAAATGCTCACGAAGCGTGAGCATTTCATGAGCAATTCCCTTGCCAGAATCTAATGCTCTAACCTTGACTCTCACCCGTTTTCTGAGTATGCTTGCTGTAGAAACAGTCGCGTCAGCTACCCAAGGAGGCATGCATGTCTCAAGCCACGGCACACTATCAACTTATCACAGAGGTGAAGATTCGCCGCGAAGCCTTTGGCGGCATCCTCTACAAGTACGGCTGTGCGGATAGAGGTTCTCTTTCCTTCATCAACTCTCCCCAACTGATCGAACTCTTAATCGCTGGTCAAAAGCAACATAACGGCGATGTAAGTGCCGCCATTGAGGGCCATCGCTACTCTGCAACTAGCAAACAGAAATTGTATACAGCGTTGGATGATCTCGTAAAACGGGGTTATCTATTAGTACAATAAGAATTTGGGAATAGCCAAGCAACACGTTGTGAACCCCTATTTTCGGAAGAGGAGCATTTCCCATGACGGAACTCGTGCGCTTTATCGAACGCCCCCAACACTCTGCCGGACAAAAAGTTGGGACAGTCCATCCACTCGCACTCGCAGCCATGCAACAAACCGGAGCAATGGTTTCCCGCAAAAGGGAGCGTGGCTCACAACGCTTTCTGGAAGGTGGCTTATCTGCGCCAATGACCGTCACATGGGAGATCACTGCCGCTTGCAATATCGCATGCATTCACTGCCTCTCAGCATCAGGCCGCCGTCGCCCAGGCGAATTGAAGAAAGAACAGGCATTAGCATTAGTAGACGAGCTAGCAGAAATGCAGGTATTCCAGATTCACTTTGGTGGTGGTGAACCCTTTATCTATCCTGGTATCTGGCAGGTGCTTGAGCGTTGTACCCAACACGGCCTCGTCATGTGCATCAGCACCAACGGCACCCTCATCACTCCAGAACGTGCAAAGCGCCTCAAACAGTTTGACCCGCTCTATTTCCAAGTCAGTCTGGATGGTGGCACAGCCCTCACCAACGATAAGATTCGTGGTAAAGGCGTGTTTGAGCGTGCATTGCGCGGGCTAGAATATCTCGCAGCAGAGAATCATAGCCTGACCGTGAATAGCGTCCTCACGCGCTATAGCTTCTACGAATTAGATAGGCTCTATGAAATAGCAGCCAGCTTCAATTCCAAGTTGCGTGTCACACGTCTTCGTCCCTCTGGCCGTGGACAAGATGTTTGGGACGAGCTACACCCAACGCAAGAACAATACCGCCAATTTACCGACTGGCTCCATACGCATCCCGACGTACTGACCGCCGACTCCTTCTTTCACCTCAACGCCTTTGGCAACAAACTAGCCGGACTCGATACCTGCGGAGCAGCCACTGCCACCTGCTGTATCTGCCCCGAAGGAGAGGTCTACCCATGTGCCTTTTTCCAAGCACCTGAGTTCGAGGCAGGCAACCTGCACACACAAAGTTTCCGCGAAATCTGGAACGACTCGCTCACATTTGACTACTACCGCAAAATGGGCGGTGGTGCCTGTACCGGATGTGGGCAATACAACGTCTGTCACGGTGGTTGCCCCGCTACAAAATGGTTTGTTCATCAGAAACTGAGCATCAAAGACCCAGAGTGTGTTTTGCAACCCTAAAAGTCCTGAGAAGCCTTTTCTCTCTAACAAATTCGTGAAGAAAAGGAGCACATGGATGCAAACAACCCGTATTGCCGGATTTCGCCAGGGTATCTACGTGTTCAAAGATGCCGAAATCGTTGATTTTGCTGCACCCCATGGTGTTTTTTCTGTGGCACGTCGTTTCGATCCTGAATTAGATGCCTTCCTCATTGCCGATGCCATGCGACCTGTACAAGCACAAGCTTCACTGTACTTCCGAACTATAAGCTTTAATGATTAGCCAGCAATGGACGCTTTTCTCATTCCTGGGGCTTTGGCACACGCCAGGAGATGTATAATCGGCGTCTCTATGAGTTTATTCGCAGCTTGCCTGAGACAACACTCCTCACGAGCGTTTGCACAGGCTCCTGGCTATATGTCAAGATGGGGTTGCTCGATGGTCTTCCTGCAACAAATCGTAAGGAGCCGGACCGCTATGACGTTCGCAAAAATCACTAAATTTACTGTTGCTATGATTAACATATTAAACACAATGCTCGATAAGGGTTTTATATCCTGCCTGAGTAAGCGTGAAACCTACACTCCATACCTGATTGGTTCCAGGAATATGAGCAACTCCTACTAATCGGTTATGTAGCTTCCCTACATTTGGGCTGGAGATATGTGACCACATGGAACCGTTCCAGTACTCAACAAGCGTTTGATCATAGTTACTAGTGCCACTTTTTACATTGTCGAAATATCCTACAATCCAGATGCTTTTTGCCGAAAGTGCAGTTACGGCGTTAATAACTGTACCGTTAGAACCAGGGGAAACTGGGTTTGGCATAATACTCCAACTCGTACCGCTCCACCGCTCAGCCAACGAAAGATTGGGAGAATTCGTAACAGTTTGAAATGAACCAACGGCCCAGATATTTGTTGCTGATAGCGAGGTAACTCCTTGTAACGTGTTATGGCTGGCTCCGACATTGGGGCTGGTGATGATGTTCCAAGTGGTTCCATCCCAATGTTCGATGAGGGTTTGTTCTATTTGAGTAAAGAAGTAACCTACCGCCCAGATATCTGTTGCAGATATCGCCGTACTGCTCGTCAAGACGCTACCATTTGTTCCATCGTCAAGACTTTTCACAACGCTCCAACTCAAACCATCCCAATGGAGTACGAGAGTGTGAGTATTGCCACCATCATTTATGATAGGATTTTGATAATAACCAACGGCCCAGACATTCTTGCCAGAAACAGCCGTCACAGAAGTTAAGATATCTGTATATACCCCTGGATTAGGGCTTTTCACCAATACCCACTTCTTTCCGTTCCAGTGTTCAACCAGAGTTTGATCATAACTACTTCCAATAGATGGTGTAAATAATGAATAGCCAACGGCCCAAATACTACTTGAAGAGAGTGCGGTTACAGAGGTCAAATAGTTATATCTTGCTCCTGTAAGATTAGGGCTTGGTATAATAGTCCATTGTAAACCATCCCAGTGTTCAATAAGTGTTAGGGCAAGAACGCCACTTGCATCTTGATAAGAGCCCACTGCCCAAGCATTGCTTGAAGAAAGAGCAGTTACGGCGGCTAAGGAGTTAGAACGGTTAGCAATATTGGGACTTACAACAACCTTCCAAGTCGCACATGGCGTTCCCATAGTAAGGGAGGAATTGTCGGAGAAGACTGGACCAGTAGCTCTAGTTATTTGTGTCGGCCCATGTAAAACACTCAAGCAAAGGAGGATAAAGAACACAGGAAGAATTATAGACAGAAATCGGAAAATAGGACGCATGGAGACACCTCACTTACAACAATTTTACTGCATTATCCTATAATGGAAGAAGATATAAGAGTAAGCAAGTGGTTATGACATGGTTAAGAAATGGTAGTCTACAAGGTCGCTATCTTAACGTAGAGCCTATGAGGAAGTTATAGGTTTATACCGGACAGGATCGAGTCAGCGAGGTATCGTACGCAAGATTGTCATGAGTTGACACATGATGCAGCACTCTCTTGCTTCACCCTCGTTTGTTTTTAACATCATTTTTCGGTTAGCATGAACATCTATGGATCACGACTATATGAACATTATATGCCACATATCTCGCTTTGCGTAGCCGCCTTCCCATCTTCTCTGCAGTTTCATCAATAAGGGGTGATCATATTCTTGGGGAGTTCCACATATGCTAAGAGCGTGAAAGCGCAAAAACGAGTAACGCTTGTAGCTCAATGCTTCTTTCTCTCATACCTTTACCAACAGAAGGGATAAAAGCAGCGTGATCACGACGTGTGAGAATTTCATCTCATTGGTCACTCTGCTCAATAGCCCCTACAAGCGACATCATTTCTTCGCGTCTGTTTAACTCCCAAGAATATGGTCACCTCACAACTGGCACCAACGGCTTCCACGTCCTGTGTTTCACGCATCCCTGCACAACACCCACCTCATACGCATAGTCTTCCAGAACCGAGCAGAACGTATACTGGGCAATAGTCATATGCGAATTGAGCCGTACATAATCAACTCCGGCAACAATGCTACAGAAGATGAGCGGGAACAGCAGCAACGGTGGTAGCACGACACCTACTATCAGTAAAGGCAACGTCTGCCACGGTGGTCGCCCCGCCACGAAGTGGTTTGTTCATCAGAAGCTCAGTATCAGGGACCTTGAATGTGTCTCACAGTAAAAGCAATTCAGAAAGTGTAGAACTCAGCATCAGAGAGAAAACAGTGCTCATCCCCCACAATTGAGTGGGGTGTTTACCCGCTCAGTGTGACACGAAATCATATCACACTGAGCAGGTAAGCACCCCAACCAAACTTCTTAGACTAGGCGGGAGTGGCTAACAGTTCTCCGAGGTGGCGGTCAACCTGTTCCATATAGGAGGGTTCCAGCGAGAACAGACCGAGATGTCCAGAGATACTCTTAATCACGCGGAGTTCGCTATTGCGGACGAGTTGCTGTTCAGCTGCGCAGTCACGTACAGGGAAAAACATGTCTTCGTCGATTGGCATGACGAAGGTCTTGGCGGTAACGCGCCCAAGTGCAGCGGCCAGATCGCCACCAGTGTGTCGGCTCACATCTCCCCGTTGCCACTTCCAAGCCATGGTCAGCAGAGCGTTGGGGTCCATCGCACCGAAGTAGGGTTCCATGAAACCGGTCTGGAATGCGTCAGCCGAGTCGAAGCCTAGCGTTTTCCAATGCTCCTGCTTCCAGAACTCGGTAGAGAAACCCATCACTGACCAGAGACGGGCTTGGCGGGACAGGCCAGCACGAACGTCGGTGTTTGCACTATACTCGCCAGCATGGAAACCGGGATCGGAGCGGGTTGCTTCGTTGAGGGTTTCAGTGTAGATAAAGTCGTGCGGTGTATTCTTTGCCGTGCCCGCAATGGGTGCCGCCCGCTTGACCATGTTTGGGAAACGCACGGCCCACTCATAGGTCTGCTGTGCTCCCATAGAACCACCAACAACTAACTCAAGCCGCTCAATGCCAAAGTGCTCCCGCACTAAGCGCTCCTGAGCCACAACATCATCCCCGATGCGCACATGGGGAAATTTCGACATGGAGAGTGGTCCGTCAGTGTTGTGTGGTGATGTCGAGAGGCCATTGCCAATCTGGTTGGCCACGATGATAAAATATTTGTCCGGATTCAGTGCGTGGCTTGGGCCGATGTAGGCTTGAGCGAAAATCTGATGTGTACCTGTGTACCAAGTAGTAATCAGAATAGCATTGTCTTTCGCCTGATTGAGTTTACCGAAGGTGGCTACCGCCAACTGGCATCCAGGAAGCGTCTGGCCCTCTTCAAGAACGAGATCGCCAATAGTAATCATCTCGTACGGACCGTGAACTTCTGTGGTGTAGTAAGCATTCGTAATCATAGTTAACATCCTTCAATGTTGATTCGTGTCATACGCTGTCAGCGAATAGCAAAGCGAGGGCGAGGAAAACTGTCCAGTTAACAACGGTCGTAAAAATAGCGGCTCCCTCCATGCTCCCGAATTTTCATCTCACGCACGATGGTACACAGCTAACGGCTTCGACATAGGACATTACCCATCTCTACGGTGGGTATAATACGAGTATACCGTATACTTAGAAAAAACACAACTTTATGGAACAAGGAAATGCTCCCAATCACCCCTTTGCTACTCTTTTTCTCACAATTGGCACCAACGGCTCCCATGTTCTCCTCTGCGCATTTTCGAGAGCGGACCAGGACCCGAGTTTGGTTTGGAGCAACGATCAGGTCCTAGCCGATGGGTATCGACGTAAACGGGGAGAGAGCTATCTAGGATTTGCGCAGTTGGCTCACGAAGTCGGAGATGTCTGCGGCGTAGAGTTCCGGCTCTTCCCAGGCCATGAAGTGACCGCCACGAGGAAAATCGGTAAAATGCATCAGGTTGACATGCCGTGCAGCCCATTCACGTGGCAGGGGAGGATCATAAGGGCAATGGGCGACGGCGGCTGGAACAGCTGTGCTCGGATCGTAATTCCCAGAGTGACGAGCAGAGACATAATAGAAGCGAGCGGCAGTGTAAATGGTCCCCGTCACCCAGTAGATCATGACGTTGGTGAGAAGCTCATCGGCGCTAAAACGGGTGTGAAATTCCTCTTTCCCTTTCAGTCCACTACTGCCATAGCTGATCAGCCAAGCAGCGAGTCCCACTGGCGAAACGTTGAGACCATAGGCCAGGGTTTGTGGCTTGCTCGCCATAATCATATTCACGCCAAGCCCTTCTTCCATAAACCATTTCTGGGTCCACTCGGCCATCTCCATTTCGACTGGAGAGAGCGTTGAAAAGTCGGTATGCTGATCGGGGTAGCCCACATCTGTCAGATGGATACCAATGAGCAGTTCTGGGTAACGGCGTGCCAGGGATTGGGTGATGACGGCCCCGTGGTCGCCACCAGCCGAGACAAATTTTGGATAGCCAAGCACTTGTGTCATCAGTTTGGCGAAGAGATCGGCATTGACATCATCAGCCGGAGTGACAGGATCAGAAAAGCCTGTACCGGGAATGGACGGCACAATCACGTCGAACGAGACGTTCGGGTCGCCACCAAACTTCGCGGGATCGGTGAACCGCTCAATGACCTTATGGTAGCGATAGAAGGAGTCGGGAAAGCCGTGAAGCAGCAAAAGCGGCGTAGGGTTGGGGCCTTTACCACTTTCGTAGATAAAATGGATACCGACACCATCCACATCGACCTTGAAATGTGAAAAGGTATTGAGGGCTGCCTCCTGTTCGCGCCAATTATACATCTGCTGCCAGTAATGCATTAATTCCTTCATATATCCGATATCGATCCCATAGGTCCAACCATATTCGCGAAGGGCATCAATCCAACGGGTGTGAGCCAAACGCTCTCGTAGGTCGTCGAGGGTCATCTGAGGAACGTCGATTTTGAATGGTTGAATATTCATGAGCAGTTCTCCTTAAAAAATGGTTGTCTGTTTGCTTCTCTTGGAAAGCGCTTTGCGAGAGAGATCAACATTCCTCCAGATGGGTTTTCCCTGCCCTTCTGTATGGTCTTCATTTTCCGGGGCCGTCACAGCGAGCAGGTGGCCTGTTTGATCTGTCTACATTGCCAAGTATACCCTAGAAAGAGGACAGAAACCGCCCTTGTTCGAATCGGTCGATAAAAATGATGAGGTGAGCCTAGATTTTTCCCCTTCATCCAATCTGATAAGCGTCGGTTATTGCCTGACTGTCTGGTAGTGAAGTCCAACCACCCCTGCCTGGAACGCCTTTGCTTCTAGCAGTTTCAGCTTCGTCCAGTCCTTGATGTCTTGAAAAAGCGGGATGCCACCACCTAAGACAATCGGGTTGAGAAAGAGGCGGTACTCATCAATCAAGTCCAGATGCATAAACGTATGGGTCAATCTGGGACTCCCGAAGATCATGAGGTCGAGGCCGGGCTCCTGTTTGAGTGATGCGATTTCTTCCGCAATCTGGTCTTTCACCAGCCGTGAATTCTTCCATTCCGCACGAGAGAGCGTTTTTGAAAACACGATTTTGGAGACATTCTCGACCCAGTGAGCGTGTGCGAGGTCGCGTGGCGAAGCCTCTGGGTCCGTGAGCACGGTGGGCCAATAACTCTGCATTCCCAGATAGGTGACACGTCCATAGAGAGCCGTGTCCACCTTCCTGAAGAGACCATCGACATAGGGGTTCAGTTCTTCGTCCACAATAGCCCACTCCAATTCTCCGTTTGGCCCTGTCGTGAAGCCATCGAGTGAGACATGCATAAATGAAATGACTTTCCTCATGGTATACTCCTTTTATTGGATTATTGAGAACCTTCAACGGTTCTATGATAACCCAGCACAAGGATCTTGTCTTGAACAAAATGGACAGCTATTTCCGCTTCCTTATCTGAGCGATTTGAGCAGGTGTGTACCCTATGAAATGCTTGAGCGATCTGGTCATATGCGACTGATCGGCATAGCCAGCCTGATACGCTGTATCAAGGAGCGAAACGCCCTGCTCCAAGAGATTCGTAGCTTGCTTCGCACGTTCGATCTGCTCAATAGCTTTGTACGTTAACCCAGTTGCCAACAAGAAACGACGCCTCACCGTGCGCAACGACATCTCTGACGTTTGACCGGCTAAGACCGCCTTCACAACGGGATCAGAAACTAGCGCATCCTCGCGTACCAACCTCTCGACAAACGTCTCGACATTGTCATAGTCAGGAAATTGAAAGCTGGAGCCGACAAGTTCGAAGGATGTTTTCGCAGCGAGAGGCAAATTGGCCCGCTCATCCAGGAGATTCCTGATGGACACAGAGGGCAGAAAGGTGCCAAGCGGAAACGTGACACCAAACCACTCGGTCCCCTCAGTCTGGGTGACAGGAGTCGCTTTGGTCAATGGCCCCTCCACAGAGACGTTGACCCTTCCATTCTGCCTAAGAAAGAGCAGATGCCAACGGTTAGAGGCTGGGCAAACAGGAGCATAATCGCTACCGGCCCGACCACGCCAGACCGCTTCTATATACGGGGAGTCTGACTCCCTTCCCTCAAAGAGTGTGTTCATATTTCTACCTCCGCTGTATCAGACGTGAACAACATTCCACCTTGTTTCGCGTGCTCACTCCTGGCACGTTCGCGCACGGAATACAGCAACGCCCGGCTGCCGGATGGCACGTTGAAGCCACGCATGCCGTGAGTACGAACAGTTTACCATACCTTCGCAGAAAAAAACTTCTCTAATCTTGCTCTTTGGCCGCGACATTCGCGAAGCTTGGTTTGAGCAGCTCAACACATCTATTCAAGAAACTGTGGCCTTTCAGGAGATCGTGCCTGAGGGATCCATCTGGATCCCTCTTAGGAAGAGGCATCGTAGCCATCGCCTCTATAGGAAATGGGCACCGTCCCCATTCCGCTTCTGAAGCAAGTGTTTGAGATTCTGTCCAAAAGAACTTTAACTTCTATATAGAGATTCGATATTCGAGTGTATATACACCGTTTGGTGCAAGATTCCTATTGTCTACTTGATCGTAAACATCAAAACTGACTTGAATTTGACCACTTGGTATATGAAGTTGGCTAAGTTTCACCTCACACGAAAACATTGGTATAGTATCAGACGGATAGACAGTATTCGCAACTTGCCAGTAGCCATGCCATCCAACTGTGAAATTGACGTACTTGATGGGCGGATCTTTAGGAGAAGTAGGATAGGCAAATATAGCAAACTTAATGCTATCGTCAATAACTTCCCCCTCTACCGGACAAATCCATATCCCTCCAGGCTTAATCTGTTGCTGTTTTGTTTCTATAATAGGGGATGCTTCAATGATAGAGGTAAGTAAACAGGCTTTGAGGAATTGTTTCTGGTCCTCGTCATTCAAGCTCAATATCCTAACCAATTCTATTACTGTTGTGCGAGAGTTAGGCAAATACTCGCCACGCTCCCAGGCACCAACCGTATTGAGATGAACACCCAGTTTCTCAGCTAGCTCTTTTCGACTCATTCCTGCTCGCCATCGGAACCCTCTTAGTACATCCCCAAAGGGATACATGTCAGACATAACTATCTCTACTTCTGTTTAATGTGTACACTCCTGTACATTTCATACAGTCTTGTTGTATCTCATAGCAGGTATTATAAAACCAAGATCAATATGTGACAATACAATAACATTGATATCATCACTACTACAGACAGGAAAGTAGTGAAACGAATGCCAACCTTCTTAATTCGATAGATATGTACTTCCTTATCGTGTCATATTGATGCACCTGAGAAGTAGGCGATTGTCAAGATACAAGATTTACTATGATACCTAATAGTGCAGTACAAAAGTATCTTATCTTTATATCTTCATCTCAATAAGACATGACTATAAAATGCCTGTTTTTATATTGAAATATTATAATTTATGAGGTAATATAGATGATATAATACTTGGTCCTTGCTATTCATTTCCTTAACGTACATACCATCTATTATCCATCTCTCTAAGAATATGAGTCCAACCAATTCATTGAGGAGACATAAAGAGAAAGGGAAGACAAGATGAGTGACCCAAATTATGGAGATTACAAAGGGGAAGAGGAGTATTATCTACGTACAGGAAAGCTCAATATCAAGCCCTTCTGGCGTCGCTATCTTTGGCATATAATAGCTAGCGTAGCTCTGATACTCATGATCGTTTTTGCTACTACAACTGTGGTACTATTGATAAATCGTTCACCACATTCTACTTCTTCGATACTTCAAAGTACACCAACTCTAATTCCTCCACCTACTACAGCCAATACACCAACAGCATTCCCTACAGCTACGCCGACCCTTTCCCCCACACCTTGTCCTACCCCATGTATCCTTTACTCGGAGAACGGAGCGGACAATTGGCAAGGATGGGCACTTTCCTCTGAATGGAAAGTCGTTTCTCAAGGTTTACTAATAAGCACAAGTTCTGGTAACATACCTTCAGCGGTTGCTCCATACTCTATCCAAGGACTATCGAACTTTGCGGTCGAAGCCGTGATAGCGCAACCAGAGGGGGTTGGACATTTTGGTATTACTGCTTGCGGATCAACGCAAGGCGATTGGCAAGGTTATCGAGCCGATATAGGAGATGATACGTTTAAGACTCTGGCAGAAATTAATCGTACAAACGATCTCTTAGGAGACATACCTTTTACTCCTGGGACAGCCAAACATACATATCGGTTCGAAATTAGAGGAAATATGCTTACCTTTCTAATAGATAACGCTCCTGTTGTACATGTAAGTGATGATAGATATTCCCAATGTGGTCCTCAACTTGGTCTATGGGCTTCGAGAGGGGTAATTCATGTAAGCAGTTTCAAGGTAGTAGCGTTATAGAAGGCTCATTAAATTCTTCAATAAGTGGATTAGGCAAGTTTAATTTTGCTAGGCTCAGTATTAGTCTGTCGTAAATAGCAAATATAAACTTTGTTTCCGGCCCTACGCACATAAGAGTATGATGCTAGTTTGCAGCCAGCAATGAACCATCTCGACGCGATTGTGAGAGATTAGTCAGCTGTACATGAGAGTCTAGCTGTTGTCAGGTTACCTTGACAACAGCTAATGAGAACGACATCAAACTGGAGCAAGTTTAGAATCATGACAATGAGGTTTTCCTCAGATTGGAAAATAAGATCATGAGCAGACAAATCATTGCTACTTTGCTGATTGTTTCTGTCCTATTTCTCTCTTCTTGCTCATCAACTGGCTCTAATTCTACCAGTGGTTCTCCAAGACCGACACCGAGACCAACATCGTTGCCCACACCAACGCCAACTCCTATCCCGAAAGGAACTTTCGGTACTTGGCATCTCATTCCTCTCTCAATCACTACTGCTGATGCAGGTCAAGAAGGATATCAAAATGTAACTATAGCCCACATTCCGCAGAAGGGTTGACGGAAAAAAGGATTTCCGGTAAGGTAAGAAAAAACGCGGAGGAGCCAAAAAGTGTTTCAAGAAGTGGAGTACCAAACGCAAAGACTGGACCATTTGGGACTAGTGGCCGGAGTGTGTCAGCAGGCAGGAATAGCGCAGTGGTTGGATATCCAGGTAGGAGAGAACCGCCGAAGCGTGAGTGTCGGCCAGGCCACGGTCGCAATGGTGCTCAATGGGCTCGGCTTCAGCAATCGACACCTGTCCCTCGTCCCTCAATATTTTGAAAACAAGCCAGTTGAGCACTTGTTGGGAGAAGGGATCACCGCAGATATGCTCAACGACGACTGTTTAGGACGCACTCTGGATTGGCTCTACGAGCATGATGTCACCACGCTCTTTGCAGGACTGGCTTTGCAAGCCCGTCGCCGCTTCGACATTGCCACCCAGCACCTGCATATCGATACGACTTCCTTCTCGGTGAGTGGAGACTATGCCCTCAAAGAGGAGGGGGAGGCTGTAGCGGTTGCGATCACGTATGGCTATTCACGCGATCACCGCGAGGATCTCAAACAATGGATGCTCGCCCTTGCCACCACCCATGATGGGGATATTCCGATCTTTCTGCGACCGTTGGATGGCAATAGCTCAGATAAAGAACACCTGAGTGCGGCGGTGAAAGCCGTGATGACACAACTGCGCGAACAGGTGCCAGACGAGCAAGAGCAACGGATTGCCGTTTTTGACAGTGGCGGATACAGTGAAGCGAATATGAAGAGCTACCACGATGCCAAGATCGACTGGATCAGTCGTGTGCCAGAGACCTCGACGGCGGCGAAAAGCACCTTGGAGGAAGTGGATGAGCAGTGGCAAGTGCTTTCAGATGGGACAGGGGACTATGCAGTCCGCACGATGGAGCGACCTCAAGGCAAGGAACGATGGGTGATAGTGCGAACGCAGGCTCAGGTGCAAGCCACACAGGAGCAGATGGAGAAAAAAGGGAAGAAATCCCAGCAAGAGTGGGAAAAACGCCTCTGGCCTCTCTCCAAGCAAGCCTTTGGGTGCGAAACGGATGCGCATACCGCCTGGAAAAAGGCCCTCAAGGGAAAACCAGCATGGTTGATGGCTAGCTTCACCCTCAGCCAACAGAAGCAGTATGCGCACCGTGGTCGCCCGAAAAAAGAGGCCACGCCGGATCAAACAGCCTGGTATCTGATCCCCACTTTGGTGGTGGATCAAGCAGAAGTGACGGCTCTGGCGCGCAAGAAAGCAGCCTTCATTGTGGCAACCACCATCCTGGATGAACAACGCCTTTCTCATGAACAGATGATCCGCACGTATAAAGAACAGGGAGGCGTGGAGCGCGGATTTCGTTTTCTCAAAGATCCCTTCTTCCTGGCTTCCTCCGTGTTCGTCAAAAAGCCCGAGCGCGTGATTGCTTTGAGCTTCGTGATGGTTCTCTGCTTGTTGGTGTATCGGCTGGCTGAGCACTTGCTTCGTCGCCAACTCTTGGCAACGGAATAAACTGTTCCCAATCAGATCAATAAGCCAACCAACCGTCCCACGATGCGCTGGATTTTCCAATGTTTTGAGGGCATTGATCTCTTGCACATCCGCGTTGGGTCCAGCTTCCAAACCCAAGTTCTTGGGCGACAAGCTCTTCATCAACGAGTTCTTCGTCTGCTTGGTCCTGCATATTCACAATTCTCTTTTTTCTCTCCCTAAACTGCGGAATGTGGGCTATAGGCTTTGCAGTGGAAAACATAGGCAATGATCTTGCAGATTGGGTTCCTGATGCTATGAACTTTACCCTGCAAGCAACAATAAGTGGCTCAAGCTACACATATGATAATAAAGGGTGTTTCAATTTCTTCGGAGACTCTGAGCAACTACTTCCCCCAGGATATACTTTGAGGTTCAGTGAATGCTTTCGTGTTCCTCAGGTGGCAAGTAGCCTGCAGTTCGTCGTAAACTCTCAGGCCAGCACGCCAACAGTATGGAATGTCGATACAGAGGTCAAAAACCCTCCAGCAGTAGTTTATCCATCGTCTGAGAGAAGCAACCTATTGGCACTCGGTGCATTGATCTCGCAGCCAAATGTAAGAGATGTGGTACTACTAAGCGTTCAACTCAAGCGCTATTGCTTCGATCCAGGGCCCCTCTGGATGCTCTCGTTTAAAATGTCGTTACGGAACAATACTGGCCATAACGACGTGAAAGAGCCAAAAATGATTACCGTCTATGACGATCAGGGAAACGCTTATGATCCTGCTCCGGGTTTAACCACCATTGGCTATGGAGGAGGAAGCCCTTTGAATGATGTTCCTCCTGGTTTGACCCATACTGCCGAAGATATCATTCATCTTAGCTCAACTTCAGGAGCCTGCACACAGCCTAATAACATGAATCTTTGGCCTTCGGTGCCAAAGGGATTACGATTGCTTGTTTTGCTAGGAACATATCAGCAGGTGCCCCAACAATGGGGAGTCTATGATTTGGGAACTGTGTCAGTTTCTCCTGGTTGTACGAATTACTTTGGTTATTCGTGTTGATCGGCTAGTCTCACTTCTTGCGTCTCTCTGGCTACCATCTCGCTCATGAGTGCCCTTTTTGAGCAGTACGAGGTGTTTATCAAATCGAAGAGGAGAAAAGGATCATGCCTAAGTGCCACTGGACATTCCATATAATTATGTTGTGCTCGCTAATGACGATTCTGGTGGGATGCAGCAACACCTCCCAACAACCTCGCGGACCCTCTATCAGTACCAGCTGGGCAATGTTTGGCTTCGATCCCCAACACACACGCTTTAATCCTTATGAGCACATCCTCAGTCCCATGAATGTATCCAGTCTTATTCCATACTGGACAGCCTCTTTTAAAGACAATCTCAGCGATAAACTAATAGTAGGCAATGGGATCGTCTATACCACCACCTCCTCTACGCCCCTGGGTGAGGACATACTTCATGCCCTAGATGCGAAAACAGGCAAAGAGTTATGGGCTTATGCCGCTGCCACTGGAGACCCAACCGTGATCAATGGAGTGATCTATTTGGTTGAGTATATAGATGTGGGAGGACGACGGAAGCTATATGCCCTCGACGCGAAAACAGGCAAACCTATATGGAATGTACCCATTGATCAGCCAGTCGGCTACGATCTACCGATCTGCGTGTGCGATCTACTAGAAGACGCCGGGATAGTGTATGACCTGAACTATAAAACACTCTATGAGTTCAACGCGAAGACGGGTGCACGACTTTTGACAATACCTCTTGAATTTGGAAAGGATGCGTTGGTAAGTGAGCTAGTAATCTCCTAAGGCATAATCTATTTTGTTGTGGACGATAGAAATACTCTTAGAGGGAGCTACCTGCGCGCTCTTGATGCGAAAACAGGAGCAACATTGTGGACTGTCAGCACTGGAAGCGAGTATGCTTATTCCTCTTCTCCGTCGGTTGCCAATGGAATAGTCTATGTGAGCGGGAGCCGACCAAACGAGGAGTTCGCTACATTGTTGTATGCACTTGATGCCAAAACAGGAGTAGTACGCTGGACAGCACCCAACGTGGCAAGTGATGTAACAATTGCCAACGGAGTAGTCTATGCCACTGGACAAGATCACTTGTTTGCTTTTGATGCCAAAACAGGAAGAGTATTTTGGACATATAAAGTACCCGAAGGACTGAGTGGAGGGGCAGTCGTGGTAGTCAATGGAGCAGTTTTTGCGGTCGCACGTAACAAGCTTTATGTGTTCCATATGGTATCACACTCATAAGAGATATCTGAGGGCCGATGCCCTTAGATTCTACTTCTCACAATCGGCACCAACGGCTTCCACATCCTATGCCTCACACATCCCTGCACAACACCCACCTCATACGCACAATCATCCACAACCGAGCAGAACGTATACTCAGCAATAGTCATCTTTGGCTTGAGCCGTACATAGTCAACTCCCACAACTATGCCACACAAGATGAGCGGGAACAGCAGCAACGGCGGTAGCATGATACCTACTAAGAGCAAAGGCAAAGTATAGTAGCGAGTGATATGACGACACAATTGATAGGTGTACGACAAATGCCCACGCGTAGTTGCTTGCAAAACGATGGGTGCCTCAACAGGAAGATGTTGTTTGCGTACCTTTTGCAAACGATTGCGGGCACCAACAAGCGTCAAGATAAACGCGCCTAGTACAGATAGGAAGGCTATAAACAATGTAATCGTTGGAGAAGGGGCTCGTCTCCGTAGGGGCGGGGGTTGTGGGGTTGTGGGGTGGGGATCCTTAGGTCGCCCTTTGCAAAAAATGCCGTTGGTGCCCGTAGGGGCGGGAGTGGCGGTTGGGATGGGTGGGGACCCTTGAGTCGCCCTATTTATGGAAAATACGCAAAATGCGTCATGTTTTCCCAGCGTAGGGCGACCCAAGGGTCCCCACCCCCATCGCGCTGCCACCCCCGCCCCTACGGGTACCAACGGTTTCTCTTCCACATGCTTTACCATCCCATGCCAAAATAGTAATTTCATGATTACAGTGAGAACCATCCATAGCGCCCCAATCACCAATCCTGCAAAAGTTGCCTGTTCGGGCGGCAATAGCAGCACACGCCGTTCGATCGCATGACGCTTCAAGAGGGCCGCTTCCGATGAGGCATACGCAGTCCGAATGCCGAGAAATGCACGCAAGTTCGTGCGATAATCGTGATACACTATCCCTTGTGGCACATAGTACATCAGTGTACTTGTCAGGAGCAAGCGATGGCAGAAGTCAACATCTTCTCCCTGCATCATTGGTGCGAAGCCTCCGAGTTGTTGCCACATGCTACGCCGTACCAGCAGATTCGCGGTTGGCACATAGGTTAAGGGACCTTCAAGACACACTTGTTGCGCTCGTTTCCCCATAAAGAGTGAGGAGCGCACATCCTCGTAACGCCCTATCATGCTCTTCCGTTCGTAGGCACGAATCATACCGCCAACAGCAGCAACATGTGGGTCTTGGAAGGTGGGCACAAGTTGCGTGAGCCAGTCTGGAGTTGCTATACAATCGCTATCAATATAGGCGATCAGTTCATGCTGGGCAAACTCACTACCCGTGTTGCGACTATGACCCACTCCTTGCCATTGTGGATGCAGAATAACACGGAGGTTTGTATGCTCCACCATAGCGCGTCTCAGCATAGCAGCTGTCCCATCGGTTGAGGCATCATCCACAACGATGACCTCTAGCTTTGATGAAGGATAGTCTAAACAAAAAAGGGATTGCAGGCAGCGTTCCAGTTCTTTTGCTCGGTTATAGCTAGGGATAACAATAGAAACTGTCGGCAAAACAGGTGGGAGCAACGCTGGCCCAGCCTCTAAGAGATTTTTCCAGCGCAGCTGATCACAAAGCGCTTCGACACGCTTTCCAGACATGCTCAACCCTCGCGCCAGTTGCTCACATATCTGCTCAGTATCACAGAGAGTAAGCAAGCGCGACAGAGTTGCAGAGAGCGGCACAATGCGCAAGGGATATTCTGTAATCGCGAATATCCGTCCCTCTTGCGTCACAAGACGTACGCCGCTTGCGATTCTATAGCAACCAGGGCTCAGTTGCCGAGGAGATTGGGCTTGCTTACCCATTACAATGTCTTTGCCAGAGCCGCTAATAAAGTACTCGGCAGAACATTTGTATAACCGCTACCCAGTTGCTGCACGACTTGTGTGAGGGCGGTCGGTGTCATTTTCCACGCCAGTATGTAGACGTTTAAGAACAACGGATGTTGCGAATTTGCGGTAACTGCATCTCTAATGAGCTTGACAGTTCCATCGACGCTATCAGCCAAACCAAGATTTTGATACCACGGCACACCATCAATCTTCTTCCAAGCGACTTTACTCATTCCTGAGCCACTGAGGATACCTTTCAGTCCATAACGTGTCAGTGCCTGAACATAACTTTGCTGACAACCTGCATCCGCAAAGGCCATACCAGTATGTCTAATATCAGAAATGAAGGGAAGACCTGAGCTTTGCCAGAAGTCAGTATCTAACACCTCCAAAATAGATAGGTTCATGGCCTGCATTAATTGCCCAGTTTGCTGCAAAAACGACGCAAGGTGGTCTTTCGGCCAGTGCGAAGGAAACATATAGCCAGCCCCACTAGGGCCTGCCAGCAATTCATCGTTCGCAGTCACACTGTTCTTGTAATAATCGGCTAGCGCAGGCGCAGCCTGCGCCAAGACAGGTGAGATCGTCCAACCAATCGGCAGAGAGCCACGTGCTTTATCACGCCACAGTGCAAGCATCCGATGTTGGCTGTACTGTAAGTTATCCCCATCGCTCATCGTGAAAGACACGTACACAGTCTTTTCCGTTGAAGCGGGTCCATCTACCTGTGGTTGTGCCTGCGTTGAAGGTATCGCTTGTGGTTGAACAGCACTCCAAACTTCCAGGTTAAAGAAAAAGTTCGTCGCCAGCACAGTCATCGCCACCTGTGAGGTAAGATTGACGCCACTGCTCTCGTCAATAAACCAGCCTAAATGTGTTGCTCCTGCTGGATAAGCGCCCAGAATCTGCTGCATAAGGCTACGCTCTGACAACAGGCCATCGCTAAGATCAGGCAAATACTTACGCGCGTCGAGATAGTAGACAAAAGAACGTGTCGCCACCAGAAACGAGCGCAAGCCGCCCATGTTATTCGGCTCTAGTCCTGCCACCAGACGCCTCGAAGAGCCATTGAGCAAGTTTTGCCGCGCCCAATCATACACCTGTAATCGTGTCTTCCAACCATGAGTTCGCAAATCAGCCAATACAGGCAAGTCATACGCTGGCCCTAAATCTTGGGCTTGCTTGGGCGAAACCACAAAACCATCGCGTTGACCAGCTAGTGTCGTAGCAACATTAATGCTATCAGCAAGATTAGGATCATAGATAATAATTCCTTGCACGCTACTTCTATACTTTAGAAGGAGCGATTCTGTCACGTCATCACCGGAGACAGGTCCATTATCTTGCGGAATCGCACTTGCCACTTGTTGTAGCCAGAAGGCATCGTCATCAACCGTGATAAGGTACACCCTTGGTTGGGGCCGATTAATGATACCTGCCATTGTGACCGCACTCAATTGACCATCGGGTGAGGCACGACGGATATCGTATACATCCAGATGTTGCGGTGCCTGAAATGAAGGCACGAGTCTTCCAGAGGACCAGTCAAGCCCCGCAATTTCGGTATTACCCATAATTACGCAAACCTCTTTTCTCTGCGAATTATCGTCGTCACGGCCATTGTAGCATATTCTTGTACCACCTTTCACTCTTGACCAGAAGCGCACAACTAGAGTATGCTACAGTTTACAAGCACCCTGCTCTATTCAGGGAATGATCTATGCACACCGAAACTCCGTACACATCTGCATGACTCATAGTTGATTTGTGCCAGAAAGGACCTGTTAGTATGTCAGAAAAAATGGCCGCGCCAGAACTGTTTCGTCCTACACTCGACCTTCCCGATGTTCCCTATGATCACCTCCTGCGTGCCGCCGCCGCACGTACACCTGATCATCCCGCTATTGTGTACCAGAACATGATCTTCACCTATCGTGAAGTAGTTTCGATGGTGAATAGCACTGCTAATGGCCTCTATGACCTTGGCTTCCGTAAAGGGGACCGCCTCTGTCTGTACATGACGAATCGTCCTGAATACACGATTACATTTATTGCGGCGGCCTCTATCGGCGTCATAGTCAGCCCGATGAATCCTGGTTATAAAGAGCGCGAGGTCGGCTATCAGCTTGAGAACTCTGATGCCAATGCCATTTTCCTGCAACGCGACTTTGTACCAGTCTTGCAACTTGCATTAAGTCAGAAGTCCCTCCCCAATTTGAAACATATCATCGTCACAGGTGAGACAGCCCCCGAAGCCATGCCAGAAGCGATACCCTATGGAGAGCTACTACGCCAATCGTCGCCCAAGCACCCGCCACATGTTGATATCGATGGCGACGATCTAGCTGCACTCCCCTACTCATCCGGCACCACAGGCTTTCCCAAGGGAACTATGCTCACCCACCGCAATCTGACCGCAAACAATCTCCAATTCACGACCGCCTTACGTGCCGATGCCAATGATGTAGCCCTCAACTTTTTGCCGTTCTATCATATCTATGGCGTCATGCTTACCGGCTCATTCCTGGCCTGTGGCGGCACACAAGTAATAATGGAGCGTTTTGACCTCGCGCAATCGCTAGAATTGTGTGAACGCTACAAAGTCACCTACTACTTTGCCGTTCCACCCATCATTCTGGCTCTTGCCAATGCTCCCATAGATGTCTCAAAGCTGAAGACCGTCAAGTTCATCTTCACTGGAGCTGCTCCATTGCCCTTAGATCCTGCACATAGGCTTCAGGAAAAGACAGGCATTACCATCGTACAAGGCTATGGGCTGACAGAAGCATCACCTTTAACACATGCACAACCATTCCCGTTGATGAAGCTAGCAAGTATTGGCATGCCCATCAACAATACAGAGCAAAAAATCGTTGATCTGGAAACAGGTGAGCGTGAGTTGCCAGTGGGCGAAGATGGCGAACTGATAGTGCGTGGCCCACAGGTTATGCAGGGCTACTTGAAAGCCCCCGAAGAGACAGCACGCGCACTACGCAATGGCTGGCTCTACACAGGTGATATAGGACATGTTGATGAAGATGGCTTCACCTACGTCGTTGATCGCAAGAAGGAAATGATCAAGTACAAAGGCTTTGGTGTGGCACCCGCAGAAATTGAAGCCCTCCTCATGGAGCATCCTGCTGTCATGGATTCCGCTGTCATCGGTATTCCGGACGACGAGGCTGGTGAACTCATCAAAGGTATTGTCGTCATTCGTAAAGGACACGACGCAACCCCTGATGCTATCATCGCCTTTGCGAATGGCAAACTCGCTGGCTACAAGCGCGTCCACATGGTCGAGTTTATCGACTCCATTCCCAAGACAGCCTCTGGCAAGATTCTGCGCCGCGAACTCAAAGAGCGTGAGAAAACACTGCGCCAAGCAAAATAGTAGGTTTATAGTTCAAGCAAAAGTCGGCAGCTCCATCTGCCGACTTTTGCTTGAACTATAAACCTACTAAAAACAACCCTCGTGCCATCGCCTCACCTGCGAGAGTGCAGACAACAACAAGATAGAGCATACCCGTCGCCGATTGGAACGAGCGGTCACGTACGAGCTTCCAAGCCAGCCCACCGAGCACAAGAGGCATGACAAAGCTGGTCAGAATGCGAATCCAACCAATAGCATCAGTGCTCAATGGCGTAATTACAGGCGCGTCCGCAGGCTTAATTTGATTTTTTGGCGTTGGAGTTGCAGCAGAGATACTCGGCGGTCCCGTTGGCACATTATTTTGAGCAGACGCCTGCACAGTGCTTGGCCCTGCAGTAAACGCGAATAGCACCTGAGCTAACACGCCAAGCAGCACCAATGTCGTTGCAAATTGTAGTGGTTTCTCTGAGAGTGCAGGCGTCACGAGATACCAATGTCCTAACCACATCGCCGTGAGCACACCACCGAGGGCCAATGCTGCCGCGAAGAAGCTAGCAATTGTGAGCACGCCCCCAAAATTTGCCATGGCGAGTGGTCGGTAAATCATCGCCATCACAAAAAGTGTGACTACGCCAGCTAGAACCGTCACGCCGCCACTGACGAGCCGGGCGATGCGGAGTCCCGAAAGTCGAGTGGACTGTGTATTGTCCTCCTCAGCATCCTCTTTCTTGCCATCCACTCCGGCCTTTTTATCAACCCAAAGCAGCACATTATAGGGGATCATCAGCAAGAAGAAAAGCAATAAGGGCAGGGATAGATAGCCCGTCCAGGCTTTATCGAGCGCTGGGAAGGTATTGAGCAGTTCTGGAGTCGAAAAGTTTTGTTGGAACAGATAGGTAAGACCTGTCAAACCTAAATAAATGAGAGCATAAGAAATCAGAAAGCCGCGTTTGACCTCGTTGCGCCAATCAAGTAGCACAAGCACGGTAAACGAACCTATCGAAACCTCTGTCATGATTATAAACAACACGAGCGGTAACGTTGCTAGCATACTGTCTTTGTATCCTTTTGCTTGCTTCTGTCAAGGGGCATCATGTGGAGCGTAGCCCCTTCCACTATCAAACAGATTATACATCTCCCTGTCGAGTGGAGCAAACATAGTAGGGACCAGCTTCAGCGCATCCGCCGCAGAAGTCGTAGGGACCAGCTTTAGCGCGTCCGCGACCCGATTTATCGGGTCGCGGACGCGCTAAAGCTGGTCCCTATTATATACCTCTCAACCTAACTCAGTAGCAATCTTATCCTCTACTGCATAATAAAACTGTTGTATGTCAATTGTGGCAAGAAACCGCTCACGAACGCCTCTCACTCAAATCATGAAGAGTCAACCCTGTCTTCGCTGCAACAAGCGAAAGTATGGCCTCCATCTGCCTATTGTACTCATCAGGAGGAAGAATTGGCTCCAAACCCACAAGATAGGTCTTGTGCCGTATCCATGTCCAGCGTACGGTATCTCTTGCACCCGAAAGCTCGTAGGTGAGAGCCGCTCCACTTTTCTGAGCACCAAATGTCTCGTACCTAGCAAAGAGACATGCCTCATTCCAACGTATACTATTCACTTGGCCCATAGAGCACGAGGTCAACCCATCCTCTGTTACACTAACCTGTTGACTGAGCTGCTTGGAGAGGAAGAGAGCTATAACAATGAAGACGATGACTAGAGCTACTAGGAAAAAGATGAGAGCCCACCCTGCTGTAGTGAGGTGGTGAAAAGTAAAAATTGAAGTAACAAGCGAACCAGTACCTGACACAAGTACACTAAGGAGGACTGCTGTCATCATCGGCCCTACTTGCGACAAAGGGAGAGACTCTTTACGATAACGCAACTGTAGAGTGATAGGCAGTGGTAGTGAAGATTCATTCGGTAGAGGTTGTTCAGAGGCAGGTAACGTTTGATCCCTTTGTGTGGTGGCAAAACGGTGTTGCTCAATACGTTGCCAATATCTTGCCTGCAAGGTGTTTGTCACAAGCATCACGACAAAAGCCACTAGCATCAGGATAGGGAATGTAAGCTCTGAAAGTGCAGATGTAGGGCTGAAAAAAATGGTATTTATGTATGGTATAATAGTTGTGTATAATAAATCTATAATGATAACTACGAAAACTGGGACACCGAAAAACAATGCGAGACGTGCTCTCCTAAGTGTTGCTAAAGTTGGATTGACTTGAATCATGTTCTTCCCCTTTAAAGGACTGCAATATTCTTGTTCTGCTATGATAGACGTTAGTGACCAGAAACATTCGCATATGGCTCGTACTAGTCTGAGATGTGGTAAAACATAGAGAAATACATCACGAAGGACAAACAAGACTATGACCACACAAGAGCTTGAAACACTCGCCCTCCGCTTCAGACAGTTCGCGGAATTTGACAGTAAGAAAGCTTCACCACTGTACACCCAACTCAGTACTGGCATTGCTGATGATCCAGAATTGTTAGCGCTAGCTGCACACGCTCGACCAGAGCAGCCAGTGCCCAATCTTCTCTTTGGAGCCGTCCATTTTCTACTCCTCAAGGGTACACCGCATCCGCTCGCAAAATTTTATCCTGGCATGACGAATGGAACAGTTACCTCGGACAACCCCTTTCCTTATTTTCGCGCCTTCTGCCTGGAATATCGTGCAGCAATTGAGCAGATACTCGTAACGCACCTCGTGCAAACAAATGAGGTACGACGTTGCGCACTTCTCCTGCCCGCGTTCACTATGGTTGCTCAAAAAGGGCAGAACCGTCCGCTCTCTCTGATAGAAATTGGAGCGAGTGCTGGCCTGAATCTTTTCTGGGATCAGTATGGATACGACTATGAAGAAGGTCAACAGTATGGAGATAGGCAATCCCCTGTACAACTGATGTGCCACTTACGGGGCAATAAGCGTCCGCCATTGCCAAGTGTCATGCCACAGGTTGCTACGCGTCTAGGCATAGACCTGAATCCAATCGATGTACGAGACGAGGAAGCGACGCTCTGGTTACGTGCGCTCATCTGGCCCGAACAGCAATATCGTGCGACGCTACTACAACGAGCACTACACGAAGCGCAAAAACATCCACCACAGCTCATAGCTGGTGATGCACTTGCACAATTACCTGACATTATAGCCATCGTGCCACCAAGTACGACACTGTGCCTCTTCCACACCTTTGTTCTCAATCAGTTTTCGCCACAGGCTCGTGAGCAACTAGACACACTCATCGCACAGCATGCCGTACAGCGCGACATCTATGTTGTATCCATCACCTGGCTCATCGGTGAAATGCCACAACTCAGCCTAGCAACCTACACAAGCCGGGGCAAAACAGAGCAAATGCTCGCCTATTGTAGTGGGCATGGGCATATATTACAATGGCTATAGGAGAAAAGGGGTCGCAACAGCCCTTCTTCAAGAAGCTGAGCGAGTAGCAAAAGAACAAGGATGTACACGGATCGAACTCCTGGTAGGAAGTACAGATAATCCGGTAGCCAAACGACTCTATGAAAAATGGGGGTACGTGGACTGGGGGGCAGGGTGAGTTTCAAACGCTTTGGGACTATGTCAATCTGAATGGCAACCAAGCAACTGCATCAGAGGCGGTCATGTATATGCAAAACTCCTCTAAGAATCTGAGTAGTAGAAGGACACGACCATCTGGAGGCAAGAGTTTAGAACAGGATCAAAAGAGATGAGATGGATGGAAAGGCAAAGAGGGAACAGCAAGAAAGAGTAAGGAGAAACAGCATGACAGAAACCAGTGAAATTTGGACTGGCGAAGCCATCAAGTATGATCGGACGCGCCCCACACCACCACAGGCTCTGCTCGATCTGCTCACGCAGTTGATTCACACGCCGCATCCCACCCTGGTGGTGGACTTGGGCAGTGGTACTGGGCTTTCAACTGCGATCTGGGGTGGGCGGGCACGAGCACCTCTGCGGTGCCGATGCGCATTTGCCCACGCAGCAGGACGCGTACCGTAGCCTCCCCAACCAGATTCTTCCACCAGGGATACACTACCGTCATCCGTACGGTTTCGCCATCTTGTACATAGCGCATCGGCGTCGTAAACTCTTTCCCACTCTTGCGCCCAGTAAACGTGAGAAGCAGGAGCTGATCGCTCCTCATCCTATGCCATCGGGAACGCAAAATGGTCGTCACGAACGCGTTAATTAGGGTCCGGACAAGCCGGGGCGGACTGGGATGGTGAACACTTGTTTGGGTGTCATTCATCGGTTTGCTCTTGTTCTCTGGCCCCACCGGGCCAATTCCCTGACTAGATATCCACGCCACGTAGAGTCATATTGAGCTGTTCAGGGCAAGTCCATTGAAACGTGCCCAGTAACCCAACCTCCCCTCCTCAGAGATTGCTGAAACCGGAGCACTGTGCGCCGGAGCGCACCACACCATCTGGCCTGAGTATAGAGCATGACGTGCAAGGGTGTCAATAATGAGAGAAGACCTTCCACACTAATGCACTCGTCGCTGGTAGTTTTGCCAGTAGGGTTCGCGCAACTCACGCTTCAGCACCTTGCCTGACGCGCTCTTGGGCAATAGTTCCAGAAAATCTATGGAGCGTGGCACTTTATACCCTGCAATCTGCTCCCGACAGTGAGCAATTAACTCGTCCTCCGTCGCCTGCATACCAGGGCGAACGACGACCAAAGCCTTGACTGCTTCTCCCCATTGCTCGTCCGGCACTCCTACTACAGCGCACTCGAGCACAGTCGCATGGCTGGAGAGCGCGTTCTCCACCTCCACCGAGTAGATGTTCTCACCCCCTGAGATGATCATATCTTTCTTGCGGTCAACGATATAGAGGTAGCCATCTTCATCCACTGTACCCATATCACCACTAAAATACCAGCCATCATGCAACACGGCAGCGGTCTCCTCGCGTTTATGCCAGTAGCCAAGCATGATGTTGGCACCACGGGCAATGATCTCGCCCACTTCGCCGGGCACTATCTCTTCCCCCCGTGCATTGACGACAGACACGACCACGCCAAGCACCTCCCGACCACACGAGAGCAAGCGGCGCACGGCGCGTTCATCCCCTTCGGGCTGATGCTCTTCGGGAGCAAGCGCGGTCAGTATAGGGGCGGCCTCCGTCATACCATAGACCTGCATCAACTCGCAGCCAAAGACGCGAAGCGCTTCCTTCAAGCGGTCTGGGGCAATTGGGGAGGCGCCGTAGAGGATAAAACGGAGGCTTGAGAAGTCCGCCTTGCCGATGTCAGGGTGAGCGAGCAGCATGTTGATCATCGTGGGCACCCAGGTGACGTGTGTGACATGCTCTCGTTCGATCTGCTCAAATGTGCTCTTTGGCTCAAACCGTTGCTGGACTACATGTGTTGCACCCACCCAGAAATAAATCCATGCACTTGGGCCACCAGACAGGTGAAACATGGGCGTGGCGTGCAGAAAGACCGCATCGGGCGGCGGTATCCTGAGTGCAAACCCTTGCAGAGCATTGGCACACAGATTGCGGTTGGTCAGCATCACGCCCTTGGGAGAGCCAGTCGTCCCACTAGTGTAGAACAACCCTGCTAGATCCTCTTCGCGTACCACCGGAGGCTGCCAGAGATCATCAGCCTCGCTCAGCAGGTGCTCATAGTCGTGCATCTCTGAAGGAAACGTGCTCGTTCGTTCCTGACTCTGCCCAGTATAGATGTACGTATGCACGCTCTGAAGCTCAGAGCGTATCCCCTCCACCAGTGGTAGGAACGTCTGATCCAAGACCAGGAGGATGGCCTCGGCATCATTGACTGTGTAGATCACCTCGGGGGGAGCTAGGCGAAACTTTTAGGATACGACCTCCTGAATGAAGAGTGCAGACACCTGATTCCACCAGGAAAACTTCCCAACTCTTGTCGGGAAGTCCAATGCTTGGAGATTGACATCCCTCAATCATTCCTCTACACTATAAAGCACATTCATAGATATCAAGAAACGAAGAGAGAGACCATGCCACGCTGCCCAAACCCGCTATGCCGGGCCGATTATGCACCCGGAACAACTCAATGTACCAATCTGCTTTGCAAGTGCCTTTTGCCGGGGACGGTTGTAGCAGGACGCTATCGCGTCGAAACGCTGATTGGCATTGGCGGTATGGGAGCAGTCTATCGTGTTAGTGACACATTCGAGATGGTACAAGCAGCCCTCAAAGTATTAACCGTCACCAATGTTCTTGCTGATATGCCCACCGCTGTTGAACGCTTCCGGCGTGAAGCACGCTATGCTCATCAGTTACACCACAAAAATATTGTACCCGTGTTGAATTTTGGTCAGGATGGCTCACTGCTCTACCTCGTAATGCCACTCGTGACTGGTGGTACCTTAAAATCATTGCTAAAAGCAGAACACCCACTACCCACACAGAAAGCCCAACAGTTCCTCACCGAGCTAGCAGATGCTATTGACGCTATTCATGCTCACCCACAGCAGATTGTGCATCGTGACATTAAGCCATCAAACTTGCTCATTCACCAAGACGATGGACGCCTTGTTGTAGCTGATTTTGGCATTGCACGTGCCATGCAACAGGAAAAAGCCTTAACACAGCGTGGCTGGGCAGTTGGCACAGAACACTATCTCGCACCAGAGCAGGAAGAGGGGCAACCCGAAACCTCCAGTGATATCTACTCAATGGGCGTTGTTGCCTACCAGATGTTCACTGGTCTCCTTCCCTTTCAAGCACTCATCAAAAGCGCAGATATCACTCCTGGGCTTCCAGGACCGAGTAGCATCAATCCGGCATTGCCTCCTGCACTCGATGCGGTCATTTTTCGCGCCTTAGAGGTTGATCCAAACAAGCGCTTTCCATCCGCACGTACGTTTGCAGATGCTGTCAATGATGCTCTCTCACCTCAGAAGACCGCAGAACCTGATGTATCTGAAATAGAAGCCGTCGATACCATTAACATGGACAATGTGGTTATGCGTACCGTCATACCGGAAAACCCGTGTAGTGCATGTGGGCGTGAAAATAGGAGCACATCACGTTTTTGTCGCTACTGTGGACATACGCTTGATGATCCATCGCCACTCATGGTTGACACCTATCAAATTGGCTATATGACAGATGCGGGTTTTCATGCAACAGAAAACGAAGATATGTTGCTCATCGTACAGGGTTTGTGCATGAACTTGCAACCACCCGTTCGTCCATTTAGCCTCTTTGCCATTGCAGATGGACTACGCGACCCACAAGGAAAGCTGGCAAAGGGCCGAGAAGCGAGTAAGTTGGCAATAGAGACAATAGCAGATACCTTGCTCCCATTCCTGGTTGAGACTACTCATACCCTGTCACGCCATACACCTCATACACCACAACATACCAATGGGCAAGCACATATAACTAGCCAAATGGTACGCCGCAAGCTACCAATACCACCCTCCGATGCCATTCTGGAGCGGTGGGTAAGAGATGCAATGCATCAGGCCAATCAGGTGCTCTACCATTGTAACTCAGATTATGATACCCATATGGCGAGCACCCTGACAGTAGCACTGTTGTACAAACATCACCTCTATGTTGGCAGTGTGGGCGATAGCCGTGCATATCACTACAATACAAACCAAGGCTTACGCTGCATCACCACCGACCATACAGTGGCCACAAACCTCGTCGCAGCTCATCTGTTACAGCCACAAGATGTCTACACCAGTCCCGAACGAGATAACCACTATCGCTCTCTAGGACAAAACTACCAGATACCTATTGACTTGTTCCAACACGAGGTTGAAGCTGGTGATCTTATTCTACTATGCACCGACGGACTCTGGCACAACGTACGAGACGAGCGCATTGAAGAGATAGTAGCACAAGGTGGCGACCCACAGAAATTGGCACAGACATTGATCAATGCCGCTAAAAATGCTGGCGGTGATGGGAATGCCAGCGTGATTGTGGCCAACATCCAATAAACATGCTCTCACAAACAACCTTTTTCCCCTTTTTTCCCTCTCTATAATAGAGGCTTACATAGAGGGAGGTTACATGCGCAACAAAGCTGATGCTGAGCTTGTCGTACTCACCCGTTCAGGAAACAAAGACGCATTTGGAGAACTCATCGCACGCTATCGTCCGATGACGTTACGTCTTGCTCTCGGCATGGTTGCCCACGAGGACATTGCGCACTATCTCTCGCAAGAGGCGTTTCTTGCTGCATATCTTTCTCTTGACCAACTACAAGAGCCGACACGTTTTCGTGGATGGCTCTATAGCATTATGCTCAATGCCTGTCGTAGCTACCTACGTGAGCAGAAAACGACACTATCCTTAGAAGATATTCTAGGCGGCGTCCTACGCAATGCATGGGTAATGCCATACGACATGGTTGATCCCCACAGAGGAAACCGAAGAGATTGCTGAGAAGCTCAAAGCCTATCACCCTAACGAATGGACTGAAGAGGATCAGCAGCGTGTCGATGAGCAATACCGCTTCGTCAAGCAAGAATTAGGGCGGCTCGTTGCACAAGGGGCAAACCCTGCTTCACCTGAAGCGCAGAACGTGGCACGCATCAGACACGAGCTGTGTTTCGGGTTTTCACAAGGCGACCCTGACATAAAAGCGAGTGTGGGCAAATGGTGGGAAGAGTTCCATGCACTACCAGAGGAGCAGAAACCATTTGATATGTCAGTCTACACCTATACCTCAGAGGAACAGGACTTGCTCGATAAGGCGCTCACCATATATCAACAGTTTTAATTTCATAGCCAGCCGAGTCATGATCATTGCTCGCTTTCTTCATTGAGTTGATCAAAAAGACTCGGTTGGTCTTTATGTTTGAGTCGAAATTGTTCTTCCTGCTCAAGTTGCTTGATGTTCTGCTCATCTGTTTTATCTCTAGTGTCAAATTGGTCCTACTTACCCATAATGCACCTCCGTTGGGTCTATTTTACAAGGGTGTTTCACAGTGAAACACCCTTTGTGAATCCACTCTATAAGGGACTTCACACACCTGGTAGCAAATTGCTACCAGGTGATTCGCCGATGAAACCTCATCGCTCCCAGCGGCTTTTGTTGCCGTGTGAAAAGAGCACAGTCACCAAGCCGAGGGCGACCTGTTCCTGTGGGACCAATGTATAGGCGATCTCACTCGCAGAGCGCCCGCGCTTGCTCTTGTGAGGTCATCGCCGATTACGACTCTAATGTTTTCCCTCGCTCGCGGCACGCTTTGCCATTTTGATACGCTCCAGATCGGTAAGAGCAATATAGGCCTTGCGATCTAAGGGAAATTTCGTCGGCTTCATCTGAAACTGCTCCAAGTAGTAGTACACCGTACTCCGGTTGACATGCAGCTCGTGAAATGTTGATATCTGTTGAAAAATCAGATACACTCAGAAAAAAGAGGACGCCCACCCTCGACCAGAGGAAGAGTCACGGTAAACGTGGAGCCATGCCCTAGTTGGCTCTCAACACTGACAGAGCCACCATGTACACGGACAATCCAATCCACAATTGAGAGGCCCAAGCCACTGCCACCAGCAGCACGCGAACGGGCAGGGTCCGCACGGTAGAAACGTTCAAAGATGTGCTCTTTATCCTGCTGCGAAATACCTATTCCTGTGTCGCTGACTTTCAATAGTGCGAACGATGTGGTTGTAGCAACTGAGAGGGTCACACACCCACCAGCATTCGTGTAGGTGAGAGCATTGTCAATCAAACTCACAATCACCTGAATCAGACGTGCGGCATCACCTAGCACGGTTGCTTCACAAAACGGTTGAAGGATGAGGGAGATTTTACGTTCAACAGCTAGCGGTTCCAGGCTAGCGACAGCATCAGCCAGAAGCAGGTCGAGGCGCACAAGATCATGCTCGAATTGAACTTGGCCTTCGTCTGCACGAGCTAGTATCAACAAATCGCTAATCAGCGTGCCCAAGCGTTCAGACTCGGCATTGACACCTTGTAAAACTGCTATGTAATCGTCAGTTGACGTTGGCTGCTCAAGAGCCACCTCGGTCATGCTACGAATCGCCGCTACAGGCGTGCGCAATTCGTGCGAGGCATCAGCAACAAAACGACGTTGCTGCGTGAATGCGGAATCGAGCCGACCAATCATCTGATTGAAAATCAAGGAGAGGTCGCGTACTTCATCTCTTGCAACGGGCACAGGTACGCGCTGATGGAGATCTCTTGCGCCGATCTCACGTGCCGTACGGGTCAGACGGTGGATAGGTCTGAACGCTCGTCCAGCTAGCCAATAGCAGCCAAGGACACTACAGAGCAGCACAAATGGAGTAATAATCAGTAAGGCAATGAAGATATTCTCCATATGTTCTTGCAAGGTTCTCAACGACTGACCTACCTGCACCACCCCTACCAGCTGTTGTTTATCAATCAACATCGTGCTATAGACACGCAGTTCTATATCATGTGGACCATCGACATTCCCATACCAGGGTGTCCTTTGTAAAGGGTGTCTGGTGCTCTCTGTTGGCATCACAACATTACTAAAGCCTGGAGAGCTATAAATCACTTTCCCTGTGACATCAAGGATACGAGCAAAAACATGTGTGCTTTTATTAGACGTATCTGGCTGATCAGCTTGATTTGCAGCATCGATGTCATCGAACGAATCTACAATCGCAGCAGTAGCAGAAAGCTCAGGCAACTCGTTCACCATACCATCAACAGCAAGTTTCCCATTTTTAATAGAAACCGTCTCTGCAACTTGTTGTGAACGCATTTGCAGTGTGGTATCGAAGCTGGAGGCAAGCGAAGCGCGGAGGGTGATATAGAATGCGATGCCGAATAGCAATAATAATAGAGCCGAGATACTGGTATACCACAGCGTCAATTGCACGCGAATACCGAAAGGAGTAAGGTGAAGAAGGTGTCGCACTCGCCTCATGTCTCAACGGGTTCTTTCAACTGATAGCCAGAGCCGCGTACAGTGTAAATCACATCCGGTTCATTCTGATCGCATAATTTGCGGCGTAAATAACGAATATACACATCAATAACATTTGAAAAATGATCGGCGTCTCCATCCCACACATGCTCGGCGATCATAGTGCGGCTCAAAACCTGATGTGGATGACGCATAAAGAATTCTAATAAGGCATACTCTTTATTCCCAAGCATGATAGAACGCTCTCCTCGACGCACCGCGTGCGTGCACGTATCAAGCGTAATATCCATAAATTGCAGAGTCAGTGTCTTAATCGGACTACTACGACGCAACAGCGCACGCACACGTGCCTCTAATTCACTGAGGGCAAATGGCTTTACCAAGTAATCGTCCGCGCCCAAGTCTAGCCCCTTCACACGGTCCTCCACCTCGCCCAACGCGGTGAGCAGTAAAATAGGCATCGTCTTGCCTTGCTCACGTAATTGCTTACAGACTTCCAGCCCACTAAGATGCGGCAATAGAATATCGAGTAAAATGAGATCATAGGAAGTCGCCAGTGCAGCTAGGACAGCATCTTCTCCGTCGGCAACCAGATCAACAGCATAATGATTGCCTTCAAGCCCTTTTTTCAGGCTTGAACCCAAACGAAGATCATCTTCGACGACCAGAATACGCATGTATGCCTCTCTTTGGACACAACGAAAATTTGCCGCATTGGCTACTGAGTCTCTACGACTCCTGTAGGACTCAGTCAGCCAACACAACAACGACAGTATACTCCCCATTTCTTAGTTCAAGATGAAATTATGAAACTATTTTGCTACCAGCCAACAGCGTAGTAACTCGGCCACGCTCCATGCTTGTGCGAAACATCCACCGCCCGTAAAAGGAGGCTCTGGCTCGGCTACTTCGCTGATAGTACCGAGACAACTTTTCCACAAGCGCTGCACCAATGGTTCCATCAATGGTAAGAGGGCAGAACGATCATTATGTACGCGTAAGAACACATCGATATAGGGGCCAATCAACCATTGCCATACCGTCCCCTGATGGTAGGCACTATCGCGCTCCGTAGCGTTGCCATTAAAATGACGGTGATAGGCAGGATCGTCGGGACTGAGTGAACGCAACCCCACAGGTGTCAGCAAGCGTTCAGTGACTTTTTGTAGCATCGATGCCATCTGCGCATCAGAGAGTAGATCATGCGTTAGTGAAGCCGCGAACAGCTGATTGGGGCGCAACGAAGCATCGTTTTTCCCAGCGCTTCCTTCCACATCGACTACATCATACAAGTACCCACCCTCTTCATACCAGAAGCGTGCTGCGAAATGCTGACTGACCTGAGAACGCAACTGACTATACTGTGAGGCATCCATGGACAGATGCACAGCCCATGTTTCCATAGACGCCAGAGCACAATACCAGAGCGCATTGATCTCAACCGGCTTGCCATGGCGTGGCGTGATCACAGTATCTCCCACCTTCGCGTCCATCCATGTCAATTGCACTCCCGGCTCACCTGCACGTAACAGACCATCAGTGGGGTCAACTCCAATGCCATAGGTCGTTCCCTTGACATGCCACTGAATGATTTCTTGCAAGGTGGGGAACAGGTCTTTCAATAAACTCCAATCACCTGTTACAGCAAGATACCTCTCTATAGCATGGAACATCCATAGCGTGGCATCAGCCGTATTATATTCCGGCGCGTCTCCACCGTCTGGGAAGCGATTAGGAATAAGACCTACGTGGACATAGGAGGCAAACGCTTTGAGCAAGCCCCGTGCCTCGCTATAGCGCCCCGTACCTAGCATTAAGCCGGGCAACGAAATCATGCTATCACGCCCCCAATCAGTGAACCAGGGATAACCAGCAATGATTGTTTTCCGACTCGGAGCAAGCGGCAGATTTCCACTCCAATTGACCGAGCCTTTAATAGAGTAATCTGGCCGGGCCACGATGAATTGATCTGCTGCAAGCACAAGGCGAGCAAGTACAGGGTCCTGTACTTGCAAGTTGTTTGTTGAGCGATCTGCTACCGTCAATAATTGCTTGATACGACGATCATGCCGCATCAACGCATGATTGACCGCATCTTCATGATGTGGCCCACCAATATCAACGGGCAATTCCGCTTCAGCACTCAACACCAGCGTGGTACGCATCCCCGGCCTTATTTGCATGCGGAATGAGCCGGGCTGGTACACATCCTCCTGGTCTGGCAAGCCACGTTCGCTGTCGCGGCGATGCAACACATGCCAATACCAATACCCAGTCGGCTGATAGGATGCCGAGGAACCAGCGACAAGATGATAGGGCGGCGCATCATCATACGCATGCACACGACAACGATTGCCAAGGTTCTCAACTCGAAAATGCCAGTCAGCAGCACCTTGCGTTGTAGCATGATAATCCCGTGCGAGGCAGAAAGGAAATAATGTCAAAGTCAGAGGTGGCGCAGGCTCATCAGAAATATCATCTACTGTGCCACGCAGCATATATTGTACATAGGTGGTATTTTGTCCATACTCCATCCAGATACGCTTTTCCAATACGAGGGTCTTTGTGAGACGATAAGTGAAACAAGGAACATCGCCCTCTAAAACGACGTTGTCCAGATATGTATATCCATGTGGGTCAATGGCTCCCCTTTGATACTCATTGGTACCAAGCTTGAGTATTTGTCCAGCAGGCAGAGTAATCTCTTCATCAACCTTTGTCACCAACACCGTACGCTCAACTGGCGGATGCAAGGCCGCAACCAGTAAGCCATGATAACTACGCGTAGTGGCACCTGCAACAGAGCCAGCGGCATAACCACCGAGTCCATTCGTGACCAACCATTCACGATCTAAGGCCGATTGCACATCGGTACACGCTTGTTTCTCCAATTGGAGATGCCAAGCGTTAATGGGAGTTTGTTGTTCTGTATCCATCTCTTGTCCTACAAGCATTGTATCAATTCCTTATGCTATTTGTATTTTACACTATAAACCTAAGCGAACGTCGTAGGGACCAGCTTTAGCGCGTCCGCCGTTCAATAAATTGAGCGAGATCCCAAATGCGGTACTCAATGATAGATACCATCTCCCTCGAATCTCGCCCGATCAATCGGGCCGGGCGGACGCGCTAAAGCTGGTCCCTACGACTTACTATATCTTTCATACGCTTGAGCGCCATCTCAATACGCTCGTCGGGTGCGGTGATCGAGATACGTACATAGCCTTCTCCTCCCGAGCCAAAGTTGCTTCCGGGAGTCACAAGCACGCCCGTAGCATCAAACAACCAGTTCGCAAAATCACGAGAGGTAAAGCCTGTTGGGACAGCTGCCCAGATATACAAGCCTGCTAATGGTTTGTCCGCACGCATACCCAAAACGTTACAGCCTTCTACAAGTAAATCACGGCGGCGCCGATAAATGGCATTGCGCTGCTCTAACCACGAAGCAGGTAAATGCAATGCTTCAATCGCGGCGTATTGAATAGGGCGGAAGATACCACTGTCGATATTGCTTTTTAAGCGTCCCACCGCATCCACAAGTTCTGGATTGCCCACTAGCATACCCATGCGGAAGCCAGCCATATTATAGGTTTTACTGAGTGAGTGCAGCTCTACCGCTACCTCGCTCGCGCCTGGAATTTGCAGAATGCTCATTGGACGGAAGTTCTCGAAATAGACCTCGGCATAGGCCATATCATGAATAATGACGAGATCATGTTGTTGTGCAAAGGCAACTGCTTGCTCAAAAAAGGCACGGTCCGCACACGCTGCCGTTGGATTATTCGGATAGTTCAACCACAAAACCCGCGCCTTCGCTACCACATCAGGTGGAATACTCGCCAAGTCGGGCAGGTAGCCATGGTGCTCTGTTAAAGGCAAGAGGTACGGCTGTGCGCCCGCCGTTGTGCTGCCGGTTACATACACCGTATAATAGGGATCGGGAATCAGTGCAATATCGCCAGGATTCAGTACGGATGAGGCGGCATACGCCAGACCTTCTTTTGAACCAAGCAATGGCAAAATATTCCGTTCAGGGGTGAGCTTGACCTGAAAACGTCGTTCAAACCACTCCGCAATCGCTTCATGCAAGGCATACATACCACGATACTCAGGGTAACGATGATTTTCTGGGTCCTGCATCGCAGCACACAGACGTTCCACCACCGCCGCAGGCGCTGGCAGATCAGGGTCGCCCATTGAGAGGCTGATGACATCCACGCCCGCAGCTTGGCGCTCGGCAATACGTTTCTTTGCATCCGCAAAGTGATAGGGGGGCAAGCTATTTATAAGATGTGAGAGTTGCACACATGTTCCTCTTTCTTACTTAATCCATCGGCTCCGCTTCGTACTAGTTCTCGCCTACTTACTCCATTGGTTCCGCTTCGTACCAGTTCTTGCCCACTTTCATCTCCACCTTGATAGGCACATGTAATGGATAAACGTTCTCCATGATTTTTTTAGCGAGACGCCGCGTACGATCAAGCTCCTCCACAGGTACCTCGAAAACAAGCTCATCATGCACCTGCAGGATCATACGCGTCTTCATGCTCTGCTCTCGTAGCTCATGATGTAAACGAAGCATCGCCATTTTAATCAGGTCGGCATTCGTGCCCTGAATAGGCATGTTAATAGCCTCACGCTCAAGAGCCTGACGCTCATTATGCGACAATGCATGCATTTCAGGAATGAAACGCTTGCGTCCAAACAATGTATTAACGTAGCCCTGTTTACGCGCTTGGTTGAGCGTACTATCGACATAGCCTTTAATGTTGGGAAAGGTCTCGTGGTAACGATTGATAAACTCGGCAGACTCCTTGTTCGTCATACCCGTCACTTGGGAGAGACCAAAAGCTGATTGACCGTACAGTACTGCATACACCACTGTTTTCGCCAGTCGCCGATGGTCTTTCGTCACCTGCTCAGGTGACACGCCAAAAAGAGACGCCGCCGTAATCGTATGAATGTCTTCGTCATTGCTGAACGCTTCAACGAGACGTGGCTCACCTGTAATATGAGCTAGAATACGCAACTCAATCTGCGAGTAGTCAGCAGTCAGCAAGACATACGAGGGGTCAGCGACGAAAGCACGGCGAATCTGGCGTCCCACCTCGGTACGTATAGGAATATTCTGCAAGTTCGGATTACTTGATGAGAGACGCCCGCTAGAAGCAACCGTCTGGTTAAACGAGGTATAGACGCGCCCCGTCCGTGTATCCATCAACGACAACAAGCCATCAATATAGGTTGACTTGAGCTTGCTAAACTGCCGATACTCCAGAATATGATCGACGACAGGATGTTTGCCTTGCAAGCTTTCAATCACATCAGCATTTACCGAGTAACCAGTCGCGTTTTTCTTTCCTGTCGGCAGTTTTAGCTCATTAAACAGCACATCTCCCAACTGACGTGTTGAGTTGATATTGAATTCGTGCCCCACAGTATCATAAATTGCTTGCTCCAATGTCAACAACTGCCTACCCATCTGTACCTCTAGTTGGCGTAGGAACTCAGCATCTAGAGCAATGCCGTACCGCTCCATCTGCATCAGTACCGCAATAAGTGGCAACTCGACATTGTTGTAGAGTGTGAGCAGATCATGTTGGCGCAGTTCTGCCATGATTGGCTCGACCAAGCGCAATGTCATATCGGCATCTGCTCCCGCATAGTCGGCGGCGGCGCGTATGGGCACCTGAGCCATGCTAATCGTCTTCTTGCCACGGCCAATTAGATCGGTAATGTTGGTCATGACAATACCCAGACGTTGAAAGGCTTGATCTTTCAAGCCAAGGCCGCGCCGTCCTGGTTCGGCGACATATGCACCGACCATCGTATCAAAGGCCAGCCCCTGCACTCCAATGTTGTAGCGCCCCAGCATCATCATATCGTACTTGGCATTGTGCATGTACTTGTGTACTCGCTCATCTTCCATCACCGGACGTAACTGATCGAGCACGTACTGCAATGGCAACTGTTTCTCTGGCTCAATCCCCTCAAGCGTCTGTCCATGCCCAACGGGGATATAGTAGGCTTCATGGGCAGCCATGGCACAGGAGATACCCACCAGTTCCGCGTGTCGTGGCTCTTCTGAGGTCGTCTCTGTATCAAACGCGAATGCGCCCGCACTATACATGCTCGTGATGAGCACCCGCAATGCCTCTTCTGTGTTGACAACCATTGTGTTTGTCTGTGGTTGTGCGGTATCTTCCAGAAAAAGCGGTACACCTACATTGCCCGCACTAGGCAAGCGTAACTTGCGTATTGTCTCCGTCGGCACCTCTGCTGCATCAAAGAGACTTAGTTGCAGTGGACCATCAACAAGTTCCTCGCTCTCCTGTTTGCTCTCTCCATGCTTTGTAGTCTCTTTGGCTATAGGAAGAGCAGCTACATCAAAATCGGTAGTCGGTGGTGGCGGTGGCATGAGAATTGGCACAACGCCAACGGGTGGCGCGAATAAAAGAGTCTCGTCCTGCGCAAAGGGTGAGCTTCCATTGAACGTATTCTGACCGTCATTGTTTCGATTGTTAGAGGCAGCGTTTGACCCACTAGAAATTCCAGAGTTTGTTTGCTCTTCCCCCGCTGGTAGCGTGACACCCAGCGACTTAAACAGGTTCAAGACGCGCTCTACCAAGGAACGAAAACCAAGCTCGCGGAAGAGTGCCAATACCTTATCACTGTTGACGGTCTGTAGACGGCATGCTTCCAGGTCAAGTTGCACAGGCACGTCTAGCACAATGATTGCCAAGTGCTTGCTCTGTAATGCCTGTTCAGTTGCATTCTGCAAGAGTTTCTGCTCTTTAGGCTTGAGTTCAGCGACATGAGCCAGAATACCTTCCAAACTACCGTAATCGTTTATGAGGCGTGAAGCCGTTTTTTCGCCAATACCAGGAACGCCGGGAATATTATCCGACTTATCACCTACCATCCCTTTGAAATCGGGCAGTTTAGGAGGTGGAAAGCCATAACGCATTTTGACGGCGGCTTCATCATACTCAGTGACTTCGGTAATACCGCGCTTGGCGACTTTGACCATCACGTTCTCATTGACCAGTTGCAGCGTATCCATATCACCTGTATAGATGATAGTATACACGCCCTGTTGCGCCGCCTGGACCGAGAGCGTCCCTAACACGTCATCAGCTTCAAAACCATCCTTCTCATAGATTGGAATGCCAAATGCCTGCACGATTTCACGTATACGCCCAAACTGGGGGCGCATGTTATCAGGCAACGTCGGACGATGTGCCTTATAGGGCGTGTATTCTATATGACGAAAGGTCGGCGACGGTAGATCAAATGTCATTGCGAAATAGTCCGGCTTCTCTTCGGCGATAGCCATCATTAACATAGACGTAAAGCCAAAGGTCGCGTTAACCGGCTCTCCCGCGCTCGTCGAGAGCGTTTCTGGCACCGCGTGAAAGGCACGATGGATCATTGCATGTCCATCAATCAGCACAAGTTTCTTCTGTTTCATAATATTTTTCCTGGCTTGTTTGTTTCTCTCTTTTCCTAATTACTACTTATTCTTACACTCCTGGAAGAACGTGGTAGCAACCGTTCTTAATCGCCCTCCCACTTGCAAAGCGTTGCATGAGATGGACCGTTCTCCTCGGCATGGATCAGGGCAAAAACGAGTTGCGTCACATCTCGCAAAGGAATATTCTGCCAAGCGGGGGTACGTAACCAATCTAGTAAAGCTAGACCATGCTCACCCATAATATCGTCGGGCGTCGGAGGTGACAGGCGCACGGTCCAACTTGCAGTATTGAGGTACATCTGTGTACCATTGTTCACAGGGTCCGTGCGCTCCATATGTGTATGACCGGCGATAGCATAACGTAGTGTGGAATCATCCTGAAGCACCTTGTACATCCCACGCGCTACGCTCTCGCCCATCTGGTAGGTGATGGGTGTACAGATGCTGGCAACGGCTTCGCGCAAGGGCAGAGACAAAGCTTCACGCAACGTACTAAATTCCATAATTGCTGCCGGTGAAATCTGTGCGTCCTCAGTTCGCGGCTTCCAATCTGTTTTGTGTGCCACCATATCCTGCTGAAAAGCCACAAAATCCATAGCCGTTTCTTCAAACAGACGCTGCGGATTACGTTCCTCTCCCACGGCAAGGTTTGCAAGCACGGTACGAGGATACGACAGCAGTTGTGCGGTAAGATGCGCAGTAGCAACAATTATTTGTGGGTCTAACAAGCTCAACAATGCAATTTGACGCACGGTATTCATAGACGGCTCAAAGTGATCGAAATAGGCATATTTGAGGCTGATCGGGTGTGCGGCATGTTGAAAATAACGCGATCCCACAGGTAAGACGATACTTGATGGCGACGGAGCTACTGCTTGGCCTACATTATCCCATACTCCCTGTTGCATATGATTCCAGAAATCATAATAGTTGCCATGCTCAATATACACATCGGGTAGAGGGCGATAGTAGCGCGTCGTACAGAAGCGCACACGAGGATCAGACAGTGTACCAGTGATAGCGTTACTAATACGTAACTGCACTGGTACAAAACATAACTCTACGTCGTGATTACCCGTAATAAAAGTAATCGTATGCTCTGGTAGCTCAATAAAGGAGCGGAGCACAGCAAAGAAAGGACGATGGGCAGCAACAATCTTTTCCAATTTTTGTAGTGCAGTGGCAACATCTATCATGCCGTTCAGATCGTAGGGTGGCGTTACCAGAAAATCAAAACAATCGCCGTTAATAATTAATTCAACATTTCCTGTCTGGCTTTGGAGCAAACCCTCAAAGGCAGATTGCTGCCTCTCGCCAAAGCATTCCAGAATAGAAGCACCATCAGCAAGATGAAGATCACTCACAACGAGCTTCGTTATAGCCATATAAAACCTTTCTAAGCCGTTTTATGTTTAAAGGAGAGTTGCGAACCTTACCAAGATATCGAGAGCACACATGCCATCAGTCATACATGCAGCACCCTATGTGAGTTTCGCCCTTTCCCACTGTATTTTACTGTGTTTGTGCCGAGATGTATAGTATACTTAGCTAGCAAGCGATGTTTATAGTTCTTTCATCATTAGACCCTTATTGCTAGTGTACCACGCAGCAGAACATTCTAAAGTTGGTGCTTAATATCCTATTATTTCACGTGTAAGCATACACAGGAGGAAATACATGTCTCGTAGAAACAATCTACTTTCACTAGAGCACCTCAATGGTGCAGGAGGTCCAGCTATGGCAGAAGAGAAACAGGATGAGTTATTAACGGTCCGCGAGGTGGCCCGTCGTTTGCGCGTAGATGACACCACAGTCCGCCGCTGGATAAAAAGTGGAGCATTGGATGCTGTTGCACTACCTCACAAGGCGAGAAGGCAATCATATAGAG
>JRHI01000472.1_pt1 | contig 43675 bp, 39 predicted proteins | sample 215371 | NCBI WGS metagenome assembly JRHI01 (sample SAMN02929681, study PRJNA255918) | sediment metagenome | biome: cave system; feature: Ice Cave; material: Sediment; isolation source: sediment from deep within a dark volcanic ice cave with no known source of... ... | reverse complement strand
GTGTCGGCATAGCGCGGATCCTTCACCGAGGTGCTCGCCCAAAGGCAACGCTGGGGGCGGGCGCCGGCCCTGGCCAGCGTCTCCCAGCGCGGCCCGGAATGCAGCTCGCCGAACTTGAGGTAGGCCATCTTGGAGTTGGCGATGCCGGCCTTGCCGTAGAGCCTCTCCAGCCCTCTCGCCTCGGCCGGGTCCCCAACCGCCGCGATCTTCTCCTGCAAGAGCTTGTCGACCTTGCTGTCGACGCGGCTGACAAAGAAGCTGGCGACGCTGCTGACCCGGGCGAGGTCGCCCCCCCGGGCCAGGTGATCCTCCATGCCGGCGAGGAATGACTCGACCACCTGCGCATAGCGCTCCACCGCGAAGATGAGGGTGACGTTGATGTTGACGCCCTCGCCAAGCATGGTGCGGATCGCCGGCAGGCCGGCCCGGGTCGCCGGGATCTTGACCATCACGTTCGGTCGCTCGCAGCGCGACCACAGCTCGCGCGCCATGGCGACCGTCTTCCGGGTGCTCAGTGCCACGTCCGGCGAGACCTCGATGCTGACAAACCCGTCCTGGCCGTGGGTCCTCTCGTAGACCGGTCGGAAGGTGTCGGCCGCCGCCTGGATGTCCTCCACCATCAGGTCCCAGAGGATCTGGCCCGGCTTGCGACCGGCCTGCGTCAGCCGGACGAGGGCCTCGTCGTAATCGGTCGAGCCGGAGACCGCCTTCTCGAAGATGGTGGGGTTGGAGGTGACGCCGGTGACGCCCTCATCACGCATCCGCGCCAGCTCGCCAGAGGTGATCAGCTGGCGACGGATGTTGTCGTACCAAAGGCTCTGCCCCTGGGCCGCAAGCTCCCTCAGGGGGCTGGTCGCTCTAGTCATGTGCTCCTCCAATGGCCGCCGGAACTTTCTCGATCGTATCCAGTAAGCGCTCCCGGACGAGCACCCGATAGAGCTCCTCCTGCCGAGCCGTCTGCCTCATATAGAGCGAGTGCGCCTGCGGGTTGGGTGCATAGGTCTTCCCCACCTCGCTGACGAGCTTGTCCCCGTCCAGCTCACCGAGCTTCTCGAGGGCGAAGATCGCAGCGCCCCGACTTGACGCTTCGGCGGCCCGCGAGGAGGCCACCGGCTTGCCGATGGCGTCGGCCATGATCTGCATCCAGGCGGGAGATGCCAGCAGCCCGCCACCGTTGGCGACCAGGCGCCGAGCACCGGGAAGCACCGCGTCGAGCCGGGAGTCGACGCGACCGAATTCGATCGCGGTTGCCTCAAGCCCCGCCCGGACGATGTCGAGGGGCCGGGTTGCCTGCGTCAAACCGGCCAGCGAGCCGCTCGCGTGGGAGGCGAAGCCGGGGCTCCGCTCGCCCGCGAGCAGGGGCACAAAGGTGATGCCGGACGCAGTCGGCTTCATCCGGCGGAGCTGCCCTTCCAGCGATCCCCGCTCGATCACCAGCGTCCTGGTCAGCCAGGCAAACAGGTTGCCACCGTTGGACAGCGAGCCACCGACGACCAGGCGCCGCCGGTCGAGTCGGTAACACCAAAGGCCGTCCGGGATGCGCCCCGGAGTCCCTGAGTGGAGAGTCCTAAGTGCGCCTGACGTCCCCACGGTGAGAGCGCGCTGAGAGGGGTCGACGCAGCTGCTGCCGAAGTTGGCGAGGGCGCCGTCACCGGCGGCGCAGAGCCAGGGAACGTCGCGGAGCGAGGGCCAGCGCGAGGCATATTCGGGCCGCAGCCCCTCTCCCGCGTCTCCGATTGCGGCCAGCTGGTCAGCGCCGACCTGGAGCAGATCGAGCAGGCTCGCGTCCCAGGCGCAGTCGGCGAGACCCAGCAGTCCGGTGCCGCTGGCCATCGAGATGCTGGTCAGGGGGCTGCCGAACAGCTTGCGATGGACAAGGTCCCAAAAGCTGAGGAGGCGAGGCCGTCCCTCCCATAGCCGGGGCTGAGTCGCCCGCAGCCAGGCGAGCTTGGCGGGCCAGTAGCTCGGGTGGAGCAGGCAGCCGGTTCGCTGGTGGACGGCCTCGGCGTCAAGGCGCGCCGACAGCTCTTCCGCCTCACGCCAAGAGCGGGTGTCCGCCCACAGGTAGAGCGGGGTGAGCGCCCTTCCAGACTTCTCCGCCGCCACCAAACCGTGCCAGAAAGTTGAGATCCCCATCGCCCTGATCCGGGCCGCCCGCCTCTCCCCCGCCTCATGAAGAAGGCCGTCGACCGCGGCTGTCACCATACGGAAGAGCGCCGCCGCGTCCGTCTCGTAGGTGCCGTCCGCGGCTACCCGGGGTGAGTAGGGAATGTGCACCTCCACGCCGGGCACCTGGCGGGCGTGATCGTTGAAGAGGAGCGCACGGACCGAGGAGGTGCCAATGTCGAGCGCCCCCACGTAACCCTCTGTCAAATGCGATCTCAGTCTAGCCACCGCTCCTCGATCCGAAAGCTGGCCAGGTCATAGGTCCGCAACTGGGTGCGACCGCCGACCCGGCGAAGCGAGCTCATCAGCGCCGTCCCGGCGGCGGGCAGATCCGGCGGGAGCGCAAGGCCACTCAGGCCCTCGGGCGCGGGCGCCAGGGGATGGCAATAGGAGTCGGCCCACCGCGCAACCTCGAACCTATCGCCCGCATCCAGCATGACCGCGAGCTCGAAGTGGTGGAGGCCGAGCAGCTGGCCACCCGGCGTGGCAAGCCCGGGACCGGCGTGGCCCGGCCGATTCTTGAGATCACCGCGAGAAAGCCAACCGACCGAGCGCAGGAGTGTCACGGCGATGTGGCCTTCCACGAGCTCGTATTCGAAAGGGCCCGGCACGAACACCGCCGTTCTTCCCGCCAGCACCCACAGCCGCGCCGCGTCCGTGCGGAGGTCGTATTCGCGCCCCGCCTCGCTGCCGGGTCGCCGGAACGGCCGGTGAACCGCGCCGAAGGCAACCCCCGCCCAGGCGCCGCCCCCCGTCTCCGCCGGGACCAGCAAGCGCCGGCGGTGGTCCGGCCGGTCGTTCTGGAAGTCGATCAGCAGGCGGATGAGAGGCTCGCCTTCGATCGCCTCGGCGATGATCCCGGTCGGCGCCGAGAGCTGGGCCGGGCCGGCCGGGTCGTGGGTGTAGAGATCGCCTCGCTCGGGGCAATCCTCAAAGAGGAGACCCCTGGGCAGTGGCACCCCACGAACGGCGGGCACCTCGGGCTGGCCGACTCCCAGCGGTGGAAGGCCGAGCCGGGGATGCAGGCTGGGGTTGAAGAAGGCGACCGGCATCTCGCCCACTCCGAGCCGGCCGAGCAGCGCACCCGCGGCGCGGGCTGCCCGATCAAGCCTTTGCGTGGCCTCCTCATGGACCTGGTCAAGTGAGCAGCCACAGATCGTGTCGTGCGCCGAATTCAGGATCAGCTGGCGCCAGATGTAGTCGAACACGCGCGCCGGCCACGGCTTGCCGCTCAGGGTCCAGATCGGCTCGAGGTGGCGCTCCACCAATCGTTCCACGGCGGCGTGCTCCAGCTTGAGCGGGGATCGGCTGCTGAGCGTGCCCTTGAGCACAAACGAGGTGGCGGCCGAGTGCAGCTCGCCGCGCCAGGTTCTCTCCGGCTCAGGCAGGGCGGCGAAATAATCCTCGAGCGTGGAGATCGCGGTGCGCCTGGCCGGAGCCGCCTGCGCGATCGCCCGGTCGAGGCCGATCGGAACGTGGAGGTGGTCGTCGCCGGCCATCACCAACCACGGTCCGGCAGGCGACCAGGCTTCGCGCTCCAAACGCTCGCGCAGTTCCTCCTGACCGAGGGGGAGCGCCCGGCCATGGCCATAACCGCGTTCCAGGTGAACGGTTGAGACGGCGGTGCCATCGAGCGCCTCCCACCGGAAGCGGCTGCCCAGATCGGTGTCGGGAACTCCACGCCAGACGACCGCCCGCCGCACCCCCCTGAGAGCCAGGATCTGGGGCATCTGCGCGGTATGGCCGAATTGGTCCGGCAGGTAACCGATGAGCGTGGCCGGGCCGATCTCGGCCGCCCGGCGCAGTCCGAGCTCGAGGTTTCGGAGCAGGCATTCTCCACTCACCAGGTGCTCGTCGGGCAGGGTGTACCAGGGTCCCAGGCTCAATCGCCCCGCCGCTGCCGCCGCCCGCAGCGCAGCCAGCCTCTCCGGACGCGCCTCGAGGTAGTCGTCGACGACTGCCATCTGGCCATCCAGATGGAAGCGCAACCCGCGCTCCAGGGGAAGAGCGGTCAGCAGGGTGTCGATCAGGGTCACCAGCCGGCGCCGGTAAACGGCGAAGGGCAGGTACCACTCGCGGTCCCAATGCGTGTGGGGAACCACGTGAACCTGAAGGTCACCCTGACCGGCCGGGTCGTGCGGTCCCGTGGACATGCGGCATATTCTGTCCACTCAGTGGCCGAACACCTTCACGACGCCCGGGAACTCGAAGCGTTTGCAACCTCGCTGATCCGCGCCCTGGGCGCCCCTCCGGAAATCGCCGCCACCGTCGGCGGCCACCTGGTTCGCGCCAACCTGGCGGGCCACGATTCACACGGCGTCCTGCGCCTCCCGCAGTACGCCGGTGAGGTCGAGCGGGGAGAGCTGCAACCCGCCGCCGCCCCGGTCCTGGCCGTGAACAAGGGAGCTGTCGCCCTGGTCGATGCCCGCAACGGCTTCGGTCACAGCGCGACGGCGTTCGCCATGGAGTGGGCGGCCGGCAAAGCAGCCGACCTGGGAATCGCCGCGGCGGGGATCCGCCATTCCAATCACATCGGCAGGCTGGGCGAGTACGCCGAGATCGCCGCCAGCCGCGGTATGGTCGGGATCACCACGGTGGGCGTGGTCGGCGCCGGTGGAGTCAGCCCATTTGGCGGCCGGGGCCGGTTCATGGGCACCAACCCGTGGTCGATAGGAATCCCAGCCGACGGCGAGCCGATGATCTTCGATGCGGCCACCTCGGCGGTGGCCGAGGGCAAGCTCCGGCTCGCCAGGGCCAAGGGTACCGCCGTGCCGGCAGGTGCCATCGTGACGCCCGCCGGCGAACCGACGACCGACCCTAATGACTACTACGCAGGCGGTGCGCTGCTGCCTTTGGGCGGCCTGGTCGCCGGCCACAAAGGCTTCGGCCTCTCCCTCGCTTCCGCCCTGATCGGGGCGCTGGCGATGATCGATGACCCGGAGGCCACCACCGGGGGAACCTCGACGCGCACCAACACCCACACCCCGGCCTGGCTGGGCGGCGCATTTGTCATCGCCATCGACCCGGACTGGTTCGGCTCGGCGCAGACTTATCGCACTGCGGTCGCAGAGGCGCTGGCCGAGGTGCGCCGCCAGCCGCCGGCGACCGGGGTGGATTCAGTCCAGGTTCCCGGCGACCCCGAACGGCGCAGCCGCGAGGTCAGGTCGCGGGATGGGATTCCCATCCCCGATGTGATCTGGGCCGAGTTGGTCCAGCTCGCCGGCCGCTACGGAGTCGGCGCCACCGGCTGAGCTGGAGGCGGGGCCCCACCCGCCGCCGGGGCTCCGCTGGGCAGTGGCTGGGGGCCGGCGGGCCGGCCCGGTGCCGCCTTCTTCTTGAGCAGCGGGTCGATCACCTTGCGATCCTCGTTGAAGGCCGCCTGCAGCGCCAGGGCGCGCTTCACACCGTCCGGTCGATTGCGCGCCCGGAGCTGGATGATGATGATGTCCACCGGTTTGGCTTCGGCTTTGTCGAACTGGTCGCGCACCTGGTCCCACCCGGCATCCCGCTTGGCGCCGGCCAGTTCGCGACCGGAGACCCGAAGCTCGTCGTAGTAGGCGCTCAGGGTCTTGATGGCCAGGCGCGAATCCCCCTTGGCGGCCATTGACTCGGATTCTCGGAACCGCTGATTGGCAACCTGCAGCCGGACCCCGGCCCGGGCGGTCGGACCGCGGCTCAACCATTCGAGCAGGCTCTCGGTGCGAATCTTCACCGGGTAGAAAGGGCTGTCCGGATCCGCCACCTGGGACGCCAGAGCCAGGCCGGACCCGGCAACCACCGCCAGCAGGAGCGCAATGGCGAGGACGAACGTCCAGCGCAGCCGGTGGGTCGGGAGGCGGTGCCGGGAGGGCCGTACCTTCAGCTGGTGGCCGTGAACCCAGGCCGCTCGGTGGCTGGCGACACCTTCGATGAACTGATTCCTGACGCGCACCCGGGCTCCGGGGTGAGGTGCGGGGCCGGGCAGCGTCGCCAGCTCCTCGGAGAGAGCCAGCATTCGTTCAAGCTCGTCGGCGGCCGGATGAAGGCCGGTGGCCTCGACCATGCCGGAGCCCTGCGCGCGCCGCGCCAGGGCGTCCTCCAGCTGCCGGGAGCTGGGGTCAACCAGCATCCCCGGCCTCCGGAGCCAACCAACGGCGGAGAGCGAGCAGGCCCCGCTGCTGGATGGCGAGCACATGACTGAGCCGCTGGCCCGTTGCACCGGCCACCGTCGAAGCCGGCAGGCCGGCGATGAACCTCAGGCTCAGGACCTCCTGCTGCTCGGGAGTGAGAGCTCGCAGCCCGACGCGGAGGCGGGCGGCGGCGGAGGCCTCGGAGGGCGCAGTTTCGGGCGCAGTTTCGGAGCGGCTCTGTTTGACCAGGAGGGAATTGGCGATCCGATAAAGCCAGGGAGCGAAGCCCGTCTCGAACCGCCGAAAGCGAGGCAGCCCGTCGAGTGCCCGGACGAAAACCTGACGCGCCAACTCCTCTGCCGAGGTGTGGTCCCCAACCCGACCGTAGACATACCGGTAGAGGTCGTCGAAGTTTGCCTCGAAGAGCTCGGCCAACGCCTCTGCCTCATACCGCTGGGCTCTTACGATAAGTTCCTGCTCCGATTCGACGGGAGGTGCCGGAGCGTCCCTGGTCACCGTCGGAGATGAACTGACTTCCGCCATTTCACTATAAGAATAACTTCTAACTTGATATCAGAGTTTCTACTTGAACAGAGTTGGGTCGAGAACCGCGGCGCGGCCTGCACCTCGGCCGCGATCATGACTGCGCTGACAGCCCTGGGCGCGCCCAAGTTACCCGACCTCGCCACCGTCACGCTGTCCCTGGCCGGCTGCGAGTTCGGAGCCCCCGGGCTCCTCGATTACATTTCGTGGCCGGGCCGGCGGGCGCCTCTCGACATTCGAACCGAGGCGCTGGCGGGGGCGGCTGGGCTGGCCGTCCGCTCGACCTCCGGCGCCTTCCTTCCCGGCCTGCCCCTGCGGCCGCGGCCGCAGACCGTTCTCGTGGTCCACCTCGCCTTCGGCCAGGAGGCTCCGGGCAGGTACGGTACCTGGGGGTGGCAACCGCTCCAGCCGCGCACCTACTCGACCGGTGGGCACAGCGTCGTCCTGGCGGCGGTGGACGGACCGCGCTGGACGGTGGTCGACCCAAATCATTTCGGCCTCCAGCGCTGGCCACGGCCAGGGCTGGCGACCGCCATCACGACGCTGGAGAGAGCCGGCCGGGAAGCCGGAACCGGGCCCGGGTCAGGCGCGGGGAGTTGAGTTCGGCGCCAATTCCTCGATCTGCCTCACCATCCCGTCGAGGATGGTGAGGCCGGCATCCCAAAAGCCAGGGTCGGTGATGTCCATGCCGAGCGTCCGGACCAGCTCATCGGGCCGGGTGGACCCGCCGGCGGCGAGGAACTCGAGATAGGCATCGACGAAGCCCGGCCCACTCTCCTGGTATCGCTTGTATACGGACAGTGCCAGCAGGTTGCCGAATGCATAGGCGTAGACGTAGCCGGGCGCGAAGTAGAAGTGGCCGACGTAGCTCCACCACACCTTGTGGTCCTCGGTCAGCTGGAGGGAATCGCCGAACATCGGCTGGAGCACCTCCTGCCAGGTCTCCCCCAGTTGTTCCGGGGACAGCTCTCCCTCGGTCCGGCGCCGCGTGTGGACCGCGTCTTCGAACCGGTTCATCGCGACCTGGCGGAAGACCGAGGCGAAAGCGCCCTCGACCTGGTCGCAGAGCATCGAGAGCCGGATATCAGCGTCCTTCTCCTCGGCCATGATCCGGTCGAAGGTCAGGGTCTCGCCGAAGACGCTGGCGGTCTCCGCCAGGGTCAGGGGGGGGTGGTAATCAAAAATGCTCTGGCGGCTGGCGAGCCGGTCGTGCAGGCCGTGGCCGAGCTCGTGGGCCAGCGTCAGGGCATCGTTGAGCTTGCCGGTGAAGTTCATCATCACATAGGGGTGGAACCGCGGCGTGGCGCCGGCGCAGAAGGCCCCACCTCGCTTGTGCTCCCCCAGCGCGGCGTCGATCCAGGGCTGCCTGAAGAACTCCTCGACCAGGTCACCGGCGCGTTCACTGAACCGGTGGTACGAGCCTACCACCAGCTCTTTCGCCTGCGGCCAGCTCAGTTCTCGGGTGGCGCCGAGCACGGGAGCGTATCGATCCCACTCGTGAAGCTGCTCCAATCCCAGCAGCCGCTTCTTGACGCGGTAGTAGCGCCCCACCATGTCGTGGCGCGCGGTCACCGCCTCGACCAGGGCCGCGACCGCCTCGTCGGACGTCTCGTTGGCGAGGTTGCGCGCGCTGATCCAGCTTGGATAGTTGCGCAGCCGATCGTCGATGGCCTTGTCCTGCAGGATCACGTTGAATACGTAAGCCCGCGTCCGCAGGTCCTGACGGAGGGCCTCGGTGACTCCCCGCGAAGCCGCCTCGCGACGTGACCGGTCGGCCTCGCGAAGCCTGGCCAGCGCCTGCTCGAGGCCGAGCCGCTCGCCCGCGATGTCCACCTTGATTGCCGCCGAGAGCTCCTCGAACAACCTGACCCAGGCCCCCGCCGAAACTGGTGAGCGGTCCGTCAGGAGGCGCTCCTCCACCTCGCTGAGATTGTGGGGACGGTACTTGCGGGACTCCTCCACCGTGTGGCGGTAGCGAGCCGCCCTCGCATCGGCGTAGAGGGGTGCCACCTGTTCGTCGGTCAGGTTCGCCAGCTCGAGATGGAAGAACACCAGGTGCCGGCCCCGCTCGGCGCCGGCCTCCTCCACACGCGCGAGCAACCGCCCGTTGGCCGGGCTGGCGGTGTCCTGGGTATGCAGAAGCGACGCATAGAGGCCGGCCTTGGAGGTGCGATCCTGCATCTCCTCGAGGCGTTCCATCATCGCCGCGAAATCATCCGGTGCCAGGCTTGCCACCCGGCCCCGGTAATCGGTCTCAAACGACTGGGCAGCCTCCAGCCCGGCTTTCAGCGTGGCCTCGATCCGGGGGTCGGTTGGGGACGAGAAGAGCTCACTGAGGTCCCAGCGAATTTCCTCGGCACCGGTGAACATTGGAGCTTGAGCCATGGCCGAGATTAGATTAGCGGGCGCTGCCCGGGGAACCCCCGCGACTCTCCATTGTCACGGCTTGAGAGTCGTGATACGTTATATCGGACGGAGGCAGAAACGCTCTATTTCGCAGCATAGATGCCGATAGCCTCATTGTTGGGTTAAAGCGTCGGCTCAGCCGGCCGGTTGGCCGTCGGCGCTGGTTCTAGGAGGTCTCTTTTTTTCATGCAGATCATTGTTTGGCTGATCGTCGGTCTCATCGCCGGCTTCCTGGCCGGAAAGGTAGTCAGTGGTCACGGCTTCGGCGTGATCATGGACATCGTCGTCGGCATCATCGGCGCCTTCCTGGGCGGCTTCATCGCCAGCCTGCTCGGTATCGGCGCCACCAACCTCGTCATGCAGATCATCGTGGCGTTCGTCGGCGCAGTGATCCTGCTGATGATCCTGAAGGCGGTCGGGTTCGGCCGGGGCCGCAGCCGCACCACCTAACTGAAAGCGGAATTGCAGAAAGCGGAACTGGGTTGCCGGTGCTGATTCACCGGAACCGCGGGGGCCGGCCTTCGGGCCGGCCCTCTTTTATTGGCTAAACCCGGCCCAGCACCCGGTTGATCACATCGCTGATGTTCGGCCCGCCCTTGCCGAAGGGCAGCGACCGTACCCGATGGGCGTAGACCATGTCCGCCACCCGGACGACGTGCTCGGTGCCAACGACCGAAGCCTCCTCGTAGGCAGCCTCCGCCTGGGCGGCGCGCGAGCAGACTAGGTCGGCGCGGTGCCCGTCCACCTCGAGGGCGATTGACAGCTCGGCGATCTGCTGCAGGATCTCCCGCGGGACGTTGACCTCCGGGAAGGTGGCGATTCCCTCGGCGATGCGGTCCTTCACGTCTGCCTCGGAATCCCGATGCTCTATGAAGAACTTGCCTGGGTTGTCCTCCCAGGCCGCCCGCTTCTCGACGATGGCGACCCGCTGCTCGAGGTCGCGGATGCCCTCCACATCGACACAGAGTCCGAACCTGTCCAGCAGCTGGGGACGGAGCTCACCCTCTTCCGGGTTCATGGTGCCGACCAGGATGAACCGGCTGGGGTGCATCACCGAAACGCCCTCCCGCTCGACGACGTTGACGCCCATCGCCGCAGCGTCGAGGAGGACATCGACGATGTGGTCGTCGAGGAGGTTCACCTCATCGACATAGAGGATGTTCCGGTTGGCTTCGGCGAGGACGCCGGGCTCGAAACGACGCGATCCCTCCTTGAGGGCTGCTTCAAGGTCGATGGTGCCGACCACTCGATCTTCGGAAGCGTTGATCGGCAGCTCAACCACCCGCATCCGCCGCGTCGCGCTCGCCAGCACCTCGCCGGCCTGGATGCGTGCCTGGCAGTCCATGCAGAGGGACTCGCGATCGCTGGGGTTGTCGCCGAAGCGGCACCCGGCGACGACGTCCTGCTCGGGCAGCAACCTGGCCAGGGCGCGAACCGCGGTCGACTTTCCGGTTCCCTTCTCGCCTCGGATCAGCACTCCCCCGATCGCGGGGTTGATCGCGTTGAGAACCAGCGCCATCTTCATACGGTCCTGCCCGACGATCGCGCTGAAGGGGTAGGAATAGCGTTCCACAGCCATGGCCCGAGAAGTCTACCGGTCGCGGTTGAGCTGTCTTTCGACGACCGAGGCGATCTCGTCCCGCGAGAGGTCGAAGAGCCCGTAGTATTTCGCCCCCATCCGCCCGGCGAGGTCGGCGCAGGCATTGATCGCATAGGTCTGGTACATCGGGGCGACCCGCGCCAGGTGCTGGATCGAAGGCAGGTGGCTGAAGTCGCGGGCCGAGTCGATCACGAGACAATCGATCTTCTCGGCCTGGATCATGGCGGCGACCTTCTGAGCCTCCACCAGGGGTTCCTCCTTGAACATCGAGATGTTCCCCCGGCCATCGCTGATGAGGACCATCAGGGGTCTCACCGTCTGGTCTCGGAGGACCTCTGTCTTGATCACTTTGAGGCCCGCCAGGAGGCCGTGGGTGAGCGGGGTCGTACCCCCGACCGACATCCGCTCCAGGCGCCGCCGGGCCAGCGAGACGCTCGACGTCGGCCGCAGGACAACCTCCGCGGAGCGATTCTTGAAGATCACGACCGCCACCCGGTCGCGCCTCACGTAGGCGTCCTGGAGCAGCGAGAGGATCGCGCCCTTGGTCGCCGCCATCCTCTGCTCCGCATCCATCGAGGCCGAGGCATCGACGACGAAAACGATCAGGTTTCCCGTCTTGCGCTCGCGGACCTTGTCGCGGAGATCGGGGCGCTCCAGGATCAGTCGCTCGCCCAGCTTTCTGCCCCGGCGAACCTGGAACGGGGCGGCGGCCCGAATCGTCGCATCCACGGCGAGGTCGCTCACCTTCTCCGCCGTCCTGGCCCCCACGTAGCGGCCCCGCCGGTCAGCCGACTGGGCCGAGGCCCGCTTGCCACCCTGCTTGCGGGGCCGGCGGTGGCGAGGCAGCTCGATTTTCTTGACATCGAAGGTGTCGGTGGAGTCGCTCGTCGATTCGCTCCCCATCCCGCCCCCCGCGTTGCTCCCCTCCACCGATCCGCTCGACTCCTCACCCGACCGGGCACTGTCAGAGGATTCCTCCGCCGAGCCGGGCTGGTCGCCGGCACTCGATTCCTGCTTCTGCTCGGCGCCCTCCGGCTTGCCTTGCTCCTCGCCTCCCTCCTGCTCCTCGCTGCTGTCCGCCTCGCCCTGGCCCTCCTCTCGGTTGATCGGATTCCGGGCGCGGTGGGCGAGCGCCAGCTCGGCGGCATCAAAGATGTCCTCCCGCGTCGGCGTGGGGTGGCCGTGGAAGGCAGCGAGGGCGCGGGCCGCCCGCCCCACCACCAGGTCAGCGCGGTGACCCTGGACGCCTGAGTCAAGGCAGATCCGCGAGATGAGCCGCGCCTGTGAACGGCTCAGCTCGACCCCGGGAATGTTCTCTCGGGCCTCAACGATCCGGCGGGAAAGGGCAGTGTCCGCAGCCCGAAATTCATCCAGGAAGGTTCCCGAGTGCGCTCTGAAAGCAGCCTCCCGCTCGACGATCGCGACCCTCAGGTCGGCATCGACGATGCCCGCCACCTCCACGCAGAGCCCGAAGCGGTCGAGGAGCTGGGGCCGGAGCTCGCCCTCCTCAGGGTTCATCGTCCCCACCAGGATGAACCGGCTGGGATGGACGATCGAGATCCCCTCGCGCTCCACGACGTTGACCCCCATCGCGGCGGCGTCGAGCAGCACATCGACCAGGTGATCATCGAGCAGGTTCACCTCGTCCACGTAGAGGATGTTCCGGTTCGCCTCGGCGAGCACCCCCGGCTCAAAACGGCGATGGCCGTGGCGGAGGGCCGCCTCGAGGTCGATGGAACCGACCACCCGGTCCTCGGAGGCGTTGATCGGCAGCTCCACCACGCGCATCGGCCGGCTGACGGCGGGCAGACGCCCGTCACGGGCTCGGTCCCGACATTCGATGCAGTAGTGGTCCGGCACGTCGGGGTCATCCCCGAAATGACATCCCTCCACCACAAGGTGCTCGGGCAGCAGGCGCGCCAGCGCCCGCACCGCAGTCGACTTCCCGGTCCCCCGCTCGCCCCGGATCAGGACGCCAGAGATGCTCGGGTTGATCGCGTTGGCGGCCAGCGCCAGCTTCATCCGGTCCTGGCCGACGATGGCGGAAAACGGATAGAAGTCGCGCTCCAGGCCCGTCGTCACAGCAACTTCCAACCCGCGCCGCGCGCCGGGCTAGTCGCGATCGCCATCGGCCTCCATGAACGGGTAGCGATAGGACTTGGCCGGCGCGTAGGTCTCCTTGATGGTGCGGGGGCTGGTCCATCGGAGGAGGTTCAGCAGGCTGCCCGCCTTGTCATTTGTCCCCGAGGCTCGGCCACCGCCGAAAGGCTGGAGGCCGACGACTGCCCCGGTTGGCTTGTCATTGATGTAGAAGTTGCCGGCCGCATGGCTCAGGCGCTCGCCGGCCTGCGCGATCGCCCCGCGATCGGTTGCGAATACGGCCCCGGTCAGCGCGTAGGGGCTGGTCCTGTCACAGAGGTCGAGGGTGGCCTCCCAAGCCCCGTCCGGATACGGGTGGACGGTGAGGATGGGGCCGAAAAGCTCCTCCTGCATCAGCCTGAACCCGGGGTCACTGGTCTCGACGATGGTGGGTCGCACGAACCACCCGACGCTCTCGTCGACCGTGCCACCGGCGATCACTTCGGCATCGGCAGAACCACGCGCGTATTCGATCGCCTCGGAATGCCGCTTGAAGGCCGCACCGTCGATCACGGCGCCCATGAAATTGCGAAAGTCGGCCGGATCGCCCTGGGGGATGGAGTCAACCTCAGCCGTCAGATCGTCGCGGAGGCCCTCCCACATCGACCTCGGGATGTAGGCGCGCGAGGCCGCCGAGCACTTCTGACCCTGATATTCAAACGCGCCTCGAATGAGCGCCACTCGAAGGGCATCGACGTCGGCCGACTCGTGGACCATCACGAAGTCCTTACCGCCGGTCTCGCCGACCAGCCGGGGATACGTCCGGTAACGGTCGATGCTGGCCCCGACAATTTTCCACATGCCCTGAAAGACCTCGGTCGAGCCGGTGAAATGAATTCCAGCCAGGTCGCGGTTGCTGAGCACGACTTCGGATACCTCGCCGGCTGAGCCGCTGACGAGGTTGATCACGCCGGGCGGCAGGCCGGCCTCGATAAGCAGCTCCATCAGGAGGTTGGCGACCAGGAGGGTCTGGGTTGCCGGCTTGAACACCACCGTGTTGCCCATCAGCGCCGGAGCGGTGGGCAGGTTGCCACCGATCGAAGTGAAGTTGAAGGGACTCACCGCGTACACGAACCCCTCCAGCGGCCGGTACTCGGTGCGGTTCCAGGCGGTGGTGTCGCTGAGGGGTTGCTGGCCGAGCAGCTGATCGGCGAAGTGGACGTTGTAGCGCCAGAAGTCGATCAGCTCGCAGGCGGCGTCGATCTCGGCCTGGTGAATGGTCTTGCTCTGGCCCAGCATCGTGGCGGCGTTGATGGTGTCCCGCCAGGGACCGCTCAGGAGGGCGGCGGCCCGGAGCAGAACGGCAGCCCGCTCCTGAAAGGGTGTTGCCGCCCAATCGCGCTGAGTCTCGAGGGCGGAGTCCACCGCGGACTGGAAATCCTGCTTCGAGCCGACCGCGTACTCGCCGATCGTCAGCTCGTGCCGATGGGGGGACTTGAGAGCGCCGGTGGTGGTCCCCAGCCGCCGCTTGCCGCCGATCGTCATGGGGATCTCGGTCCGCGCGTCGGTCAATTCCGCCAGTCGATCTCGAACCGACCGCCGTTCGGGGCTGCCGGGTGCGTAAGCACGGACCGGCTCGTTGTAGGGCTCGGGGACGCGGTAGTGGGCGTTCGCCATCAGGTCCGGCCGGAACCGAGCAGGTCCTTCACCAGGCCTCGCTCCTGCTCCAGCTCCTCGGTCGTGAGCCGGATCTTCTCGCGCGCGAACTCATCGTGTTTAAGACCCTCGACCACCTTCCAGGTCTTCCCCTCAGAGCTGACCGGGAAGCCGAATTGGAGACCCTCGGGAGTCCCGTACTCGCCCCTGCTGACCACGGCCAGTGAGGTCCAGTCGCCCGGCGCGGTGCCACGGTTGATGGACCTGACCGAGTCGATGACCGCGTTGGCGGCGGAGGCGGCCGACGAGGAGCCCCGGGCCTCGATGATCACTGCCCCGCGCTTTTGGACCGTTGTGATGAATTCGCCCTTCAGCCATGCCTCATCGGCGATGACATCCGGCGCGGGGCGGCCACCGATCTGCGCGTTCTGGTAATCGGGGTACTGAGTGGCCGAGTGGTTGCCCCAGATCGTCATCCGGCTGACCTGATCGACCGCCACCCCGGCCCGGGCTGCCAGCTGGGTCCGCGCCCGGTTCTCGTCGAGCCTGGTCATGGCGAACCAGCGGTCCGACGGGACATCGGGCGCATTGCTGCGAGCGATGAGGCAGTTCGTGTTGCAGGGGTTGCCGACCACGAGAACCCGCACGTCGCTTGCCGCTCGGGCGGCGATCGCCCGGCCCTGGGGCCCGAAGATGCCGCCATTGACGGAGAGCAGGTCCCCCCGCTCCATCCCCTGTTTGCGCGGCACCGAGCCGACCAGCAATGCCCATGAGGCACCGTCGAAAGCCACCTCGGTATTCGAGGTCATCTCGATCCCGCTCAGCAGCGGAAAGGCGCAGTCCTCGAGCTCCATCGCCACACCTTGAAGCGCCTTCAATGCCGGCTCAATCTCGAGCAGCCTGAGCACGATCCTCTGCTCGGGGCCGAGCAGGGCACCGCTGGCGATCCGGGGGAGCAGGGAGTAGCCGATCTGGCCGGCAGCGCCGGTGACGGTGACGTGAATCGGGTTTGTCAATGTCTTCTCTTCTTTCTCCTGAGAATTGAAAAATTCCTACGCCTGATTCTCGGTGAACTCGAGATTTCAGAAGGACTCGGTCTCGAAGACCTCCTTGCCCGCCAGCCGGCGGGCAAAAGTCAGAAAGCCGGTGTGGGCGACCATTCGATGATCGGGCCGCATGCTCCGCCCGCGGATCGTCCAGCCCCGCTGGAGGAGCTCCATGGTGTGGATGAGACCAAAGCCGCCGTGCTCGCGCAGACCATCGCAGAAGCGGGCCACCTGGCTCACGTTCGGACAGTGCGCGAAGATCACGCCACCGGGCCGCAGCGCCCCCCCGAAAGCGGGGATCGCCTGCCACGGCTCGGGCAGGTCGAGGAGGGCGCGGTCGACCTCGACCTCACTCACTCCCTGGTAGACGTCGCCCAGCTTCATTTCGAGGTTGGCCGGGAAACCGCCGAGCGCGTCGGTGACCGCCGACCGAGCGAGCTCGAGGAAGTCCTCGCGGATCTCGTAGCTGACTACCCTGCCGCTCACCCCGACTGCCCGAACCAGCGCCGCCGTTAGGGCGCCGGTGCCCGAGCCCGCTTCCAGCGCGAGGTCTCCCGGCTGCACGTCCGCGTACATGAGGATGGCGGCGATGTCCTTCGGGTAGATCGGCTGCGCCTGGCGGCGGCGACCGGTGACCCGCTCGGCGAAGGTGGGCCGGAGCGCGAGCAGTCGGCTGCCGGTATGGGTTGTCGTGAGCGATCCATCGGGCTTGCCAATCAGGTCGTCGTGGCTGACCGTACCGCTGTGGAGCGAGAGGATCCCACCCGCTTTCAGGGTCAATTGGTATACCCGACCCGCCCGGTCGTGAAGGAAAACCAGATCGCCTGCGGCCAGCTCGCGAATCAGGGCGATGTCCCGACCGGCTTGGTCGCCCGGATCAGCGCATGCCAGTAGGCATGGTGGAGCTTGCCCTCCCGCCGCTCCGGCCGGAGCTGGGCCCGGGCGGCTCCCTGGCTCTCTTCCACGACCGCGGCCAGCTCCGCCACCCGTGCGGCCGGGAACCCGATCCTGGTCAGCCAGGGTTCGAAATCCTGGTCCATCTCGCGCAGGCGGGCCGTTTCGATCTCGAAATCAGCCTCCTTGAGCAGGCTCAGCCACTCTTCCAACGTGTACATCAGGTGGTGGGAGGGGTCCCTTGTCAGCTCCACCTGGTGCAGGTGATCGCGCGCTTCTTTGGGCCCCGAGCCGTCGATGATCACCAGCCGGCCGCCCGGCCTCAGGACCCGGTGCGCCTCGGCCAGGGCACGGTGAAGGCGCTCGAAATGATGGGGCGCCGCCCGGGCCACCCAGAGGTCGAAGGAGGCGTCCGCGAAGGGCAGCTCGTGCGCATCGCCGAGCACCCAATCGACATTTTCGATTCCCCGCTCGACGGCCTGCTGGCGGGCCTTCGCCAGCATCTCCGGGGTGATGTCGAGGCCGGTGACATGGGCGACGTGGGGCGCCAGGGCGAGGGCGGTGTTGCCGGTTCCGGTTGCCACGTCCAACACCCGGTCCAAAGTTGGGTTTTGGCTTTGGTCCTGAGGCCTCGGCAGGGCGAGCTCGGTGACCTCGTCCAGCCAGTGCGACCCGGCATGGAAGCTGGAGGTCAGATAATTGGCCGCGACGGGGGCGAAAGCCCGGCGGACGTCGTCACTCACCGCTGGGAGTCATTCCGGCCGCATTCCGGCCGCTTCCTACCCGCCGCCCGTCCTTGCCTCATCCCGCTGCGATTCATTGGAGAAGACAAATCATGGCGAAAGCCGTAGCTCATTGGTCTGGACAGAAGGTGAAGTTCGAAGTCAGGGCGGCCTCCGGTCACACCGCCATCATCGACGAGCCGCCGGCTTTCGGCGATGACGAGGGCATGCGGCCCACCGAGATGCTGCTGGGGGCGCTCGGCGGCTGCACCGGGGTGAACGCGGTCCTGCTCCTCAAGAAGTTCAAGCAGCCGTACACCTCCCTCGATGTCGAGGTCGAAGGCGACACGGAGAAGGAATGGCCGCACGCCTTCACCGAGATCCGGATCAACTTCAAGATCGGTTGGAATGGCGAGCACGACAAAGCGCTCGTCCAGAGCGCACTCGACATGGCGGTCAACAAGTACTGCCCGGTGGACGCCACGCTCAGCCATGGGACCAAGATCAGCTTCAGCCAGTCCACCGCCTGAAGAGGGACCGGCCGGGCGGCGGCGGCCACTTGGCTAAAATCTCACCCGTCACCTTCCTGCATCAGCCCATCAAGGGGGAGGATCTCAACTGCTTTCCGACTACGGCCCTCTGCTGATCTTCCTGGTCATCAGCACGGCCGTCGTGGTTTCCCTGGTCGGCCTGAGCTTCGTGATCGGCCCCTCGCGGCCGAATCGCCGCAAGCTCCAGCCGTACGAATCCGGCATCGTGCCGACGACGAAGGCGCGCCATCGGATGTCGGTTCGTTTTTACCTGACCGCGATGCTCTTCATCATCTTCGACCTGGAGGCGATCTTCTTCTATCCCTGGGCCGTGATCCTTCGCCAGCTGCGCTGGTACGGGCTGATCGAGATGTTCGTGTTCATGCTCATCCTCCTTGTCGCGCTGGCGCACATCTGGAAGAAGGGAGGACTGGATTGGGACTAGAGGATCTAGTCGAGCAGCTCGGGAGTGGGGTCATCACGACAACGCTCGGCAAGGTGATCGGCTGGGGCCGCGGCAACTCGGTCTGGCCGGCCCAATTCGGTCTCGCCTGCTGCGCGATCGAGATGATGCACATCGCCGGCTCGCGCAATGACGTCGCCCGCTTCGGCTCGGAAGCCTTCCGGGCCAGCCCCCGCCAGTCCGACCTGATGATCGTCTCCGGCCGGGTCAGCCAGAAGATGGCGCCCGTGCTCCGTCAGGTTTACGACCAGATGCCCGACCCCAAGTGGGTCATCTCGATGGGCGCCTGCGCCTCCACCGGCGGCGTGTTCAACAATTACGCGCTGCTCCAGGGAGTGGACAAGATCGTTCCCGTCGACGTCTACGTTCCCGGCTGCCCGCCCCGTCCCGAGGACCTCATCAACGGGCTCAACATCCTGCAGGCCAAGATCAAGGCCCAGGGCGTGGTGCCCAAGCTGTGAGCCTCGCCCCCGAGCCGAAGACGGCGAGCAGCGGCAGCGGCGACCTCGTCCCCGCCCTCGCCGCGCTCGCCCTGGACCAGGGGGTCACCGCCGGAGACCGGTGGGTGACGGTTCCCGCGGCCCGCATCCGGGACGCGCTGGTGGCGGCCCGACGAGCCGGCTACGACTTCTACTCCTTCATCACCTGCGTCGACCACCTCGGTCGCGTTGATGGGCCTCCCCCCTTCACCGGGCCGGTGAGTGGCGCCCCACCGCGATTCGAGATGATCTACGAGCTGCGCGACATGCAGCGCCGCCGCCTGCTCCGGATTCGCGCCTTCCTCTCCGCCGAGCAGCCGATCATCGCCTCGGTCCACGACCTCTTCGGCCCCGCCAATTGGGATGAGCGCGAGGTGTTCGATCTGTTCGGGATCGACTTCGAAGGTCATCCCGACCTGGTCCGGATCCTCCTGCCGGACGACTGGCAGGGCCATCCCCTGCGCCGCGACTATCCGGTCGGTGGCGACCCCGTCGATTTCTCCCAGGAACACGACGAATGGCAAACCGCCCCGAGCCGGGCATGAGCAGGCCGGTGGACAAGGTCCGGGCAGCGCCGGGGAAGCGGCGCCGAGCAGCGGCGGGAGAGGTGCCGGGAGCCGAGGCGGACCTACGCCTGCCTGAGGCGGCTCGCCCCGCCCCCGGCGCCGAGTCCGGGCCGGCCGGCGTAACCATCTCCCGCGAAGGAGTGCCGGCCAAGGGCGAGGAGATCCTCACGGTCAACTTCGGCCCGCATCATCCCTCCACCCACGGCGTGCTGCGCCTGATCGTCGACCTGGACGGCGAGACGATAAGGAAGATCCGGCCGGTCATCGGTTACCTCCACACTGGCATCGAGAAGACTGCCGAATCGCTTCGCTACCAACAGGTGGTGACGGTCACCGACAGGCACGATTACCTCTCCCCTCTCTTCAACAACCTCAGCTACGCGCTGGCGGTCGAGAAGCTCCTGGGAGTCGAGGTTCCGCCGCGTGCCCAGGCGCTGCGGGTGATCATGTGCGAGCTCTGCCGGATCTCGTCCCACATGATCTGGCTCGGCACCAGCGGTCTCGAGATGGGCGCGATCTCGATGCTCTGGTACTGCCTGCGCGAGCGGGACAAGGTCCTGGACCTCAATGAGGAGATCTCCGGCTTCCGCATGCACACCTCGTACATCCGGCCCGGTGGGGTGTTCGCCGACGCCACCCCGCGCTTCATCGAGATGCTCGACCGGTTCATCGACGAGTTTCCGGCCAGCGTCGACGAGTACGAGAGCCTGCTCAGCGACAACCCCATCTTCAAGCTCCGAACGCAGGGCATCGGTTACCTGTCTCGGGAGGACGCCCTCCAGCTGGGTCAGACGGGCCCGATGCTACGCGGCTCGGGCGTCAGCTGGGACCTGCGCAAACAGGTCCCCTATTCGGGCTACGAGAAGTACGACTTCGAGGTGCCGGTGGAGACGGCCGGCGACTGCTACGCCCGGTATCGGGTCCGGATGCGCGAGCTGCGCGAGTCCGTGAAGATCCTTCGCCAGGCCCTGGAGTCACTGCCGGAAGGACCTGTCAACGTCGACGACCGCAAGCTGCTGCCGCCCCCCCGCGAGGAGCTGGAGACCTCGATGGAGGCACTGATCCACCATTTCAAGCTGTTCACCGAGGGCTATTCGCCCCCCGCCGGTGACTCCTACGCGGCTGTCGAGTCGGGCCACGGCGAGAACGGGACCTACCTGGTCTCCGATGGCACCCACAAGCCGCGGCGGGTCAAATTCCGGAGCGCCAGCTTCGTCAATCTGCAGTCCACCGAGCGGATGGCTCTCGGCGGCATGATCGCGGACATGATCGCCATCATCGGGACGATCGACGCGGTCATGGGAGACGTCGACCGGTGAGCCTTGATCCTCGCCGCCTGCCGACGACCGGTGCCGCCAGCGGGCCGGTGCTGCCGATGCACCGGGCAAGCCGCGATGAGGGCGCCCGCGTCTCCGACCACGTCCTCGCCGAGATCAGGCAGCTCCCCAAGCGCTTCCAACCGGGAGCACGCTCCGCTGTGATGCCGGCGCTCGACCTGGTCCAGGAGGAGATCGGTTACCTGACTCCCGCCGCGATGGGCCAGGTGGCGCAGGCCCTCCAGCTCGACCCCGGCTACATCGAGGGGGTCGCCACCTTCTACTCCCTCTTCCACCTGGAGCCGATCGGGCGGCATCACTTCTACGTCTGCAATAACCTCAGCTGCCAGCTCCGCGGCGCGGAGGAGATCCTGGACCACCTGAAGGCGCGGACCGGGGTCAGCGAGTACGGCGAGGTCACAGCCGACGGCCAATTCAGCTTTGAGCCCGTGGAGTGCCTGGGGGCGTGCGAATACGCGCCCGTGATGCGCTACCAGCACCGTTTCCATCGTGAGCTGACTGCCGAGATCATCGACAAGATCCTCGATTCGGCTGCGGCCCCCGCGAGCGGAGCGGAATCGCCCGCTGCCGACCGCCCGGCCCCGTCCCCGGCTCCCCGCCCGACCCGAACCCGCAGGCGCGCCGATGGCTGAGCTTCGGGGCAGCTTCGGACCCGCTCCCGACCATGTGCTGACCCGCTGGTTCGGCACCGAAAATCTCGCCAATATCGACGTCTACGAGAAGCAGGGCGGCTACTCCTCCTGGGAGAAGGCGGTCACTCGCATGGCGCCGGCGGAGATCACGACCGAGGTCAAGGTGTCCGGTCTTCGGGGGCGGGGCGGGGCCGGTTTCCCGACCGGAACCAAGTGGGGCTTCATGCCGCCACCCGATGGCGGCCCGCGGTTCGTGGTGGTGAATGCGGACGAGAGCGAGCCGGGCACGGCCAAGGATCGCTACCTCATGGAGAACAACCCCCACCAGCTCGTTGAGGGGATCCTGATCGCCTGCCGGGCCGTGGCAGCCCAGCAGGCCTGGATCTATATCCGGGGCGAGTACGACCTGCAGCACTCGCTAATCCAGACAGCGATCGACCAGGCGCGCCAGCGGGGTTTCATCGGGCCGCGGCCATTCGGGGTCGACCAGCCGGTCGACATCCAGATGTTTCGCGGCCACGGCGCCTACATCTGCGGCGAGGAGACCGCCCTTCTGGAGTCGCTCGAGGGCAAGCGGGCGCAGCCCCGCTCCCGTCCCCCCTTCCCCGCCGTCAAGGGCGCCTGGGGCCGGCCGACCCTCCTCAACAACGTCGAGACCCTCAGCACGGTGCCCTGGATCATCGAGAAGGGCGGCGCCGAGTACGCCAAGCTGGGCACCGAGCGATCGCACGGCACACGCCTGTTCACTGTCAGCGGCGACGTCAGCCGGCCCGGGAACTACGAATTGGAATTGGGACGGCCGTTCTCACATCTCATCAACGAGCTGGCGGGTGGGCCGCTGCCCGGCCACCGGGTGAAGGTCTTCTGGCCGGGCGGCTCCTCTGCCCCCGTCTTCACCGGCGCCATGCTCGACACTCCGACGGATATGGAGTCGATCGCCGCGCTCGGCTCGATCGGCGGCTCCGGGGGGGTGATCGTGGCCGACGAGCGCCGCTGTGTCTTCAAGATGGCCCACCGGCTGCTCCGGTTCTACGCCCGCGAGTCGTGTGGCAAGTGCACCCCCTGCCGGGTCGGCGGTAACTGGGCGGTCCGCACCTACGAGCGAGTGCTCGCCGGGAACGGCTCCGCGTCGGACCTGGCTCTTTTCGATCGCGTCCAGGCCGGACTCGCCGGGGGGCGCTGCCTCTGCGGACTGGGTGACGCCGCCGGCTGGGTGATCCAATGGACGATGGAGCGCTTCCGCGAGGAATATGAGGAGCACTGCCTGCGCAATGAATGCTCCGTGGCGGTGACTGGGCTGGCCCATGCCTGAGTCAAACCCCCGCCGCCGGCCGGAGGACGCTCAGAAGCGCCGCGAGATGGAGCAGCCCAGCGCCCAGGGCAAATCCCCGGCGGATGACGCCAGGAAGCCGGACGATCTGCCCCGGGATCCCAACCTGGTGTCGATGACCATCGATGGCCATTCGATCACGGTGCCCAAGGGAACCCTGATCGTGGAGGCCGCCAAGCTGGTGGGAGTCGAGATCCCCGTCTTCTGCTACCACCACAAGCTGGACCCGGTCGGCGCCTGCCGCCTCTGCCTGGTCGAGATCAGCCCCGGTCCGCCCCGAGCGCAGACGGCCTGCACGACCCCGGTTGCCGAAGGGATGACAGTGCGCGTCACGAGCCCGATGGCGGTCAAGGCGAGGGCTGACATCCTGGAGTTCGAGCTCACCAACCATCCTCTCGACTGCCCGGTCTGCGACAAGGGCGGGGAGTGTCCCCTGCAGGACTTCACCTATCGGCACGGCAATCCTGTCAGCCGCGTCACAGACGCCCGCCTTCATTTTGCCAAGCCGCTTCCAATCAGCCCCACCATCGCCCTCGACCGGGAGCGCTGCGTGCTTTGCTATCGCTGCACGCGGTACTACGATGAGATCGCCTGGGAGCAGGAGCTGACCTCCGCCAACCGGGGCGTCGAGTCCTTTATCGCGACACAGTTCGACGAGCCGCTGACGAGCGTCTTCAGCGGCAACATCATCGACCTCTGCCCGGTCGGCGCCCTCACCTCCCGCGTCTGGCGTTTCCAGTCCCGCCCCTGGGACATGAACCACCAGCCGAGCGTCTGTTCCAAGTGCTCGGTCGGCTGCAACGTCAATCTGTGGGAGCGGCGCGGCGAGTTGATGCGGGTCACCAGCCGCGAGAACGACGACATCGACGACGGCTGGATCTGTGACCGGGGTCGCTTCGACTACACCGATGTCAACGATCCGCAGCGCTATCGGACCCCCCTGCTGCGCGGCGAGCAGACGAGCTGGGAGGGGGCGCTGGCCGCTGTCGCCGACGGCATCCGCGGCAAGGGACCGAGGCTCGGGATCTCGCTCCCCCAGGACCTCACGAATGAGGAGGCACATCTCTTTGCGCGCCTCCTCGACGGCCCGCTCAAGGGGGCCCGGGTGAAGATGCACGGCAGGACGGCGCTTACGCCGCCCGCACCGTCCGAGCAGCTGCGAATCAGGGAGATCGATGGCCTCAAGGTCATCGTCGTTGTCGCCTCCGATGTGCGCGAGGACACCCCGATCATCAACCTGCGAATCAAGAAGGCGGTTCGGCGCGGGGCGCGCCTGCTGACCGTCAACTCGATGGAAACCGATTTCGACCGGCACGCCGGCGTGGTGCATGTGCGCTGTGAACCCGGTGGCGCCGCCGCCGCGGTCCGCAAACTGGCGGGTCATGAACTACTCGCGGCTGGGCCGGTGGGCATCGTCTATGGCGACGGGCGGGGTACCGAGGATGTCGGCGACGCCGTCGCCGAACTCGCCCGGGCGACCGGAGCCAAGGTGATGCCGCTCTTCAGAGGTACCAACGAGCGCGGCGCGCTGGCGGTCGGGGTTGCCGGCTGGGACCCCCTCGAGGACGTCGAGGCTCTGCTCAGCTGGGGCCCGCCCCCCACCGCTGGCATGCCGAGGCGGGTCCGCTTCCACGCCGCCTGGGACCACCTGCCGCGGACCGGCCACGACCGGGCCGACGTTATCCTGCCCGCCACCACCTTCGCCGAGGCGCAGGGGAGCTACACCAACCTCGAGGGGCTGGTCCAGACACTGCGCGCGCCACTCGGGGTCGAGCCACCCCGCCGCCACGGCTGGGAGGTGCTCTGCGAGCTGAGCCTCCTCCTCGGCCTGGAGGCTGACTTCGCGGGCATCTTCCAGGTCCAGCAGGACGTCGCGCAGGCCCATCCCGAGCTGGCCGGCCTGGCCGAGGGCGGCCGGGAGCTCGCCGGGCAGGCGCCGGTGATGACCGGAGCCGCGCGGCCTTGACACTGCTCGCGGCCTTGACACTGCTCGCGGCCTTGACACTGCTTGATGCTTATCGCGGCCCCAACCCGGCCGGCATCTACACCGACCCCGTCGGGCACTGGGTCGTCGTCGTCGGGGCGATGCTGCTGCTGCTCTTCGTCCTCGTCACCGCGACCGCCTATGTGGTCTTCCTGGAGCGCGTCCTGATCGGCCGTTTCCAACGCCGCCCCGGCCCCAACCGGGTCGGCCCTTTCGGCCTCCTTCAGTCAGCGGTGGACGGTGTGAAGCTGCTGACCAAGGAGAGCTTCATGCCGGCCGGCGTCGATCGCTTCACCTACCTGCTCGCCCCCGCGCTCGCCGTGTTGGCCGCGCTGATGACGTGGGCGGTGGTGCCGTTCAGCATCTGGAGCGGCTTCTCGTACTGGATCGCCAACGTCAATATCGGGGTTCTCGTCATCTTCGCGATCAGCGCGATGAACGTCTACGCGATCATGCTGGCGGGCTACTCGTCCAACAGCAAGTACTCCCTGCTCGGCGGCCTGCGCAGTGCCGCGCAGCTGATCAGCTACGAGCTTTCGCTCGGCCTGTCGCTGGTGCCCACGTTCATCATCGTTGGCTCCCTTCGCCTGCAGGACATCGCCAACTACTCGGTCAACTGGGGCCCCTATCACGGCCCCATCCCGCTGGTCCTGTTGACTCCGCTTGGGTTCGTCATCTATCTGATCTCGGCGGTGGCTGAAACGAACCGAGCGCCGTTCGACCTGCCCGAAGCGGAGCAGGAGCTGGTGGGCGGGTTCCAAACTGAATACTCCGGTTTCAAGTTCGCGATGTTCTACCTGGCTGAGTACATGAACATCTTCGCCGTCTCGGCGATCGCATCGGTTCTGTTTCTGGGCGGCGGCGCCGGGCCCCTCGCCCCGCCGATCGTATGGTTCCTGCTCAAGATCCTCCTCTTCCTGTTCCTCTACATCTGGATCCGGTCCACCCTCCCCCGCCTCCGCTATGACAGCCTCATGAAGCTGGGCTGGAAGGTGCTGCTGCCGCTGGCGGTTGCCAACGTGATCGTTACGGCGCTGGTGGTTGTCGCGGTGGGAGGCTGAGCGTGCCCGACGAGAGGCCCGCCCGCCAGCGTGCTCAACTTAGCCTCGGCAAGGAGCTGATCGGCCTCGCCAAGGGGTTCGGCGCGACGTTTGCCGAGGCCCTCAAGCCGAGCCTCACCGTCCAGTATCCAGAGGACAAGACGCCGCGTTCGGAGCGCTACCGGGGCCGCCATTACCTGCGTCGCTACGAGAACGGGCTGGAGCGCTGCATCGGCTGCGAGCTCTGCGCGGCAGCCTGCCCGGTCGGCTGCATTCTCGTCGTCGCGGCCGAAAACACGGCCGACAACCGCGTCTCGCCCGGGGAGCGCCACGCCAAGGTCTACGAGATCAACATGCTGCGCTGCATCTTCTGCGGCTACTGCGAGGAGGCCTGCCCGGTCCAGGCGATCGTGCTCGGCCCCGAATACGAGCTGGCGGACGACAGTCGCGAGAAGTTCATCTACACAAAGGAGAGGCTGCTCGAGCCCGATCCTCGCGAATTGACGGGGACGCCGCCCCCGGCGGATCGGGACCAGGCTTGATCACCGCCATCTTCCTGGTAGCGGCGCTCCTCGCCGTCGCCGGCGCCCTCGGCGTGATCCTCGGCCGGAACCCGATCAACAGCGTCCTCAGCCTGGTGCTGGTGATGTTCGCCCTCTCGGTGCTCTTCCTGATCCTCAGCGCACAGTTCCTCTTCGCGGCCCAGATCATCGTTTATGCCGGTGCCGTGATGGTGCTCTTCCTCTTTGTGATAGCGCTGCTGGGGCCGGTTCGTGAGCTGGCCACCGAGCGCCTGCCCCGCCAGTGGTGGTTGGCGCTGGTGGTCGCCGGCGGCTTTGGAATCCTCCTCGCGTCACTGCTCGGCAGTGTCGTCGGCAATCTCCGTTTTCACACCCCCGAGGCAAACTCCCTCAGCCTCTTCGGCAGCGTTGAGGATGTCGCCTTCGGCCTCTTCACCACCTACCTCTACCCCTTCGAGCTGACCTCGCTTCTCCTCCTCGTCGCGGCGGTTGGCGCGATCTACCTGAGCCGGGAACGGCGCGCGTGAGATTCGTCGCGGCGGGCACGCTCACCATTGGCGGCGAGTCGATCGAGACCTCCTGGTTTCTCATCCTCAGCGCGGTGCTCTTCGTCATCGGCGCGATGGGCATCCTGGTCCGGCGCAACCCGCTGGTCGTTCTCATCTGCGTTGAGCTGATGCTCAACGCGGTCAACCTGACCCTGATCACCTTCAGCCGCCAGCTCCAAAACCTCGACGGCCAGCTGTTCGCTCTGATGTCGATGACCGTCGCTGCGGCCGAAGCGGTGATCGGGCTCGGCATCCTGGTCGACATCTTCAAGCTCCGCCAGGTGGAGGACATCGACGAGCTCAGCGAGCTGCACGGTTGAGCACTCACTGGCTGCCCCTGCTGATCCTGCTCCTGCCGGCCGCCGGTGGTGCGCTGCTGGCCGGGCGCGGCTGGCGCTGGCCGCGCCTCATGACCAAGATCGTCGGGCCGGGGACGGTGTGGCTCTCCTTCGCGGCAGTCGTCTTCGCCTACGCGCGCCGGGTGGACGCCGACGTCACCTACTGGACCTGGATCCGCGTGGGCTCGTTCGAGCTGCCCTTCAATCTCATCGCCGATCACCTCTCGCTCTTCATGTGCCTGGTCATCACCGGCGTCGGCGGCCTGATCGTCACCTATGCGGTCGGCTACATGGCACACGAGAACGATGCCAGCTTCGCCCGATTCTTCTGCTACATGGACGTGTTCGTGACGTCGATGCTGCTGCTGGTCCTCGCCGGCAACTTCGTTTTCCTGATCGTCGGCTGGGCGCTGGTGGGCCTCTCCAGCTACCTGCTGATCGGCTTCTATTACTGGCGCATCACGGCGGTCCTCGCGGCCCGCAAGGCATTCGTCATGAATGTGATCGGCGACATCGGCATGATCCTGGGCACCTTCGTGGTCTTTTTCAGCTACCACGCCACAACCTATTCCGGCGTATTCAAGGCGATCCCGAAGGTCGACAATCCGACCCTCGAGCTGGCCGCCTTCCTCTTCCTCGTCGGCGCCATCGCCAAGTCTGCCCAGCTTCCCCTCCACACCTGGCTGCCCGACGCGATGGAGGGGCCCACGCCGGTCTCCGCCCTGATCCACGCCGCCACCATGGTGACCGCCGGCGTCTACCTCGTCGGCCGGCTCCATCCGATCTACGACGTCGCCGGATTCGCCCAGCACACGGTCGCCATCATCGGTGCCGCTAGCGCTCTCTTCGCCGCGACCATCGCGATCGTCCAGACCGACATCAAGCGCGTGCTCGCCTATTCGACGATGAGCCAGATCGGGTACATGTTCATGGCCGTGGGCGTGGGTGCATATGCCGCCGCCTTCTTTCACCTTCTGAGTCACGCCTTTTTCAAGGCACTGCTCTTCATGAGTGCGGGGAACGTGATCCACGCGATGGATGACGAGCAGGACATGAGGCGGTACGGAGGCCTGTGGCGACAACTGCGACGCACTTCTCCATCGTTCCTGATCGGCTCGCTGGCGCTGGTCGGCGTGATCCCCTTCGTGGGGTTCTTCTCGAAGGAGTTCATCCTCGGAGCGGCCTTCTCCAAACCTGGCGACCCGATCTCAACCTGGGTCTGGGTCATCGGCGTCGTGACGGCGATCCTCACCGGCTTCTACACCGGCCGGATGTGGTGGATCGCCTTCTGGGGCCGACCGTCGCTGACCCGGCCCGTGACCGAGCCTCATGAGGCGCCGGCGGTGATGCTTATTCCGGTGCTGATCCTGGCCGCCGCCACGGTGGTCGGCGGAGCGCTCCAGACCAGTGGAGCATTCGGGGGGGTCGGAACCCGGTACATCGAGGACTACCTGGAGCCGGCACTGGGCAGGTTGGGTTGGGCCGCCAGCCCGCTCGAGATCTTCGCGACATTGGCGACGCTGATCCTGGCCTCGCTGGCTTTCCTGGCTGCCTACCTTTTCTATGTGCCGCTCGAGGAGCGTCGGGCCAGGTTCCTCGACGCGATCCCGGAGCTGGCGATGCTCCGGCTCCAGCCGCTCAGCGCCAGGTTCCCCCGCGGCCAGGGTTTGCTCGAGCACAAGTACTACTTCGACGAGATCTATCGCTCGCTGCTGGTGCGGCCGATGGACTGGCTGGCAAGCTGGGGCAACCGGAACGTCGATCGCGGGCTCATCGACGGCTCCCTGACCGGCGTCGCCCACCTCCTGGAGGATGGCGGTGGTGGCCTGGCCGTCTCCCAGAGCGGCTACTTCCGCTCCTACGTCCTCATCTTCGTGGCGGGCGCCCTGATCGCCGGGCTGATCGTCGTGTATCGGGCCTCGACCTGACGTGCTGACAGCGATCTGGTTGCTGCCGGTGGGGGGTGGTTTGCTGGTGGCGGCCCTCCCGCCGCGGTTTGCCAAATGGCTGGCCGTGCTGGTGACGGGGGCGACCCTGATCCTTGCGCTGGCACTCGCCTACCGCTTCGATCCCGCCGCCCCGGGCTACCAGTTCGTGGAGCAGGTCCACTGGATTCCCGAGATCAAAGTCGACTACTTCCTCGGCATCGACTCGATCAGCGTCTGGCTGGTTGTGCTGAATGCCCTGATCGGGCTCATCGCCGTGCTCGCGACTCACCTGGTCAGGACGCCGCGGCCGGCCGCTTTTTTGGCCCTCCTCCTCGTCATGTCCGGGGGTATGGCGGGTGTCTTCCTGGCGGCGAACCTGCTCCTCTTCTACTTCTTCTGGGAGGCGATGCTGATCCCCGCCTACTTTCTCCTCTGGCTCTGGGGAGAGGGCGATCGTCCCCTCTTCGCCAGCCTGAAGTTCGTCCTCTACACCCTGGCCGGATCCCTGCTGATGCTCGTCGGCATCATCGGCGAATACGCCTTCACGGGGGCGCGATCATTCAATCTTCCCGAGCTGGCCAGTCACCAGGCCAGCGCCGAGATCCAGTTCGGCCTCTTCCTCCTCTTCGCCGCCGCATTCGTGGTCAAGGTGCCGGTCTTTCCCTTCCACGGCTGGCTGCGCGATGCCTACCTGGCGGCCCCGACGCCGATGCTGCTGGCGTTCGCCGGCGTCATGGGCAAGACCGGCGCGTACGCGATGCTCAGGATCCTGGTACCTCTCTTCCACAACCCGACATGGTGGTGGAACTGGAACGCGGTGCTGCCCGTCCTGGCCGTGGCGGGCATCGTCTGGGGCGCGCTGATGGCCCTTGCGCAGGCCGACATGAAGGCGCTGATCGCCTACTCGAGCGTCAGCCACATGGGCTTCATCGTGCTCGGAATCTTCAGTTTCAACGCCCTCGGCCAGCAGGGCGCTGTGGTTCAGATGGTCAACCACGGTCTGATCGTGCCGGCGCTCTTCCTGCTGGTGGCGTGGATCGCGGACCGGACCGGCACCAGGGACCGTACGGCACTCTTCGGGCTGGCGCCCCGGATGCCGGTGCTGGCGGGGGTCTTCCTGGTGGTGACTCTGGCGGCTCTCGGGTTGCCCGGGCTGAACAGCTTTGTCGGTGAATTCATGATCCTGCTCGGCGCCTGGGACTATTCACCCTGGCTCACGGCGGTCGCCTGCCTCGGCCTTCTGCTGGCGCCGATTTACATGCTGCGCCTCTTCCAGGGCACCATGTACGCCGCACCGGGCATCGAGCTTCCCCACGCCCACACCGGGGCTTCGAGCGCGGATAGGACCGGCTCTGCGCTTGCCAAGAGCGCGACCGGAGGCGCCCTCGACATCCGGGGCGCCCAGCTGGGCGCCTTGGACATTCGGGGCGCCCAGCTCGCCCTGCTGGCGCCACTGGTTCTTCTGATGTTCCTCCTCGGCCTCGACCCATTCCTATTGACTCGGGTCATGAGCGCGGCCACACTCGGCGTGGGCCTGCCATGGCGCTGAGCCTCGCTGCCCACTCGATCGACTACCCCGCCTCGCTGGCACTCTCCGACATGGGTCAGATCTCCCCCGTGCTGGCCGTCGCGATCGCTTTGCTGGTGGCGATGGTGGTGGACCTGCTTTTACCCGAGCGGATGCGCGGCGGCGCGGCGGCCGCAATTTCTGTCATCGGGTTCCTGGCCGCCATCACCGCCGCCCTGATCGTCCATCACTACCGTGGGCACGACGCCTATTCGCGGTTTGCCACCGGGGACGACTTCGCCGTCTTCTTCCATGTCTTCTTCGGACTGCTCGGGATTCTGACGGTCGCGGTCACCCACCCGTACCTGGCCCGCCGCCATTTCCTGCAGCCCGAGTTCTACATCCTGTTGCTCGCCGCGACCGCCGGCATGATGGTCATGGGGTCTTCCACCTCGCTGGTCTCGATCTTCCTCGGCCTCGAGCTGCTCTCCATCTCCCTCTACGTGATGTCCGGGTTCGCCCGTCGCGATCCCCGCTCGCAGGAGGCGGGAGTCAAGTACCTGCTGATGGGCGGCTTTGCCAGCGCGTTCGTCCTCTACGGGATGGCGCTCATCTACGGTGCCACCGGAAGTACGATCCTGGCTGAGATCGCGAAGCGGGCGGGCACCGACATCGGCAACAACCTGCTCACGTTGGGGATCGTCATGATGGGCATCGGCTTCGCCTTCAAAGTCTCCGCGGCGCCCTTCCAGATGTGGACTCCGGACGTCTATCAGGGATCTCCGCTGCCGGTCACGGCGTTCATGTCGGTGGGGACCAAGGCGGCGGCGTTCGCCATGATCATGAGGGTCTTCGACCAGGGGCTGCCCGGGCTGGGACAGGATTGGCAGGCGCTGCTCGCCTTCGTTGCGGCGGCCTCCCTGATTGTGGGCAACCTCGGTGCGCTGGTCCAGACCAGCCTCAAACGCCTGCTCGCCTACTCGGGCATCGCCCAGGCCGGCTACATCCTGATCGGCGTGCTCGGCAGCCATGGAGACGGGCAGGCGGCGGTCCTCTTCTACCTCTTCGGTTACCTATTCATGAACTTCGGCGCCTTCGCCATACTCGTCGCCATGGCCGCCCCGGTTGGCGACCGGGACCGGCTCGCCGACCTCGACGGCCTCGGCTATCGACGCCCGCTCCTCGGAGTGCTGATGACTGTCTTCATGCTCTCGCTCTCCGGCTTCCCCCCCACCGTCGGCTTCATCGGCAAGTTCTTCCTCTTCCGAGCGGGGGTGGGCGGTGGATTCACCTGGCTGGTGATCCTGGCCGTCCTGATGAGCGCAGTCTCCGTCTATTACTACCTCCGGGTGGTTGTGCACGTCTGGATCCGTCCGGAGGTGGAGGGAGTCCGCTTCCCCGTCCCCCTGGCGAGCGGCCTGGTCATCGCCGGGAGTGGCCTGCTAACTCTCGCCCTGGGCATCTACCCGTCCTACCTCTTCGCGCTCTCACAGCTCGGCGCGGCCCCCGTGGTGATAGCGGCCGGCCACTAGCTCCGACCGGGCTGGTGCCCGCCGATTCTGCTTCCCGATTTCGTTCCGCAGGTCCTGCCACGCGAGAGCGTTAGTGAAGCTGGCGCAGCCAGGAAATGAAGAGCATGTGGACCAGACGTGAATTTGTCGAGAGAGCGGGCGCTGCCGCTGGTTCCGCCATCGTTGGCGGCGGGCTCCTGGAACTTCTCGCCGCCTGCAGCTCGGGCTCGAGCCAGTCGGCTTCGGCCCTCCCCCAGGGCTCGCGCAACCTGGAGGTGTTCAGCTCCTGGACCAGTGGCGGCGAAGCCGACGGGCTGGCCGAGATGTTCCGGATCTTTACTCAGAAGCACGCCGGCGTGCGCGCCACGAATGCCGCCGTGACGGGCATCGGCAGCAACGCCGGCGCGAGTCTGGCGGGCCGGATGGGCAGCGGCAAACCGCCTGACTCCTTCCAAGTCCGGGCGGGACAGGCGTTGACCTCCACTTGGGTGAAGGCGGACAAGATGGAACCGGTCACGGGGATCTGGCACCAGGCCGGTTGGGACAGGGTCATTCCGAGAGAGCTCCGGGAGATCGTGAGCGCAAAGGGTGAGATCTGGTCGGTCCCGGTGGACATACATCGCGGCAACGCCATGTGGGTATCGACGCAGGCCCTCGGGGCGGCGGGGGGCCAGGTCCCTGAGACGCTGGACGCCTTCATCACGATGCTCGAACGAGCCCGACAGGCCGGCATCGCCGAGCCGCTCGCGCTCGGCTCCAGGAACCTGTGGCCGGTCGCCATGCTGTTCGAGAACGGAATCCTGGCCAGCGGGGGCGCCGACTACTTCAGGCACCTTTTCAGCGGCAGGGGAAGCTTCACCGACTCCAAGGTGAAGGAGGCCCTGGCCGGAATGGCGGCAATGCTCGAATACGTCAACCGGGACCATGGGGCACTCGACTGGGATGAGGCGGCAGGGCGACTGGTCACCAACCCGCCCAGCGCACTCGCGACGATCATGGGCGACTGGGCCAAGGGATATTTCGCCGGCCGCAATCAGGTCCCCGGGCGCGATTTTGCGGGCCTGCCCTCGCCCGGCTCCCGGGGCAACTACGTCGTCGTCTGCGACACCTTCGCCTTGCCCAGGGGTGCGCCCGATCGCGATAACGCAGTCAACTGGTTGAAGGTCTGCGGCTCGGCCGAGGGACAGGCCGCGCTGAACCCCAGGAAGGGCTCGATTCCCGCTCGCACAGATGTTGCGAAAAGCCTCTTCGACCCGATCGCGCAGCAGTTCATGGACGACTTCCGGTCAGCCCGGCTGGTGCCCAGTTCCGCGCACGGTTCAGCGACGCCCGAGGCTTTTTCCAGCGCGCTCAACGGCCTGATGGGCGAGTTCTGCCAGAAGCGAGACGTCAACGCCACGGCGTTCAGCCTGCAGAGCATCGCCCATCTGCACCTCAAGCCATAACTCCTGCCAGCGGAACGTGGCGAGCGGATTCGATTCAGAGGTTCGAGCGCGACTGTCCCCCGTCGACGGTGATGCACGAGGCGTTCACCAGGCTGGCCGCCTCGGAACATAGGAAGGCGACCACGGCAGCCACCTCGGTCGGGCTGCCGAACCGTTTCAAAGGCAGCTCTCGGGCGACAAAGTCGGCGATCCCGACCGGGTCCGCCTTCTGCCGGCGATCCCAGGAGCCGCCCTCGAAGAGGACCGACCCGGGCGCGACCGCGTTGACCAGGATCCCGCGGCTGCCGACCTCCCGGCCGAGCGACGTCACAAAGCTGAGCTCAGCCGCCTTGGCCGCGTTGTAGGCGGGGGCCCCGCCCGCCTCACGGCCGAAAACGGACGAAACAACGACGATCCGGCCCCACCCCCGCGCCGTCATACCCGGGAGCGCCCGCCGGCTGAGACGGGCCGCTGGATAGAGGTTGGCAGCCATCGCCTGCTCCAGCTCGGGGACATCGGTGTCCGCCCAGCTGGTGCCCGCCCGACCGCCGAGATTGTTGACCAGGATGTCGACTCCCCCGAACGCGCGCTCAGTGGTTGCGAACGCCTCGGCACAGCCCTGCGCCGTGGTCAAATCGGCCGCCACCGGCAGGGCGCCGAATCCGCTTCTTGCCGATTCGAGACCCTCCCGCCCGCGGGCGACGACGGCAACCCGGGCCCCCTCGGCGGCCAGTGCTTGCGCGATCGCCAGCCCGATACCGCGAGTGCCGCCGGTCACCAGCGCCCGCCGCTCCCCGATTCCAAGATCCATTAAGGAACGTCAATCGTAGACTTGGGGCCTTGTCACAGATCCCTCCCGGCCTGTCCGGTGTGCTCAATGAGGGGCCCGCGGTTAAGCCCCGACCCGCGGCCAGCGTCCTGCTGCTGCGCGGCTCGAACCCCTGGGAGGTGCTCATGATGCGCCGGCCGGGCGGCGCCGAGTTCGCCCCGGGCGCCCACGTCTTCCCCGGGGGGAGCGTCCATCCCGAGGACAGCCTCCTTGGGGATGCCGGCCGGGGGGCGGCCATCCGCGAACTGTTCGAAGAGGTCGGGATCCTGCTCGCCCGCGGCCGGGACGGCGCCGCCGGCGCCCGGCTGGCGGACCGAATCCGGGCCAGCCTGGCGCGCGGTGCCAGCTTCCCGGCGGCGCTGGCGGCGGCGCGCCTCCAGCCCAGCCCGGAGGAGCTCATCTATTTCGCGCGCTGGATCACTCCGGAGCAGTTGAAACGGCGGTTCGACACCCGGTTCTATCTGGCCCGGCTGCCCGAGGGCCAGGCCGTGCATCCCCAGGCCGGAGAGGTGGATCACTGGCTCTGGGTGACTCCTGCAGCGGCCCTCGCCGACCCCACCTTCAGCATGGTCTTCGTCACCCGCCGAATCCTTGCGATGCTGGCAGTCGAACCGGAGGCCGAAAAGCTGCGGAGCCGCTACTCCGGGCTGCGCCGGATCCGGGTCGTCCGACCCACCGTCATGGTCGAGAACGGCACCTTCAGGGTTGTCATCGACTCGCTGCCAAGGATTCCCCGAGCTCCCGGGCGACCGAGATGACCAGATCGACATCCTCCTCGCCGGTTCGCCAGTTGGAGATCGCGGGGCGAAATCCCACCCGGCCGGCGTAGACGGTGGTGCCGTAGTACACCCGGCCGTCGGCCAGGATCGCCTCCCCGAGCCTGCGGTTCAGCTCATCGAGACCGCCCTCCGGGATACCCGGCGGCCGGTACCGGAAGCAGACCACGTTCAGCCTGACCGGGGCCAGGAGTTCGAAGTCGGGGGCCCGCTCCACCTGCTCGCCGAGACGCCGGGCCAGGCGGATATGCCCATCGATCATCTCCCTATGGCCGGACCTGCCATACGCGTACAGAGTGGCCCAGACTGGTATGCAACGGGCTCGCCGCGAGGCCTCCGGCCCAAAGTCGCCGAAGCTGGGCCGAGCCTCGTCGCCCAGCGGCAGGTAGGGACCGCGCAGTGAGAAGACGCCTGTCATGAGGCTCGGATCGCGCACGAAGGCAAAGCCGCAGTCATAGGGGACGTTCAGCCACTTGTGACCGTCGGCGATGACGGAGTCGGCCGCCTCCACTCCATCCGCGAGATGCACCGCCAGGCTGGAGACGCGGGCAAAGAGGCCAAAGGCGCCATCGACGTGGACCCAGGCTCGATGGGCCCGAGCGACCTCGATCGTCTGCCGGATGGGATCGAAGTCGCCCGTGTTGACCTCGCCGGCGTTGGCGATGATCAGGACCGGCTGGCCACGCCGGGCGCGCAGGGTCCTTTCCAGGGCGGCGAGGTCCAGCCGACCGGTCTCGTCTGCCGGCAGGCGCGTGACGCGGTCGCGACCGATCCCAAGCATGCCGAGGGCCTTGACCGCGCTGGCGTGCAGGTAACCGCTGCTGAGCACCGGCATCGGCGGCAGGCCGCTGAACCCCTGGTTGTCGATATCGACACCGTGTTCTGCCGCCCACCACCGACGGGCGGCCGCCAGTGCCGTGAAGTTGGCCATGGTGGCGCCCGTGGTGATGACTCCTCCCCATTCCAATGGGAGGCGGAAGAGATCCTTGAGCCAGGCGATACAGATCTTCTCGAGCTGCGAGCCGAGGGGTGAGGAGACCCAGCTGAATGAGTTCTGGTCGAGTGTCGAGGTCAGCCAGTCCGCGGCCAGCGCCGCCGGGGTCACACCCCCGGTGACGAAATGAAAGAAGCGGGGCCCGGCCGACCGGGTGGCGGCCGCCACGCCCTCACCCATCAGCCGTTCCAGTGCCGCCCGCGAACCCTCGCCCACCTCGGGAAGGGAATCACCAAACGACTCGGCCGCGGCGTCCGGCCGGCCATCGTGCACGGCCGCTTGGGGAAGCGACTCCAGGTATGTCCGACACTGCGCGGCGACGAGGGTCAGGAGATCCGACAGGCCGCCGGCATCGTGGCGGGGGTCGCTCTCGGTCACCTCCAGCGGTCACGGAACTGGTCATAGTGGACGAGCTCCACCCCGGCTTCAGCCAGGACCGCGAGGCCGGCCGGATCTCGGTATGCGGTCCGGTAATACACCCTCGTTACGTTGGTGTTGATGGTCATCTTGGCGCACATCACGCAGGGCGAGGTGGTGACGAACATCAGCTTTCGCGGGATCAGCGCACCCGCTTTGATGAGGCAATTGGCCTCGGAATGAACACAGCCACAGGAACCCGGTTCGGCGCTGTCACAGGAGTTGGCCAGGCCGCGCGCGTTGCCGTTGTAGCCGACGCCCAGGACCTGTGTCAGCTCGGCGTTGGTGATCACCGAGCCGACCTGGGCCCGGACGCAGGTTGAGCGCTTGGCAAGCTCTTCGGCCATGCGCATGAAGACTTCTTCGAGGGGGATTCGATCCAACGGCTTTTGCCCAGACTTTACCCGGTATTCCACTTCAGCCCCCCATCTTCCACAGGCTTCTCCACAGGTTTATGCACCAACATATGGTATTGGGACGTTGTTGCAGGCCGCAGATATTGTGTTTTGGCCCTTGACAACCATGATTCGGATCGCTAAAGTCTGCGGACGTCGAGGCCCTGGGGCATATGTGGCGGGCATGCTCCGGGGCCTCTTCCATCCGTTCGATTCGACAAGCCCGCTTCGGCAGTAGCAGCGACGGGATGACAACGGGATTCAAGGTCGAGACGCCTTTCGGTTGGAGGCCGGACCCAGGGTGGTGCTCCGGAGAACAGAGTTGCCAGGTCAATTGATTTTGGAGCGGAGAGCACAAGTCCCGGCGCCGATGGAATAGGCGTGACGCCGGCAAAAGGAGAGGCGTAGTTAATGGCCAAGAACGTAGCCGACGTCGCAGCAGAAACTGGTCGCAGACCCACCTCCGGCGGGACCCCCCGCGGGCTCCGCTTCAACCGCCATTTCACGCCTCCCGGCAGCCATGCCCACGACCTCGTCGAGTGGGAGCGGCGGACGGCGGCGATCATCGGCGAGAAGGGCAATCCGGTCTTCGAACAGAAGGACGTCGAGGTCCCCCGGACCTGGTCGCAGCTCGCCATCAACATCGTCGCCCAGAAGTACTTCCGCGGCCAGCAGGGCACCGCCGACCGGGAGACCAGTGTGCGGCAGATGGTTGACCGCGTGGTCGGCACCCTCGGCGCCTGGGGCCGTGAGGGCGGCTATTTCGCGACTGAGGCGGATGCCGTCAACTGGGAGGAGGAGCTTCGCTTCCTGTTGATCACGCAGCAGGCGTCCTTCAACAGTCCGGTGTGGTTCAACATCGGCGTGCCGGGGCGCGCTCAGCAGGGCAGCGCCTGCTTCATCAACTCGGTCCAGGATTCGATGGAGTCGATCCTCGATCTCGCCAAGACCGAGGGCATGCTCTTCAAGTTCGGTTCCGGCACCGGCACGAACCTGTCGGTCCTGCGTTCCAAGCGAGAGCAGCTATCGGGTGGCGGCACCGCCTCCGGCCCGGTCTCCTTCATGCGCGGCTACGACTCGTTCGCAGGGTCGATCAAGTCGGGCGGCACCACTCGCCGCGCCGCCAAGATGGTCATCCTCAACGCCGACCACCCTGACGTGATGGATTTCATCACCTGCAAGGCCGAAGAGGAGAAGAAGGCCTGGGCGCTGATCGAAGCCGGGTACAACGCCGGATTCAACATCATCGGCGGGGCCTACGACTCGGTTCAGTTCCAGAACGCCAACCATTCGGTGCGCGCCTCTGATGAGTTCATGCAGGCGGTCGTCGACGATCGCGAGTGGAGCACCCGGGCGGTCACCGACGGGCGAAAGATGGACACCATGCCGGCGCGCACGCTGATGCGGCAGATCGCCGACTCGGCCTGGATCTGCGGTGACCCGGGCATGCAGTTCGACACCACCATCCAGGATTGGAACTGCGTGCCGTTGAGCGGGCGCATCAATGCCACCAACCCCTGCGCCGAGTTCGTCTTCCTGGACGATACCGCCTGCAACCTGCTGAGCCTCAACCTGATGAAGTTCCAGCCGGAGGGCGAGACGTTCGATGTCGAGAGCTACCGCCGAGCCATCGACGTCTGCTTCACCGCCCAGGAGATCATCGTCACCAACGCCTCCTATCCGACACCGGCCATCGCCCGCAACTCGGAGGCGCTGCGCCCGCTCGGGCTCGGCTACGCCAACCTCGGCGCCCTCTTGATGGCGATGGGTCTGGCCTACGACTCCGACGAGGGCCGCCGCTTCGCGGGCGCCATCACGGGAGTGCTCACCGCCGAGGCCTACGCCCAGTCGGCGCGGATGGCCGAGGTCAAGGGGACCTTCACCGAGTTCGGCAGGAATCGCGAGGCCATGCTCCAGGTGATGGGCAAGCACCGTGCCGCTGCCTACGAACTGCCCACCACCGGCGAGGCGGGCGCCCTGGTACGAGCGGCCAGGGAAACCTGGGACCAGGCGGTCGCCCTGGGCGAGGCGCATGGGTATCGGAACGCCCAGGCGACCGTGCTCGCACCCACCGGGACGATCGGACTGATGATGGATTGCGACACTACGGGCATCGAGCCCGACCTCGCCCTTGTCAAGTACAAGAAGCTGGTCGGCGGGGGGCTGCTCAAGATGGTCAACGGCACCGTGCCGGCGGCGCTGCGCAAGCTCGGCTACCCGGAGGACCAGGTGCGCGAGATCGTCGATTACATCGACGAGAACGAGACGATCGAGGGCGCCCCCCACCTTGCCGACGACCACCTCAAGGTCTTCGACTGCGCGTTCAAACCGATCAACGGTGCGCGCTCGATCGCCCCGATGGGCCACGTCCGGATGATGGCGGCCGTGCAGCCCTTCATCAGCGGCTCTCAGTCGAAAACCGTCAACCTGCCCACCGAGGCGACGGTCGATGACATCGAGAAGGTCTACGTCGATTCGTGGCAGCTCGGCCTCAAGTGCATCGCGATCTACCGCGACGGCTGCAAGCGTTCCCAGCCCCTCTCGAGCTCATCCGATGCCAAGAAGGATCAGAAGGCCGCCGCCGACGCAATCGCCGCGATGGTCGCTCCCGCCAACCCTGTCGGTGCAGTCCGACGCCGTCTCCCCGATGAGCGCCGCTCGATCACCCACAAGTTCGACATCCAGGGTCATGAGGGCTACATCACGGTCGGCCTATATGACGATGGGCAGCCCGGGGAGATATTCCTGACCATGGCCAAGGAAGGATCCACGATCTCGGGGCTTATGGATGCTTTCGCAACGCAGACGTCCCTGGCACTCCAGTACGGCGTGCCCCTGAGGGCGATGGTGAACAAGTTCAGCCACATGCGCTTCGAGCCCTCGGGCTTCACCAAGAACCAGGAGATCCCGATCGCCAAGTCGCTGGTCGACTACATCTTCCGCTGGCTTGCCTCCAAGTTCCTCGATGTCGACGAGCAGGCGGCTGTCGGGATCATCAAGCGCGAGGCGCCGGCAGCGCCTCTGCCCGCGCCGCTGAACGGCAATGGCGGCAGCTTGGAAGCCAAATCGCCGGCGGCAGTCAGCAAGCAATCCGAGGAGATCAAGCTGGTCGTTCGCAATCCCATCTCGGAAGGGAGTCAGCGGTTGACCTTCGTGGTCGATCGTGACGCTCCCGCCTGCCCCGATTGTGGCGCGATCACCGTGCGCTCCGGTGCCTGTTACAAGTGCATGAACTGTGGAGCCACCACAGGTTGCAGCTGATCTGTGACGGTCGGAACCAGGCAGTGCTCACCGGCCCTGAAGTCGTCCCCGCCCTCGGCCCTCTCACCCCGTCACGTCCCGCACTCGTCCTTTCACTGGAGGCGAAACCCGATGATCGTTCCTGACAAGAGAGGCGTTGTCGGCTCGCGCCACATCTGGGAGGTTCCCGGCCTCCGGCAGGCACTCGACTCCCACCATTGGTACCCGGCCAGCCAGCGGTGTGGCTGCGGGATCGACCTCAGGAATTCGCGGCACTGGACCGATCACATAAACGCGCTGGCGTCCGCCCACGAGGTGACCGCCAGCTAGCGAGCCGCACCAGATCAGCCCCTCCCCCAGCAGAGGAGGTCGCCGATGTGGCGGCCTCCTTTGTCATGTCCCCTCTCTGCGCAAGCCGAGGTGGTCCGCGCCTCCCGGAAGGAAAGTTGGCAAACCCCCAACCAATTGGGGCGTGGCTCGCTATGCTCCCGGTCGATGAGCATCACGCCAAATCAAACTCACCCCCCGACCTCGGTCCGTGCGCCGGGCAAAGCCCCCCGACTGGCAGACGAACACATCGGTCTGAACGGCAAGATCGCCGCCTGGATGACCGAGCGGGTCGGATCAATGTGGGTCGTCTACTTCTCCCTGGTTTTCATGCTGGTCTGGATGGGCCTGGCGACCTGGGGACCCCTCCACAAGGCTGACCCCTATCCCTTCCCCTTCCTCCTCTTCCTGGGCAACGTTGTCCAGCTCCTGCTGGTCTTTGTGATCCTCGTCGGCCAGCAGGTGCTGGGTCGGGCAGCCGACAAGCGGGCGGTCCAGACCTACCTCGACGCCGAGGCGATTCTGGTCGAGGTGAATAAGCTCCACGATCACCTGGAGAAGCAGGACGGCATCCTCAACCAGGGGATTGCCATGGTCGAGACCCACCCGCACCCCTGGATCCTGAAGCGCAAGAACGCGCCTCCTCCACGTGTGGAGGACCAGCACATCGGCATCAATGGCCGCATCGGCGCCTTCCTGACCAAGGCGGTCGGGACCATGTGGGCCTTCTACATCGCCGCCATCTTCCAGTTCGGCTGGATTGCCCTGGCACAGGTCGGCATCATCACGTTCGACCCCTATCCGTTCGCCTTCCTGCTCTTCCTCTCCAGCCTGACGCAGCTCCTCTTCATGTTCGTGATCATGGTCGGGCAGCAGGTGCTGGGGCTTGCCGGTGACCAGCGCGCGCAKCAGACTTTCCTCGACGCCGAGGCCATCCTCCACGAGTGCAACCGGCTCCAGCAAAGGCTGACCGCCCAGGACCATGTGATCGTCAAGATCTGCCATTACATCCAGGAGAACGCCGCCGCCGATCACCCCGTTCGCGCTGTGCACCGAGCCGAGTCCGGCGGCGCCGCCCCGGCCGCCCCCGCCTCCTGAATCAAGGCGCTCGGCGCGGTGGGAAGTCCGGACCCAATACCCTCAGGGTCATGAGCGAGAACACCAGACCAAGCACAGTGATGACGGCGACGAGCAGAGCAGAGGCGACCTGGGAAGGTGACCTCACGACGGGCAGGGGCACCGTGCGTCCCGCCAGCGGCGCATTCAGTGAGCTGCCCGTGTCCTGGGCGAAACGGACGGATAGGAGCGGTGGCGGCACCACCAGCCCGGAGGAGCTGCTCGCCGCGGCCCACTCGGCCTGCTTCTCGATGGCCTTCTCCAACGTCCTCTCAAAGGCCTCACACCGGCCTGACCAGCTCAGCACCAGCGCCGAGTTCGATTTCGTCCCGGGCACCGGCATCACCGAAGTCCGGCTGCTCGTCCGCGGGCGCGTGCGCGGAATCGATGCTGCGGAGTTTGTGCGCCTGGCCAACGATGCGAAGGAGAATTGCCCCGTCTCCAAGGCGCTGTCATCCAGCGTCCGGATAAAGCTGGAAGCAACTCTGGAGAGCTGAGAGGCTTCAGGCCGCCGTCAGGACACTCCGCCAGCTTGGGTCACCGCTCTGCCGGACCCCGGCCTCGACCAGCTTGACGGCAGCCACGATCGCAGCATTGGCAGGTGTCGGCACGCCAACCCGGCCACCGACCGCGACCACCCTGCCGTTGAGGTGATCGATCTCGGTTCGCCGTCCCTTTTCGACATCCTGCAGCAGGGAGGCCTTGTTCTCCCGCCCGCCCCGGCGGGCGGCCCCGACAGCGGCAAGAAGGCCGACCGCTTCGGCCATGGCGGCCCTGTCGCCGCGCGCACTGCGGGCCAGCAGCTCGGGGTCGAGCGGGGCGGGGGCGCCGGTCGGCCGGATCGGCTCCATGGTCACGCCGGCGGCGGTCGCGACAGCGGCGGTCTCGGCGGCGAGCCTGATCACGAACGGCGCCACCTCGGGGTCCATCCACAGGTCCGGGCTGCGTAATCCGCTGATCCCGGCGAGGCCATTGGTCATGGTGTTCACCCCGAGCTTGGCCCAGAGCTCGCCCCGGATGTTGCGGGTGATTTCTGAGGCCCCGACGGCCCCCAGGATCTCTGCCACCATCGATGCCCGGGCCGACTCCCGACCATCGAGCTCACCCACCGAGAAGGTATCCCAGCGGGGGTCGCTGTAGCGGGTGACGCTGCCCGCCTCGAAGAGCCCGCCATTCATGTGCACCACCGCCCCCAGCGTGCGCTCGGGACCCGCGATGGAGGCGATCAGGTCCTCGTTGATCCCGTTCTGGGCCGAGACCAGGTAACCGCCGGACGAAAGGTAGGGGAGCACCAGTCGAGTCATCCACTCGGTGTCGTAGGACTTGACCGCCAGTACGGCAACCTCGAAAGTTCCCAGAGCAGCGACCTCGTCCAGGTGGTGGATCGGAAGGCTGGCGTTGAAGTCTCCCTCTGGACTGCTCACGTGGAGGCCCTCCGACCGGATGGCGAGCACGTTGCGGAACCAGCCGTCAACGGCGGTGACGTCCGCGCCGGCCCGGCGTAGGTAAGCCGCGGTTATGCCTCCGATCGCGCCGCAGCCGGCGACGAGGATCCGTGGTTCAGTCATGGGACGTGCTGGCCGGGCTGTCGGCGACGATGGAGCCGGGCCTGGTCAGTCCAGATAGGCGCGGAGCCGGTCGGCCCGCTGCCCGCGGCGGAGCCGGATGAGCGCGGAGCGTTCCACCTCGCGCACCCGCTCACGCGAGATACCGAGCCGCTTGCCGATCTCCTCCAGCGTGCGCTGGTGGCCGTCGGAGAGGCCGAAGCGGAGCTGGATGATCCGCCGCTCGCGCGGACGCAGCTCGGCGAGCAGCTCATCGAGATCATCTCGCATCAGCGAGCGGGCAGCCTCGTCGCCGGGCACAATCGCATCGGGGTCGGCGATCAGCTGCCCGAGCTCGTTCTCCTCATCGTCACCGATGGGGGTCTCGAGCGACACCGGCTGCTGGGCCGCCCGGGTGAACGCATTGACCATCTCGACAGAGATGCCCATCTCAGCGGCCACCTCGACCTCGGTCGGCTTGCGGCCGAGCGCCTGGTTGAGACGAGCCGTGGAGCGGCTCAGTTTGTTGAGGTTGTCGACCACGTGGACCGGCACGCGGATCGTCCGCGACTTGTCCGCGATACCGCGAGTGATCGCCTGCCGGATCCACCACGTCGCGTAGGTTGAGAACTTGTAGCCGCGCCGGTAGTCGAACTTCTCGACCGCGCGGATCAGGCC
>JRHI01000471.1_pt1 | contig 43886 bp, 44 predicted proteins | sample 215371 | NCBI WGS metagenome assembly JRHI01 (sample SAMN02929681, study PRJNA255918) | sediment metagenome | biome: cave system; feature: Ice Cave; material: Sediment; isolation source: sediment from deep within a dark volcanic ice cave with no known source of... ... | reverse complement strand
TCGTGCCGACGCCCGTGGTGATCTTGACGGCGAGGGCGGCGTTGAAGCGGTCGTACCAGGGGGCCTCTGGCGCATGCGTGAGTACATCGGCCACCTTCGGCGGACCGGCTTTCCTTCGAGCGGCGATCCGCGGATGTGGGATGACTTTGAAGATGTCGGGCATGCCGCAAGCTTCGCATGATGGTGGATCACATCTGCGGTCAACCTTTGCGTCGTCCTCGTGCGATAGGGGGGTGCGCCGTCTGGTGCGTTTCGTTACCGCCGTCCACACTGGGATCGACATGGCCTCTTCGGAGGAGTTCGAGGCAGCGTTCCGGGAATTGCTGCCTCGCGCCTACCGCGTTGCGTTCCGGGTGCTTGGCAACCGGGCAGAGGCGGAGGAAGCGGCGGCGGAGGCACTGGCTCGGGCGCACGCCTCGTGGGCGCGGGTCGGGGCCCTGCCCTGGCGAGACGCCTGGGTCCTTCGCGTGACCGCCAATGTGGCGGTCGACATGAGCCGCCGCCGGCCGCGCACCATGGCCGCAAGGTCATCGTCGACAACCGACGAGGGCGAACTGGTTACCCTGCGCCTCGCCCTCTCCGCCGCGTTGGCCACCCTGCCGCGCCGCCAGCGCGAGGTGATCGCACTCCGATACCTCGCCGATCTGACCGAGACCGAGGTGGCCGCGTGCTTGCATGTATCGCTCGGATCGGTCAAGCGGCACGGCTATCGGGGTATGGCCTCCCTGCGGCAACTGCTCGACGTACCCGACGAAGGGGCAGGTCTGCGATGGACATGAGCCCATCCGATCATCCAGAGAGCTTCTTCGCCGGGGATGAGACGGCCATGCTGGAACGTGTCTACGCCCGGTCGGCGGAGATCCGGGGACGCCGGCGCTCCCTAGCATTCGGTGCGTCCGGCTTTCTCGCCGGTGTGGCGGCCACGGTCGCAGTCGTCTTCGGGCTGTCCAGTGTCTCCCCCGGCGCGGCCCAGACCGGATTGCGTATCGTGCAGCCCGCGCGTGGACCTGGTATCACGATCCCGGCCGGCCCGCATGGCCGGATGCTCTGGCGGTCGGCCTCCGTGGGCGCGGTGGGCACGCTTCCGGCTTACGGGGAGAACCGTTTGTTCGTCGCCGCTGCGGACCGCGCCGTGTACGCCCTCGACGCCGGCACCGGCTCCGTGGTCTGGAGCCACACTGTCTGCTGCTCCTTGCCCACCTCAAGCGGCGCGGCCACGATCGACTACGCGTTGGGCCGAGTGCTGATCGCCGCCCCCGACGCTCCCCTGCAAGCTCTCGACGCCCGCAGCGGACAACCGGCCTGGACCACCGCGGGCCCCGAGCCCGCCTTGAGCGATGGCGGGGTGGCGGTCGCCCCTCCGGTGGTCGTGTCGGCTGGCCCGAGCGGCATCCGCGCCTACCGGGTGGCGACTGGCGACCCGATCTGGTCGATGGGCGGGGTGGTCGCCCGCTTGGCCGCCCCCAACGCCACCTCCGTGTTCGTGGTGGTCCCTGGAGCCGGAGGCGGTGACCAGCTGTGGAACCTGGATCTCGCCAGTGGAAAGGTGCGGTGGCGTCACGACCTCGGAGCCACGGTTCATGGCCGGTTCTCCGCGACGCGTGACTCGATCTACGTCGTCGATGATCTCGGCGCCCTCCACGCCATCGCCGCGGCCGATGGGCATCAACGGTGGTTAGCCCAGATCGCACCCTCAAGCTGTGGGACCAAGCCAGCGTGTTCCGACAATCCAGGCGGGTTCCGATCACAACCGAACGTCACGGGCAACCTGGTCACGGTCGGCGACGACGCCGGCTTTATGCGAGCCTTCGACACCAACGACGGCACGATGCGCTGGCAGCTCGATACGGGTGCGCCGATACGATCCTCGCCCCTCGTGTCACACGACGCGCTGTTCTTCGCCAACGACGACGCGAACCTTTTCGCGGTCAATCTGGCAACAGGAGAGAAGGAGTGGTCGGCCGACATGCTGGCACCGGTCCGCAGCCAACCGACCGTGGCCTACGGGGTCGTCTACGTGACCGACACCACCGGCCACGTCACAGCGATCGTGGACTAATGGTCGGCCTGGACCAGGAGATCAGGGGAACATGGCCCGGTAGGTCTCGGAGCCAACCACGCCGTCGAACTCCGCCACCTTCGGCACCCCCGGCCCCGGCGTCATGCCCCTCAGCGCGCTCCTCGCCGTCCATCCCAATGCCACCATCGTCAACTCCAGCGGCATCGGCGGTCTGCGAGTCTTCGTCGGTGAGGCCAGCCCGGCCGATTCGTTCCTGGGCAACGTCGACCTTCTCACCATCGCCGTGAAGAACGTTGGCACGACCTACAACTTCAACGCCCGGAAGAGCCACCACGAAGGCGAGGGCTAGCGGTAGCTGCTCGCCGCCGTCGTTACATCCTCGACTTCAGGGTCGACACGCCCTCGCCGGAGAGGTCGTCCAGGGCTGCCTTCCGTCCGGCGATGGCCAGCACGATCGCCTGCATCGGGCCGGACACCTCGGCTCCGGTGCCGGTCGACCACTCGGCATCGGTGGCTCGGAAGGTGACGCCGGCGGCCCGCTTCTTGCCGCCGATCAACAAATTCGAGCCCTTGTAGAAGTCGGCGACCTCGATGAGGGCGTGAGTCGGAAATTCGTGGTCAATGCCAAGCGGCCGCCGGATGTCCTCCCCGTGAACGATCGTCTCACCGAGCCAGCTGGTGGCCGGCCCGGGCGGATGTTTGCTGGACGTGACCTCGGACGCGAATCGAGCCAGCGTGTCAGCGCCGGATCCGGCCGCCTCCCGGTCGATGGCCTTCTGGGTGAAGGCGCTGAAGCGGAAGCCCGATCCGATAAGGCCGGCGAAGAAGGCAGGCGGGGTGAGCTTCGCCGTTGCCGTCATGTGGCCCAGGACCTGCTGCACCGACCAGCCCGAGCACAGCGACGGGGTCTTCCACTGGTCGTCGGTCAGCGACTTCAGGTCGTCGGCCAGCGCCTGGCGCTCGGCGTGGATGGTGGGCCAAGTATTCGAGCTCATCGTGCCTCCTGCGCTCGCATGCGGTTGTTCCGTGCATTGTGCTCTACCTCGGCCAGGCCAAGCTGTTCGAGCACGGGCGGCACGTAGTTGGCGACGCGGCCCCGGAGCCCTTTCTTGAGCCCGTACCAGCCGCCCACCGGGTTCTCGGGCGAGCGGCCCCACGCCTCCACCGTCCCCTCCGCGGCGGGCTTCTGCTCATCGGCGTTCCCCAGCGGCATCCAGTCGCCGTGCTCCTTCAGCATGGTGTGGAGGTCATCGATCGCCCGTAGCTGGTAGTGCAGCACCGTTTTGCCGACCAGCACGACGAGGACCGGCGGATCCGCCGTCTCGTCGCGATACGCCTGATACTCCGAGTGCCCGCTGGGCGTCTCCAGTGTCCACGGATGTTGCTTGGTGCCATCACCTTCGGCCATGGCTGCTCCCTTCCTTACGGTAGGCATCGATCACCGCGCTCCACCCGGCCTGGTTGCGATCTCGCCGCTCCTGCCCGTCGTTGAGGCGTTCCCAACCGGTATGGACAAGCTCGACCACGGTGCGGCCGGCCGCGGTCGGCGTGAACGTCACCTCGACATCGGTTGCCTGCTTCCGATCGGTTCCGAGGTGCCAAAGGTAGGCGACACGAGTCGGTGGCTCCCATGCAACTACCTCGCCCCACTCCATCTCCCGGCCGGTGCCGGTGCGCTCGAAGATTCGGCCGCCCGCTCCAGGTTCGACGCGAATAACGGCGGACTCCTCGCCCGACACCGTGTGGTCGCGGGGCCACCAGGTGCTGATGTCGGTCGTCCAGGTGGCGAAGGCGTCCTCGGGCGAGCAGGCCACCTCGAAGGCCAGCCGTACGGGTTCGATCACCGTCGCCGCCCCGGCTTGTTCTCGGCGACGACCCGAAAACGGGCGGCTGCCTCCCCCCAGACTCGCTCCATGTAGTGGCGCACCGCCTCGGCGCCGAGCTCGTCCAACCGGTAGACGCGCCGGGTACCCGCGGCCTCGTCGATCACCAGCCCGGCCGTCTTCAACAGGCGCAGATGGCGAGACACGGCCGGGCGGCTAATGGGCAGCTCGTCGGCGATCTCACGCACGGACCGGCCGCCGCGGCCGAGCAGCTCGACGATGGCCCGCCGGTTCGGATCGCCCAACGCGTCGAAGGGATCGCCCGCGGGCTCAGCTCGGTGCATCGCCTTTACCGTAGCAGAAAGGTTACCGATCGCAACCGAGGGTGCCGGCGTCGGCCCGACCGTCCTGAGGGGCAGCGCACACCGAACCCTCGTCGAACGCCGTTCTCCAGCGATGATCGAAGGCCGTCGACGGCTATGTTGGGCTGACGGGAGCGAAGCGGTGAGCACGGTACCTCGCCTGGGCGACCTCAGGGCCCTCGTCGAGCGGTCGCCGGTGACCACCTTGGTGTTCGGCCTGCCCGACCAGCGCGTCCGGATCAGCAATTCCCGGTTCCGTTCCACCTTGTTCACCTGAGCGCCACCGTCGGCGTGGTGCTCTATCACGAGTTCGGGCAAGCGTTCGACCTGATGGGGCTCATCGGACGTCAGGTACTCGTGGGCGGCTCCCTCGTATCGCCAGGGCAGGTCACCCCGAACCAGCCGGGGGACCCAGTGGGCGACCGACTCATCCACAAGGAGGGAGTAGGCGTCGGCGGAGAGATGGGGGAGTGCGCCGGTCAGGCGGACGGTGTGGTCGGCGTCCAGAAGCAAGAGGTAGTCCGCCGAGCCTCGGGCCAGTTCGAGCATGCGGCTGCGGTTGGTGCCGAAGTCTTTCCATTCGTGGTCGTGGAGTTCCCCGGGCAGGTCGGCGAACGCGGCTCGTACCCGCGCCGGAGTGTCGTCCGTCGATCCGGTGTCACAGATGAGCCAGCTGTCCACCACGCCCCGAACCGAACGGGCACAGCGCTCGATCACTTCGGCTTCGTTTCGCACGATCATGCACAGACGTATCGTGTGATGCTTTCTACTGGGCTCGGCTGGACCGAGCCGGTGCTCGGTGGGCTCGTCGGGGAGATAGTTAGCGATGCCCCACCCGGAGAAGACGTTGTGGTGAAAGACCATCTCGTCTTCGTCGCGGATGGTGGACTCCGTTCCGTCTTCGATGGCCAGCAACGGGTAGGCGGCGAACCGGCCGGGCCGGGCGACGATGAATTCGGACACGAGGTGCGGATCCGCGGCGACGGTGGGGTACTCCCGCATCACTTCGTGTGCGTGGTCGCGGGAGAACCAGTACGCGTACGACCCCCAGAGCGCTTCGTGATCGCTGCGAGCTAAATTCTCCAACTCGGGTCGTCGTCCACCCCACGAAAACCCGGTCCAGCTTCTGACTCCATAGCCGAGGCAGCACACTGCCGCCCGCTCGGGGAGATTGGCGAGCAGCGCGCCGAAGCGATCGTTCCACTCCCGGTGCAGGAGAGCGTCGTCCTCGAACACGATGCCGGCAGAGACGTGGGCGGGTGTCTCCCGGAGGAAGGTCCGGAGCGCTCGCACGTGGCTCAACAGACAGCCAACTTCCGCCCTGCGCTTGGGCGGCACCTCAGGCGTCCCGGCCCGCGCCAAATGTTCATCAACCAGGCGCGAGGCGGCCGGCACGGCCCGGACGAATCGGACGTGGTCCAGGAGTCCCACCGCCCCGAAGCGCTTCACCATACGACGCCGGCGTTCCATAGACGACGCCAGGTTGATGCAGTAGATCGGGACCGATGCGCTCGTGGTGTCCCCGCCGGTCACGGGCGGTGAGCGTACTCGTGGCTCCGCCGGCGGAATCTCAAGGTGGCCATCGGGCGCACCGATAGCTCCTTGTGAGCGACGTCGTGGCGCCTCCATCGGGATGCCAGGTGTGTGGGCGCCCGGTCCGCTATACGGGCGCCACCAAGTGCACTCTGCACAGCGCCGCCAACTCCACCGCCGGCGCGTATCCGTTACCGGCACCTCCGGCCTGGCTGCCGCCCGACGGCGCCGCCCCGCCCCCTCCGGCGCCACAACCGTGGTCGACGCCCGCCCCGGCGTGGGGTCCGCCGTCGGCCCCCTACGCCCCTTACCCCCCCTACGCCCCGTACGTGGCCAACGCCCCCTACGGCGTCTTTCCGCCGCCACCGGCCAAGGGCCGAGGCGTGCTCAAGGGTGTGCTCATCGCGCTCGGCGGGGTCGCCGTTCTGATCGTCGCCCTGGTCGTCGTCGTCTCTGCGGTCGGCTCCAACCAGCGAGCGGCTACCGCCGCGTACGCCCATGGCCAGGGCGGTTCGACGTTCACCTCGCCCCAGGGCCGATTCACTGCCGTCTTCCCGGCCGTACCCTCCCGCCACGTCACCTCGTCCAACGCCGGCGGCATCCAGATCAACGACATCACGTATTTCGCCCGCTCATCGCTCCATGACGAGGCGGAAGTGGACTACGCCGCGCTGCCAGCGGCCATACCCGACTCAAGGATGCCGGATCTTCTGCCTGGCGTCCTGAACAGCATGGCCGCCAAGCTGAACGGCCAGGTCGTGTCCTCGGCACCGATGACCTATCTCGGGTTGCCGGCGCTGGAGGGCGTCATCAAGCGGCCCGACGGCGACTTCGTCAAGGCCAGGATCTTCGTTTCCGGCCATATCGCCTACGTCGTCGGTGCGCAGGGGACGGCCGAGAACCCCCAAACGTACGACCGACTCGTGTCGTCGTTCCATCTCACCGCGTAAGGATCCGTCCGCCGCCGGGAACCGGCGGCATAGCCGGTATAGTCGGACGAGTTCGTCGGTAGTTCCGGAACCTCGGTCCTGAACGATGCTGAGGTCGGTCGATCAACATGACAGCCGAAGTGCGTAGCGATTATCACCGCCACCTGGAAGAGATCGACCGCAACCTGGCCAGGATGATCGCGCTGGTCGAGGAGTCGATCTCCGCCGCCAGTACGGCCCTCTTGTCTCCCGACGAGGCGACCGCCAGCGACACTGTCGCCGCGAGCGTGGCCGCCATCGCCGACCTGCACCGATCGGTCGAATCGCTGGTCTTCACCCAGATGGTCCGCCAGCAGCCGGTGGCGGGCGAACTGAGGTTCCTGGTCGCCGCCCTGCGGATCGTGCCCGAGCTCGAGCTGACCGCGGCCCTGGCCGCCAACCTGGCCCGGCGGCGCGCCATGCACATCGCCAGTGAGTTGTCGCCCCGCATGCGCGGCCTGGTGAGCCAGCTCTTCCAACGGGCCATCGACATGTGGAGGCTGGTGGGAGACGCCTATGCGGAACGCTCCGCCGTCGCGGTGGATCTCGAGGAGGACGACGAGGAGATTGACGAGCTCTATGTCAGCTTGACGGCTGAGCTCGCCTCGGGAGCCCTACGGCCGCCCGTTCTCGTGGAAATGGCCCTGGTGGCCCGGTTCCTCGAGCGCCTGGGAGATCACGCCGTAGAGGTGGGCCGGTGGATCGAGTCGTACAGCCCGGCGCCTCCGGCGCTCGTCAAGACGGACCCGTCGAAGCTGACCTGAACTCAGCGGGCCGCCACGATGAGGGGCAGCAGGACGATCGGATCGACTGGCGTGCTTGTCGGCCACAGGCCATTGAGGCGCCCTGGTCCGCCGGCGATGTTTTCCAGCATGAGGATGGATTCCAGCTGGTCGAAGGGTACGGCCCGGCTGAAGAGGAACCCCTGCATGAGCTCGCAGCCGTGACCGCGTAGGAAGTCGAGCTGGTCCTGCGTCTCCACGCCCTCGCCGGTGACTTCGAGGCCCAGGCTCTTGGCCATGGCCAAAATGGCCACCACGATGGCGGCGTCAGCCCCGCCGCTGCCAGCGCGACCGATGGCCTGGACGAAGGCCTTGTCGATCTTGAGATGGTCGATGGGCCATCGGGTGAGGTAGGACAGCGCCGCGTATCCGGTGCCGAAGTCGTCGAGGGCCAGACGCACGCCCATGTCCCGCAAGCTGTGCAGTGTGTCGAGGGTGCGGGGGCCGGATTCCAGGGCCAACCCTTCGGTGATCTCCAGCTCCAGGAGGTTCGGTTCGAGACCGGTCCGGCGGAGCACGTCGGCCACGATGTCGTCGATGGGACCGGCGAACTGGCTGGGGGAAAGGTTGACCGACATGCCCAGGCGGTTGAATCCCGCTTCCTTCCACTTCTGAGCTTGGCCGCATGCCTCGAGCAGCACCCATTCACCGAGCGGGCCGATCAGACCGGCGTCCTCGGCCACCGGAATGAAGTCCACCGGCGAGATCAGACCGCGGGTCGGGTGGTTCCAGCGCAGGAGAGCCTCGACGGCGACGACCGTGCCGGTGCGAAGGTCCACCTTGGGCTGATAGTGGAGCTCGAGTTCGCCGCGCTGGATGGCGGTGTGCAAGTCGGTCTCGACCGCCAGCCGTTCGTGCACCCGGTCACTCAGCTTCTGGCTGTACAGCTCGTAACGACGCCGGCCGCGTTGTTTGGCCAGGTACATCGCCGCGTCGGCGTGGCGCATGAGGGTATCGGCGTCGGCGCCATCGGTGGGGAACATGGCCACGCCGATGCTGAGACCAGCGAACAGCTTCCGGCGCTCGACCACGAACGGTTCGGCGAAGGCGTCGAGGAGCCGCTGGGCGGCGGTGGCGGCGCCGGCAGGACCCTCGACCTCGGTGAGCAGCACGGTGAACTCGTCCCCACCGAAGCGGCCGACGGTCTCGCCGGCTCGAACCGAGGCCTCCAGGCGACGAGCGACCCCTTGGAGCAGGCGGTTGCCGGCGGGGTGACCAAGACTGTCGTTGACGTTCTTGAACTGGTCGAGATCGAGGAACAGCACGGCCAGCTGAGTGCCGGTGCGTCTGGCCTGGTCGATGGCCAGGTGGAGGCGATCCTCGAACAGGGTGCGGTTGGCCAGCCCGGTCAGCTCGTCGTGGAAAGCCCGGTGTTCGGCGGCATTGCCCCGCCGGGCCAGGATGGCCAGGTAGGCCACGACGACGACGGAGGTGAGCAGGGCACCGATCCAACCCACCGGGCTGGGAAAGAGATGCCGCCACCGCTCGCCGGCGAGGAGCAGGGCCTGGAAGCCCAGCAGCAGGCCCCCGAGCACGAACGGCCGGAGGCGGAAGCTGCTCAGCTGACGAAGAGGTTCCGCCCGCTCCGGCATGGAGCATCCCAGGGCGGCGACGGACCACAACACCGACTCAAGCACGAGCAGGACCGGACCCACGGTGGCCCGGGCGTGGCCAGAGCCGGTCCAAGCGAACAGACCGAGCGCGATCTGGCCGAGGAGCGCGGCCGCCGCGCCACCCGCCGTGTGTCGGCGCTGCGACGCTTGGACGATACGGACGCCGAGAATCACGAAGGCGATGCCGAAGCACACGAACGCAAAGGAGAGGACCGGCCCGGCGCCGCCGATGGCCAGCCCGCGAGTCCCCCGGCTCGCGGTGACGAGAGTGAGCAGGACGCCACCTGTGAGTCCGGCGATCACGGCCTCGGCCGCGCCATCAAGTGCGCTGCTGCGACGCATGCGGGCGACGAGGAGGATCAAGCCCCCCAACTGCAAGGCCGAGCCGACGGCTTCGGCGATGAGACCGACGTCCTTGCTGAGGATCTGGAGCCCCGGATTGCCGGCCCACGCTCCGCCTCCCAGGACGTGCATGAGCAGCCCTGCCGCCAGGAGCCGCCACGGGTCGCGGACGGTACCGTTTCGCCCCGAAGTGAATGGCACCCAGGCGATGATGGCCACAGCCACCAACTCGGCGCAGGTGAGGATCAGGGCGGGATCTCCGGGTCGAAACGCGAACAGGCCGAGCGCGATCGCGCCGGCCAGACCAGCACCGACCACCTGGGTCCATGACGCCCGAACGGACAGCACTGTTGGTACTTCGACGACCAGCTGGAGATCTTTAGCCATCAGGAGCGGGCGCGCGCTTCAGGAGTCCCTCGCAGTACGCCGCGAGTCCGGCGGTCCCCAACTCCAAGTGGAGATTCCGGAGCGCGTCCACCCGAGCCTCGGGCCCGGGAGTTCTCTCGGCGGTGGTATTACCACTCTCTGTGACCATAAGGCTGGATTGTGGAGGGGGGATCGGTCCCACGCAAAAGCCCGTTGTGGGGACGTTCCTGCGCAATCGGACGGTGACACAAGTTCCGATTGGACCAGCTGAGCGGCGACGGCGCGTCGCTGGTAACTTGCGTGGCCACCATGAAGGCATTGCGCCGTGCCCTGCTCGCCCTCGGTGCGGCAGGGGTGTTTGCCGCCGTGGTTCGGTTGCGCGGTACGGGCGGCACCCCTCCCCAAGGGGGCGGCTGGCGGGAGCTCTCCGGTCCGGATCTCCGGTAGCGCGGACCGGGTGAGGGTGGGCGGGGTGCCGTGGTGAAAGCGCTGGTCGTGGGCACGGGCGCGGTGGGTAGTCGGGCGGCCCGCCAACTGCTGAGCCTCGGGGACCTAAGGGAACTGGCCCTCTTCGATCCGCAGGCGGCGCGCGCCCACGCCGTGGCCGAGGCCCTGGCCTCCCCTGAGCTCGTGACCGTGGTGGCCGACGCCGGACCGGACGGCATTCCGGCCGACGCCGTCGGCGCGGCCGACGTGGTGGTGGTGACCCGGCCCTTCGGCCATCGGCAGGTGGCCGAGATCGCCCTGGAGCGAGGGACCCACGTGGTGTCGAGCGCCGACAGCATCCCCGACGTCCGGGAACTCCTGGACCTTGACGCCGAGGCGCGGGAGCGAGGGCTCTCGGTGGTGGTAGGGGCCGGCTTCGCGCCCGGCCTGAGCTGCATCCTGGCCCGGCACGCCGCCGCCGGCTTCGACGAGGTGCACGAGGTGCATGTGGCCAGAGTTGGAACGGGTGGGCCGGCCTGTGCCTCGCAGCACCACGACGCGCTGGGCGATGACGCCATCGATTGGAGGGACGGGGCGTGGGTTCGGCGCCGAGGCGGATCCGGGCGGGAACTGTGCTGGTTCCCCGACCCCATCGGCGGACGGGACTGTTACCGAGCCGGCCTGCCGGACGCGCTTCTCCTGGTTCCCGCCTTCGGGCCGGTGCGGCGGGTGACCGCCCGGTTGGCGGCGTCCCGGCGCGACCGGCTCACCGCCCACCTGCCCATGCTGCGCCCTCCGCATCCCGAAGGCGGACTCGGCGCAGTGCGAGTCGAAATCCGCGGCCGGCGCGGTCCGGTGCGCGATGCCTACGTGCTGGGCGCCATCGACCGCCCGGCGCTGGCGGCGGGGGCAGTCGCCGCGACGGCCGCGACCTGGGCGGCGGCGGGAAAGCTGTCCCGCCGCGGAGCCGGGGGCCTCGGGGAGCTGCTCGAGGACCCCGTGCCCTTCCTCCGCGACCTGGCCGATCGGGGCGTGCGGGCGGCCGTCTTCGAGGGCGGCTCGCTCGCGGTGCAGACGCTCCCGTTCCCCCCGACCTAAATTCCGAGCGACTACGGCACGGCGGCCATGCCGACGACCGGTCGGTTGAGGTGGGTGGCGCCGGTGGAGCCGTCGAACTCGGCGTCCCCGAAGGCGAAGATGCCGCCGTCGGAGGCGACCAGCCGGTAGCCGTGGTCGGTCGCAGTGGCGGCCGTTCCCACGATGGGTCGGTTCAGGTGGAGGGCGCCGGCGGACCCAAAGTAGGCGGCGTCGCCGAAGGCGAAGGTGCCGCCATCGGAGGCCACCAGCCAATAGCCCCGCCCGGTGGGAGTGGCGGCCATCCCCCCGATGGGTTGGTTCAGGCGGATGGCGCCGGTGGACCCAAAGTAGGCGGCCAGCCGAACGCCACGTAGACCCGGCCGTTGGCGACGAGCAGCGCGGCCCTGCTGCTGGACGCTGGGATCAAAGCCGGGCGGGTCGATCGAACGGGTGAAACGCACCGCGCCGGTCACGGCGTCAAACGGCCACGAGTACGTGCCCAGGCCCGGCCACCTCGGCCATCGCGAAGACGGTGCCGCTGCTGGGATCGACGGTGGGCGTACCGGTGATGCCGAGCGGGTGGATGGTGTCGCAGCCGCTCGGCAGTCCGCTCGTCGCCGGAGCCCCCACATTGGTCGCCCAGAGGATCTGGCCATTGTGCTTGGTCGAGGCCGTACAGCGTGTCGTTCTCGGTGGCGACGATCACCCGTCCGGCCACCACAAGAGGTTCGGCGTAGATAGCGCCGTCGAGGTCGGGCGACGTCCACGCCGACGAGGTAGGGGAAAGGGTCGGGCCGCCGGAACCGTTGCCGGAACGCGACCCGTCGCCGTGGTATGTGGGCCACGGACCGAAGCCAGCGGGCCCCGTTCGCTCGACGCGGCCGGAAGGAACGCGAGCGCGAGACAGAGCACGCTCAGAACGCGCACCGTGGGGGTCATGGATGTTCCTCCGAGGGGGCCAGTCGGGGGCCAGAGGCCCGGGTCACGATAAACGAGGCCAGGGCGGTCGTCAGGGGGACCGATGCCACCAGGCCGATGCTCCCCACGAGCGTCCGCACAATTTCCTCTGCGACCAGGTCGCCTGAGAGCACATCGACCAGGTGGCGATTGGCCAGGGTGAAGACGAGCAGCAAGGGCAGCGCGGCTCCGGCGTAGGCCAGCACCAGCGTGTAGATGGTGGACGCGATGTGATCGCGTCCGATGCGCATGGCCGAGCGGTAGAGCTGGCCGAAACCGGCGTCTCCTCCCATGAGGCGCAGCTCCCAGACCGACGACGCCTGGGTCACGGTGGCATCGTTGATTACGCCGAGCGCGCCAATGATGGCTCCGGCCAGGATCAGGCCCTGCAGATTGATGCCCACGCCTGCGGACGGCAGGATCGTCCCTGCATCCGAGGACAAACCGGTGAGGTGGGCCGCCCCGACGAACACGGCGGACAGCACCGCCGTGAGCGCGAGCGCACACAGGGTGCCCAGCAGGGCAGTCGTCGTGCGCAGGCTGGCGCCGTGGGCGACGTAGAGGGTGAACAGCAGCACCACCGCGGCGGTGACCAGGGCCACCGCTGTGGCATCTCGACCGTCGGCGATGGCCGGCAACGTGAACGCGGCTAGCACGACGACCGTCACCGCCAAGCCGGCCAGCGCGGCCAGACCCCGCCAGCGGCCCAAGGCCACCACGACGACGGCGAAGAGCGCCGCCAACGCCAGAAGCGGGAACCGTCGCTGGTAGTCGCTGATGTAGTAGGTCACCCGGCCGGTGGGATCGGTCGAACGGCCCAGGACCAGCCGGTCGCCTTCACGGTACGGCCGGACGCCCGTCGATTCCTGCGTGTTGAGGAAAGTGGATGTGCCCGCGTCCGGTCCGCCGGTCACTTTTACGAACACCACGTCGCAGCGCCCCGGGCCGCAGGCACTCGACACCACATTGGTCACGGTGGCGTTGACCAGGTTTACCGGCGGGCCGAACACCGAGCTGCGATGCCGGGGCCCTGACGGCCAGAGGACGATAAGACCCACGACCGTGACGACGACGAAGCCGGCCACGGCCGCGGCGAGGGTTCGGCGCAGCGCCAGCGAGATGCGCACCCGATCGAGGTCAGCGTGGTTGCCGTGGGCCACCGCCCCATCCTTACTACTCTTCGCCCGTGCCACTGGATGACGCCGCCGCTTACCCAGGAGCGCGGAGGCCGGACCGCCACCGCGTCGTGCACCACGAAGGCGTGGCGCTCCATGTGGCCGAGTGGGGGGACGAGAACGCCCCGCCTCTGCTCCTCGCCCACGGCGGGTTCGACTTCGCCGGCACGTACGACGTGTTCGGTCCTCGCTTGGCGGTCGGAGGATGGCGGGCGGTCTCGTGGGACCAGCGCGGCCACGGCGACTCAGGCCACGCCGAACTGTATTCGTGGGACGCCGACGTTCGCGACGCGGCCGCCGTCATGAACGCGACCACGACCGATCCGATGCCGCTGATCGGCCACTCCAAGGGCGGCTCCCTGATGCTGCGGCTGGCCGAGTCGTGGCCCCACCGGGTGAGCCATCTGGTCAGCATCGACGGCATGCCGTCCCGGCGGCGCCAGCCGGACGTAGCCGAGCGGGAGCGGACCCGGTTGCTGTCCACCGAGCTGGGCGGCTGGCTCGATCACCGCCGGCGCACGGCCACGCTGATCCGCAAACCGGGCACCATCGAGGACCTGGCCCGGAGACGGGGTCGCATGAACCCCCGGCTGTCGAAGGACTGGCTCGAGTACCTGGTCACTGTCGGCGCCCAGGAGGATGTCGACGGCTGGCGGTGGAAGATCGATCCGCTCATCCGCCCCGGCGGCTTCGGGCCGTGGCGGCCGGAGTGGTCCAATCAAGGGCTCCCCGGTCTCGGGGTCCCCATGCTCGGCTTGCTCGGTCTCGTCGACGAGCCCATGGGTTGGGGAACCAAGCCGGCGGATCTGACCCACCTGCTGCCCGCCCACGCCGAACTGCAGGTGTTTCCTGATGTCGGGCACTTCATTCACATCGAGCGCCCGGCAGAGGTGGCCGACCTGGTTCTGGGGTTCCTGGCCGCGTGAGCGAGCGGGTACAGATGGCCCTGATGCATGGGCGGGTCCGACTGGCGCTGCATTGCCTTCGCGCCGGCGAGGGCCGGGCCCTCCTGCTGTTGCACGGTCTCGGTGAGCGCACGCCTGATGTCGTACCGGCCGAGCTGTCCGGTTGGCCGGGCGCCGTATGGGGGCTCGACTTCACCGGCCACGGCGCATCCACCGTGCCGCGCGGTGGGGGCTACACGGCCGAGATTCTCCTGGCCGACGCCGATACCGCCCTCGCCTCTCTCGGCTCCGCCACCGTGATCGGCCGAGGCATTGGCGCCTACGTCGCCCTCCTCATCGCCGGCGCCCGGCCGGCGCAGGTGCGCGGCGCGGTGTTGTGCGACGGACCTGGCCTCATTGGGGGCGGGCCGTCTCCCACCTCGCAGAGCATTCCGTCCGATCCGATGGAGGCCAACCGGGCTCCGGACTCCTGGGCCCTCCTCGAGCTGGCCCGCGACGTGCGGCCGCCTGACTACGCGGCCGCCTTCGTACGGGAAGCCACTCACCTGTCCGGACTCGACGTGCCGATCATGGTGTGTGCCCGCCTTCGGCCCGAGTGGCTGGCGGCCGTGGTCGCCGACCCTGGCGTGGTCGAGACCAACCTGGCCGACGCCCTGGCCCTGTGCGCCGACCTCGGCGCCGCGCCATGAGCCGGCGGGGGTGGATTGTCCTGGTCCTGGCGTTGGTCGTGGTCGCCGGCGCGGCGCTGGTGGTTGTCACGGCCGGCAACGCCCACACCGGCCGCCCCGCCCCCGCCGCCGTTCCGGGGCCGGATGGGGCCGCCAATGACTACCTGGCGGCGTGGGGCAAGGGCGACTGGACGGCGATGACCGGCGTGGTCGCCGGCGCCCGACCAGACTTCGCCACCATCCACCAAGGCGAGATCTCCGATCTCATGGTGGTATCGGCCACCTACAGCCTCGTCCCCCCGATGCGCGTGACCGGAGACCAGGCCGACGGCACGTTTCGGGCTCATCTCCGCCTGCGGGGACTCGGCGACTGGGACTACACCAACCATTTCTCGATGGTGCGCCGGACCGGACAGTGGCTGGTGGCGTGGACCCCCCGAACCCTTTTCCCCGATCTGGCCTTGGACCGGAAGTTCGCCCGATCGCGGACGCTGCCCGCGCGCGCCGACATCCTGGCAAGGGACGGCACCGCGCTCACCGCCCAGACCTCGGTCGTCGCCATCGGCATCGAGCCGAGCCATATCAAGGATCGAGCCTCCGTGCTCTCCACCCTGGCGCGGAGCCTCGGCGTCGATCCGGTTCCGGTGGCCGCCGCCCTGTCGGCTCCGAGTGTCCGCCCCAACGACTTCGTGCCCGTCGAGGAGGTGACCGATCAGGCCTTCGTGCCGTTGCGGCCGGTGCTGGCCCCGGTACCGGGCATCGTCTTTCAGCACAAGACAGCTCGGCTGGCCGCCACGCCCGATCTGTCGGCCCACGTGGTCGGCCACGTCGGTCAACCCACCGCCGAGCAGTTGACCAAGCTCGGGGACGTGTACCTGCCGGGCGATCTGGTCGGCCTCTCAGGCGTCGAGGCCGCTGACGAGGCGCAGTTGCGGGGGACACCGTCCGGCCAAGTCAAGGTGATCGACAGCCGCGGCGGCACGGTGTCGGTCGCCAAGACCTTCACGGGCACGGACGGCAAGCCGGTGGCCACCACCCTGGATCTGCCCACGCAACAGGCGGCCGAGAAGGCGTTGACCGGAGTCACCCAGCCGGCCGCGTTCGTCGCTGTGCAGCCGTCGACGGGCGACATCCTGGCCGTTGTCAGCAGGCCGCTCAACGCCTTCGATCGGGCCCTCGACGGCAAGTACCCTCCCGGGTCCACCTTCAAGGTGGTCACCTCGGCCGCCCTGCTGGCCGGCGGGGTCACGCCCGATCAGCAGACGACGTGCCCGCCGAGCGTGACGGTGGACGGCAAGGCGTTCAAGAACTTCGAGGGAGAAACCAGCTCGTCGTTGCCCTTCCATCGGGCCTTCGCCATCTCGTGCAACACCGCCTTCGTGCAACTGGCCAGCAAGCTGGCTCCGACCGACCTGGAGGCGGCCGCCAAGGAGTTCGGATTCGGCGCCACTCCCGTCATCGGCGTTCCCGCCGTCGGCGGCTCTTACCCTGCGCCCGCCGACGCCGCCGACAAGGTGTCGTCGGCGATCGGCCAGGGTCGGGTCACGGCCAGCCCACTCCAGATGGCCACCGTGGCGGCCGCAGTCGATGCCGGGGTCTGGCACTCGCCCCACCTCACCGGTCCGCCTCCGCCCGATCCCGGGTTGCCGGCTCTGTCCGCCGACGTCGACCAGAACCTCAGAACGCTCATGGCCGAGGTGGTCACCAGCGGCACCGGCACGGCCGCCGCCCCCGGGGGCGGGACGCGGGTGTCGGGCAAGACCGGTACGGCCGAGTTCGGCACCGCCAACCCGCCGATGACCCACGCCTGGTTCATTGGCTACAGCGGTGATCTGGCCTTCTCGGTATTGGTGGAGGGTGGCGGGGTGGGCGGCCGGGTGGCCGCGCCCGTCGCCGCCAGGTTCTTCACCGCGCTGGCCACGCCACCTCCTGCTCCGCCGACCGGGGGCGCGCCATGATCGCCGGCCCGACGGGCACGTTCACGTACTGGGACTGGCCCGCAACGAGTGGCGGCTTCACGGCGTTGGAATGGACGGTCACACCCCAGACGGATCCCACGCCAGACGGGTACTTCTGGAGCCATCAGTTTTGGTGGCTGGCCGGTGAGGCGGGGTATGCCGGCCTGCAGACCGTCGGATCGGCGCCGACCGGCAAGATCGCCATCTTCTCGGTCTGGAATGCCGTGTCGGCCGAAGGTCCCGAGTTGGCCGCGCCGTTCACGGGCGAGGGGGACGGGTTCAGCGTGCGGGTGCGCTTTCCCTGGGAGGTCGGCCACGCCTACCTGTTCCGAGTCGCGGCCGCGGGCGAAGGCGAGGGCGCCGGCGGGGGTGCGGAGAGGTGGTCGGCGTGGGTGGCGGGCCAGCTCATCGGCACCATTGAGGTGCCGGCATCGTGGCTCGGGCTGCGAGAAGCCTCGGTGATGTGGACCGAGCGCTACTCCGGGGAGCTGCGCACCGCTTCGGACATCCGGCGAGCGGCGGTGCGGTTCGGCCGGCCCAGCGCGGAGGACGGCCGCGGTCGCGCCGTGCTGCCGTTCGGCCACCGTAACGTGTTGGCCGAGCCGCCCGGATCGCCGGGATCGGCGATCACCGATGTCGAGGGTGGAGTCGTGCAGGTGATGGGAGGAGATCCGTGAGCTCGAAGGTGACCGAGGTCGATGTCGTCGTGGTGGGGCTCGGGGTCGGCGGCGAGGAGGTGGCCGGCGCCGTGGCCTCAGCCGGCTTGCAGGTCGTCGGCGTCGAATCGAACCTGGTCGGAGGCGAGTGTCCCTACTGGGGATGCATTCCCTCCAAGATGATGATCCGGGCCGCCAATCTGCTGGCTGAAGCCCGCCGCATCCCCGGCATGGCCGGCAAGGTGGCGGTAGAGCCGGATTGGGCCCCCGTGGCCAAGCGCATCCGGGAGGAGGCCACCGACAGCTGGGACGACCAGGTCGCGGTGGAGCGGCTCAAGGGCAAGGGCTGCCGCGTGATCAAAGGAAGGGGCCGACTCGACGGCCCGGGACGGGTCGTGGTCGGCGACGAGGTCTTCCACGCCCGCCGGGCGGTCGTCGTGGGCACAGGTACGCACCCGTCGATCCCGCCCATCACCGGTTTGGCCGACGTGCCGTTCTGGACCAACCATCACTTCATCGAAGCCGAGCGCCTGCCCCGCTCCCTCGTGGTTCTCGGCGGTGGTGCGATCGGGCTCGAGCTGGCCCAGGTGGCCGCCCGCTTCGGCGTCCAGGTCAGTGTGGTCGAAGCCATGGGCCGGCTGGTCCCCTCGGAGGAGCCGGAGGCGTCCGATCTCCTGGCCAAGGTGTTCGCGGCGGAGGGAATCAAGGTGCGCTCGGACATCCGGGCTACCTCGGTGGCGCAGTCGAGTGGCGGGGCCATCGCCGTGACCCTCGCCGATGGTTCCTCCGTGGTGGGCGAGCGGGTACTGGTGGCCACGGGCCGGCGCGCCGACCTCAGCGACCTCGGCCTGGAAACGGTCGGGCTTGATCCTGAAGCCGATCACCTGGCCGTCGACGACCATGTCCGGGCCGGCCCCGGGCTGTGGGCGATCGGCGATGTGACCGGCGTAGGTGCCTTCACCCACATCGCCATGTACCAGGCGCGGATCGCCACGGCGGACATCCTGGGCCGCCCGGTGACGCCGGCGCGGTATCACGCGTTGCCCCGGGTGACGTTTACCGATCCCGAGGTCGGCTCCGTCGGATTGTCCGAAGCGACGGCGCAAAAGAAGGGACTCCAGGTGCGCACGGGCTCAGGGCAGGTGCCCAGCTCGTCGCGGGGATGGATACACAAGGTTGGCAACGCCGGTTTTATCAAGCTCGTGGCGGATACCGACCGCGGCGTCCTGGTCGGCGCCACGTCCGCCGGTCCGGTTGGTGGCGAGGTGCTCTCCATGCTCACCCTGGCGGTGCACACGGCCATCCCGGTGGCCGACCTGCGGACCATGATCTACGCCTTCCCGACCTTCCATCGAGGCATGGAGGACGCGCTGCAAGAGCTGGGCTAGCTGGGCTCACTCGAAAAGGCGGGAGAGGGCGGCGTCGACCGACGTCATCCCGCGCCCTTCGCGGACTGGGACATCCGGGTCGATGCCGTCCACGGTGTCCGGCGCCATCGAGGGGCCGGCCTGGCGGTGGTCCATCAGGGCGGTGACGGCCGGAGACAGGAACCGTGACAGCTGGGAGTATCCGTGCCGGTCCCCTCTTCCTCGCCGGCTCTGGTGGAAACGCAGGGGGAAGTAGGCGTAGAGGTGATCTCGGGCCCTGGTCATGGCCACGTAGAGCAGGCGCCGCTCCTCCTCGATGTCCTCCACGGCGCCGGTGGCCATGTCGGACGGCACGCTTCCGTCGGCGAGGGCTAGCACGTGGACGACGTCCCACTCGCCACCCTTGGCCGAATGGATGGTCGACAGGGTAAGCACATCGTCATCGCGCGACGGTCGCCCGGCCAGCTCGCTGGTCGATGACGGAGGGTCGAGGGTCAACTCGGCCAAGAATCGGGCCAGATCGGGAGCGGAACCGGCCGACGCTTCTAACTGGTCGAGGTCGGACAGGCGAGCGACCGCGCCTCGGCGGACGCGGCGGACCACCGGGTCGAGCCACCGGCGCACCCGTTCGACCTGGGCGCCGGGCCGGTTGGCGAGCAGCGGAAGTCGCGCGTCCGCCAGCGCATCGGCCAGTTGCCCGGCTTCGACCCGCGCCGCCGGCGGCAGGAGCGCGGCCAGCTGCTGCGACCCCGCGACCTGCGGTCTCTCGACCATCTGCGCGGTGACCCGTCGGGCGACGGCGGGACCGACGCCTTCCAGGAGTTGCAGCACGCGGAACCACGCCAGCTCGTCGGCGGGATTCTCCACCAGGCGGAGGACGCAGAGGAGATCCTTGACGTGGGCCGCCTCCAGGAATCGCAGGCCGCCGTACTTCACGAACGGGATCCGGCGAACGGCGAGCTCCAACTCCAGCAGATCGCTGTGGTAACCCGTCCGGAACAGCACGGCCTGGGCCCGCAGACCCACGCCCGCCTCATAGTGCTCCAGGATCCGGGCGCACACCGCGCCGGCCTGGGTGGCCTCGTCGGTGCAGGTGATCAATACCGGCCGGCTCTGTCCCGTCCTGGCCGACCACAACCGCTTGTCGTGGCGGTACTCGGGTGGGGCCTCGGCGATCAAGGCGTTGGTAGTGGCCAGCAGGGGCGGAGTGGAGCGATGGCTCTGCTCCAGCTTGACGACCGTCGCGCCGAAGCGGCTCGGAAATTCCAAGATGTTGCGCTGGGTGGCGGCTCGGAACGAGTAGATCGCCTGAGCGTCGTCGCCAACGGCCGTGAGCTGCGCGCCGCCGGCGGCCATGCCGGCCAGGATGTCGGCTTGCAACGCGTTGGTGTCCTGATACTCGTCGACCAGGATGTGGTCGAACCTGGCCTGGAGCTGGGACGCGACGGCGGGGTCCTGGAGCAGCGCCAGCCAGCACAGCAGCAGGTCGTCGAAATCGAGCACCTGACGGGATCGTTTGCGCAGCGTGTACGCACCGAAGGCGGCCCGTAGCTCGTCGCGGTGCGAGCAGCACCACGGGAACGATGTTCGCAACACGTCGGACAGCGGAGTCTGGGTGTTCACGCACATGGAGAGGATGGCCGTCATCGTCTCCCGCTTGACCGGCCGGGTGTGGGTGTCACTTGCGCTCGCGCCATTCCGCAGCCCTTCGCGCACCTCGTCCCGGACCAGCGCCAGCAGGTCGGCGGTGTCACCCTGATCCAGCACGGTGAATCCGGGCTCGAGCCCGAGCATTCGGCCGTACCGGCGCAGCAACCGGGCGGCGACAGCGTGGAACGTGCCGCCCCACACCTGGCCGTGCTCGTCGCTCGACACTCGGTCCGTGAGTTCGGCCGCCGCCCGCCGGCTGAAGGTCAGCAGCAGGATTCTCTCCGCCGGCACGCCCGCATCCACCAGATGGGCCAATCGGGCCAGCAGCGTCGTCGTCTTGCCGGTGCCGGCACCGGCCACGATGAGCAAGGGGCCGCCGTCGTAGGTGGCCGCCGCCTGTTGCTCGCTCGTGAGCGCAGCGAGGTCGAACATCTGTTCGATGCTAGCAGGTGGCACGCTGGGCGGCATGAGTGGACGGTTGGCCGGGAAGGTGGCGCTCATCACTGGCGCCGGGGCAGGACTTGGCGCGGCCATGGCTCGCCGGTTCGCGGATGAGGGCGCCGAGGTGTTCGTCAACGACCGGCGGGAAGAGGCGGCCGCCAAGGTCGCCGCTGAAGTGGACGGGGAGCCGATCATCGCCGACGTGGGATCGTCGGATGAGGTGGCGGCCATGTTCGGCGAGGTGCGGAGGAGCGCGGGCCGGCTTGACGTCCTGGTCAACAACGCCGGCATCTCCGGCGTCGAGGATGACCCGGCCCGGGTGGAGGAGATGGCGCAGGTGGCCATGGCTCAGATGGCAGAGACCATGGCCGGTGGTCCCATCACCACCCACGTTGACCAGACGGTGAACGTGTCCGATGAGGACTGGCACCGAGTGCTCAGCGTCCACCTCGACGGGACGTTCTATTGCTGCCGTGAGGCACTGAGGCTGATGGGCCCGCAGCTCTCGGGCTCCATCATCAACATGGGTTCGATCATGGGAACGTCGGGTGGCGGGGGCGCCGCCTACAGCGCGGCCAAGGCGGGGATTCTCGGTCTGACGCGCACGCTGGCCCGTGAGTCGGTCACGCGGAACATCCGGGTCAATGCCATCGCCCCCGGTTGGATCGAGACGGATATGACCGCGATGCTCGGGCCGCTCCTGCCGTTCATCGCCGCGCAGACGCCGATGCACCGGCTCGGCCAACCCGACGACATCGCATGGGCGGCCGTGTATCTGGCCAGCGACGAGTCAGGCTTCGTCACGGGCCAAGTGCTCTCCCCCAACGGCGGCTGGTACATGAGCCAGTAGCCGGTTCAGGCCCGGGCGCCGGTCCGGCCCTGCCGTCGGCCGCCGCTCGCCGCCGCCGCTGCGATCGTCGCCGCTGCCGTGCGCCGCCGTCGTCGATGCCGCTCGTCGCCGCTGCCGCTCGGCGCCGCTGCCGTGCGCCGCCGCCGGTCGCCGTCGTCGCTGCCGCTCGTCGCCGCTGCCGCTCGGCGCCGCTCTCCGGATAAACCGGCCATTTCTTCCTCAGACTCCGCTAATGGGGGCCAGAAGGCGGCACCTGAGCGCACTTCCCCTCAAGTCCGGCCCGCCGCGTCCAAGTGGCGCCGGTAGGTCATGGGCAGCAGCTCGATCAGCTGGCCGTCGGGGTCACGAATGAAGATGGCGGCTTGGATGCGGGTGTCCGTCAGTACTTCGCCGCCGTAATCGGGGACGCGGGCGACCACCTCGTCGATGTCTTCCACGCTCAGCGAGATGTGGGTGAGCCCAGGTTCGTTGACGGCCCGAGCTCGATAGGGCGGATTCCCGGGGCGGTCGAAGTGCAAGAGCTCGAGCACCAGGCCGTCCCGGCGGAGGTAAACCACGCTCATCCCGACCGGCGGGGCGAGGCGCAGCAACTGGTTGGACGGGTGGTCGGGAGGATGGAGTTCGCGATCGAACTCGAATCCGAGCAGCTCTTCGTAAAACCGGCGGGCCCTCCCAAGATCAGTGACACATTGCCCGACATGGTTGAAGGCGGCGGCTCCGGGCACCGGGCGAGCGTATTCTGGGCGGCCCGTGGGGGCGTAGCTCAGTTGGTAGAGCGGCGGCTTTGCAAGCCGTAGGTCGCCGGTTCGAGTCCGGTCGCCTCCACTGTTTACACACAGTCCAGGTAGCACCTCCGGCGCGAGTCGTGCAGGCACCCTCGACCCCGGACCGCTCCAGTCCTAGGTTGCCTCCATGGCGACGACTCGCTCTGGACTGGAGCGATGAACGCCGTCGTCACCTGCGCAAAGGCGGTATTTCTTAGAGAGTGGCGCGCCTGGGTGAGCCTCGCGCTCGTCGCCGGCCTCGCCGGCGGCGCCGTGCTCGCCTGCATCGCCGGCGCCCGGCGAACCGACCGCGCCTACCCCCGCTTCGCGCAAGCCCACCTCGCTCCCGATGTCATGGTCTTTCCGCCCTCAGGCGTCAACTCAGGCTTCGACTACGGCTCATTGACCCGTCTTCCGGAGGTTTTCGCAGCGACGACGTTGCACGGCTACAACACCGAAACCGGCATTGTCATCGAACTGGCCAGTGGCTTCGGGCAGGTTGTGGCCGTGCCCAAGCTGGTTTCCGGCCGACTCCCCCGGCCCGACGAAGCCGACGCGGCGGCCGTCACCTACGTCTTCGCCCAAAGCCAACACATCCATGTCGGCGATCTCCGTACCGTCAACTTTCTCGGCTCGGGACGGTCGACGGGCGAATCACCGCCCGTTGTCCCGATCCCCCTCCGCATCGTCGGCATCAAGCTGCAGCCCGGCGAGTTTCCCCCTTCGGCCCCGGACCGGACCTTCCAGGGTCAATATCTCGTCGGGCCCGCATTCGTCTCCGCCAACGCGGCCCGGCTCGGAGCCCCCGTCGACTCCCTGGCCGTTCGCCTACGCCACGGAGATGCCGATGGTCCCAGTTTCGAAGCTTCCCTGCGGCGGTTGACGGCCTCCCGGCCGCCAGGTGCCTCGCCGGTTCTCGAGGGTCGTACGGCTCAACAAGCCTCCGATGTGCAGCGAGGCTTCCATCTGCAGGCCCAGGCTCTTCTGCTGCTCGCTGGCTTCGTGGCGATCGCTACCGCCCTGGTCGTGGCTCAACTGCTTTCCAGGCAGAGCAACCTCGCCGCCGAAGACCACGTCATTCTCCGATCGCTGGGCATGACCCGGACCCAACTGTGGCTTACCGGAGTTGGCCTCGCGGTGGCAACCGGCATTGGCGCGGCGGTACTCGCTTCGGTCACCGCCGTCGCCGCTTCGCCAATCTTGCCCGTCGGCACGGCCCGGCTGGCCGACCCCCACCCAGGCTGGCATGTGGACGCCCTGGTCCTCGGCCTCGGTGCCGCAACCGTGCTGGCCCTGCTGCCGGCTGTGTCGGCATGGCCAGCGTGGCGAGCGGCCCGAGGACGAACGGAAGACGACGAACCATCGTGGCGGCCGCCCATCTCAAGCCGAGTCACGGCTGGTGCGGCGCTGCCGCCGACGGCGACCATCGGCGTGGCGATGGCCCTGCAGGCAGGTCGAGGCCGTGCGTCAGTGCCCGTCCGAAGCTCGCTCGGCGCCATGACGATGGCAGTGGCGGCGCTGGCCGCCGCCGTGGCCTTTGGGGCGAGCCTCTCCCACCTGCTCGACACCCCCCGCCTCTACGGCTGGAACTGGGATGTGCATCTCATCAACAACTCGTCGGATCGGGGGAGAAACCTCGCCTCCGTCACCCAACCGTTGCTGTCGGATCCACGCGTCGAGGCCGTCGCCGTGCTCACTAGTCCCCCAATCACGGTCAACAACATCTCGGTCTTCTCGGTGACACTCGATGACCTGAAAGGCCATATTTCACCGATCATTTTGAGCGGCCGGGCGCCTCAATCGGCCGACGAGGTAGTGCTCGGCGCCAAGACCATGCGCGACACCCATGCCCACATCGGCAGCCCCGTCGACCTGAGCATCACCGTCGTCCGAAATCTCCATGTGAGCAAGCGGATCGTCGGAACCGTGATCCTCCCACCTGAGGCAGACGCCGCTCGCCTCGGCGTTGGCGTGATGCTGACCGCTAGTGGCTTGCAGAGTCTGATCCCGCCGGAAGTGCGTCCCCCTCCGAATTCCGAGGCGATCTTGCGCTTCAGCCCGGGCACTGACCGGGCACAGCTTCTGGCCGATGTGCGCGAGCTGAGTGGCCCCGGGGTTGGGGTCTACACCCCCACCGCGCCGAGCGATCTCGTCAACTTCGGCCACGTTCAGAACCTGCCGTTCATCCTGGCCGGGCTACTCGCCGCACTGGCTCTCGCCACCCTGGCTCATACCCTGGTCAGCTCCGTGCGTCGGCGAGCACGCGACCTCGCCGTCTTGCGAACGCTCGGCTTCGTGCCCCGCCAGGTGCGAGAGACGGTGGCCTGGCAAGCGACCACCTTCGTGTCGGTCGCCCTCTTGGTTGGGCTGCCAATTGGGATCGCCGCGGCTCGGCTGCTGTGGATCGCGTTTGCCGACCAACTCGGCACCCTGCCGGAGCCCATCACGCCTCCGTTGCCATTGCTGTTGATCGTTCCGGCCGCAGTGATCGCCGCCAACGTGGTCGCTCGCGTCCCTGGCTTCGTTGCCTTGCGCGCCGCTCCCGCCCGCGCGCTCCGCTCCGAGTGAAGCCCGGCGCTCACAGCCAGGCATCCCCCGTCAATGTCACACCCATCCGGCAGGATGTGAAGGATGCGCACCAGCGACGCCTTCCGAAGGACCAAGGAGCAGGTGGCCGACAAGGTCCGCAAGCTTCTCGCCCAAGCCGAGGATCGATCGGTGACGCCGGAGGAAGCTCAGTCCTTCACGATCAAAGCCCAGCAGCTGATGACGAAGTACTCGATCGACCTGGCCATGGTGGCGGATGGCCGAGACGACCATCAGCTCGTCGAGGAGAGCTGGACGGTCGAGGGCCCTTACGCTTGCCACAAGATCCACATGATCAACGCCGTGGCGCGGACCAACGACTGCCGGTCCATCTACGCCGACCTTCCCCGCGGACGCAAGCGCATCCAGGTGGTCGGATACCCCGGGGATGTGGCATGGGTCCAGACCCTCTCGCGGTCGCTGGAGATCCAGCTGGTCGGCGCGCTGGCGACTGCGGCTCGCGACAAGCCGGCCAATGTGCACGGGCGGACGTTCGCGGTCGCCTTCATGCAGGGCTTCATCGCCGAGGTCGGCGGACGCCTCCATCGGGCCCGGCAGGAGGCAGTTAACACGGCTCAGCGGGCGCGCGACCAGCACGAGGAAGGTGAGATCAGCGGCGCCAACCCGCGTACCTCGGTCGCGCTCGTGCTCGTCGCCAAGAGCCGTCGCGTGGATGACGAGTTCAAGGTCCGCCATCCCCGGACCCGGACCGTCTTCACCAGCGTACGGCTGAGGAGCTGGTCCGGATATACGCCCGGACGGGCCGCCGGGCGCCGCGCCAGTCTGGCCCGGGGCTCGGTCGGCGAGCGTCGGCAGGGCCTCAGCGCGTGATGTGAGGTCTCCCCGGCTCGCCGGCCATCAGGCCGTGGTCTACGCGGCCGAAGCCGAGACGATCGACGGTGCCGGCCGGCAGTGGACCGGCCTCAGGGACGCCCAGGCCTATCTCGACGGTCTGATCGGATCGGACTGGTTCTTCGAGCAATGGCCGAGCTTCGTTCGGGCCACGATCGAGCGCCGGGGCCGGGGGTCGACGTGGTCAACCTGCCAGGCATTGGATGCCGGCGGGCCGGGAGCCACGCCGACAGAAGGTGTCATCCTGCTGGCGGGTCCAGTCCTCACCCAGTCGACGGTCCTGCACGAGCTGGCCCATCTCCTCGTTCCGCCCGGCTCTGGCCACCGGGCCCCCTTTACTGAGGCGCTGCTGGCGCTCGTGCGCCAGGAGATGGGCTTCTATGCGTTCGCCGATCTCCTCGTTGCGCTCCGACGGACTCCGGGCGGTTGCGATCACACGTTCAGCTGACTGAACACGTCTCGGATGACTTGGGCCATGGCCGCGCTGTTGGAGTTGGGGTGGGCTACCGCCCCGCCGTACCTCACGTCGACCGAGACGCTGACCAGGCCCTTGTTGGCGATGAGTTGGCTCTCCCCGTCTTGGCCGGCGTCCAGACGGTGACCGTGCGGGCGACGACAGAAGACACGGGAACAGAGGTGCGGATCATCGACCGCGGCCGGGGCTTCGATCCGACCCAACCCCGCGCGGGCTTCCGCCTGACCGATTCGATCGAGGGCCGGTTGCGGGAAGAAACCGTGAGTTCTCGACTTCCAATCTGTCGCGAGGTGTATCCCATGATCGCGTGGCTGGGCCAGTGAGGTCTAGCTCCGGCCTCGGGCCGCCCGGTAGCGGCGGATGAGCGCGTTGGTCGAGCTGTCGTGGTCCAGGTCGCCGATGGACGCCGCCGTCAGCTGGGGCACGATCCGGTTGGCGAGCGCTTTCCCCAGCTCGACGCCCCACTGGTCAAACGAATTGATGCCCCAGATCGTCCCCTGGGTGAACACCTTGTGCTCGTACAGGGCCACCAGCTGTCCGAGCACAGCCGGCGTGAGCTTCGGGGCGAGGATGGTGTTGGTCGGATGGTTCCCGGCAAAGGTCCGGTGCGGGACCTGGGCGGGAGGGATGCCCTCGGCGGCCACCTCGGCCGAGGTCTTGCCGAAGGCCAGGGCCTCCGTCTGGGCAAACAGGTTGGCCACGAGCAGGTCGTGGTGCTCGCCGACCTCGTGATTCGGCTGGCAGAACCCGATGAAGTCGCAGGGGATGAGACGGGTCCCCTGGTGGATGAGCTGGTAATAGGCGTGCTGGCCGTTCGTGCCGGGCTGACCCCAGACGACCGGCCCGGTCTGGACCTCGACGGGCTCGCCCGAGAGCCGCACGGACTTGCCGTCGCTCTCCATGTCGAGTTGCTGGAGGTAGGCCGTGAAGCGGGACAGGTACTGACTGTAGGGAAGGATGGCCTGGGTCTCGGCACCGAAGAAGTCGTTGTACCAAAGGCCGATGAGCCCAAGGAGGACCGGCATGTTCCGTTCGAACGGCGCGGTACGGAAGTGTTCATCGATAACCCGAAAGCCGTCCAGGAGCTCGTGGAATCGGTCGGCCCCGATCGCGACCATGAGCGACAGGCCGACGGCACTGTCGAAGCTGTAGCGGCCCCCGACCCAGTCCCAGAATCCGAACATGTTCTTCGGGTCGATTCCGAACTCCGCGACTTTTTCGCCGTTGGTGGAGACGGCGACGAAATGGTGCTCCACCGCGTCGTCCCCGGCCGCGTTGCCCAGGCCGGTCACCAGCCAGTCGCGGGCGGAGCGGGCATTGGCCAACGTCTCCACGGTGGTGAATGTCTTGGAGCAGACGATGAAGAGCGTCTGGGCCGGATCGAGGTCGTGGGTTGACTCCCAAATGTCCGTGCCGTCGACGTTCGACACGAAGCGGAAGGTCAGGTCGCGGTCGCTGTAGTCGCGAAGGGCCTCATAGGCCATGGCCGGACCGAGATCGGACCCGCCGATGCCGATGTTGACGACATTCCGGATCCGGCGTCCCGTCGCCCCTTTCCAGTCGCCCGAGCGAACCCGATCGCAGAAGACGGCCATGCGATCCAGGACCTCTTGGACCTCGGCGACGACGTCCTCGCCGTCGACCATCAGCGTCTCGGACTTGGGCATGCGCAGCGCGACGTGCAGGACGGCCCGGTCCTCCGTCGTGTTTATGTGCTCGCCGGCGAACATGGCATCGATGCGGCGGCGTAGTCCAGTCGCGTCAGCTAGGGCGAGGAGGAGTGTCAGGGTCTCGTCGGTCAAGCGGTTCTTCGAGTAGTCGAGGTGAAGGTCGCCGGCGTCCACCGTCAGCCGTTCGCCCCGGTGCTCGTCGCCGGCGAAGAGGTCGCGCAGATGGGTGCCGGCAACCGCAGTCGCGTGGGTCGTCAGCTGTTGCCACTCGGCAGTGTCTCGCAGGCTGGCCATCTCAGGCGCGCCGGAAGTTCTCGTAGTAGCGGCTCGGCGTAGGTCCCCGCTGGCCCTGGTACTTGGAGCCGACCTGGGCCGAGCCGTAGGGGTGTTCCGCCGGCGTGGTCATGCGCAGGAAGCTGATCTGGCCGATCTTCATGCCCGGGTAGAGGGTGATGGGCAGCGTGGCCACATTGGATAGCTCGAGTGTCAGGTGGCCGTCCCAGCCGGCATCGACGAACCCGGCCGTCGAGTGGATCAGAAGGCCGAGCCGGCCAAGCGAGCTCTTGCCTTCCAGGCGGGCCACGAGGTCGTCGGGCAGGCCCACCCGTTCGGCCGTCGATCCGAGGACGAATTCGCCCGGGTGCAGAATGAACGCGTCGTCCCCGCCGATCTCGACCAGCTCGGTGAGCTCCTCCTGGTCTTCCTTCACGTCGATGACCCGCATGCTGTGGTTCCGGAATACCCGAAAGTACCGGTCGATGTGCAGATCGACCGACGATGGCTGAATGTCCGCGTCGGCCACCGGGTCGATCACGATCCGACCGGCGGCCAATTCCTCACGGATGGTTCGGTCGGAAAGGATCACCGGAGGCACGATAGTGTCGGCGACCGAACGCGGGCGTAGTTCAGCGGCAGAACATCAGCTTCCCAAGCTGTTCGGGAGCCCCTGTGGATACTGGCGTTTTCCGCAAAACTGCAGGTCAGCGGGTATTTCTGGTGTCGGCTCGTATCGGCTCGTGACCCCGAATGCCACTCCGTTAGGTCACGCTAAGGTCACGCCGATCCCGCCACAGTCCACCGCCGCGGGTCTGCGCCCTGGCTCTCAGCACGAATGTCCCGACGCTCAACGTGCAGTGCCGCGGTGGGCCGGGGGTCGCGCTTGCAGCGTGACACCGCAGGCCTAACCGGGTCGGGGGCAGCCCGCGTAAACCCAGCCTGTTCTTGGGCGGGGGGCCGAGGGTGTCGTGGAGGTGGTGGTAGCCGGGTTATGAGTCCGGCCAGGGCCGTCCGTTGAGTGCGCCCATTATCGCAAAGTCCTTATAGGACAAGGGTTTCGGGACAATCAGTGATTCGTCGTATCGGCTCGTGTCGGCGGGTTTCAGGGACAGATTCAGGGACAAATTCAGGGACACCGCCCGCCATGAGCCGCGCCCATTGGATCGCCTGCGATTCAGGCGGACGGGGTGCCCGCTTCGTTTTCGTCGTCGCGGGGGCGGGCGGGGGTGCGACTCCTCGGGCGGAGCTTGCGCACCTGGGCCCGCAGCACAGCCGAATGGTCACCGTTCCTGAGGCGGTCGAGGACGCCGTCGGCCTCCTCTCGGGTGACACTGCCGTCCTCCACCGCTGCTCCCAACTTCGCTCCGGCATGCCGGACACGGATGCTGCGGATCACTTGGTCGACCTCATCCGGCTTGTCAGCTGTGCGCAAGCGCTCGGCCTCCTGATCGGTCAACCGCCCGGACTTGGCCATCTGGTCGGCGCGTTCCAGGAGACGCTTGTGCCGCCTGCCGCTCGTGTCGGGTTCAGGCTCTCGTCCATAGTCGGAGAGTAACGAGACACTGTGTCGCTGTCAATACATTTTGACGCAGAAATCAGCGAAGCAGCAGCTGATCGAGGGCCATCGCCGCGAACAGCAGGGTGATGTAGGTGATGGAGAACTTGAACAGCTTCATGGCATGGTCGGGGGCGTGGCTGCGGGCCAGGCCCAGGGCCTGCCAGGTGAACATCCCGCCCAGGCCGACGGCCGCCGCCAGGTAGATGACGCCCATGTGGCCGAGGGGCCAGAAGGCCAGGCTGATGGCCCACAGGACCACCGTGTAGCCGACGATGCGCCTGGCTGTCTCGTCGAAGCTGGCCACCACCGGGAGCATGGGCACGTCGGCTGCCGCGTAGTCGTCGCGGTAGCGGATGGCCAGGGCCCAGAAGTGGGGCGGGGTCCAGGCGAAGATGATGGCGAACATCACGAAGGGGGCGATGCCGAGCCCGCCGGTGACCGCCGACCAGCCGACCAGGACCGGCACGGCGCCGGCCGCCCCGCCGACCACGATGTTTTGGGTGGAGGTGCGCTTCAGCCAGATCGTGTAGACGAGGACGTAGAACAGGGTGGCGGCCAGGGCCAGCACTGCGCTGAGCGGGTTGACGATCAGCCGCAGCTCGGCGGCGGCTGCTACTTCCAACCCGATGGCGAAGACCAGGGCGTTGCGGGGCGTGATCTCACCGGTGACCAGCGGCCGGGTGCTGGTGCGGCGCATCAGCTTGTCGATGTCGCGGTCGACGACCATGTTGGTGGCGTTGGCCCCCGCCGCGGCCAGCGTGCCGCCCACCAGGGTGGCCAGGATCAGCCAGACCGGCGGCATGCCCCGCTCGGCCACGATCATGGCCGGCACGGTGGTGACTAGGAGCAGCTCGATGATGCGGGGCTTGGTCAGGGCCAGGTAGGCGGCCAGCCGGCTGCGGCCGGGAACGGGGATCCCTCCTTTGGCCGGGAAGGCAGCAGCGTCTGTCATCGGGCGACGATGGGGCGCAACCCGGCAAGGGTGACGGCGACGAGCCGCCGCACCGCCGCCTTCGACGTGAGGCTCCTCGCCCCGGAGATGGCGTGAAGGCAGTAGCTCGCCAGCTCGGCCGGGGCGATGTCGTCACGGACGTCGCCGGCCTCCATCGCCTCGGCCAGCATGTCCCGGATCATGTGGTGGAGCTGCTGCTCAGCTTTGGCGAAGTGCCCGTCGCGATGTAGGAACGCCCCGAGTTCGGCGTTTCGGTGGCCGTGGGACTCATGGGAGATGAGGGCGTAGCCCTCCAGCACCGCCTCCAGCTGCCCGGCAGCGCGGCCAGCCCGGTCCCGAGTTTCGGTGAGCTGGGCCAGGTGGCCGCTGAGTTGTTGCTCATGCCAGGCGAACAGGATGGCCTCGACGTCGGGGAAGTACTTGTAGAGCGTGGCTCGGCCGATGCCCGTCTCCTCGGCGATCTGCGACATGGTCACCGACAGCACGCCGTGCTCGGTCGCCAGGGCTGCGGTGGTGTCGAGGATGGCCTGGCGCACCTCTCGGCGGTGTCCTGCGATCGTCTCGGTCCACAGCTTCGGCACGCCCGCAGCGTACGGTACGGCGGTGTCCGGACAGCTCGATGTGACAAGGACACAGTGTCTCGCTGCGGTCCGGCGTCGCCGGCCCTGGGGTCGGTCCATCCTCACGGCGTCGCGTCGTGGAGGTCGCGGCCGACGAAGAAGCCGCCGAGGGGAACGGCGGAGGCGATGATCACCAACACCGTCCGCCAGAACCGCCTGCCCTGGCGCTCGCGGATGTTGAGCACCATCACGGTGTAGACGAGGAATATGACGCCGTGGACGGGGCCCGTGATCTTGACGAAGTCGGGGCCTCCGAAGCCGTGGAGCACCACCGCGCCGGCGAGCACCATCAGGTAGGTGACGGCCTCGCCGTAGGCCACGAGACGGAACTTGTCGACCATCGACGTCGTCCTCATAAGAGGGGCCCGGGAACGAGCACGGCCGGGGTCGGCTCGTCGCCTACCGGCTCGCCGCCATGCAGGAGCCTGGGGCATGACGGAATCGGGCCGTTCCTTGGGGTGGTCGATGTTCATGTAGTGAAGGGGTTGTTGGGCCGATGGCTCATGGCCAGATGTCGTTTGGGTGTGTGAGCTCAGTGGGCTGTCGGCCCGATGACACCGGTGAGGTGCAGCACGACGATCACCACCACCACGAGAACCGCGGCGACGATGGCGACCTGGGTTCCTCGGCCCCGACCAGGCACCGGCTCGCCGCCGGGCTCATCTGAGGCGGGATAGCGGGGCTGATCCATTGGGGCGTGTTTGTCGGTCACGCGAAGTCCCTTCGGGTGGTCGCCAGGGTGCCGACCGCCATTGTTGCCATGGCGTAGAGGGTGAGGATCACCGCGGCGAGCGCCGGGGCGAGCAGGGTGTCGGGGTGCAGACCGCTAACCGCCTGTCCGAGCGCCCCGGGGGCGAGGCGACCAAGGCTCGGGGCGTTGGCGACCAGGATCTGCTCGACGAACAGCACCCAGGCCAGAAGGCCGACCATGGTCGGCACTTGGCTGCGGATAGCCGCCCCGATACCCATGCCGATGATGGCCCACAGGGCGGCGGCGATTGCGCTGCGGGTGACGAACAGCGCGAAGTCGCCGCCGCCGAGGGCGACATCGATTCCTCGGACGGCGAGTGCGACCCGTCCGGTCAGGGCGGCCGCGCTGGTGGCGACGACACCGAAGCCGAGCCCGGTGAGCCCGGCCGCCGCGCACTTGGCGGCCATGACGCGCCGGCGGCGGGGCGTCACGAGCAGCGTGGGTCGGATCGTCCCGTGGCGGATCTCCCCGGTGAAGGCCATGGCGCCGAGTAACCCGGCGAACAGGGCGCCCAGGACCTCGCCCCAGCCGACCAGGAAGTTGAGCTGATCGGAGCGAGTCGCCAGATTCTTTGCTGGCAGTCCGTAGCCGTGGAGGGCCACTGCGGTCACGATCAGGGCGAGCATCCCCGCCGTTAACCCGACGGTTGTCCGCGTCGTGCGCAGCTTGAGCATCTCCGAGGCGAGTTGGGCTCTCACAACGCCGCCCCGGCGATGAGGTCCACGTAGACGTCTTCGAGGCTCCGGCCGCCCCCGCCAAGCTCGTCCAGGGCGGCGTCGGCGAGGACCCGGCCACGGTCGATGATCACGACCCGGTCGACGGTCTGGGCGATCTCGGCCAGCACGTGGCTCGACACCAGCACCGCGCCGCCACCTTCGGCGAAGGCCCGCAGGTACTGGCGCAGCCAGCGCACCCCGACAGGGTCGAGGCCGTTGGCTGGCTCGTCGAGAATGAGCAGCGACGGCTCGCCCAGTAGCGCAGCTGCCAGGCCGAGGCGCTGGCGCATGCCGAGGGAGTAGGTCTTGACCGTTCGCCTCGCCCCTGACTCGAGCGAGACCAACTCCAGCACCTCATCGACGCGCTCGGGCCGAAGACCGGCGGCCACAGCGAGCACCCGCAGGTGGTCCCGCCCGGTCCGTCCCGGGTGGAAGTCGCTCGACTCGAGGACGGCGCCGACCCGGCGCACCGGCTCGTCGAGGGTGGCGTAGCGGCGGCCGAACACCAGCGCCTCGCCAGCGGTCGGCTCGGCCAGGCCAAGCAGTACGCGCAGCGTCGTCGTCTTGCCGGCGCCGTTGGGGCCGAGAAACCCGGTGACGGTGCCGGGCTGGAGCGAGAAGGTCACGTCATCGACGGCGACGACGTCGCCGAAGCGCTTCGTGAGGCGGCTCACGGCGGCCGCCGCCCCGGCGTCCCGGCTCGTCGACATCGGCTGGCCGTGGTCGGCCGAGATCGGTCCGGGCTCCGGTGTGGGCGGCATGTGTACTGGTGAACGTAGAGATCTCCGGCGTGGAGCGAATCGCCCGACACGATGATCTTTGCCGTACTCATTTTGTCGACGCGCATCCTCCGCTGGGGGGACGCCGCCGCTTGAGTTCCCAGCTACCGTCGACAGTGACCATGACAGCGACGACCCGGGCGCGTTCGTTCTGCGAGGCCACCCTCGGCCCTGGAGCGATCCACGGGGTCGCCGCCGCGGTGGGCGCCCTCGGGGGTTCCGTGGCACTCGCACTGGCATCGACACGACACGGGACCAACGGCGCTTTTCATTCCGGGTCCCGCGCGGTGGACGTCATCGGAGGGCTGCTCCTGATTTGCTCGACGGCACCCCTGGCGGCATCGCGTCGTGCGCCGGTCGCGGTGTTCTCCGTCACCGCCGCCGTTGCCACCGTGGCCGCCGCTCTCGGGTACCCGATCGGGTTTCCGGTCGGGCCCACCGTCGCCCTCTACTTCCTGGCCGCCAGCCGCAGCGAGGCGCGACCGTGGTCGCGGGCCATGACCACCACCGTGGTCGGACTCCTCGTCGCCTACCTCGGGGCGAGGGCCACCGCGCTGTCCAGGTTCCCGGGCCTCGAGCTGTCCCACACCAGCCTGGCCTGGGCGGCCGCATGGTTCGCCGGCGACCGCGCTCGGTTGCGGCACAAACAGCTTGCCGAGCTGCGCGAGCGGGCGATCCACGCCGAGCGCGACGCCGAACGTGAGCGGCTCCTGGCCGTGGCCGAGGAACGGGCCCGCATCGCCCGCGACCTGCACGACTCGGCGGGCAGCGCCGTCAACGTGATCGCCGTGCGCGCCGGAGCGGCCCGTCTGCGCCACGCCAGCGAGCCGCATCGCTCGCTGGAGGCGCTGGAGGCAATCGAGGAGCTGGCCCGCCACACGGCGGAGGAGATCGACCACATCGTGGGCGCGCTGCGCGACGGCCCCGCCCGGGAGGACGAGGTGGAAAGCCCCCCTGGCCTCGCCTCGTTGCAGGACCTGGTGGCCCGACGGGCTGCTTACGGCCTCGACATCACCCTCGGCACGGCCGGTTCACCCCACCCCCTCGGCGTCACCGCCGACCAAGCCGCCTACCGAATCCTGCAGGAGGCCCTCACCAACGCCGCCCGCCACGGCGCCGGCCCCGCCCGGGTCGAGCTCCGCTATGGCGACGCCGCCGTCGATCTCCTTGTCCGCAACCCGGTGACCGTAGGTAGCCGGGGCCGCTCGGGGGGTGGGCACGGCATCGTCGGTATGCGGGAGCGGGCCGCCCTGCTCGGCGGGGCGCTGGCCGTCGAACGCTCGAACGGGACCTTCAGCGTGCGGGCCACCATCCCCTACGGAGGCCGCCGGTGATGACGACAGTGCTCGTCGCCGATGACGACCACCTCATGCGAGCCGGCCTGGCCGAGCTTCTCACCGCCGACGCCACTATCGAGGTCGTCGGGGACGCCGCCACCGGGCACGAGGCCGTCGAACGCTGTCGCTCCCTCCGTCCCGACGTCGTGCTCATGGACGTGCGGATGCCCGACATGGATGGCATCGAAGCGACTCGACGGCTCGCAGTCGAGGCACCGGCATCGAGGGTCCTGATCCTCACCACCTTCGAACAGGACGACTACGTCTTCGACGCCCTGCGGGCTGGAGCGTCCGGCTTCCTACTCAAACGGACCCGCCCGGAAGAGCTGATTTCCGCGGTGCACACCATCGCCGCCGGGGAGTCCCTGCTCTCACCCTCGGTCGCCCGGCGGGTGATCGACCGAGTCGTCCAGCAACCCCTGGCTGATCTCGCAGAGCGGGGGCAGCTCCAGACCCTGACCCCCCGCGAGCGCGAGGTGCTCACCCTCGTGGCCCGAGGCCTGTCGAATCGCGAAATCGCTGCCGCCTTGGTCGTCGAGGACTCCACGGTGCGCACCCACGTCAGGCGGATCCTGATGAAGCTCGGCCTGCGCGACCGGATCCAGGCCGTCATCTTCGCCTACGAGACGGGACTGAACCCTTCCCGGACATCCCGGTGCGAGGGGGGCTCGTCCCTCGGCGTCACGAGATGATGTCCCGACGGCCGATGTGACGACCGGGCCACGTCGCCGCCGGGTGCTGACCGTCCGGTCCTCTCTGTGGGCGACCGACGACCTGCGGCGCGCCGTGGGGTTGGCCACGAGGGCAACGCGCCAGGTGTTCGACCCGAGGTCGTCACGGCGCCGCCGCCGCCCCAGGACGCTGTGCCGCCGTACCCGACGACGGCAGGGCCTCGAGAGCCCACAGGTAGGCGGCCCGGCAGGTGAGGAACACGAGGTACCAGGTCACGTTGCGGCCGGGGATGAAATAGCAGACGTTGGGCCAGCTGGTGGCCGAGCATCCTCGACCACTCCTGCTCGACCTCGTCGGCCAAGGGTGAGGACCGGATGATCTCGATCGTCGGCGACCCCAACGGCAAACCGCGGACCAGGTGCGGCCATCATCGACGACATCGACAGGCGGGTCAGCGCCCTACTTTGCCGAGCTGCTCGGCGAGCCGGTTGAGTAACGCCACCCTTGGCGCAGCGGGCCTGACCGCCGATGACCACAGCAGGTCACGACGTGGATGTTGTCGTCGTGGGTGCCGGTCAGGCCAGGCTGGGGACCAGCATTGGCTCGCCCGCAACGCGTCGGCGTCGTTTGTCATATTGGACGCGGCGCCCCTCGTCGGGCAGAGCTGGACGGAACGGTGGGACAGCCTGACCCTGTTCACCCCCCGCCGGTTCAGCGCCCTCCCCGGACTTCGGTTCCCGGCAGGCGAAAGCCGGTACCCGACGAAAGCGGAGATGGCCGACTACCTGCAGGATTACGAGGCCCGCTTCGATTTGCCTGTCCGCCTCGGCCAGCGCGTCGAAACGGTCGACTGCGGCAACGGCGGGTTCGAGACCCGCACTGCGGACGGGCTCATACGGTCCAGGCATCTTCTCGTGGCGACCGGCCCGTTCCACCGTCCGTTCGTGCCGGCCATCGCCGGCCGCCTCGACCGAGCGTCCGACAACTTCACTCATCGAGCTACAAGATCCCAACCGCCATAGACGCTCCCGACGTTCTTGTCGTCGGCGGCCGAATAGCGCCGCGCAGCTCGCCTGTGAGCTCGCGGACACACGTCAGGTCACGGTGGCCAGCCCTGGGCCGTTCTGGTTCCTGCCCCAGAACATCCTGGGCGTCAGCCTCTACTGGTGGCTCCATCTCACCGGCGTGCTGAACGCACCTACCCAGGCCCGCGTCTCCCGATGGATGAGGGCCAGCGGTGACGCAATCATCGGACGAGACCGCGTCCACCGGGTCGGCTCCGGCCACATCCGGCACCTCCCGCATCGAGTCATGGACGCCCACGGCAACGGGGTAACCCTCGAAGACGGCACCCGAGTCGCCGTCTCCGCAGTCGTATGGTGCACCGGCTTCCGGCCGCACTACCGCTGGCTGCGCGTCCCCGGAGCGCTCGACGTGGATGGTGCGCCCATTCACACCGGCGGCGCGTCACCCGTGCCGGGATTGCATTGGATGGGACTTCCCTGGCAGACCCGGGTCAACTCGTGGCTCGTCAACGGAATCGCCCGGGACGCGCGGGCAACCGTCGAGCGGGCAACGCGTTGACGCTTACCTCAGCGCGATGATGTCGTCGTGGGTCTATACGGAGACCGGATCTTCCCTCGCGTGATGAACGTGATGATGAACACCAAACAGACGCGTCGGGTTCGAGCCGAGGTCTGCTCGGCACTGAGCGGAGAGGTCGTCGAGATCGGGTTCGGGACGGGACTCAACCTGCCCCACCTGCCGGCGTCGGTCACCAAGCTCAAGGCCGTCGATCCGCTCTCGAAGGGGCGCGATCTCGTCGCGGGGAGACTTGGCGAGTCGTCTGTGGCGGTCGAGTTCGTCGGGCTAGACGGTCAACGCCTGCCGCTCGGGGACCAATCTGTCGACGCAGCGCTCTCGACCTGGACGCTTTGCAGCATTCCCGATCCGATCGCCGCCGTCCGCGAGATCGCCCGAGTCCTTCGCCCGGGCGGCAAGTTCCACTTCGTCGAGCACGGCCGATCACCCCATCCGAAGGTCTACCGGTGGCAGGTTCGGATGGACGGCCTGCAGCATCGCCTGGCCTGTGGCTGCTCTCTCACCGCCGATATCGCTGCCATTATCCGCGCAGGAGGCATGGACATCGAACAACTCGACAACCACTACGCCAAGGGCGAGCCGAAGTCACAAGGCTGGACGTATCAAGGCGTCGCCGCGCCAGTCGAGGTGTGATCGACAGGTGCCGACCGGGCGCGACAGTGGCCGCGAGATCGGCTGTCGGGATCGGGTTGATGGGTGCTGTGGCGTCAGCGGCGAACTACGCGTATCGCCGGGCGCACCGGGGTCCTTGGGCGCCGCCGGGCGGCCGGATCGTGCAGACCTCGACGCTCAGTGCCCGAGTGCTCGGCGAGACCGGGCCGCCGGTTGTGCTCCTGCACGGTCTCGTCGGGTCGGGCATCTACTGGGGGAAGGCGTACGACCGGCTCGCTGACGGACATCGGCTCGTCGTGCCTGATCTTGTCGGGTTCGGCCGGTCGCCGCGGCCCGCGTCCGGGTATCGACCGGACGATCAGGTCGGAGCGTTGTGCGCGTGCCTCGACGATCTCGGGATCGATGGCCCTGTCGTTGTTGGTGCCCACTCTCTCGGCAGCCTCATCGCCATTCGTCTCGCCGCCGTACACCCAGCGCGGGTGACGGCCATCCTCGCGTTTGGCCCGCCGCTGTACCCAGACCCGCCGGCTGCGCGAGCTCATGTGGCTGGCACCAGCCCGATGGGCCGCTTGTTCGTCCTACCCGGCAGGACCGCGGAAGTAGCGTGTCGATGGGTGTGCGACCACCGGGCGGTAGCGGCCCGTCTCGCCGTGCTTGTGAGCCCGAGTCTTCCGGGCGAGATCGCCGCCGACGCCGTCCAACACACCTGGACGTCGTACTCCAAAACCCTCGAACGGGTCATTCTGGCCGCCGAAGCAGCCACCTGGCTCGACCACGTCGAATGTCCGCTGCATCTGATCGCCGGCGACAACGATCCCGTCGTCGATCACGCCTTCCTCAGACAGTTGAGCGCAGCCCACGACAACATCGAGCTGACCAAACAGCCGGGAAGCCACGACCTGCCCCTCACCCACCCAGCGTGGTGCGAAGGCAGGATCTCCGCGGCAGCTCAGCCGGTCGGGCCGAGCAGACGAACGCTCAGTTGATCGGCGCCTCTTGGCGGTCGGCGTCGACGAGCGATCTCAGCCGCGCCACCTCGGCCCGCATATTCGATCGCGACGGACGGCGCAGAGTGCCGCACGGAGGCCATCCAACTCCTGCAACAGACCGGCGTCCGATACCCGGTCGGCTTCGACCCGGCCGGCAAAACCAAGCTCACCTACGGCCTGTTCGGCATGCCAACGACGCTGTTCGTCTCCGCCCAGCGGCAAGCTGCTCGGGCGTCACACTGGACAGATGAGCAACGCCGACTTGGACAAAGCCATCGACCAGTACTTCGGGAGCGTCTCAAATTAGTTGCCGTTGATCGACCAGTGCCAGGCTTCGCTGGGCAGGTTGTAGAAGCCGTAGGTGCTGGCGTTGCTGTTCAGCCATTGGTAGGCGGGGCTGGTGCGACTGTTGATGACGCCTCCGTTCCAGGTGAAGTCGATGGCGAGCCCTTGTTCGTGCATGGACGATCCGGGCCTGGCGGTCGGGGGGCTGCACTGCGACGGTGGCTTGTCGTAGATGTCGTAGTCGTTGCTGCCGCAGTTGGCCCGCCGTGCCGCGACTTGTTGATCTGAGCTTCGGTAGCCGCCGCCGCCGTAGGTGAAGCCGTCGCGTTGGGCGGCGGCGAGCATCGCTTCGAGCCGGTCAGCGATCTGACTGGCAACCTCGATGCCCCGCACGGTTGTCAGGCTGATAGGCCCCGAGGGGCGCGTTCGTGTCGCGCCCGGCCCGTCGACGCCGACCCGCCGGGCCAACTCGGCTTGTTGCTGGGCGATCTGGGCGGCGAGTGACTTGTCGAGCGAAGCCAGCGAGTCGGCTTCGGACAGGGCTGCGTCCAACCGTGTCTCGACCGAGTCAACCAGGCGCTGCTTGGCGGTCTGGGCGCCGGTGGCCTGGGCCAAGAGCTGGGCGGTCTGTCGGCGCCGGTCCACCGCTTCGCGGGCTTTCCGGCGGGTGTCAGCGCTCGCGACTGCCAGGTCGTCGCGTTCCACTCGCAGCCGGTCGGCGGCGTCGGCGGCCGACCCGACCGTCTGCTGGATCAAGCTTTGGCGAAGCGTTATCTCGGAAGCGTTCTTGGCATCGAGGGCGTCGAGGGCCGACGCGAACCCGCCGCGGATGTACTCCCGCACGGCGGCCTGTTTCAGGCGACGCTCGAGCTGCATGATGCGGTCGGCTGTCGCCCGCTCAACCGCCGCCGCCGCTGCGGCCGCCACCTCGGCTGCGTCGGCTCGACTTCTGGCCTGGGCCGCCTGGGACTGGGCCTGCCGGACGTTCGCGTCCAGCGCGTCAAGCGCTTTGAGGAGGTCAGTGTCGGAAGCCTTGAGCGCGTCGATCTGGGCGGCCTTGGCGGCCCGTTGCCGTTGAACTTCTCGCCGACGCGCCTAGGCGTCGGCCCCTTGTGCGCCGACCGGCACCGACGCGGACAGCACCAAGCCGGCGCTCAGCCCTGCGGCCAGCATCGTGCGTAGAGCCCGGTGGGCGCCCGTCACCGTTCGGTCCCTCTGATCTATCCGGGCATGCCGGCTAGGAGCCGACCCGCCCGATGCCGCGGATGTCGTCGTAGCGGACGGCGACCTCGCGGATGTTGGTTCCGGTGTGGGCCGCTTCGATCATCATGCCGCCGCCGGTGTACATCGACATGTGGTGCAGGTCGCTGCCATAGAAGATCAGGTCGCCCGGCTGCATCTGCGAGATGGGGATGTGTGTCGTCTCGTCCCATTGTGCGTAGGTGGAGTGCGACAGGGACACGCCGCCGGCCCGCCACGCCCACATGGTGAGCCCAGAGCAGTCGAAGCTGTCAGGACCGGCGGCGCCGTACCTGTACGGCTTGCCGAGCTGGCGCCGCGCTTCGGCGATCGCCGCGCTTGCTCCTTTGCCGGGCGGCGGGGCGGGAGCTGTGGCCGGGGCCGGGGCCGGGCTCGGCGTTGGGCTCGGGGCCGGCGCGGGACGAGATACACCCCGAGACGCCGACGCGGTCGGCTGGTGGGCGATGGCGGCTTGTTGGCGGGCGTCGGCGGCTTGGCGGGCGGCCAGCTCAGCGGCGGCGTTGCGGGCGGCGGCTGCTTGTTGTTCGGCTTGGCGTTGGGAGACGAGCTGGGCGACGTCGCTGTTGAGCCCGGCCAGCGTCGCTTGCATCTGGTCAGCGGCTCGCTGGGCGGAGGAGCGATCGGCGCTGAGCGCGGCGGCGGTGGCCCGAGCGTCTTGGCGGGCCTTGTCGAGCTGGGTGCGCTGGTCGGCGTAGTCGGCGCGGGCGGCGGTGAGCGCAGCGATTGCGTCTCGGCTGTTGGCGGTAGTGGCGTTGATGTAGGCGGTGCGGACCGGAAGGTCGCGCCCGTTAGAGCCGGAGAACTGGGAGATCAGAGGCGTCGTGCCGCCGCGCACGTAGGCGTTGACGGCGAAGTCGCGAACCCTGCGTTTGGTGTCGGCCAGCCGACCTTCCGAGGCCTGCGCCGCCTTCGCGGCGCTGCCTGCGGCCGCGTCGGCTCGGTCGAGCTTGAGCTGGGCCTGGTTGAATCGCTCGTCTAACGCCTGAGCCTTTTGGGCTTGGGCGTCGAGCTGTCGTTGGACGCGGGCCGCTTCGGCCTGCTTGTCGTCCAAGGGTCCTGCTGCGCTGACGCCAATGGCGCCGAGCTGCACGAAGAGAGAAGCGATCACGACGAGGACGCCGAGCCGCCGTACGTGCCGTGGGGTCATTGCGGGCCTCACTGCTTTCCGGTGGTTGCGTTGCGCGCACCGCAGTTGTCGGCGGCTTGGACGGTCACCCTAGGGGGGTATCACGACCGGCGCAACTCTCGGTCTTGCGGAATAATACCCTAGGGGGGTAGTGGTTCTCGAGACGGTGAAGAGGAGGCGTGATGGTCGGCTACAGCGGACGCAAGGACGACATCGAGAAGCGGTTACGTCGGATCGAGGGCCAGGTTCGCGGGTTGCAGCGGATGGTTGGCGAGGACGCCTATTGCATCGACGTCCTGACCCAGATCTCGGCTGCGACCAAGGCGTTGCAGTCGGTCGCTCTCGAGCTGATCGACGATCAACTTGGTCATTGCGTACGCGAAGCAGTGGCCACCGGCGGGCCCGACGCTGACGCCAAGGTGGCCGAAGCGTCGGCCGCCATCGCCCGCCTGGTGCGGTCATGAAGCGCGCTCAGTGCCCGGTCGACGAGGGCGTGCCGACATGTTCTACGGGACCCGCTGGGCGGCTTGGTTTCGTTTTCCGAGAGCTGCTCGACGCTGTTCGACATCGGCGCTCGGCTGCAGCTGAGGTAGCGAAGGAGAAGCCGTGATGGTTCAGGCGAGTGTGGTTGTCGAGGTTGGTCGCGGCTTGCGCGAGGGGTTCTTCATGTTCTGGGAGACCCTGTGGCCGCTGGTGTTGGGCTTCGGGCTGTCCGGGGCGGTGCAGGCGTTCGTGTCGCGGGATCAGATGGAGCGGGTGATGGGCGATCACCGCCCCGCATCGGTGGTCAAGGCGAGCGGTCTGGGGATGGTGTCGTCTTCGTGTTCGTACGCGGCGACGGCTATGGCGAAGTCGTTGTTCCAAAAGGGCGCCGACTTCGTCACCTCGATGATCTTCATGTTCGCGTCGACGAACCTGGTCGTCGAGCTGGGCATCGTTCTGTTGATCCTGCTCGGTTGGCAGTTTGCGGCGGCCGAGTTCATCGGCGGGCCGATCATGATCTTCTTGCTGGCTCTGACCGGCGGATTCGTCATCTCCAAGGGAGCTGCCGACCAGGCCCGCAAGCGTCTTCAGGCCGGCCAGATGGTCGGCGGCCACGACCACCAGGCCATGGTCGGGGTCAGCGACGATCGCCAAGCCGAGCTCGAAGCCGCGCCCTGGCGAGACAAGCTCACCTCCAAAGCGGCGTGGTCGGACGCGGCCAGCTACACGATGGCTGACCTCACCATGCTGCGAAAGGAGCTGGTCATCGGTTACCTGGTTGCCGGGTTCCTGACCGTGCTGGTCCCGACGCACGTCTGGAACGACGTGTTCCTGCAGGGACACGGTTTTTGGACGTCGGTCGAGAATGCCATCGTCGGCCCGGTCATCGCCATCATCAGCTTCGTGTGCTCCGTCGGCAACGTCCCGCTGGCCGCCGCGCTGTGGCAGGGCGGGATCAGCTTCGGTGGGGTGATCAGCTTCATCTTCGCCGACCTCATCACCCTTCCTCTGCTTGCCATCTACCGGAAGTACTACGGCGGGAAGCTCACCATCCGCCTCCTGTTGTGGTTCTGGGCGGTCATGGCCGTCGCCGGTCTCGCCGTCGAGGGACTGTTCTCCGTGTTGGGGCTGATCCCGACCGCGAAACCAGGACACGAGGTGGTCGGCACGTCGTTCATGTGGAACTACACCACGTTCCTCAACATCGGGTTTCTGGTCCTGTTCGGCGTGCTGTACTGGCTGTACCGAAACCGTGAGCGCTTTGGTGGCGGCAAGGGCTATGCCATCGACCCGGTGTGCGGCATGCAGGTGCAGACAGCGAACGCCCCGGCCACCGCAAACCACAACGGACACCCCTACTACTTCTGCTCAGATCACTGCCAAGAGCGCTTCGTCGCCAACCCCGACAAACACGCCGCCAGTGGACCAGCGCACGAAACAATGGGCCACGGTATGCCGGCCGGTGCCGCCTCGGCAGCACCCGACGGGACGACCATCGACCCGGTATGCGGCATGACCGTCGACCCCGCCACCGCGGCAGCTCACCGCACCCACGACGGCGCCGACTACCACTTCTGCGGTC